>VYME01000027.1_pt1 | contig 125141 bp, 112 predicted proteins | sample 5115281 | NCBI WGS metagenome assembly VYME01 (sample SAMN12291780, study PRJNA351875) | freshwater metagenome | isolation source: freshwater lake | place: USA: Michigan, Wintergreen Lake | collected 2013-08-08
GGTGCGGCCGCGGCCGCGCGTTTGGCGCGCGCTTCGCCGGTGTCGTTCCAGACCTCGTGCAGCACGATCTTACCGCCGCGGATTTCGAAACGGTCGACGAAGCGCAGATTGTCGAAAGGCGCCCCGTCCTCCCACGCGCCGTGCAGCGCGCCCGAAACGAACACGACGTCGCCGTCGTGCATTTCCACGCGGTCGTAGCGTTCGATCTTCTTGCCGATCTGGCGGAAGCGCTGACCCAGGCGCATGACGATTTCGTCGAGCGAACCCGTCTGCGTCCCGCCGGGCGTGATGAAACGCGCGTCCGGCGCCACGTAGCGGCGCGCGGCACCGGGATCGAGCTTGTCGATCGCGTCGAGGAACTCGCGCACCAGGACGATCGAGGGATGCGGCGGCAATTGGGCCATGCGGACTCCCTGGGTTCCTACCCAGCGTAGTCCATCGCACCCGTGTCGCGCGACAGAAACGATCCGGGCCGCGCCCCGGTCGGCGCGCCGGCCTTCCACACCGCGCGGCCGTTGACGAAAACGGCGTCGATTCCGGCGCCCGGCAGCGTCGGCGCGGCGAAGCTCGCCCGGTCGATCACCGTTTTGGGATCGAACACGACGATATCGGCGAAGGCGCCCGCCTTGAGCACGCCACGATCGCGCAAACCCAAGCGCTTGGCGGGCAACGACGTCATCCGGCGGATCGCTTCCTCCACGGAAAACAAGCCCACCTCGCGCGCGTAATGGCCCAACACGCGCGGGAACGTGCCCCACAGCCGCGGATGGGGATGGGTGTCGTGCGGAAGACCGTCCGAGCCGATCATCGCCTCGGGCCAGGACAGCACCCGGCGAACGTCGTCCTCGGCCATCGCGAAATAGATCGCCCCCGCCGGCAGCAAGCGACGCGCGGCTTCTTCGAGGCCGACGCGCCATTCGCCGGCGATATCGGCAAGATCGCGCCCGCCCGCTTCGGGCACGGCTTTCGACCAGGTGATCAGAATACGCGACGACGCGGCGATGCGGTCGAGCGTTAGCACGGTCGACGACGCGACATAGGGATAGACATCGAGCGCCACGCGCTGGTTCTTCCGCGCCGTATCGATCAAGGGCAGGGTGCGCACGGTCTTGCCGTGATTGGCTTTGCCCATCGCCTTGTGATGCGACAGCACGACGGGCGTATCGGCTTCGCGGCCGATGCGCAGGGCTTCGGCGACCGCATCCTCAAGCGCGTCGGCTTCGTTGCGCAAATGCGTCGCGTAAAGCCCGCCGTGACGCCCGGCGACCTTGGCTAGCGCGACGATTTCCCCCGTCGGCGCGGCCTTCGCCGGCGCGTAGAACAGGCCGGTCGAAAGCCCCAACGCGCCCTCGCCCATCGCTTGGTCGAGCAGGGCCTGCATGCGCGCGATCTCGCCGGCATCGGCCGCACGGTCGAGACGGTCCATGGTCTGCACGCGCAGCGACGAATGCCCCACCAGCGCCACCGCATTGACCGCGGCGGGATCGGCGGCCAGCGCCGTGGTCCAATCGGCGAATTTTTTGTGGCGATAGGTCGCGCGGTTGCCCAGCAGATCGAGCGGCGGCGGCGGATCGCCCGCCAAGGTCACGGGGGCGACCGACACGCCGCAATTCCCGGCGACGACCGTGGTCACGCCTTGGCTCGTCTTCATCGGCATGTCGGGCAGATCCAGCAGGATCGCGTCGTCATGCGTATGCGCGTCGATGAATCCGGGCGCGATCATCCGCCCCGAGCAATCGTACGTCTTGGCCCCTTCCAAAGCGCCCGGCGCGCCGATTGCGGCGATACGATCGCCCGCGACGGCGACATCCGCATCGCGGGCGGGCGCGCCGGACCCGTCGGCGACGCGGCCGCCCCGCAGCACCAACTCATGCTTCATCGCGCCAGCCAATCCAGCAGCTTGTCGGCCGGCATGGGCTTGGCGACGAGATAACCTTGCGCGAGATCGATGCCCGCCTCGCGCACCGTATCGAGATCGGCTTGTGTTTCGACGCCTTCGGCGACGGAGACGAGATCCATGCGCTTGGCCAGCGCCACCGCCGATTCCAGGATCGCGCGCTTGGCGGGAACCTCGGCGGCACCGGAAACGAAACCGCGGTCGATTTTGAGTTCGTCGAACGGCAAAGCCTCCAGCCGCGCCAGCGACGCATAGCCGGTGCCGAAATCGTCGAGCGACACGCGCACGCGCTTCATGCGCAAGCGCGCGAGCGTTTCGAGCGTCCGGCGGTCGTCCTCGCCCAAACGGCTTTCGGTCACTTCGACGATCAATCGTTCCGCCGGCATGCCCGAACGCGCCAGCAATTCGCTGATCCAGGCGAAAGCGTCGCTTCGCCCCAACGTATCGAACGAGAAGTTCACCGCGCAGCGCAGATCGGGATACACGGCGAACACCGCCGCCATGTCGCGCGCGGCGGCGGCGACCACGCTTTGGGTCAATCGATCGACCAAGCCGCAGTTTTCGGCGAGCGGAACGAAGACGCCGGGCGGCACCGCGCCGCCCGCCGGAAGCCGCCAGCGCGCCAGGCATTCGACGGAGCGCGTCAAACCGCTGAGCACGTCGATTTTGGGCTGGAATACGGCGGCGATTTGCCCTTGCTCGATCGCCACGGCCAATTCGCTTTCCCCGATGCCCGGGACTTCATCGCGCGGCGCTTCCGGCTGCTCGACGGCCGGCTGCAAGCGCGCGATCGCCTGGGTCAGACGCTCGGCGCCGATCGGTTTGGCGATCACGCCGACGCTGGCGATCCCATAGCCGCGCGCGATGCGCAGCGCGCCGTCCAGCGTGCGCTTGTCCTCGCCGCTGACGATCAGCATCGGCGTCGTCGGCGACTTGGCCGCGACGAGGCGAAGGAACTCGATCCCGTCCATGCCGGGCATGTTGAGATCGCACAGCACGAGTTCCGGCTTGAACGCGTCGAGCTCGGCAAGCCCAGCCGCGCCGTTCGCCGCCTCACGGAATTCGGTCACGCCCAGACGGACCAAGCATCGGCGCAGCAGCGTGCGGATGAAGGCTTGGTCGTCGACGATGAGTACTCGGCGCCCGGCGATGTCGTCCATATGGCTGGCACTCTAGCTTGATGCCGAGGCCGATGCTAGAACCGGACGGGTCGCGGTATTGGACGGGATGACGATGGAAATCAAATCGCCTTATCTTCTGTTTTTGGGCAGCGCGCAGGACGCGCTGGCCGCCAAAACCTCGATCGGCGTGGCGCAATGGCGCCCGGAGAAATGCGTCGGCCAATTACGCCTGAAAGGCTGCAACGCCGACAGCGGCTTCCCCGACATGACGGTCAAGGAAGCGGTCGCGAAGGGCGCCAAGACGATGATCGTCGGCACGGTCAATCGCGGCGGCGTGATCGCCAAAGATTGGATCAAGGTCCTGACCGCCGCACTCGATGCGGGTCTCGATCTTGCATCGGGTCTGCACAATAAATTGTCAGACGTGCCGCAGCTCGCCGCCGCCGCCAAGCGCAACGGCCGCAAGCTGCACGACGTGCGCCATCCCGACCGCGAGTTCCCGATCGCCACGGGAATCAAGCGCCCGGGCAAGCGCGTGCTGACCGTCGGCACCGATTGCTCGATCGGCAAGATGTACACTTCGCTCGCCCTCGAATCGGCGATGAAGTCGCTGGGCATGAAGGCGACGTTCCGCGCGACGGGCCAGACCGGCATTCTGATCGCGGGCGGCGGCTGGTCGATCGACGCAATCGTGTCGGATTTCGTCGCAGGCGCGGTCGAAACGATCGCGCCCGCCAACGATCCGGACCATTGGGACGTGGTCGAAGGCCAGGGCTCTTTGTTCCACGCGAGCTACGCGGGCGTGACGATGGCGCTGATCCACGGCGCGCAACCCGACGCGCTGGTGATGTGCCACGAGCCGGGCCGGGCGCATATGCGCGGCCTGCCGCATTACAAATTGCCCGATCTGCGGACCTGCATCGACATCAACGTGGCCCATGCGCGCTTGACCAACAAAAAGGCCAAGTGCGTCGGCGTCAGCCTCAACACATCGAAGATGACCGCAAAGGCGGCCGAACGCGCGATCAAGTCGATCGAGGACAAGACTGGCCTGCCTTGCGTCGATCCGAGCCGCACGGGCGTCGCCGCGCTCGCCAAGCAGCTCGCGAAAATCAAATGACACGCGCGCTGTCCGTCGCCCGCGAGGTTTGGCCGCTGCGCGGCGCCTTCCGTATCTCGCGCGGCGCCAAGACCGAGTCCGTCGTCGTCGTCGCGCGCATTGCCCAGGACGGCGCCGCCGGTGCGGGCGAATGCGTGCCCTATGCGCGCTACGGCGAAACGGTGGAATCCGTGCTCGCGCAGATCGAAAGCACACGAGCGCTGATCGAACGCGGCGGCGGCCGCGACGAATTGCAGCGCGCCCTGCCCGCCGGTGCGGCACGCAACGCGCTCGATTGCGCAATGTGGGATCTCGAAGCCAAGCGTGCCGGAAAACGGGTGTGGCAGCTCGCCGGCATGTCGGCGCCGCAGACGCTGATTACCGCCTATACGCTGTCGGTCGACGAGCCGGAGAAAATGGCCGAGGCGGCGCGCGCCGCCGCCCATCGTCCGCTGCTGAAATTGAAGCTGACCGGTGCGGGCGATCTCGCGCGCGTCGAGGCGGTGCGCAAAGCCACGCCCGGCTCGCGCCTGATCGTCGACGCGAACGAGGCATGGGACGAAGCGCTGTTCGATCAGCTGTCGCCGCAACTCGCCAATCTTGGCGTCGATCTGATCGAGCAACCTTTGCACGCCGAGCGCGACGCGGGACTCGCCGGGCGCGAACACCCCGTCGCGGTGTGCGCGGACGAGTCCTGCCATGACACTTCGTCGCTGCCGCATGTCGCGGGCCGCTACGAAGCGGTGAACATCAAGCTCGACAAGACCGGGGGCTTCACCGAAGCGTTGGCCTTGCGCAAGGCCGCCTTCGCGGCCGGATATCGCGTGATGGTCGGCTGCATGGTCGCAACGTCGCTGTCGATGGGACCGGCCCATCTGATCGCGCAAGGCGCCGCTTGGGTCGATCTCGACGGGCCGTTGCTGCTGAGCCATGACCGCGATCCGGGCTTGCGCTTCGAAGGCAGCCGCGTCCATCCGCCGGATGCGGAAATGTGGGGCTGATGGCCGGTCTCGCCGAAATCTTGAGCTTGGCTTTGCCGCTGCACGTCGTCGATGTCGGCGCGGCATCGATGGGCAAGGAAGGCGATCCTTATCATGCGCTGCTGGGCGATCCGGAGGTGCGCGTCACGGGGTTCGAGCCGCGGGCGGACGCCTGCGCGGAGCGCAACGCGAATGCCCCGCCCAACCATAGATACTTGCCCTATTTCGTCGGCGACGGCACGATCCGGGACTTCCACGTCTGCGCCAATCCGCTGACGTCGTCGCTCTACCGGCCCAACGCGAAGCTGCTCGACCTGTTCCACAATCTGCCGCTGCCGGTCGTCGAAACGTCACGCGTGGAAACGCGGCGCCTCGACGATCTGCCGGACCTCGCCGCTTGCGATCTTCTGAAGATCGACGTTCAGGGCGCCGAGCTGGACGTGTTACGCGGCGGCCCGCGCATCGCGGGCGGCGCGTTGGTCGTGGACGTCGAAGTCGAGTTCGTGCCGATGTACGAAGGCCAGGCGCTATTCGGCGACGTCGACGTTCATCTGCGCAAGCTCGGTTTCATGCTGCACCGTTTCACGGCCCCCTTCAGCCGGCAGCTGCGCCCGCTGGTGTTCGGCGGCGGACCGTTCGGGCCGGGCAGCCAATTGCTGTACGCAGAGGCCGCGATCTATATCCGCGCGATCGACAAGCTTGAAACTTTGTCCGACGACAGGCTGCTCGCCTTCGCGCGGATCATGCACGACGTCTATCGCTCCTACGACCTGGTCGGTCTGCTGATCGCCGCGCACGACCGGCGCAGCGGCGGAGATCTACTGTCGCGATACAAAACGGCCCTCGCCGCGCCGGCTTAAGCGCCTAGACGCGCGCAGGTTAGGCGCCATAGATCGGCGACCAGATCGCCCGCAGGCTTGGCTTGCGCCAGCGCCGCCGATTGTCCCGCCCAAGCCTGGATGCGCGAAAGGTCGTTCGCCTTGTTGGCGGCGTCGCGCATCGCTTGGGTAAACGCACGTTGCACGGGATAGGGTGCGGGCGCGGGGGCATCCGGGGCGGCCGCGGCGCGCACATAGGCGGTCGCGATCGAACGCGCCGCGCGGCCGGAAAAAGCGCGCGTGAGGCGCGTGGCCTCGGGCGGCGTTTGGCCCAGCGCGTCGGCCCACGCGGGCGCGATCCCCGCCTCGGGCGTGCGCAAAAATCCCGTGCCGATCTGCACGGCCGCTGCGCCCATCGCGAACGCGGCGGCCATGCCCCGCGCGTCGCCGATGCCGCCGGTGGCGATCACCGGCAGTTCCACCGCATCCAATATCGCGGGCAGTAGCGCGAACAAACCGATCGCTTCGGCTTCTGCTTTGGCCGCGTCGAAAGCGCCGCGATGGCCGCCGGCTTCCGCCCCTTGCGCGACGATGGCGTCGGCCCCGGCATCCGCTGCCGCCTTAGCTTCCGCGACCGTGGTCGCAGTGGCGAACCAAGCGATGCCGCGCTCTTTGAGTCTCGCGACGAATTCGGGCGGGTAGATGCCCATGATCGAGGACACGACCGCTGGGCCCGCCGACAGTAACGCTTCGCACTGCGACTTGAAGTCGGGCGGCGCGGCATCGGCCGCATCCGCGGGCACTTCGGGTCCGAACTTGCCCAGAAATCCCCGCAACCGCGCTTCGTGCGCCCAATCGCGGGCGGGCGCTGGATCGGGAATCCATAGATTGAGCTGGAAGGCGCCGTTGGAGCGGGCCCGCTGATCGTTGGCCCAGGCGAGGATCGCCTCGGGCTTCATCAATAGCGCGCCGCAAGCGCCCATGCCGCCCGCGCGCGCGACGGCGGCGGACAGCGCGGGAGCCGGAACGCCGGCCATGGGGGCGAGCAGGATCGGCATGCGCAGCCCGAAGCGTTCGCAGAACGCCCGGGCCGGATCGAACGTCTTGCCCGCCGGGATCACGACGCGCGTTCCATCGCGCGCAGCACGCGCGCGCGATCGGGGATCGGCTCGACGGCGCCATAGCCTTCGGTCGATAGCGCCGCCGCCGTGGCGGCATAGCGCCCGGCCTGCTCCAGGCTGTCGCCTGCCACCAAGCGCGCGATGAAGGCGCCGCCGAACGTGTCCCCGGCCCCGGTCGCGTCGACCGGCTTGCACTTGTGCGGCGCGATGCGCGTACGCGTCTTTCCGTCGGCGACCAACGCACCCTGCGCGCCCAGCTTGAGCGCCACGACCTTGGCGCCCAGCTTCAGCATCAGATCGACCAACTCGTCCGGTTCGTCCACGCCGAACAAGGTGGCGACGTCGTCGAGACTGGGCAGACAAATATCACAATTGGCGATCGCTTCGGCGGTCACGGCCTTGGCGCGCGCAACCGGCCACAGCTTTAAGCGGAGATTCGTGTCGAACGACACGAGACAGCCCGCCGCGCGCGCCGTGGTCATCGCGGCGAAGCCTGCGTCGCAGGCGGAATTGGAAATCGCCAGCGAGATTCCCGAAAGATGCAGCACCTTCGCCTCTTGAATGGCGTCCGTCGGCAGATCGGCGGGCGCGTAGCGGCTGGCCGCGGAGCCCGACCGAAAAAACGAGAAATGGTGGCCCTTCTCGTCATGCGTCACGAAATAGACCGCCGTCGGCGCGTTGGTGTCTTCGCGGACGGTCGATTCGTCGACGCCTTCGAAGCGCCACAACTCGCGGAACATTTGGCCGTAGACATCCGCGCCGAGCGCCGAGATGTAGCCTGCCTTGGCGCCCGAGCGCGCCGCGGCGATCGCAAAATTCGACGTATCGCCGCCGAACCCCTGCAGATAGGTGCGGCTAGTCGCCCCGCCGGTCTGGTTGAATTCGATCATCGGCTCGCCATAGGCGAGAACATCGCACGCCATTGTTTCCCAATCCTTCGTTCGACCCGGCCTTCGAGACGCCGGCGCCTTGTTTTAGGCGAGGCAGGCCGCGAACGAAAGGGTCAGACCGGAGCGGTGCGCTGACGGCGGAGTTTGCGGCGCATCAGGCTGCGCTTGGCCCATATCCAAAGGCCCGTGCCCAATAGCCCCATCATGGCCATGGACAACGCCACGTTCATCAGCGCCGACCAAGCGCCGGCGAAATTTCCTTCGTGTAGCAGACGCGGCAGGTTACGCGGCATAGGCACGGCGCCGTCGCGTGTGACCGAATAAACGCGGTACTCGCCGCCCTCGACGATGCGCGCGAGATAACGCCCGCCTTGCGGCCGCAACCAGACCAGCGCCGACAGATCGTGGTCGGCGCCGAGACTTTCCACCGCCTCGCGGAGATTGAGCGGCGGGCCCTGCGGCAATTCCGGCGGCGGACCGGCGAAGGAGATTCCGAAGGCAAGGAACAGCCCGGTCAGCGGCGACAACACGATCAACGGCAACGGCAGCCACGCCATCGCCTTGTGCCAACCCGACGCGGTGTTCGCGAAACGCGGCCGGCCCATAAACACGCCGATCACGGAAATGACGAGCATCGCCGCGGTCGATGCGGTCACCAACCAGCCCAGATCGAGCAGTAGGCGCTCGTGCAGTCCGCGCATCAGGCCGAATGCTTGCGCGACGACCGATGCGCCATCGCGCGCTTCGCCGGTCGAAAGATCGACGATCACGCCGCCGCCGCGCCCGGTCCCGAGCGACAAAGTTCCATCGTAGCTGCGGATGACCAGCGCGCGCGCTTGGCCGCGCGGATCGTGCCTGTCGATCAACTCGCCCAGACGCGCGGCGCCGATGGAGCCGGGCACGTTCGACGCATCGACGGCCCAGGGCTCGAAGGACAGGACCAAGCCGCTGAGCAAGACGGCGAGCAGCGGCAGGGCGAAAGCGAGAGCGATCCAGCGATGGAGCTTGAGGAGCAGCGGTTTCATACCCGCGACCATGCCGCGCGAATGAACGTCACGGGGCGTTACTTGGCTACGCCCCGTAACGCCGTCATACGCCGGCGGCTTTCTTCGCATCCGATCTGCAGCGGTCGGAACAGTATTTCACCTGCGCCCAGTCCTTCACCCATTTCTTGCGCCACACGAAGGGCCAGCCGCAGACGGGGCATGTTTTCGACGGCAAATCCGATTTCTTGCGAATTTTGGGCATGACGGACGGATCCTGGAGATTCCCGTTTCGGGACCTAGTTTCCCGACGCGATGCTTCAAGTCGTCTGGTTCAAGCGCGATCTGCGCGTCGATGACCATGCCCCGCTGGCCGCCGCCGCGCGCGCCGGAAGCGTTCTGCCGCTTTACATCGTCGAACCCGAATACTGGCGCCTGTCCGACACGTCGCGCCGCCAATGGGAGTTCCTGCGCGAAAGCCTGATCGAGCTGCGCGCCGCGCTGGCCGAGCGCGGCGGCGATTTGGTCGTGCGGGCGGGCGACGCCGTCGAAGTCCTGGCCGATCTCCACGCACGCCACGGGATCGCTGCGCTGCATTCGCACGAGGAGACCGGCAACGCCTGGACCTTCGCGCGCGACAAACGGGTCGCCACCTTCGCCCGCGAGAACGCGATCGCCTGGCACGAGACGCCGCAATTCGGCGTCGTTCGCCGACTGGCCGACCGCGACCACTGGTCGGCGCATTTCGAGCGTTTCATGACACGGCCGGTCGTTCCCCCGCCAGCACATGTCGCCTTGCCCGCGGATATCGAGCCGGGCGCCATCCCCGACTGGACGGCATTCGCCGCCGGCGACGATCCTTGCCCCGGCCGCCAACGCGGCGGGCGCATGCGCGCACTCGAGCTTCTCGACGGGTTCTATGCCGGGCGCGGCCGAGCCTATGCGTTCGAAATGTCGAGCCCCGCGACGGCCGCGCGCAGCTGCTCCAGGCTTTCGGCGCATCTGGCCGCCGGCACGATTTCGATGCGTGAAACGATAAGCCGCGCCAACGCCGAACGCGCGGTGCTCGCGGCCAGCCCACGCGAAAAGCGCGCGATCGATCTGCGCTCCGCGGATGCGCTGATCGCCCGGCTGCACTGGCACTGCCATTTCATCCAGAAACTCGAATCCGAACCGGCGATCGAGTTCCGCGCGATGCACCCGATCCATGCCGCGCGGAAGCCGGCGCACGACGCCGCCGCATTCCGCGCGTGGCGCGACGGACGCACCGGCTTTCCGTTCGTCGACGCCTGCATGCGCATGCTCGACGCCACGGGCTGGATCAATTTCCGCATGCGCGCGATGTTGACCGCCTTCGCGAGCTACCATCTCGATCTCGACTGGCGCGCGACGGGCGCCGTACTGGCGCGGCGCTTCGTCGATTACGAGCCGGGCATCCACTGGCCGCAGATCCAGATGCAATCGGGCCTGACGGGCATCAACGCGCCGCGAATCTACAACCCCGCCAAGCAGTCGACCGATCATGACCCCGACGGCGCGTTCATCCGGCAATGGGTACCCGAACTCGCCGGCGCGCCGACGGCGGCCCTGCATGCGCCATGGCAGTATTTCGACGGCGCGCCGCCGGGCGGCTATCCCCCGCGGATCGTCGATCACGAAGCGGCTTCGCGCGCGGCGCGCGAGCGCCTTTCCGCAATGCGGCGCGAGGCCGGCTATGGCGACGCCGCACAGCGCGTATATCGCAAGCACGGCTCGCGCAAACGATCGATCGGCAACGACAACCCGGGCCGCCGCAAGCGCGCCGCGCGGGAGTCGCGTCAACTCGGTTTCGATCTGGAGAATTAAATCGACCGACGGCCTTGCGCGCGACGCGGCGAAATCCGATTGCCTTTCATTATCGATATCGATAATTTGTCCGGCCAAGGGAGGACTCGTGCCGATGGCGAAGGCCGCGCGCCCGCGTGATATCGTCTATTCCGCGCTCAAGCGCCGCATCGTGCTGAACCAGATCCGTCCCGGCGAACCGCTGACGGAGCTCGGTCTCGCCGCCGAGCTCGAATGCAGCCAAGGCACGGTCCGCGAAGCCTTGCTGCGTTTGCAGGAGGACGGCCTCGTCCAGCGTTCGGGCCATCGCGGAACAATGGTCACGACACTCGATCCCGACGCCGCCGAAGAAATCCTCGATCTGCGCAAGCGGCTGGAAACGCGCGGGGCGTTGCGCGCCGTGCGCGCCTACACGCCGGAAGCTGCGGCCGAGTTGAAAGCGCTGCGCCAAGGCATGGCGGCCGCGGCCAAGCGCGGCGATGCCTACGGCCTCATCGAACTCGACATGCATTTTCACGCGGCGATCTTCCGCCTGGCGAGCCCGCCGGTGCTGGAGCAGATCCTGATCCGCTGCATGCTGCATTCACACCGGCAGAAGCTTTGGGCGCCGGGCCATCGGCGCAGTCTGACGCGTACCGCCGACCGCCACGACGCGATCATACAAGCGCTGGACGCGCGCGATGGCGAAGTCTTGGCGCGGGAGATCGCGTATCACCTCGACACCATCGTCGAATTGCCCGCGGCGGCACGCCGCAAAGGAAACGCGGCATGAGCAGCGCGTTCGTACATCCCGAGATGGCGGCGATCATGGCCGCCGGCGGACCCGTTCCCGATTATCAGAATATTCCGATCGCGGAAGGCCGCCCGCAATTCGAGAATCTCAGCAAGACGTGGAACGCCGAGCGTCCGGCGGCCGCCGAAACGCGGGATCTTTCGATCGATCGGCCTTGGGGCAGAATGCGCGCGCGGCTCGTGCGCCCGACGGTGGCGAAGGACCTGCCGGTACTGCTGTTCGTCCATGGCGGCGGCTGGACCTTCGGCTCGGTCGATACCCATTTCGGCTCGATGACTCGCCTTGCGGTCGAATCCGGCGCCGCCGTGCTCGGCATCGACTATCGTCTTGCCCCCGAACATCCCTTCCCCGCTGCCATCGACGATACGCGCGCCGCGTTGGACGCCATCGCCGGCGGCTTGTTGGGCGACGCGGCCGATGCGTCGCGCATCGCGATCGGCGGCGATTCGGCGGGGGCCGGAATCACGCTGATGACCGTCGCCGGACACGAATGGCGTAAGCGCGTCCGAGCCGTATGCCTGTTCTATGGCTGCTTCACGCCGATGTTCGACACACCCAGCCATGCGAAATTCGGCCCCGGCGGCTACGGACTGACCTCCGCGCGCATGCGCTGGTATTGGGGCAATTGGCGCGGGCCGGCGAAGCTGCCGGACCTGACCGGCCTGCCCAAACTCTATCTCAACGCGGCGGCCCTCGATCCGCTACGCGACGAGACGCTCGACCTTGCCAATAAACTGGCCGAGGCGGGCAACGACGTCCGTTTGGACGTTTTCGCGGGCGTCTGCCACGGCTTCATGCAGATGTCGTCGAAGCTGGAACCGGCGCGCAAAGCGCATCGCGTTGCCGGGCAATTCCTGGCCGAAGCCCTCAAATAAAACGAACGGGAGACACGCAACATGAAACGCAGAACTTTCCTGGCCGCCACGACGGCGGCGATCGCCGCACCCGCGATCGTGAACGCCCAGGGCACGACGACCGTGCGCTGGTGGTACCATTTCGACAATCCTCAGCATTCGCCCGCCGCGCTGATCGCGAAGTTCGAAGCCGCGAATCCCGGCATCAAGATCCAGGCGGAGAGCATTCCCTGGGGCGGCGGCAACGATTACTACACGCGCCTCTACGCGGCCCTCGTCGCCAACAACGCGCCCGATTGCGCGATGGTGAAGCTCGCGAACATGTCCCGCCTGCTGGAGATGCGCGCCCTCGAGCCGCTCGACCAGCAAATCGCGGGCTGGGCCGACGCAACGGACATCTCGGCAAATCTCTGGAACCTCAACAAGGCGCCGGACGGCAAGCGATACTACGTTCCGCTGCAGTACGTCGTGCTCTACCTCTACTACCGCGTCGACCTGTTCCAGCAGGCGGGCGTCGCGGCCCCCAAGACCTTCGACGAGTTTCTGAAGGCTGCGCAGGCCACCACCAAGGGCGACGTGTTCGGTTTCGGCATGCGCGGCGGCGCAGGCGGCCACGATCATTGGGGCAGTTTCGTCCTGGGCGGCGGCGCCACGTTCGAGAAGGGCGGCATGGTGACGCCCAAGGCGCTGGACGCGAACCGCTGGTTCGTGGCGCTGGGCCGCGACCATAAAGTGTTCCCGCCTTCCGCCCCGAACGACGGCTTCCGCCAGATCGTCGACAACTTCAAGGCAGGCCGCACCGCGATGACGATCCACCATGTCGGCTCGGCCAACGAAATGGTCGAGGCCTTGGGCGACAGGGTCTCCGCCGTGCCGGTTCCGCGCGCGGCCGACGGCAAGGGCTGGACGTCGTTCGGCGACGAGTCGAACGCGATCTTCGCTTCGAGCCGCAACAAGGCGGCGGCGTTCCGCTGGATCAGCTGGCTGTCGACGAGCGAAGCGAACGTCGAGTTCAACAGGTTCACCGGCCAGCTGACCGTATCGAACAAGGGGGCGGCCAACTGGACGCTGCACCCGAAGCGCTTCGTCGACGCCAGCGCGCAGTCGCTGCCGATCGCCGACACGCTTCCCAACGTGCCCGCCACGGCGGATTTCCTGCGCACGGTGTGGCCGACCAACATGCAACGCGCGCTGCTGGGCCAAATCACGCCCGACGACATGATGCGCGCCATCGAACGTCACTACCACGGTTGATCGAAAACCAAGGCGGGTCCTGCGGGGCCCGCCTTGGCCGACCCGCCGCGAAAGCGAAAATGGTCTCCTCCCGTCTCACGCCTTACTACTTCCTGGCACCCGCCGTGCTCGCCACGGCAGCGATCGTGCTCTATCCCGTCGCTTCAACGCTGTGGATGAGCTTCCACGATTTCGTTCTCTATCGGCCCTTCGACGTGCCGTTCACGGGCTTGCGGAACTACGAACGCCTGCTCGCCGACGAAGCCTTCTGGATTTCGCTGTGGAATTCCTTCGTCTGGGTCGGGCTCGCCGTCGGCCTCCAATTCGCGCTCGGCATGGCGGCGGCGCTGATCCTCAACGAAAGCTTCGCGTTTCGGTCCCTGGCACGCGCGCTGGTCGTCGTACCCTGGGCGCTGCCGTCGGTGATCATCGGGCTGATGTTCACCTGGGTCTACGACTACAATCTCGGCCTGCTGAACGACATGCTGCTGCGCCTCGGACTGATCAAGTCGCCAGTCGCCTGGCTCGCCGATCCAGATATCGCGCTTTTCGCCGTCATCGCGGCGCTGGTCTGGCAGGGCTTCCCCTTCTTCGCCGTGATCATCCTTGCGGGACTTCAAGCGATCCCCGGCGACCTGCACGAGGCCGCCGAAATCGATGGCGCCACGCGCCTGCAGCGCTTCCGCCATGTCGTATGGCCGGGCTTGAAGGGCGTGATCCTGACGGCTTTGCTGCTGCGCACCATCTGGGTGGCGAATTCGCTCGACGTCATCCTCGTCATGACCGGCGGCGGCCCGGGCTATGCCACGCATACGCTGCCGCTCTACGCTTTCCTGCGCGCCTATAGCGGCATGGAATTTGGCTACGGCTCGGCGCTCGCCGTTGTGCTGACGCTGTTCTTGATTTCCGTCGCCGCGTTCTACGTTCGCCGCACGATGCGGGAGTCCTTCCGATGATCGACCGCCGCTCGCGCACCCGGCGTTTCTTCGAGATCGAATTGCCGGCGGCGATCCTGATCGTCATCGCGCTTGCACCCTATGCGTGGATGGCGATCACGTCGATCAAGCCGACGGCGGATATCGCGCGTTTTCCGGTCGTCTATTGGCCCGACGAGCCGACATTAATCCACTACGCGGACCTGTTGGCGCGCACGACCTTCCCCAAGAACCTGCTCGATTCGCTCGTCGTGGCCGTCAGCGCATGTTTGTTGGGCCTGGGCTTGTCGGTGCCCGCCGCCTACGCCTTCTCGCGATTCGGCTTCATCGGCCGGCGCTTTCTGATGACGCAGTTCCTGACCATCAACATGTTCCCGATCGTCTTGATGATCATCCCGCTGTTCGTCGCGATGCGTTCGCTCGGCCTGCTCGATACCGTGCCCGGCGTCGTGCTCGGCCACGCGACCTTCGCCATTCCCTTCGCGATCTGGATGCTGACGAGCTATTTGAACGGCATCCCGAGGGAGTTGGACGAAGCCGCGATGGTCGACGGCGCGTCGCGCGTGCAGACGATCGTCAAAATCCTGCTGCCGCTAGCCGCCCCCGGCATCGTGTCGACGGGCATCTATATCTTCGTCGCGTCGTGGAACGAGTATCTCTTCGCGATGATGCTGTCGGGCCAGAACGTGCGGACCGTGACGGTAGCGTTGCAGCTGTTTATCGGCGAATACACGATCCAATGGGGCCTGCTCACCGCCGGCGGCACGCTGGTGGCGCTGCCGGTCACGCTTCTGTTCCTTTTCGTGCAACGACACCTGATCGGCGGACTGACCGCCGGAGCCGTGAAATCATGAGCAACAAAATTGGCGTCATCTCGATGTTCTATGCGCGGCCTTTCGGCCGGGCGAGTTTCGGCGCTTTCGCGCAAGCGCGGGCCTCGGGTATGGATTTCATGGAGCTACTGGTGCCCGAACCGGGCGAACTCGACGCGCGCGATACCAAAGCGGCGGCGGCCGATTACGGGCTCGATCTCGTTTTCGCGGCGCGCGTAAATCTTCAGCGCGATCTCGCCAGCCCCGACGAATCCGCGCGTAAAGCGGGCCTCGCCTATCTACGCTTTTGCGTCGACGAAGCTGTCGCCTATGGCGTCAAGATCGTCGGCGGACCTCTCTACGGGGCGCCCCTTGTGTTCGCGGGCCGTCCGCCCGCCCCGGTCGATGCCGATGCGCGAAAGCGCCGCTTCGATTGGGTCGTGAACGGTCTGAAGGATGCCACCGCCTACGCCGCCGACAAGGGCGTTATCCTCGGGCTCGAACCTCTCAACCGGTTCGAGACGGACATCGCCAACACGACCGAACACGCGCTCGAGATCGTCGACGCCGTCGGCAACAAGGCGTTGGGCGCGATGCTCGACACCTTCCACATGAACATGGAGGACCGCGACATCGCCGCCGCCATCCGAAAGGCGGGCAAGCGTATGGTCCATTTCCAGGCCAACGAGAACCATCGCGGTTTCGTGGGCGACGGGCATATCGATTGGCCGTCGGTCGCGCGCGCCATCGTCGCGATCGGCTATACCGGCCCGATCACGTTGGAGCCGTTCCGCCGCGACGACGTTCCGGCAGGGACATGCGTTGCCCAATGGCGAGCCCCCCATCGCAACGAAGACGCGGAACTGGCCGCAAGCGGTGCGTATCTGCGCGCGGCCCTCAATTCGGCGCGGAGGGCCGCATGAGCAATCTACGGATCGGCTGGATCGGCTGCGGCACGCATGCCGGCGAGATGCTGCTGCCCCATCTTGTGCGCCATAACGTGACGCTGGCGGGGCTTTGCGACAAAAGCCCCGACAATCTCGCGAGGATCGCGCGCAGCTACGGCGTTTCGGCCGAGAATTGCACCGACGATGCGGCCCGGCTGATCGCGCGCAAGGATATCGACGCGATCGGCATGGCGATCGGCCCGGGGGCGCATGTGGAACTTGGCTGCGCCGCACTTGAACGCGGGTTGCCGGTATTCATGGAAAAGCCGCCGGGCGGCGATCTGGCGGGCGCAGAGCGTCTTCAAGCGGCGGCCGGGAAATCGGGTAAGCCGCTCGTGCTGGGTTTCATGAAGCGCTACTCGACCGCCAACCGCATCGCGATCAACATCGTGAAACGCGGACAGTTCGGCGCGCCGGCCAGCTTCCTGGGTCAGTACATGACGGCGCCGACCTATTTCACCAAGGATCCGGACTACACTGGCTTCTATCTGCATCACTGCGTGCACTACATGGATTTGGTACCGCACCTGATGGGCAAGCCGGTCGAGTTGCTGGCGCGCCGTCACGAATTGGCGCCCGGCAAGTTGCTGCTGCACGTCGATTTCAAGTTCGACAACGGGGGCCTCGCCACGCTGGTGATGGGCACGCATCAGTCGCGGGCCACGCCGATGGAGTGGTGGCAGGTGATGGGCGACCACAAGCGCGTCGAGGTGCGCAACGTCCACGAGGTCCGTTACTTCCGGGCGCCCGAGTTCAAAGTGTCGCGCAAGGAAGCCACGCTCGACGACGCCGTCGATACGCTGGTGTGGGAACCGAACCTGACCGTCGCGGCGAACGAGGATCACAAAGGCTATCACGCGATCCTCGGCGACTTCCTGGCCGCCGTGCGCGGCGAGAAGGTCGACGTGCCGGATATTGCGGATGGCGTGGCCGCCATGCGAATTCTGGAGGCAATGATTTCGTCCGCTTCCTCCGGAAGGCCGATCGCGCTATGAAATGGCCTCGATGAAAAGGTTATCGCGCGCGATTCTCCCAACACTTCCGGCCGCCGTCGTGCGGCCGAAATTCGATCCGGCCAAGCTCGCCCCGGGCATCGTCCATCTGGGCTGCGGCGCGTTCCACCGCGCCCATCAAGCCTGGTACACGCAGCGCGCCGTCGAAATCGCGGGCGGCGATTGGGGAATCGTCGGCGCCAGCCTGCGGGGAAAGGACGTCCCCGATCAGTTGAATCCGCAGGACGGGCTCTACGGCGTGCTTGTGCTCGACGGAGCGGAGCGCCGGATCGAGATCATCGGCGTGATCGGCGAAGTGTTGCACGCACCCAGCGATCCCGCAGCGCTTGTCGCGCGTATCGGCGACAAGGCGACGTCCATCGTATCCGCGACCGTGACCGAGAAGGGCTATTGCCATATTCCGGCGACCGGCGATCTGGACGTCCGGCATCCGGATATCGTCGCCGATCTCGCCGATCCCGACAGGCCGCGCTCGACGATCGGGCTGCTGGTCGCGGGGTTGGCCCGCGCGCGCGATGCCGGTCATGCGCCGCCGACGGTGCTTTGCTGCGACAATCTGCCGTCCAACGGCCGCGTGGTCGCCAAGCTCGCGGCGCAATACGCCGGCTTGCGCGATGCCGCCTTGCGCGATTGGATCGAGCGCAACGTCGCCTTCCCCTGCACGATGGTCGACCGCATCGTGCCCGCGACGACCGAAGACGACCGCAAGACCGCCGCCGCGATTTCCGGCGTCGAGGATCAGGGCCTCGTCGTCGCCGAGCCCTTCGCGCAATGGGTGATCGAGGACAAGTTCGGCGGCCCGCGCCCCGCCTGGGACGAAGCCGGGGCACAGATCGTACCGGACGTGGCGCCCTTCGAACGCGCCAAGCTGCGGCTGCTGAACGGCGCGCATTCGGCCTTGGCCTATCGCGGCCTCGCCAAGGGCCACGCGACCGTGGCAGAGGCGATCGCCGATCCGGAGTTGCTGGCCGCGACGCGCGCCCTCATGAAGGAAGCCGCCGCGACGCAGAGCAAGATCGCCGGCCTCGATCTCGACGCCTATGCCGACGCGCTGTGCAAGCGCTTCGCCAATCGCGGCATCCGCCACCGCCTGATCCAGATCGCGATGGACGGATCGCAAAAACTGCCGCAGCGCTTGCTCGGCACGATTTCCGAAAATCTCGCGTCGGGCCGCGACGCGCCGGAAGCGATCAAGGCCGTCGCCGCATGGATCGCCCATGTCCGCCGCGAAGGGACGAAGATTCAGGACCCGCTGGCGACGCCGCTGACCGGCTTGCGCGGTCTCGACGATTTCCTGGCCTGCGAAGCGGTGTTCGGAGCCGATCTGCCGAAAAACCCGAAATTCGTCGCGGCGCTACGCGCCCTCGTCCCGTAAGCGCCCCCAGCGTTCGTCGAATGGGTGGACGTCTCGGGTCGGACCCGCCGCGTTCACCATGCCGCGGCCTTCCTTCGCCCAGCGGAACAACCCGCCGCGCAGATTGACCGCCCCCGTCCAGCCGCGCACCCGCAACACAGCCGCAAGCTTGGCGCTGCGCAACCCCACCGAGCACACGCAGACGATCACGCGCGCGTCCGGCACACTCCCCGGGTCGGGAACGTCACCGGGCCTCACATGGACGGCGCCGGGGATGTGCGAGACGTCGTACTCGTCCCTTTCTCGCACGTCGTAGATCAGCGCGCCCGGCGGCAGTTCGGCTGCCGCGACGTGCGGCAATTTCGGGAACGCCCGCTCGATCGCGTCTTCGCAAGCGGCAAGCGTGGCGCCGTGCACCGTAGGATCGAAACGAAGAGTCATGTTCGTATACCTATAATCCTGTGGCACATCGCTTGCGAGCGGGGCGTTGGGTGGGGTAGGTGCGGTTATGGTTATTCGCAGTTCGGAGGGCGACCGGCAGTTTCGCGCGCTGGTGAAGCTGCTTGGAGGATTGGTCGGGGAAACGGTTCGCGCGCATGACGGGGAAGCGGCCTATGTCGCCGTCGAGTCCCTGCGCACCGGCTTCGTTGAACTGCGGCGCGGTGGAGAGCCGAAGGCAGCCGATGTCGCGCGTCTTGCCGCCGGTTTGCGCAAAATCGAGGCGGCCGATGCCACGTTGTTGGCCCGCGCCTTCGCGCTGTTCTTCGCGGTCGTCAACATCGCCGAGGAGGCCTGGCGCGCCGCCGAACGGAGCAGCGGGAACGAAGCCTGGCCGCGCTCCTTCCCCGATACGCTCGCCCAACTCGGCGCACACGCCACGCCCAAAAAACTTGCAGCCGCCTTGCCGAAAATGTCGCTGATGCCGGTGATGACCGCGCATCCGACCGAGGCGCGCCGCCAGTCGGTGCAGCGCGGCCACCGCCGCCTCTACGATCTGGTCGTGGAGTTGGTGGCGCTCGATCCGCGCACGGCGAGGCATACGCGTGCGCTCGACGCGATCAAGGGCGAAATCTCGACTTTGTGGAAGACCGATACGGTGCGCGCCGACAAACTGACCGTCGCCGACGAAGTGGCGAACGGTCTGCTGTTCTTCCGCGCCGCTCTCTACGACGCGGTGGCGGATTCATTGCGCGCGCTCGACGCCGCGGCCGGACATGCCCCGCCCGGCCTCATCGCCTTCGGCTCGTGGATCGGCGGCGATCGCGACGGTAACCCGAACGTCACCGCGCGCACTACGTTGTTCGCCATGCGCGCGCAGTCGCGCGAGGTCTTGCGCGAGTATCTGCGCCGCGTCGACGCGATGGCCGAGCGCCTGACGCAGTCGCACGGCTATATCCGCCTGCCCGAAGACTTCGCCAAGAGCCTCGCCGCCGACGACAAACGTTACGCCGCCGCGACCTTCGCGGGTCAGACGCATGTGCTGGCGCGCGAGCCGTATCGGCGCAAGATCGCCTATATGCGCTTGCGTCTCGCCAAGCGCCTCGGCTGGACCGAGGCGAAAATTGCGGGCAACGACGATCTGCCTTTGCCCGAAGACGCCTATCCTGACGCCGCAAGCTTCGCCGCCGACGTGAGCGCGCTGCGAAAGGCACTGGTTCACGACGGCGACCGTTATCTTTCATCGGGCGCGCTGCTCGATCTCGAACGCCTCGTCGGCGTGTTCGGATTCCATCTGGCGCGCTTGGATGTGCGCCAGGAGTCCAAGCGCCACCGCAAGGCGGTGGCCGAACTCGTTGCCGGTCTGCCGGGCTTGCCCGACTACGAAGCGCTCGACGAAGAGCAGCGCCTCGACCTGCTCGACGGTCTGATCGCGCGGCCGGGCGCGGTGCTGCTGATGGGCCCGAAGCTGTCGGCGGATACCGAGGAGATTTTGGCGACGCTCAACGCCGTCGCTACGCTGCACGCGGAACTCGGGCCGCTGTCGATCGAGACCTATGTCATCTCGATGGCTGATCGCGCCAGCGCCGTTCTCGAAGTGCAGTTCCTGGCGAAGCTCGCCGGTCTTGCCGGCAAGCTGCGGGTGGCGCCGTTGTTCGAAACCATTGCCGATCTGCGCGCCGGGCCCGGCATCCTGCGCGCGCTGCTCGCCCGCCCCGGCTACCGCGCGCTGTTGGATGCGGCCGGCGGCACGCAGGAAGTCATGCTCGGCTATTCGGATTCCTGCAAAGACGGCGGCATTCTCGCCTCCGGCTGGGCGCTGCATTCGGCGCAGACCGAACTCGCGCGCGTATTCGACGCGGCCAAAGTGCCCTACGTGTTGTTCCACGGCCGCGGCGGCAGCCATGCCCGCGGCGGCGGGCCGACGCACGATTCGATTCTGGCCGGCCCGCGCGAAGCCGCGAACGGCAGGATCAAGTTCACCGAGCAAGGCGAAGTGCTCTCGTTCAAGTACTCGAACCGCGATACGGCGGCCTATGAGCTCACCGTCGCGCTGTCGGGGCTGCTGAAGAAGACCTTGGGGCCGCCTTATCGCAAGGGCGCGCGTCCCGCCGATTGGGAGCGCGCGATGGCGCGTCTCGCGGAATTGGGCGAGGCCGCATACCGTGATCTGGTCGCGACGCCCGGCTTTTTGGATTACTTCTACGAGACCACGCCGGTCGACGAATTGGGCGGGCTCAATATCGGCTCGCGCCCGTCGCACCGCCCGCAGGCCGGGCGCGACATCCGCGCGATCCGCGCCATTCCCTGGGTGTTCGGCTGGTCGCTCGCGCGGCTCGCTTTACCAGCTTGGTACGGCATCGGCACGGCGATCGAAGCCTACGCCAAGGAATCGCCAGCCAATCTGCGCTTGCTCAAGCGCATGCATCGCGACTGGCCGTTCTTCCGCAACCTCGTCGACAACGTCGCGATGGCGGAAGCCAAGGCCTCGCTGCCGGTCGCAAAACTCTACCTGCCGCTCGCGCGCGACGCGGCCAGCGCCAAGCGCGTGTTCGAAATGATCGCGGACGAGCTCGCGTTGACCGCCAAGGCGCTGAAACGCGTGGCGGGCGCGTCGCCGCTCGCCGCCAACCCGTCGCTTGCGCTGTCGCTCGACCGGCGCAAACCCTATCTCGACGCGATGAACGCGCTGCAGGCCGCGCTGCTGACCAAGCTGCGCGACGGCGGCGGCGCCGATTGGCGCCACCCGCTGCTGCTGACGGTCAACGCCATCGCCGCGGGCATGCGCAACACCGGCTGACGCGGCGGATTCGGGCCCGCTTGCGTCCCCGGCAGGCGGGATGCAGGCTGTCGGAGTCGTGACCAAAAGGACGGCCGCCATGCCCCTGCCCTTCGCGCCCGACAAGCTGCTGCCGGAAGAAACGGCGCTGAACCGCCTCGCCGCCACCGCCGGCCTGCCACCGGCTTTGGCCGAAAGAGTCGCGCGCGAAGCGCTCGACCTCGCCGGGCGATTACGCGCGGAAGGCGGCAAACGCTTGGGCGTCGAAACCTTCCTCGCGGAGTTCGAGCTTTCGACGGCCGAGGGCGTGGCGCTGATGTGCCTGGCCGAAGCGCTGCTGCGCATTCCCGACAAGGCGACGATCGACGCGCTGATCGGCGACAAGCTGGGCGCCCCCGATTGGGACAAGCATCTCGGCCACGCGGACTCGGTGCTGGTCAATGCCTCGGCCTGGGGCCTAGCGCTGACCGGACGTTTCCTCGATTGGACGGGCGACAGCCAAGGCACAGCCGGCGATCTGCTGCGCCGCGCGCTCGGCCGTCTGGGTGCCCCGGTATTGCGCCGCGCGATCGAAACCGCGATGCGCATCATGGGCCAGCAATTCGTGATGGGCGAAACGATCGGCGCGGCCTTGTCGCGCGCCGCGCAAGCGCCCGCCCATCACACCCATTCCTTCGACATGCTGGGCGAGGCGGCGAAAACCGCCGACGATGCCGAACGTTACTTCGCCAGCTATAGGGCCGCGATCGCCGCCATCGCATCGAAGGCCACGGGCAGCGATCCGCGCCGCAATCCCGGCATTTCGGTGAAACTATCGGCGCTGCATCCGCGCTACGAACCGGCGTTGCGCGCGCGGGCCTTCGGCGAATTGCTGCCGCGTCTGTCGGCCTTGGCCGATCAAGCCGCGCATGCCGGGATCAATTTCACCGTCGACGCCGAGGAAGCCGATCGCCTGGTGCTGTCGCTCGAATTGTTCGAAGCGCTGGCGCGCAACCGCACGCTCGACGGCTGGGACGGGCTCGGCCTCGCGGTACAGGCTTATCAGAAGCGCGCGACGGGCGTGTGCGCTTGGCTTGGCGATCTCGCCCGCGACACCAAGCGGCGCTTTATGGTGCGCCTAGTCAAGGGCGCCTATTGGGACAGCGAGATCAAATGGGCGCAGGAGCGCGGGCTTTCCGACTATCCCGTTTTCGTGCGCAAACCGGCGACCGATCTTTCCTATCGCGCTTGCGCGATCCGATTGCTCGCGGCCAAGGGCGCGATCTACGGCCAATTCGCGACGCATAATCCGCGCAGCGCGCTGGAGATTCTGGCGCTGGCCGATGGCCGCGACGATTTCGAATTCCAGAAGCTGCACGGCATGGGCGACGGGCTGTACGACGCGTTGGGTTCGCGCGCGCGCGTGCGCGTCTATGCGCCCGTCGGCGCGCATCGCGATCTGCTGCCCTATCTCGTGCGCCGCCTGCTCGAGAACGGCGCCAACACGTCCTTCATCCACCAGATCAAGGATAAGGACGTGCCGCTCGCCGATATCGTCGCCGATCCCGAAACCGCGCTGGCGCGCACGACCAAGCCGGTGCGTCTTCCGGCGGCGATGTTTGCCGACCGCAAGAATTCGGCGGGGTACGATCTCGCCGACGACGCAACGCGCGACGATCTGGTGGCGACGATCAAATCTCACGATTTGGGTTCGATCCCGGCCGAAACGCCGGTCGCGGCGGAAATTGAAACCGCGGCGCAAGGTTTCACCGCGTGGTCCAAACGATCCGTCGAGGACCGCGCGGCAATCCTCGAACGCGCCGCCGATCTGTTCGAAGCGAACGGCAAAAACCTGATCGCCGCCATCGTGCGCGAAGGCTTCCGCACCATCCCCGACGCGGTTTCGGAACTGCGCGAGGCGGTCGATTTCCTGCGCTATTACGCGAACGAAGCGCGGCGGGTTTGCAGCCCCCAGACGCTGCCCGGCCCGACGGGCGAGCGCAATACGCTGACCCTCGGCGGACGCGGCGTATTCGCCTGCATCTCGCCGTGGAATTTCCCGCTGGCGATCTTCACTGGCCAGATCGCGGCGGCCTTGGCCGTGGGCAACGGCGTCGTCGCCAAGCCCGCCCTGCAAACGCCCCGCGTCGCCGCGCGCGCCGTCGCTTTGCTGCACGAAGCGGGAATCCCGCGCGACGTGCTGCGCCTTGTCGCCGGCGGGCCGAAGATCGGCCAGGCTTTGATCGAGGATCCGCGCATCGCCGGTGTGGCCTTCACCGGCTCGACCGCGACGGCGCAAGCGATCAATCGCGCGCTAGCCGCCAAGAGCGGACCGATCGTGCCGCTGATCGCGGAGACGGGCGGCGTCAACGCGATGATCGCCGATAGCTCGGCGCTGACCGAGCAACTCGTCAACGACGCGATCGTCTCGGCCTTCCAAAGCGCGGGTCAGCGCTGTTCGGCCTTGCGCGTGCTGTTCGTGCAGGACGACGCCGCCGACCGCACGATCGCGATGCTGAAGGGGGCGATGACGGAACTACGCTTGGGCGATCCGGGCGATCCCGCGACCGATATCGGGCCGGTGATCGATGCGGACGCCAAGGCAAAGCTCGACGCGTATCTCGCGGAAAACAAAACGCGCGTCATCGCGCAAAGCGCGGCCGTGCCGCCCGGTAGTTTCGTGCCGCCGACGCTGATCGAAGTCCCATTGGCCGACGCGCCGACGCGCGAGATTTTCGGGCCGATCCTGCATGTGGTGCGCTGGCGCCACGATCGGCTCGACGACGTGCTCGCCGCCGTCGCAGGCACCGGCTACGGCCTGACGCTGGGGATCCATTCGCGGCTTGAAAGCTTTCAGGCGCGCGTGCGCGATGCTCTTTCCGCCGGCAATGTCTACGTCAACCGCTCGACTATCGGCGCGGTCGTCGGCGTGCAGCCTTTCGGCGGCCACGGATTGTCGGGAACGGGCCCCAAGGCGGGTGGGCCGAACTACCTCGCGCGCTTCGGCGTTGAAACCACGCTCAGCGTCAACACCGCCGCCGTCGGCGGCGACGTGGCGCTGATGGCGGGCGGGCGAAAGACAGGCTAGCCCGGCGTCGAGAAGCCGAAATGCCGCAGGATCGCCTTGCCTTCCTCGACCGACAGGAAGGCAACGAAGTCGCGCGCCGGTTTCGCGTCGCGCTTGGCGACGATCGCGACGGGATAGGTCACCGGCGGATAGCTGCCTGCCGGGAATAGGCCCACGATCGCGACGCGCGGGTTCGACTTCGCATCCGTGCCGTAGACGATGCCGAGCGGCGCTTCGCCGCGTTCGACCAGCGTCAACGCCACGCGCACATTCTCGGCCCCCGCGATGCGGTTGCCGACGGCGTTCCACAATCCGAGATTTTCGAGGGCCGCCTTGGCATAGCGCCCGACCGGCACATGGGCGGGATCGCCCGTCGCGATACGCCCCTGCGGGCCGAGTAGCGCCAGGAAATCGGTCGCGCGCGAAATCTCGATTCTCGCCGGCTTGTCGGCCGGCGCGATCAGCACCAGATCGTTGCCGGCGAAGACTTTACGCGAATCCGGCGCGATCAGATTGCGCATCGCGAGATAGCTCATCCATGTCTCGTCCGCCGAAACGAACACATCGGCGGGCGCGCCGTTCTCGATCTGCCGCGCCAAGGTCGAGGACGAACCGAACGAAAATTTCGCGACCATGCCCCTGGCGCGCAGCGGCACGGCCATGGCTTCCAGCGCGTCGGTCATCGACGCGGCCGCGTAGACGGTGATTTCTTGGGCCTTGACCGATACGGCACACCCGGCCGTCAACATGGCGGCGACAAACAATCTCAAAATGTCATGGCGCATCGGACTTTCCCATCGTTATATTCAATTGGATATAACGATGGGGCGGAGTAATCTGTCAAGGCGCGTGTATGCGCGACGTTTTTTACGATGTCCCACCGGGCACGGCATAATGGCGCGCTTGGGGAGAAAGGCGCGATATGAGCACGGCGGCGATCCAGAAACTCGGCAGGCGCCTGCGTTTGGGGCTCGTCGGCGGTGCGGGCGGCGCGTTGATCGGGCCGGCGCATCGCTTGGCCGCGCGCCTCGACGATTGCTTCGATTTGACGGCGGGGGTGTTGTCCTCCGACCCGGCGCGGTCGATCGCGGAGGCCGCGCGCCTCAACATCGCTCGCGGCTATGCCGACATGGCCGCGATGATCGCGGGCGAAGCCGCGCGCGCCGACGGGATCGACGCCGTCGCGATAATGACCCCCAACGACAGTCATGCGCGTTACGTCGAAATGGCCCTGAACGCCGGGCTCGACGTCATCTGCGACAAGCCGTTGACCAACGACTACGCCTCGGCCAAGGCGCTGGCCGTGCTGGCGCGCGGCAAGGGCTTGGTCCTCGCCGTCACCTATAACTACTCGGGCTATCCCATGCTGCGCGAAGCGCGCGCGGCGATCGCGGCTGGCGAGATCGGCACGCCACAGGCGCTGCACGCCGCCTATGTCAGCGGCTCACTCGGCACCCTTGTCGAAGCCGCACCCGACAAAATGCCCTCGCGGACGCGCTGGCGGCTCGACGCCGCCCGCGGCGGCCCGAGTCACGTGCTCGCCGATATCGGCACGCACGCGCATCATCTTGTGACCTACGTGGCGGGCCGGCGGATCGAAGCCGTGCTGGCCGATGTCGGCGCCGCCGTCCCGGGTCGAACGGCGCACGACACGGCATCGGTTATCGTGCGCCTGGACGGCGGCGCGCGCGGAGCGCTCTTCATCACCAAAGCCGCAACCGGGGCGGAGAACGCCATGTCGATCGAGATCTACGGCCAGGCCGGCGGCCTTTCGTGGCATCACGCGGCGGCGAACGAATTGCGCGTGATGCGCCACGCAAGGCCGGCCGAAATCCGCACGCGCGGCCTGGCATCGCTGCACCCGCTGGCGCGCGCCGCCGCACGATTGCCCGCGGGCCATCCCGAAGGGTTCCACGAAGGCTTTGCCAATCTTTACCGCGACTTCGCCGAACTGGCCGCGGCGCGGCGGGCGAATACGGCGCCCGACCCGCTGGCGACGAGTCTGCCGACCGGCGAAGATGGCGCCGAGGGCCTCGCGTTTTGCGAAGCTTGCGTCGCGTCGGCCCGTTCCGGAACGTGGGCCGCCTTGGCACGACGGTAAATCCTTCGTTTTCCCCAAGAAACTTGCCTTTGCGGGCGGCTTACAAATCATTTTAGCGGCAGGCGCGATCGTGCGCTTTCAGGCCGGGGTTCCAATTCCGGTCCGGATCGTGCCAAGGTGCGATCGTCAGAGGCGGCGCCACGATGCGCCGCCCGGCGAAAGGGGGAGGGAGCATGGCGTCGGTCGAAATCCGCGACGTGCGCAAATCGTTCGGCAGCTTTCCGGTTCTGCACGGCGTGAGCGTCGATATAGCCGACGGCGAATTCGTCGTTTTGGTCGGACCGTCCGGCTGCGGGAAGTCCACGCTGCTGCGGATGTTGGCGGGTCTTGAGAATATCACGGGCGGCGAGATCGCGATCGGCGGGCGCGTGGTCAACAACGTCCCGCCCAAGGATCGCGACATCGCGATGGTATTCCAGAACTACGCGCTTTATCCGCATATGACCGTGATGCGGAATATGGCGTTTTCGCTGAAGCTGGCGGGCGCCCCGCCCGACGTGCTGGATAGCGAAGTCAAGGGCGCCTCCAAAATTCTCGGCCTCGACCAACTGCTGGAACGGTTTCCGCGCCAATTGTCGGGCGGCCAGCGCCAGCGCGTGGCGATGGGCCGCGCGATCGTGCGCCACCCGCAGGTCTTCCTGTTCGACGAGCCGCTGTCGAATCTCGACGCCAAATTGCGCGTGGCGATGCGCTCGGAGATCAAGGATCTCCATCAGCGCCTGAACGTCACCACCGTCTACGTCACGCACGACCAGATCGAGGCCATGACCATGGCCGACAAGATCGTGGTCATGCATCAAGGGCGCATCGAGCAGATCGGCGCGCCCCTGGAACTCTACGACCGCCCGGCCAATCTGTTCGTGGCGGGCTTCATCGGGTCCCCGGCGATGAACATGCTGGCCGGAAAGATTTCGGGCGGCGCCTTCGTCGATGCAGGCGGCGCGCGCTGGCCTTTGCCGCCCGGGCATAAGGCCCCCGAGGGTGCCGCGGTCGTCTATGGAATCCGGCCCGAACATCTCGTCCTCGATCCCGGCGGCGTCCAGGCGCGCGTCCATGTGATCGAGCCGACGGGATCGGAGACCCAGGTGATGCTGAAGGTCGGCGAGACCACCGTGATCGGCGCCTTCCGCGAGCGTATCTCCGCCAAACGGGGCGAGCCGTTGGGTGTTTCGCCCGATGTTGCGCTTGTCCATCTGTTCGACGGCGAAACCGGAAAACGTATCTAGGGAGTCTGACGCGAACGCATATCCACGCAACATAACCAGGCAAAAAAAGGGGAGACGCGAAATGACGAACATCATCACCCGTCGTAGCATTACCCGCCGCGGCGTACTCGCGGCCGGCGCAGGTCTCGCGGCCATGTCGGCCGGCGCGCACAAGGCCTTCGCGCAGGCGGGCCGCGTCCAGGCCGCCAATGTGGCGCCGCCCAATCTTCCCATCGAAAGCGGCGCCACGCTGCGCATGCTGCGCCCCGTGCGATTCGTCCAGCCCGACGAAGACGTTTTCCGCGCCAACGCCGCAAAGTTCACCGCCAAGACCGGAGTCCAGATCCGCGTCGATTTCGTCGGCTGGGAGGATATCAACCAGCAGACCGCCGTCACCGCGAATACCGGCGCGGGCCCCGATCTGATCATGGGCTTTTCCGATGCGCCGCATATCTTCACGTCGAAACTGATCGATCTGTCCGACGTCGCCGACTATATCGGCAAGCGCTACGGTGGCTGGCTCGTCATGGCCGAAAAATACGGCAAGCGCGCGGGCTCGAACAACTGGATCGGCCTGCCCTTCGGCGCCTCGGGCGGCCCGCTCGTCTATCGCAAGTCGGCGGTCAACGCGGCCGGCTTCCAGTCGGTGCCGGACGATCACGCCGGCTTCCTCGATTTGTGCAAGAAGCTGAAGGCGGCAGGCAAGCCCTCCGGCTTCGCGCTAGGCAACGCGGTCGGCGACGGAAACTCGTTCTGCAACTGGCTGATCTGGTCGTTCGGCGGCTATCTGGTCGACGAAGCCGGCAAGGTCGCGATCAACAGCAAGGAAACGATCGACGCGCTGAACTATCTCAAAGAGCTGCATGCGGCGTTCATTCCCGGCACGACGGCGTGGAACGATATCTCGAACAACCGCGCCTACGCGTCGCAGGAGTTGTGGCTCACGCAGAACGGCGTGTCGCTCTACTTCGCGCTGAAGAACGATCCGGCCACCGCCGCGATCGCCGAGGACACGCAGCACCAGCTGATGCCCAAGGGCCGCCTGTCGCTGCCCGCGATGACGGGCCTCACCCTCAACGCGATGGTGTTCCGGCACTCGAGGTTCCCGAACGCGTCGAAGGCGTTCCTGCAGTTCATGCTGGAACACGAGCAGCACGAACCGTGGCTCAACGCCAATCTCGGCTACTGGGCGCATCCGCTCGCGGCCTACGACGCCGCCGCCGTGTGGCAAGGCGATCCGCGCGTGTCGATCTTCAAGGACACGATGCGTTCGCCGTTCTGGAACGGCTATAAGGGCCCGATCACCGAAGCCTCCGGTCAGGCCAACGCCGAATACGTCACGGTGCAAATGTGCGCCGCCGTCGCATCCGGCCAGTCGACGCCGCAACAGGCGGCGCAAGAGGCCGAGCGCCGCGCGCGCCGCATCTTCCGGAGCTGACAACGAGCCTGCGGGGCGGCGCCGAGCCCGACCGGGACCGGCGCCGCTCCTCTCTTTCCCTTCACGAAGCCCGACCGGAGACGCGCCATGGATATGGCCGCCACCCCGCCCACGAGATGGGTCCGCCCCAAACGCGAGCTCGGCGCCATCGCCAAGCTGTTCGATTGGAAGCCCTTCCTCGTCTTTATCTGCCTCTTACCGGCGGTCGGGCTGCTGCTGGTCTTCCTCACCTACCCGCTGGGTCTGGGAATCTGGCTCGCCTTCACCGACACCACGATCGGACGCAGCGGCCGCTGGGTCGGGCTCGAAAATTTCGAATTCCTCATCGAGGATCGGCTGTGGTGGAACGCGGTTTTCTACAGCGTGTTCTACACCGGCATCGCGACCGTGCTGAAATTCGGGCTGGGCTTATGGCTCGCCCTGCTGCTCAACCATCATCTGCCGTTCAAAAGCATCCTGCGCGCCATCATTCTGCTGCCCTGGATCGTGCCCACGGTGCTGTCGGCCATCGCCTTCTGGTGGATCTACGATCCGCAATTCTCGATCATTTCCTATCTGTTGATCGAGATGGGCTTGCGCGACACGAACGTCGACTTCATCAACACGCCGTGGCCCGCGCGGTGGTCGCTGATCTGGGCCAATGTCTGGCGCGGCATTCCCTTCGTCGCGATCTCGCTGCTCGCCGGCCTGCAAACCATCTCGCCCTCGCTCTACGAGGCGGCGATGCTCGACGGCACGACCGGCTGGCAGCGGTTCCGCTACATAACCTTCCCGATGCTGCTGCCGATCCTCGCGATCGTCATGACGTTCAGCATCATCTTCACTTTCACCGATTTCCAGCTCGTATACGCGATCACGCGCGGCGGTCCGATCAACTCGACCCATCTGCTCGCCACGCTGGCCTTCCAGCGCGGAATCCCCGGCGGTCAGTTGGGCGAAGGTGCCGCCATCGCGGTGTCGATGATCCCATTCCTCGTGTTTGCGACGCTGTTCAGCTACTACGCCCTCGCGCGGCGCAAATGGCAGCAGGGAGAAAGCGATGACTGACGCCCGCATCAACGCCGCCGATGACCAGGCGGGAGTCGATCAAGCCGTCGCGCGCAAGGTTTCGGCCGCCGCCGCAGCCGAACGCATGTCCTGGGACACGCGCTCGCGCCGGATGGTGACGATCTATCTGCCGCTTGCCTGTTTCGTGCTGATCCTTCTATTCCCGTTCTATTGGATGACGGTGACGGCGTTCAAGCCGAACGCCGAACTCTACAATTACCGGGAGAACAACCCGTTCTGGATCACCTCGCCCACGCTCGACCACATCTACTTGCTGCTGTTCAAGACGGACTATCCGACCTGGCTGTGGACGACGATGATCGTCGCCGTCTGCTCGACTTTCCTGTCGCTGTTCGCAAGCACGCTCGCCGCCTACGCGATCCAGCGCCTGCGTTTCAAGGGCAGCCAGTATGTCGGCTTGGCCATCTATTTGGCCTATCTCGTGCCGCCGTCGATTTTGTTCATCCCGCTCGCCATGATGGTCAATTGGCTGGGATTGTTCGATACGCCGTTGGCGCTGATCCTGGTCTATCCGACCTTCCTGATCCCGTTCTGCACCTGGCTGCTGATCGGCTATTTCAAGTCGATCCCGTACGAGCTGGAGGAATGCGCGCTGATCGACGGCGCCACGCGCGTGCAGATCCTGCGCGAGATCACGCTGCCGCTCGCGGTGCCGGGTCTGATCAGCGCGGGCATATTCAGCTTCACGCTGTCGTGGAACGAGTTCATCTACGCGCTCGCCTTCATCCAGTCGAGCGAGAAGAAGACCGTGCCCGTCGCGATCCTGACCGAGCTCGTCACCGGCGACGTGTATCAATGGGGGGCGCTAATGGCCGGATCCCTGCTGGGCTCGATCCCGGTCGCGCTGTTCTATTCCCTGTTCGTCGACTACTACGTCTCGTCGCTGACCGGCGCGGTGAAGGAATAGCCCTCCGACCGCACCGGTCCCGGTGGCGTCAGTGGCTTTCGCGCACGATGCGCGCGCCCGATTTCCCGACCAGGAAGTCGAGATCGGCGCCGCGATCGGCCTGCTGTACGTGATCGACATAGAGCTTGTAGTAGCCGCGATCGCTGGGCGGCGGCGGCGCCTTCCATTCCTTGCGCCGCCTTTCGAGCTCGGCGTCCGACACGTCGAGATGCAGCCGCCGCGCGGGAATGTCCAGCTCGATCATGTCGCCGTCGCGGACCAGCGCGATCGGCCCGCCGGCGGCGGCTTCGGGCGAGGTGTGCAGCACCGTCGTGCCATAGGCCGTGCCCGACATACGCGCGTCGGAAATGCGGATCATGTCGCGCACGCCTTTTCTCAGAATCTTGGCGGGCAACGCGAAGTTCCCGACTTCCGGGAAGCCCGGATAGCCTTTCGGCCCGCAGCCCTTCAGCACCATGATGCAATTCTCGTCGACGTCCAGATTGGGATCGTCGATGCGCTTGTCGTAATCCTCGATCGATTCGAATACGACCGCGCGGCCGCGATGCTTGAGAAGGTGCGGCGACGCCGCCGACGGTTTCAAGACCGCGCCGTTGGGCGCGAGATTGCCCTTCACGACCGCGATTCCGCCTTGCGGCTTGAACGGTTTGTCGAACGGGAAGATCACGTCGTGATCCCAGTTCTTGGCGTCGGCGTTGTTCTCGCCGATCGTCTTGCCGGTGACCGTCAGCGCGTCGAGATGCAGCTTGTGCTTGATCTCGGAGATGACGGCCGGAATGCCGCCGGCGTAGTAGAACTCCTCCATCAAATACTTGCCCGACGGCATTAGATTGACGAGGCAAGGCATATCGCGGCCCAAACGATCCCAATCGTCGAGCGTGAGATCCACGCCCATTCGGCCGGCCATGGCGAGAAGATGGACGACCGCATTGGTCGAGCCGCCGATCGCACCGTTGACCATGATCGCGTTTTCGAATGCCTTCTTCGTCAGCACCTTCGATAGACGCAGATCCTCCTTCACCATCTCGACGATCCGGCGGCCCGCCATATGCGCGAGAGCGTAGCGGCGCGCATCCACACCGGGAATTGCGGCGTTGCTGGGCAGCGCGATGCCTAGGGCCTCGACCATCGACGCCATGGTCGAGGCAGTACCCATCGTCATGCAATGGCCCGAGGAGCGCGACATTGCGGCTTCGGCTTGGGACAGGTCGGACATCGTCATTTCGCCGGTTTTGAGCCGCTCGGTGAAAAGCCAAGTGTGGGTGCCCGAACCGACGAGCTCGCCCTTGTAGCGGCCGTTGAGCATCGGCCCGCCGGAAACGACCAGCGTGGGAATGTCGCAGGACGCCGCCCCCATCACCAAAGCGGGCGTCGTTTTGTCGCAACCGGTCAGCAGGATCACACCGTCCATCGGCTGACCGCGGATCGATTCCTCGACATCCATCGAAGCGAGATTGCGATAGAGCATCGCCGTCGGGCGCAGCAGGATTTCCGACAGCGACATGACCGGAAACTCCAGCGGAAAGCCGCCCATCTCGTAGACGCCGCGCTTCACGTATTCGGCGATCTGGCGGAAATGGCCGTTGCACGGCGTGAACTCCGACCACGTATTGCAGATGCCGATGATCGGACGGCCGTCGAACAGATGATCGGCGCGGCCCTGATTCCTCATCCAAGAGCGGCGGCCGAAACCGTCGCGGTCCTGGCGGAACCAGGCGTTCGAACGCAGCTTGTAATCCTTCGTATCGTGGCTATCGGCCATCGTCTCGCTCCCCAAAACGCCGCGGAATTCCCCGCGTTCCTTTCGATCTTGCCCGGCGGGCTTCTGTTGCGCAACGGGCGGGATTGACCCATCTCAATGCGCTCGCGGTATCGCTAGGTGATCCTGCCCCCTCGACCGACGGAGCGCAGAATGGCCGATACAGACGATACCGGCGACAAGCCCAGATCGCTGATCGAACTCGACCGGTTCGTTCAGGCGAACGTCGCCGCGTCGACTTTGGGCGTGTCGCCCGCCGGCATGGCTTTGTCCTTCGCCGACTGGGCGCTGCATCTGATCGCCTCTCCCGGCACGCAGTTGCATTTGGCGCAGAAGACGCAGCGCAAGCTCGCGAGCCTTGGCGCGCTCCTTGCCTACGACAATCCCTGGTCGCCCATCCCGCCCGTGATCGAACCCCTACCCGGCGATTCCCGCTTCCGCCACGAAGCGTGGCGGCGATGGCCATTCGACATCTATCATCAGGCATTTCTGCTGGCCCAGCAATGGCTGCACGTCGCGACCGATCATGTGCCGGGCGCGCGCCGTCACAGTTTGGATGTGGTGAATTTCGCCACGCGCCAGATGCTGGATGTGATTTCGCCGTCGAATTTCGTGGCGAGCAATCCCGAGGTGCTGGGGGAAACGGTCCGCACGGGCGGCTTCAATTTCCTGCGCGGCTTGGCGAATTTTCAGCGCGACGCGGCGGCTGCCTTCGCGGACAAGCCCGCGGCACGCGATACGTACGTCCCGGGACGTGACGTCGCCGTCACGCCGGGCCAGGTCGTTTTCAAGAACCGGCTCATCGAGTTGATTCGCTACGATCCCGTCACGCCGTCGGTCAACGAAGTGCCGCTTTTGATCGTACCTGCGTGGATCATGAAGTATTACATTCTCGATCTCGCGCCGGAAAACTCGCTGATCCGCCATCTGGTCGCGCAAGGACGCACCGTCTTCGCCATTTCCTGGCACAATCCGGACGAAGGCGATCGCGGCCTGTCAATGGAGGATTACAGACGCTTGGGCGTCATGGCCGCCCTCGACGCGATTTCGGAGACCTGCCCGAACGCGAGGATCGATGCACTGGGATATTGCCTGGGCGGCACGCTGCTTGCGATCGCCGCCTGTGCGATGGCGCGTGACGGCGACCGTCGTCTGCGGTCACTGATCCTGCTCGCGGCGCAAGTCGACTTCTCCGAACCGGGCGAGCTTTCGTTGTTCATCGACGACAGCGAGGTGAACTTCATCCAATCTATGATGTGGCGCCATGGCTATCTCGATACGCGCCAGATGGCTGGCGCGTTCCAGCTGCTGCGGTCCAACGATCTGATCTGGTCGCGGATGGTACGCGCGTATCTGCTGGGCGAGGACGCGGCGCGCTCCGACTTGATGGCCTGGAACGCGGATGCGACACGCATGCCCTATCGTATGCATGCCGAGTATTTGCGCACGCTGTTCCTCGAAAACGATCTCTCGGGCGGTCGCTTTCTGGTCGACGGGCGGCCGATCGCGTTGTCGGATGTCGCGATCCCGATCTTCGCCGTCGGCACGGAACGCGACCATGTGGCGCCGTGGCGATCGGCCTATAAGATCGGGCTGTTCGCCTCGTCGGAAGTGACTTTCGTCCTGACGAGCGGCGGGCACAATGTCGGCATCGTCAATCCGCCCGGCCTGCCCGATCGCTATTATCGGATCGGTACGCTTCACGCCGGCGCGCCGTTCGTCGATCCAGATACGTGGTTTGTCGCCGCCGAACGGCGCGACGGCTCGTGGTGGACGGCGTTGGACGAATGGCTGACGGCACGCGGCGGCGCTTCCGTTCCGCCGCCAGCCCCGTCACGCGGTCTGGCGGCGGCGCCGGGGGCCTTTGTACTCGAGACTTAACCTGCGGCTTTGAGGGCTTTGTCGAGATCGGCGAGGATGTCGTCAATATGCTCGAGGCCGATCGAAAGCCGCACGTAGCCCGGCGTAACGCCGGCCGCTCTCTGCTCGTCGGCTTTGAGCTGCGAATGCGTGGTCGTCGCCGGATGGATGGCGAGGCTGCGCGCGTCGCCGATATTGGCGACGTGGTAGAACAGCTCCAGCGCGTCGATGAATCGCCGTCCGGCATCGCGCCCGCCCCTCAATTCGAAACCGACCAAGCCGCCATAGCCGCCCTTCAGGTATTTGTCGGCGCGCGCGCGCGCCGCGCCGGTCTGCGCCGACGGGTGGATGACGCCCGCGACCTCCGGACGTTTCGCCAGGAAATCCGCCACACGTTGGGCGTTCTGCGCGTGGCGTTCGATGCGCAAGGGCAACGTTTCGATCCCCTGCAACAATTGGAACGCGTTGAACGGCGATAGCGCGGACCCCAAATCGCGCAGCAAAGTTGTGCGCGCCTTGATGATGTAAGCGACGGGCCCGAGCGGCTTCACCGCTTCGACCCACACGGCGCCATGATAGCTGGGATCGGGCAAGTTGAGCGCGGGCTGGCGTTCGGGGAGTTTCGCCCAATCGAAATTGCCGCCATCGACGATCACGCCGCCGATCGACGTGCCGTGGCCGCCGAGATACTTGGTCGACGAATAGACGACGACCGCGGCGTCATGATCGAACGGCCGCGCCAACAAGGGAGCGGCCGTGTTGTCGATGATCAGCGGGATGCCGAATTCGCGGCCGATCGCTGCGACCTCCGCGATCGGGAACACGGTCAGTTTCGGGTTCGGCAACGTCTCGGCGTAGTAGGCACGCGTGCGCGCATCCGTCGCGCGGCGGAAGGCTTCCGGATCGGCCGGATCGACGAAGCGTACGTCGATGCCCTGATCCTTCAGCGTATTCGCGAACAGGTTCCACGTGCCGCCGTAGAGATCGGTGGAGCTGACGATGTTATCGCCGACGCGCGCCAGATTCTGGATCGCGAAGGCCGATGCGGCCTGCCCCGAGGCCAGCGCTAAAGCGGCCACGCCGCCTTCCAGTGCGGCGACGCGCTTTTCCAGCACGTCGATCGTCGGGTTGCCGATGCGGGTGTAGATGTTGCCGAGTTCCTTCAACGCGAACAGATTCTCGGCGTGCTGCGTATCGCGGAACTGGTAGGAGGTCGTCTGATAGATCGGGACCGCCACGGCGCCGGTCGCGGGATCGGCACGCCAGCCTGCATGCAGGGCCAAGGTCTCGGGATTGGGCTTCTTGCCGGTCATGCCGCGTCTCCTTCGCATTGCCGCGCCATTGCGCGCAGGCGTTTGTCGCCCGCAGCAGATGACGCCGCAATTCGGATTTCCTCAAGACCGATATGAGCCGTGCTTAACGACCTACCAATGGCGATGGTGATGGCGTCGCGGCGGCGGACCGACGCGCACCACGATGCCGGGATAGTAGGGCCGCGTATAGTAATAGCCCGGCGGAAAATAGGCTGGACGATAGCTATAGACCACCGGCGGCGGCGGCACATAGACAGGCGTCGGAACCGGCACATAGCGCGGCGGGGGCCACGGCGCTTCGGCCGTGGCCGCGCGCTGTAAGCGCCACGATCCGTCCGGCTGACGGCACGCCGTGCCCCAGGCTTGTTCCGGGCGGCCCCCGATGACCACGCTTTGCTGGAACTCGCGGCAAATTTCGCCCGCCGCATTCTTGAATGCGGGCTGAGGCACGAACGTGCCGGAACGCCCGTCGGGATCGTCCCAGCGGACGATCGTGCCGGAACGCGCGCTCTCCAACGCCTGCTGACCGACCGGATCGATATACTGGGCGCGCGCGCAGCCGGCGGTCAGAACAAGCACGGCGCATGTAACGAAAGCCTTCATGAACGTTCTCCGGCGAAGCTCCATGCCGGAGAACGAATTCATGCGGCGCGCTATTCCGCCGCGCGTTGCGCGGGCAGCACGCCCCAGGACTGGAGGATACCAGAAAGCTTCGCGCGATCCTCGGTGTCGAGCGCCACCAAGCCCGGCAAGCGCACGGGGCCGACCGGATAGCCGATCTGCATCATCGCTTCCTTAACGACGGTGACATTGGCGCCGTTCTGGAACTTGGTACGCATCGTCTCGAACGCGGCGATGGTGGTGACCAGTTCGCGCACCCTTGCGAAGTCGCCCGATTCGAGCGCCGCGTGGATCGCCAGCGAGCGCTTGGGATCGACGTTGACCAGACCCGAAGTGAAGCCGCGCGCGCCCGCCGCGTAGAACGGCGCGGCCCATCCTTCGGCGAGGCCGCAGACCCAGAGCGCCGTCGCGGGACCGCTTTCGCGCACGACTTCACCCAGCAACATCAAATTCGGCGTGGCGAACTTCACCGCGACGACGTTCGGATGGTTGGCGATACCGAGCAGATCGGCGCGGCCGATCGCGTCGGAGCGCACATAGGCGACCAGCGGCAGATCCACGCCGTCGGCGATCGCCTTGAAATACGCGGCTTGCGCTTGCGGGGCGGCGAACGGGTCGAGCGGCTGATGCGCCATCAGCGCATGCGCGCCGTTGGCTTTCGCGCGGCGGCCGAGCTCGATCGCGTCCTTCAGAGATCGGCCCACGCCCGCGGTCAGCAGCGAGCGGTTCTTGTTGGCTTCGATGGCGCCGTCATGCACCGCGCGCACTTCGTCGAGCGTTAGCGCGTAGAATTCGCCGGTATTGCCGGCCGAGACGATGTTGTGCACGCCCGCCGCGGCGATGCGGTCGATCACCTTGGCGAGCAGCGCGCCGTCGATCCCGCCGTCGGCGGCGTAGGGCGTCACGTGAACGCCGGAGATACCGGCGAGGGCTTGGCGCAGTTTGGCGGTCATGATGGTGTCTCCTCCCGGCGTTCGAACGCCGTTTTGACGTGCTGGCGCGCGGAGCGCAGAACATGGTCGCGCATCGCGCGTTCGGCGCCATCGCCGTCATGGGCGACGAGCGCTTCGAAGATCGCGCGATGTTCGGCGAAGGCGCGGCCGCGCTCTTCGACATCCGATAGGATCACGTAGCGAGCGGTGTGGACGAACACGCGCTGCGTTTCGATCAAACGCGGCATGTAGCGGCATCCCGACGCGGTGTGGATCAGATCGTGGAATTCCTCGTTGGCGGCGATCAATACGTCGACGTCGCCGACCTTGGTCGCCGCTTCCATCCGCGCCACAATCGCGCGCAACGCAGCGATCGTCTCCGCGTCGATTCGCTCGGCCGCCATGCGGCTGATCATCGCTTCCAGCGCCGCGCGCGCCAAAGCCATCTCGTATGCTTGATTTGAATCGAAGGTGACGCGCACGCCGCGGCGCGGCTCGGTCGCGACCAGACCTTCAAGTTCGAGACGGCGCAAAGCTTCCTTCAACGGCGTCGTGCTCACGCCCAATTCGGCCGCCAATTGCCGTTCGATCAGCCATGAGCCCGCCGGCAATTCGCCGCCGATGATCGCCCGACGCAACACATCGTGGACATGCTCGCGCAAACCCCGCAAATAAGCGGGGTCGACCGGCGCCAGTCGGCTGCGGGCGGGCAATGCCACGGGACCTCCGGTCTTTGGCATGGTCATTCGACACCTCTTGATATATCAAGAGGTTTCTTGTCTCGCAACTCTGCCAAGAAAGGTCGTCTCACGTGACGAAAGAAGCGCTGCAAAACGAACGGCTTATCGACTTCCCGCTGGGGGTCGGCGAAGGCCCGTTGTGGGACGCGCAAAGCCAGAGCCTCTACTTCATCGACATTCTGGCGCCCGCGCTGTTCCGCCTGAATCCCAAGACCAAAGCGATCCAACGCTGGGACATGCCGAGCAAGATCGGCTCGTTCGGGCTTTGCCCCGACGGGCGCGCGGTCGTGGCGCTGGTCGACGGCGTCTATTACTTCGACTTCGCGACCCAGAAGCTCGACTTCCTGGTGAATCCGGAGCCGGGCGTCGCGGGAAACAGGCTCAACGACGGCAAGATAGGTCCCGACGGCTATTTCTGGATCGGAAGCATGGACGACCGGCCGGAGAAAGAACCGCGCGCCGGGCTCTATCGCGTCGGTCCGGACAAGAGCTGCACGAAACTGCTCAGCGGCCTGCTCGTGTCGAACGGGCTGGCATGGTCGCCGGACGGGCGCCGGATGTTCCATTCCGACAGCCGCCATCGGTTCATTCAGACCTTCGATTTCGATCCGAAGACCGGCGCCGCCACCAACAAGCGCGTCATCCGCACGATGACCGAAGAGGAGGGCCGACCCGACGGCGCCGCATGCGACGCGGAAGGCTTCTACTGGTCGGCGGGCGTCTCGGCGGGCGTGCTGAACCGTATCGCGCCGGACGGCACGATCGTTTCGCGCATCCCCGTTCCGCTCGCGGCACCCACGATGCCGTGCTTCGGCGGGCCCGACCTCAAAACGCTCTACGTCACGTCGCTGAGCAGCGATAGGCTGGGACCGAAGGAGGGCGGCACGCTGATCTCGTTCCGCGTGGACGTGCCCGGCGCCCCGATCGCGCGCTTCGGCGAACCTCTCAAATTTTGATCGGGATCCGCGCATCGCCCCTCAAACGTAGCCGGTCGAGCCGTCGCGCTTGACCGGTACTTTGCGCTGCCAATGGACGTAGTCCTCCTTGCCGAGGATCTGCATATCCATCTCGACGCCCCAGCCGGGCCGGTCGGGCCGCAGCTCCAGATGACCGTCCTTGGGCAAATACGGATCCTTGACGTACCAAGCTCCCTGCAAGCGCTGCTCTTCGGGCGGCGCTTCCATCTTGCCGGTGCCGAACACATAGCCCGGACCGTGCGGCAGACGATACTCAAGAAAACGGAAATTCGTCTGCGCGGCGCAGAAGTGCAGGTTCACCGCCGAAGCAAGCGGCCCCATGGGGTTATGCGGCGCGATCGACACGAAATGCGCTTCGGCGATCGCGGCGATGCGTTTCATCTCGGTGATCCCCCCGACCACGCAGATGTCCGGCTGCACGATATCGCAGCCGCGCGCCTGCATCAGACGCAGATACTCGAAGCGGCTGTAATAGGACTCGCCCGTCGCCAGCGTGCATTTCAACTGACGCTTCAACTCGCCCCACGCGTCGAAGTTCTCCGGGCGTAGCGGCTCCTCGAAGAACATCGGATCGTAGGGAGCGAGCGCGTTGCCGAGCTGCGCGGCCTGGCTCACCTCGAAAATCTTCGCATGCGCGTCGAAGGCGATCTCGTAGTCGCCTCGCACGGTCTCGCGCAGCTTGCGAAAGTATTCCGCCGCCTCGCGCACCACCTCGCCCCAGCGATGGCGATGCATGTCCAACCGGTACGGCGACAGCTTGAACGCGGTCAGACCCCAATCGGCGTTCAGCTTGTCGAACTCGTCGCGCGCGGCGGCGGGGTCCGGCGCCGTGTAGACGCCCGCATAGACCTTCACGCGGTCGCGTACATTGCCGCCGATCATCTTGTAGACGGGAACGCCCACGGCCTTGGCTGAGATGTCCCACAGGCAATGGTCGATCGCCGAAATGCCCGCGAGACCCAGGGCGCCAGGGGGAAAGCGCGATTGCTGCATCAGTAGATTGATCAGATACTCGATGCGGCTGGCGTCTTGACCTTTGATGAAGCCGAACAAATAGTCCAGCAGCGGCAACAGCGCCTTGTCGGGGCCGTGATTGTAGCATTCGCCCCAGCCGGTCACGCCGTCCTCGGTGTCGATCGCGACGATCACCCGGGGCCGGTCTTTGTCGCGCGTAATGAATGCGCGCAAACGTTCGATCTTCAATGCCATCCTGCGTTACTCGCCTGCTTTGAAATACTTCCCGCGCTTGAAGCGCGTCTGCACGTAGACATGCTCGCGATAGGTGCCATCGGCGTAGCTGTTCGAATCCTCGCCGATCGGCACCGCGACGTTGTTGGTCGCCGGGAATTTCGCGACGAACGCTTCGTCGATGTCGACGCCCAGTCCCGGTGCGTCGGGCACGGTCAGATACCCGTCCTTCTGCTGCGGATGCGGGATCACGGTCTTGGCGCGGCCCTCCCAGTCGTCCTCGATCCGCTCCAGGATCAACGTGTTGGGTATGGACGCGAGAACGTGCAGCGCCGCGTACTCCGCGACCGGCCCCAGCGAGCCCGAATGCGGCGCCATCATGATATGATGGGCTTCCGCCATCGCGGCGATCTTCTTCATCTGGGTGATGCCGCCCGCGCGGCCCGTATCGGGCTGGGCAACGTCGATCAATTCCTGTTCGATCAGATCGCGCAGACCGAAAATCGTCGCCATGCGCTCGCCCGCCGCCAGCGGCACATGCGCCGCGTCGCGGATGCGCTTGTAGCCTTCCAGATTCTCCGGTGCGATCGGATCTTCGATCCACATGAGGTTATAGGGTTCGAGCGCGCGCGCCAGGCGCGCCGCGTCCCCCGGCGTCATCCACGGCGGCCCGTGCATGTCGATCATAAGATCCATCTCGTCGCCGATCGCTTCGCGCAAGGCCGCGATCTTCTGTACCGGGTTCGATACGCCGCCGCATTTGACGGCGGTGATCCCCCGCGCCTTGGCACTGAGCGCCACGTCCGGCGCGTTGGCGTGGGCATAGATGCGGATACGGTCGCGGACCTTGCCGCCCAGCAGATTCCATACCGGGACACCCAGAACCTTGCCCTTAATGTCCCACAACGCCATGTCGAGCCCGGTCATGGCGCCGCCGCCGACCGTGCCGAGCATGCCGTGACCCATCATCGCGATCATCATCTTCTGATTGAGCCGCTCGATATGCGTCGGATCCTCGCCGATCAGCAACGACTTCAAGTCGTGCACCGCGGTATCGATGACCTTGGGCCAGCCCGAACACTCGCCGATGCCGGTGATGCCTTCATCGGTGTAGATCTTGAGGAAAAGCCAGTGGCGCGCGCCGCGCAGATTGTTCGAATAGTCACCTTCGGGACCGAACGAGCCGTCGGACGCCCAGAACTTGGCACCGGGCCGACCGGCATTCATCAAAAACGTTTTGACGTCGGTGATCTTCACGTTCGTGCTCCGTTACGCGACATAGCGGTGGCGCTGCCCCATCCGGCGCGCGCGCGGATCGGGCCGCGGGATCGCCGAGAGCAGCGCCTTGGTGTAGGCGTGGTTGGGGGCGTCGCAGACCTGTTCGGTCTCGCCGGTCTCGACGACCTTGCCGCGATACATGACCGCGATGCGGTCGCACATATAGCGGATGACGCCGATATCGTGGCTGATGAAGACGTAGCTCAAGCCCAGCTTGTCCTGCAAATTCATCATCAGATCGAGCATCTGCGAGCGCAGCGACACGTCGAGCGCCGAGGTCGCTTCGTCCGCGACGATCAGGCGCGGATTGAGCGCGATGGCGCGCGCGATCCCGATGCGCTGGCGCTGGCCGCCCGAGAAAGCGTGGGGATAGCGTTCGCGCCATGCGGGCTCGAGCCCCACTTGGCGCATGAGATCGGCGACGCGGTCGTCGAGCTCCTGGCCCTTCGCGATCTCGTTGACCAGCAGCGGCTCGCCGATGATTTGCGCGACCGTCATGCGCGGATTGAGCGAACCCACAGGATCCTGGAAGATCATGCGGATCTCGCGCCGGCATTCGCGCAGCTTCTGTTTGTCGGCAGCGACCAGATCGACGATCGAGCCGTCGGCGCGGCGATAGCTCATCTGCCCGCCTGTCGGCTGGTAGACGCGCATAAGGCAGCGGCCCATCGTCGTCTTGCCGGAACCCGACTCGCCGACGATGCCCAACGTCTCGCCCGGGCGAACGATCAACGACACATCGTCGACCGCTTTCACGAGATTGGCGCCCGAACCGAAATGCATGACGAGATTCTTGATCTCGACCACCGGCGGCGCCTTCTCGTCGATCGGCGCGCGCTTCAGGCGGATATCCGCCTTTCGCTCGAGCTTCAGCACCGAGCCGATCAGCATCTTCGTATAGGCGTCCTGCGGTGCATGGAAGATGCGGTCGACCGGGCCCTCCTCCATCACCTTGCCGTGGTACATCACCAGCACGTCGTCGGCGATCTCCGCCACCACACCCATATCGTGCGTGATGAACATCACGCCCATACCGTGGCGCTGCTGGAGGCGCTTGATGAGGTCGAGAATCTCGGCCTGCGTCGTCACGTCCAGCGCGGTCGTCGGCTCGTCCGCGATCAGCAGCGAAGGATTGCACGCGAGCGACATCGCGATCATCACGCGCTGGCGCATGCCGCCCGAGAACTCGAACGTGTAGCGGTCGATCGCGCGATCGGGATTGGGGATTTCGACCTGCTTCAACAGCTCGATCGTTCGGGCGCGGGCGTCCGCCTTCGACATCTTCAAATGCAGGCGCAGCACTTCCATGATCTGGTCGCCGACCGTGTGCACGGGCGACAGCGAGGACATCGGCTCCTGGAAGATCATCGCGATCTCGGCGCCGCGCACCGCGCGGATTTCGCGCCCGCGCGGATCGAGCTTGGCGAGATCGATGCTGCCGCCATCGGGACGATGGAGAATCATCGAGCCCGAAACGATGCGGCCGGGCGTGTCGACGATCTGCAGGATCGAGCGCGCGGTGACGCTCTTACCCGAACCGGACTCGCCCACGACGCACAGTGTTTTGCCCCGTTCGATCTTGAACGAGACGCCATCGACGGCCTTCACCACGCCGGTGCGCGTGGGGAAATGGGTAAAGAGGTCCTTGACCTCCAAGACGACGTTGCTGCCGGTCATTTGTTGTACGGATCGGCGGCGTCGCGCAACCCGTCTCCCAGGAAGTTGAGGGCGATGACCGCGACGACCACGGCGGCGCCGGGCGCGAAGAGCCACGGCGCGGTCGCGATCGAGCGGATGTTCTGGGCTTCGCGCAACAGCACGCCCCAGGAGATGGTCGGCGGCTGAAGGCCGAGACCGAGGAAGGAGAGCGAGGTCTCCGCCAAAATCATCGCCGGGATCGCCAGCGTGATCGACGCGATGATATGGCTCATGAAGCTCGGCAGCATATGCCGGAAGATGATGCGCCCTTCGGAGGCGCCATCGAGCCGCGCGGCCGTGACGAATTCCTCGGTACGCAAGCTCAAGAACCGACCGCGCACGACGCGCGCGAGCTGGGCCCAGCCGGTCAGCGACAGGATCAGCGTGATCATGAAGTAGTTGAGCGTGGCCGGCCAGTCCTGCGGCAGCGCGGCCGCCATCGCGAGCCAGATCGGGATCGTCGGCAGCGACAGCACGAACTCGATCACGCGCTGGATCGAGAAATCGACCTTACCGCCGAAATATCCCGAAATGCCGCCGAGCACAACGCCCAGCAGCAAAGACAAGAAGACGCCGACCAGGCCGACCGATAGCGAGATCTGCGTGCCCTGCATGATGCGGCTCCATACGCAACGGCCGAGACGATCGGCGCCGAGCAGGAACAGCGGCTGGCGGACGTCGCCCGTGCCGATCAAATGCAGATTCGACTTGAAAAGACCGAAGAACGACCACTCGTAGCCTTGGGTAAAGAACCGAAGATCGACTTTGCGGTTGGGATCTTCGACATAGATCGCGGCGAGCGTCGTGGGATCGCGCCGCAGGATATAGGGCCGGATATGGAGGTTGAACTTCCACGATCCGTCTGCGGCTTCGTCGATGATGTGCAGTCGCTGCGGCGGATGATAGGCCGCGCGCGCGTTCTGTGCGGAAGGATCGTTGACCGAGAAGAAGCCCGGGATCAAAGCGATGAGGTAGAAGAACCCGACCACCCACAAGCCCACCATGGCGAGGCGGTGGCGTCTGAACGCCCACCACATCAGCTGCCATTGCGAGGCGACGGCGAGGCGGCTTTTATCGACCGCGGCGAAGGTAACGTCCGTCATGTTCTACTCCAGGCGGATACGCGGATCGACGATGGCGAGCAGGATGTCGCTGATCAGCGAGCCGATCAGCGTCAGCGCGCAGATCAGCAGGATGAAGGCGCCGGCGAGGTACATGTCCTGCGCCATCAGCGACTGCAGCAGCAGCGGCCCCGCGGTCGGAAGGCTCAGCACGATCGCGACGATGATCGAGCCCGAGACCAGATTGGGCAGCAACCACGCGATCGTCGAGATGAACGGATTGAGCGCCAAGCGCACCGGATACTTCATCAGCAATCTAAACTCGGAGAGTCCTTTGGCGCGCGCTGTCGTGACGTAAGCGCGGTTGAGCTCGTCGAGCATGTTCGCGCGCATGACGCGGATCAGGCTCGCCGTGCCCGACACGGCCAGAATGATGACCGGGATCCATAGATGGGTCAGGAGATCGAGAACCTTGCCCAAGCTCCACGGCGCGGTCTGGTACTTTTCCGAAAACAGGCCGCCGACTTCCTGGCCCCATTCGACCGCCGCCAGGTACATGAGCACCAAGGCGAGCAGGAACGACGGAATGGCGAGGCCGAGGAAGGAGAAGAACGTGGCGACGTAGTCGCCGATCGAGTACTTGCGCACGGCGGAGTAGATGCCGACCGGCAGCGCGATGCCCCAAGTGGCGAGCAGCGTGGAGAAAGTGAGCACGAGCGTGAGCGCCATGCGCTCCCAGATCAGCTCCGATACCGGCTGCTGCCATTCGAAACTCAAACCGAAATCCCCGCGCAGCAGAATGCCCGTAATCCACTTCCAATACTGGACGATCATCGGCTGATCGAGGCCGAAGCGCTGGCGTAGATCGGCGGCTTGGTTCTGGTCGACGATTTCGTTGGAGGCGGCGAGCGTGGCGATGTAGGTGGTGACGTAGTCGCCGGGCGGCAGTTGGATCAGCACGAAGGCCAAAAAGCTGATCACGAACAGCGACGGCACCATCCACAAGGCCCGCGTGACGAGGAAACGGAGCATCGGTTTTCCGGAGCGCGCGAGAAAAGGAAAAGAAAGGGGCCGATGCCGCGAACGGCGCCGGCCCCGATCGTCTTACGACTGGAAGAAGAACTGCTGCGGCATCGAGGGTCCGGGGTTGGGCCACGACCACGAGTTCGGATACGCCTTCGGCACGTTGTGCAAGTTATTGCGGACCACGCCGAAATTGTTGACGGCCAAACAGACACCCACCGTCTCGAACGCTTCGGCGCAGAGATCCATGATCTCCTTCACCATCGCGCCGCGCTTGGCGAGGTCGGCCGTGGCGCGCGCGTCGTCGAACAGCTTCATGCGGCGCTTCTGGCTTTCGGGCGGCTCCTGCCCATCCTTGCCGTTGGACACGTACCACAGCGTCCAGGGGATCGCGTAACGCGAACCTTGCGGATGCTGGGCGAGGTAGTCGCGCGGATCGAGCAGCGGATCGAGCCCGCCGGGGCCCGGCCACACGGCCGCGTCGTGGTCGTTGTTGTCGCCGCGCGTGTAGTAGAGCGCGCGTTCGATCGTGTTGACCTTCATGTCGACGCCGATCGCGACCCAGTGACGGCGCACCAGTTCCAGCGTGTCGACGAGATCCGGATAGAGCGTGGGGATCACGTCGATGGCGAAGAACACCTTCTGTCCGTCGGGACGCAGGCGGAAACCTTGCGAATCCTTACGGTTGTAGCCGAGTCTGTCGAGTATCTCGTTCGCCTGCCTCACGTTGTGCTCGGTGAACTGGCGGGCAAGCTTCTCGTGGTACCAGGGATGGCCGGGGCGCGGACCGGTCTGGTACGGCTCCGACTGGCCGAGATAGACGAGATCGATGATCTCCTTGCGGTCGATGCCCAGCGACAAGGCCTGACGGAATTCCTTGTTCGAGAACATCGCCCGCATCGCGGGGTCTTTATGCGTGATGTTGAAGTAGATCTGGCACTGCTGGGCGCTCGACGCGATCAACTCGAGCAGGCGGTAGCCGCCGCGCTGCATGTTCTGCGAGAGCGTGGGTTTGTTCTGCAGCGAGTCGATATGGCGGTCCTGGATGTCGAGACGGCCGGAGACCGCGTCGAGCATCAAGGATTCCACGTCCTGAGAAATCGAGAACGTCAGACGGTCGATATACGGCAATTGCGCGCCGTTGGTGTCGACCTGCCAGAAATACGGATTGCGCTCCATCACGACGCGCGTGGCGCCGCCCGTATAGGCCTCGCGCACGACCCACGGGTCGAGCGTGGGCTTCTCGACATTGCCCCAGCGCGACGGGATCTCGATATCGCCGCAACGCGCGCGGAACAGGGCCGGCCAATCCGACATGTTGGCGGCCCTGGCGAGGTCGCCGACGTTCGGATTGTATTTCGGCACGAACTGGCTGCAGTAGTGCTTCGGGAACAGCGTGGGGTGCTGGCCGAGCGGCGTCGCCAGATTTTCCAGGAACATCGCGTAGGGCGATTCGAATGTGAATCTCACGACCGTGTCGGAAATCTTCGTCACCGTCGTCGGCTTGCCGTTGATCACAAGCACCGACGGCACCGAACGATAGAGCTCGGAATTCTTGCAGCAATCCTCGATCGCGAAGACGACATCGTCGGCGGTGAAGGGCTTGCCGTCCGACCATTTCATGCCGGGGCGGAGGTGGAAGGTGAACTCGGTCGCGTTGGCGTTGATGTCCCAGCGCTCGGCGACGCCGGGCTCGACTTGCGTGAAGGCGAGGTTCCAGCGCACCAGGCCCTGGTTGCCCACCATCCGCAGAATGCCGTTATGGTCGGCCGAACCGCGCAAGCCCCGGCGCAACGAACCGCCGTATACGCCCGTCCTTTCGAGCGGCGTCACGACCAGCGGGGACGACGGCAGACGCTGCGCCAGCGGCGGCAGCCTGCCTTCGGCGACCAGTCTGGCGAGATCCGGGGCTTCCTTCGGCGCGCCCTGGGCGAAAACGACGCCCGGCACCGACGAAAGTGCGGCCGCACCGGCAGCCCCTTTCAAAATCGAACGGCGGCCGATCCCGCCATTCTTCGAAACTTCGCTCATGTCTTCCTCCCTCGGTGTTTTCCCGATGTGGTGTTTTGAAACCCGGCCGGTCGCGCCGGGGCCGCCTCTTCAGTCTTCCGTCGCGATCTCCATCCGCACCGTCGCATCGACCGCCGCAGCCGGTGCCAGCACCCGCAACCCCGTGCCTTCGTGTCCCGAAGGCGCGAGATTGAACGCATCCGCCACGTGGCTGACGGGTTCGAGGCACAGATAGGCCCCGCCGTCCGGCACGTGAAAAACGAAATGATCGAGCGCGTCGCTTGCCGTCAGGCTGATCGTCGTGCCGTCCTGGCGCGCGATCGTCGCCCTGCGCGACCAGCCCGACAGATAATCCGTGCGGCCCGAAGCATTCTGCGGCGCGTCGTAATGCAAGGGCTTGGCTTCGCGCTTCGTCGCGATGAACCCGCCGTCGATCGCCCAATTCCATTCGGCGTCGAACGCGATGCGGTCGCCCAGCGCGACCGCGAAATAAGGGTGTAGGCCGAAACCCAGCGGCATCGGCGCATCGGACAGATTCTTGACCGTCAACGTTACGGTCAGGGCGTCGTCCGCCAGGTCGAGATGCTGCGACGCCGCGAACGCCCAATCCCATTCGTCTGGCGTATGGATATAGGTCATCGTCAGTGAAGCCGACGTCTTCGCCGCGAGCTTCCACGGCCGGCGCTGCGTGAAACCGTGCAGCGCGTCGGGCGTGCCGGGATGGAGCGGCAAACAGCGTTCACGGCCTTCGAACACGAAGCGTCCGTTTCGAATTCGGTTCGAAAACGGGACGAGCGGATAGCAGCCGCCCTTGGGCCAGTTGAATGGGTCGAATGTCTCCGGCCCCATCGGCTGCAAAATATGAACTTGCCCTTTCGGGGTTTCGCGCCAGAATTTCGCGATCCGACCGCCGGCGCCGGGGGCGACGGTCACGCGCAATTCGCCGACGGCCAGATCGGCTCCGATCGACGCTTTTGCCGCGTGTTCCGCCAAGTTTGCCGACAAGCGGCGCCTCCCCATTGAGATTTGATATTTCAGAGACACTCTCTTTACGGTGCCCGATTGCGCCTGTCAACGCGCAGATCGGGCTTCCCGGCGGAAGAATCGTAACGCCCTGTGCGACACTGCAGGCCGACGCTCAGGAGTCACGCTAATGATCGAAAATTCCATCGAAATTTCGGGTGGCGGTGTCGCTGCCCGTATCGCCCGGAAGGGTGCGGAGCTAGCCGCCCTGGCGATCAATGGACGCGACTTGGTATGGTCGCCGGATGCGCGCTGGTGGGCCAGCACGGCGCCCATTCTATTCCCGGTCGTGGGTAAATCCCCGGATGGCAAGGTCCGTGTCGACGGCCGGTCCTATCCGATGAATCCTCACGGCTTCGCCCGCGAACGCTTATTCGTCGCGATCACGCGCAGCGCCGATCGCGTCGTGCTCGAAACGACCGACGACGACGCGACGCGGCTATGTTTCCCCTTCGCTTTCGCGTTGCGCCTGGAATTCGCCGCGCGCGATGGGAATCTCTACACGACCGCTTCGATCGAAAACCGCGACGACAAGCCCTTCCCCTTCGCATTCGGCTATCACCCCGCCTTCATCTGGCCGCACGATCCGACGAAGCGCGGGCAATATGTCTGCCTGTTTGAAAAAGAAGAGTCCGCGCCGGTGCGGCGTGCAAGCCAGATTACCGGGCTCCTGCACGGACAGCGCTTCGATACGCCCATCGCCGGGCGGCGTCTCAAGCCGGAGGACGACATGTTCGTCGAAGGCGCCTTCCATTTCGAGACGCTGAATTCGCGCCGCGTATGGTTTGGCATCGAAGGGCAAACCGGGATCGACATTGCGTTCCCGGACTCTCCGCAGCTCGGCATCTGGACCAAGCCGGGCGCGCCGTATCTATGCATCGAACCGTGGCAGGATTTGGCGGAACAGGACGGAACGGACGGCGAAATGGCGAGGCGGCCGGGCACGCGCATCCTGGCGCCGCGCGAGATCGCGACATATCGCCTCGATATCGGGCTCTCCTAAAGCGCGACCAGCCTGCGCGTTTCGAAGGGCGCGGCGAAAGCGGGTTCCGCAGGGATGTTGCCGCGCACGAAGATGTCGATTCCGATCGTTTCCTGATCGGGCACGATGCGTTCGCCGGAGCATCGCACTTGGCACACTCCTGCCTCTCGAAACAGAGTCTGCCCTACGGTAGAGTCTTGTTCGGCCCGGTTCAAAAAATCGTTCAGGTCATGGACGTGACCCCGAGCCTTCTCAAAAACGGAGACTTCGCGATGGCCGCCATCTACCCCGATCTCGCCGACAAGGTCGTTCTCGTGACCGGCGGTGCCGCCGGCATCGGCGAATTCATCGTGCGCGCCTTCGCCGCGCAGAAATCGGTCGTGGCCTTCGTGGACATCCAGAAAGAGCGCGGCGAGAAGCTCGCCGCCGAGCTCACCGCGGCTGGCCAGCGCGCGCATTTCTCTGCTGTGGACGTGACCGATACCGCTGGCTTACAGAAGTCGATCGGCGATTTCGCCGCAAAGCTCGGGGCCATCAACGTCCTTATCAACAACGCGGCGCACGACGAACGCCACGCGACCGAGACCGTGACGGCCGAGTACTGGGATGACCGTATCGCCGTGAACTTGAAGCATCAATTCTTCGCCGCGCAGGCCGTGCTGCCGGGTATGAAGGCGGCAGGCGGCGGTGCGATCGTCAATTTCGGCTCGACGTCGTGGATGATCGGCCAGGGCGGCATGGCCGTCTACACGGCCGCGAAATCGGCGGTACTGGGCCTGACGCGCTCGCTGGCGCGCGACTACGGCCAATTCAATATCCGCGTGAATACGGTGGCGCCCGGCTGGATCATGACCGAGCGGCAGATCGAGAAGTGGCTTACGCCCGAAGGCGAAGCGGAGTTGATGAAGCGCCAGTGCTTGAAGCGCCGCCTGCAACCGGCGGAGCTCGCGAAGTTTACGGTTTTCTTGGCGTCGGACGAAGCCTCGGCCTGCACCAACCAGAACTATATCGTCGACGGCGGCTGGGTCTGAACCGCCGCCGGTCTCCGATGGCTACCCGATCGGTCGGGTTGCCATCGGGGCCGCGATTGCGCGTTACTTCATCGTGGGCATGACGAACTCGGCGCCGGACTTGATGCCGGTGGGCCAGCGGACGGTCGTCGTCTTGACCTTGGTGTAGAAGCCGATGCCCTCGGCGCCGTAGGCGTTGCGGTCGCCGAACACGGACCGCTTCCAGCCGCCGAAGGAGTGATACGCGACCGGCACGGGGATCGGCACATTGACGCCAACCATACCCGCCTTCACGTCGTTGGCGAAGCTGCGCGCCGCGTCGCCATCGCGGGTGAAAATCGCGGTGCCGTTGCCGTACTCGTGATCGTTCACCAGCTGCAGCGCCTCGGCGTAGCTCTTGGCGCGCACCACCCCAAGTACCGGCCCGAAGATTTCTTCCTTGTAGATCTTCATGTCGGCGGTGACGTCGTCGAACAGACAGCCACCCATGAAGTAGCCATTCTCGTAGCCTTGCAGCTTGAGGCCCCGCCCGTCGACCACCAGCTTGGCGCCTTCTTTGACGCCGGTATCGACATAGCCCTTCACCTTGGCGAGATGCTCCTTGGTGACCAAGGGGCCCATCTCGCTATCGGGATCGAGACCGGGGCCGACCTTGAGCTTCGCGACGCGCGGGGCGAGGCGTTCGATCAATTGATCGCCGACATTGCCGACCGCGACGGCGATCGAGATCGCCATGCAACGCTCGCCCGCCGAGCCGTAGCCCGCCCCCATCAGCGCATCCGTCGCCTGATCGAGATCGGCGTCGGGCATGATCACCATGTGGTTCTTGGCGCCACACAGCGCCTGCACGCGCTTCCCGTACGCGGTGCCGGTCTTGTAGACGTATTCGCCGATCGGCGTGGAGCCGACGAAGCTGATCGCCTGCACGGTCGGGTGCGTCAGCAGCGCGTCGACAGCTTCCTTGTCGCCTTGGACGACGTTCAGGATGCCGGCCGGCAAGCCCGCTTCCATCGCAAGCTCGGCGATACGCAGCGAGGTCGATGGGTCCTTCTCCGACGGTTTCCACACGAAGGCGTTGCCCGTGGCGATCGCCATCGGCGCCATCCACAACCCGATCATGCCGGGGAAGTTGAACGGCGTGATACCCGCGACCACGCCCAGCGGCTGGCGCATCGAATAGGCATCGATGCCGCGGCCGACGTCGGGCGTGAAGTCGCCCTTCAGCAGATGGGGAATCCCGCAAGCGAATTCGACGACTTCGATGCCGCGGACCATTTCGCCCTTGGCGTCCTCGTGCGTCTTGCCGTGTTCGAGCGTGATCAGCTTCGCGATCTCGTCGCGCTGCGCCTCAAGCAGTTCCTTCCACTTGAACATCACGCGCGCGCGTATCAGCGGCGGCGTCGCGGCCCAGGCGCCTTGCGCCGCCGCCGCGTTCGCGACGACGGCATCCACTTCGGCCTTCGAGGCCAAGACGACTTCCGCCGCCTGTTCGCCCGTCGCCGGGTTGTAGACCGGGCCCACGCGTCCGCCGCCCGCCACGGCCTTGCCGCCGATCCAATGTCCGATGCGCTTCATGACTTTCTTCCTTCTTCTTTCGACTTATGCCGCGCGCTCAATCGCTTTGCCCAGCGTGTCGATCATGCGGTCGATCTGCGGCTTTTCCACGATCAGCGGCGGCGACAACGCGACGATATCGCCCGTCGTGCGCACCAATAGCCCGGATTCGAAGCAATCGACCAGCACGTCGTAGGCGCGCGCTGTCGGCTGGTTCGGGCGCGACGAAAGTTCGATTCCCGAGACCAGCCCCAAATTGCGGATATCGATCACGTTGCGCTTGCCCTTGAGCGAATGCACCGCGTCCTCCCAGTAAGGGGCCAACTCCGCCGCGCGCTGGAACAAGCCTTCCTCGCGATAGATGTCGAGCGTGGCGAGGCCGGCCGCACAGGCCAGCGGATGGCCCGAATAGGTGTAACCGTGGAACAGTTCGATGAGGTTTTCAGGCCCGGTCATCAACGCGTCGTAGAGTTCTTTGCGCGCGAAAACGGCACCCATCGGCACGGCCGCGTTGGTGATGCCCTTGGCGACCGTCATCAGATCCGGGGTCACGTTGAACTTCTCGGCCGCGAAGGACGAACCCAATCGGCCGAAGCCGGTGATGACTTCGTCGAAAATCAGCAGGATGCCGTATTTGTCGCAGATCGCGCGCAAGCGCTCGAGATAGCCTTTGGGCGGAATCAGAACGCCGGTCGACCCGGCCATCGGCTCGACGATCACGGCGGCGATGGTTGAGGCGTCGTGCAGCGTGACGAGCTTTTCGAGCGCGTCGGCGAGCTCCGCGCCGTGTTCGGGCTGGCCGCGCACGAAGCTGTTCTTCTCCGGCAGATGCGTATGCGGCAGATGATCCGTGTAGGGCAGCTGAAGCCCGAATTGCTTGCGGTTGGCGACGATGCCGCCAACCGAAATCCCGCCGAAACCCACGCCGTGATAGCCGCGCTCGCGACCGATGAAGCGCACGCGCTGGCCCTGGCCTTTCGCGCGGTGATAGGCGAGCGCGATCTTCAGCGCCGTATCGACGCTTTCGGAGCCGGAGTTGGTGAAGAACACCTTGTCGAGATCGCCGGGCAGGATCGCCTGCAAGCGCGACGCGAATTCGAAGCTGATCGGATGGCCCATCTGGAAGCCGGGCGCGTAATCCATCGTCGCGGCCTGTTTGGCGATGGCGTCGACGATTTTCTGACGGCCGTGACCGGCGTTGACGCACCAGAGGCCCGACGTGCCGTCCAGGATCTCGCGCCCGTCGGGCGTGAAATAGAACATGCCCTTGGCGCCGGCCAGCATGCGCGGCTTCTTCTTGAACTGCCGGTTCGCGGTGAACGGCATCCACAACGCTTCGAGATTGTTGGGATCGGCGGTCTTGATCGCGGCGGTCATGGCGGCCCTCCTCGGCTTAACCGCGATGCTAGGGGGCGGCACGGGCCGCCGCAATCGAAAGCGCCTGGGTCCGATCCCGTTGAAATTGCGAGAACTTCGCTGCAGGTGATAAGAATACTTATCGCGCTTTACGAAGGAAGGCCCATGGACATCGAAATCGGCGACGTGCTGCGGGGGTTGCGCGAGCGCGCGGGGCTATCCCAGCGCGCTTTGGCGCAGAAAGTGGGTTTGAGCGCGCCCGCGATCTCGATGATCGAGTCGGGCCGCACCAGCCCGTCGGTCGGCACGCTCAAACGCGTTCTAGACGGGCTCGACGTCTCGCTTGCCGACTTCTTCGCACGCGAGATTCCGGTCGAAACCGAGCATTTCTATCGCGCGCGCGAGCTGACCGAAATCGGTGAGAAAGGGATTTCATATCGCCAAGTCGGGCGGAATTTAAAACAGCGCCCGCTGCAGATTTTGCACGAGCGCTATCGGCCCGGATCCGACACCGGACGCAATCACCTGAGCCACAACGGCTTCGAAGGCGGCGTGGTCGTCAAAGGCCGGCTGGAAGTCACCGTCGACGGCCGCAAGCGTGTGCTGGGGCCGGGCGACGCCTATTACTTCGACTCGCGGCTCCCGCATCGCTTCCGCAACGCGGGCAAGGACGAGTGCGAAGTCGTCAGCGCCTGCACGCCGCCGAGTTTCTGAGTTCACGGAAACGTCGCGGGACCGTCATCCCGCTGCGGCCGAAGATGTATGCCATAACGAATATCGACGCTACCCGGAGGAAATGCGATGCGGCGGGCGGTCTTGGTGATTTGCGACGGCCATCGGGCTGATTTCGTGCGCCCCGAACTGACGCCGCATATCTGCGCGCTCGCCGCGCGCGGCCGTCGCTATGCCGAGCATCGCGGGATTTTTCCGTCCGTTACGCGAACGTCTTCGGCCAGCATCGCGACCGGCTGCCATCCCAGCCGCCACGGCTTGCACGGCAACACAATGGCGCTGGACGAAGGCGAAGGCCTGATCACGCGCGACGTCGGCAATCCCGATTTTCGCGCACGGATGCGCAAAGCGACCGGTGCCACGCTGCGCGTGCCCACGATCGCCGCGCGCGTCGCCGATCTGCGCGGCCAGATCGTGTTCTCCAACGTCTCGCCGGGGGCCGCAATCTTCCACGACCCCGACGGCCATGGTCACGTTTATCATCGCGCGATTTCCTACGGGCCGGGCGAAAGCGCCGTCGCCGATCCGCTGAAGGTTTCCCACGATGCCGCGGGCGACGCGGCGATGACCGAACGCTTCTGCGGCGAAGTCCTGCGTGATCGCCGGCCGACCGTCTCGGTACTATGGCTATGCGAACCCGATCACACGATGCACGCCAGCGAGTTGGGCTCGCCCGACCATCTCGCCGCGGTCCGCGCGGCCGATGCCTGCGTCGGCCGCGTCGTCGAAACAGTCGACGCGTTGCGTGGCGAGGGCGAGGACATTCTGCTGCTCGTCGGCTCCGATCATGGGCAGGAAACGGTCGGCGAGACGATCCGTCTCGACGCACTGCTGGTCGAAGCGGGTTTGAAGGAAACTCTAAATTCAACCGACGTTGCCGTCGCGCCGCAAGGATTCAGCGGTCTCGTCTCGCTCGCCGCCGGGCTGGAATCGCGCGCGGGCGAAATCAGAAAGTTTCTGCGCGGCCAGGATTGGATCGGCGATATCTTCGCGTACGAAGAGCTTGCGCGGATCGGCCAAGCGCCGACGCACGGTTTGGCACTGGCCTTCACGCTGCGCGGCGACGGCCGCACCAACGGCTACAGCGTACCCGGTTACAGCCCGATCGTCATGGCGTCGAGCGACGAACGCGTGAAGGCGGGTCTCGGTTCGCATGGCGGATTGGGGCGCTGGGAACAAAGCCCGTTCCTGGTCGCGCAAGGCGGCGCCGTGCCCACGACCGGCGCGGTCGTCACGGCCCCGACCTGCATCGTCGATATCGCGCCGACGATCCTGCGCCATCTCGGCCGCGACGCGGCCGGCATGGACGGCAAGGCGCTCGATTTCGCTTAAGCGTCGATCGTTTCGCGCGCTGCCGTGACGGAAGCTGGCGGCGTTTTGAAACGCGGCACCGCGTCGAGCAGGCTGCGTGTATAGGTGCCGAGCGGATGGTGCAGCACTTGCGCCGCCGCCCCCTCCTCGACAACGCGCCCGTCCTTCATCACCGCGATGCGATCAGCGAGCGTTTCGATCGCGCCGATGTCGTGGCCGATGAACAGCATCGACACGCCGCGCTTGTCGCGGATCTTGCGCAGCAGCGACAGTATTTGCGCCTGGATCGTCATGTCGAGCGCCGTCACCGGCTCGTCGCAGACGAGAAACTCGGGGTCGAGCGCTAAGGCCCGCGCGATGGCCACACGCTGGCGCTGCCCGCCCGAAAGCTCGTGCGGATATCTCGCGAGATGCTCGCGCGCCAAGCCGACCTCGCCGAGCAACGCGGCGGCGCGATCGCGCCAATCGGACTTGGCGCCGATGCGATGCAGCGCGAAGGGCTCCGACAGCGCGGCTTCGATCGTCAGGCGCGGGTTGAGACTGCCGGCGGCATCCTGGAACACCATCTGCGCCTTGCGCGCGCGTTCGGCGATGCGGCCGCGATCCATCGGGTCGAGGCCGCAGACGCGGATCGCGCCGGCGGCCGGGCGCAGCAGCCCGATCGCGATCCGCCCCAAGGTCGATTTGCCCGAACCGGATTCGCCGACCAGCCCCAAGCAACCGCCGCGCGAAATCTTCAGCGATACGCCGTCCAGCGCCTTGGCGGGCGCAGCCCCGCGCCGCCGCGCGGGATACGCGAATTCGATCCCGGCGGCTTCCATCGCATAGCCCCGCCCCTGCGATTCCTTGCCCGGCAATCTGCCCGCGGGCCGCGAGGCGAGCAGCAGGCGCGTATACGCGTGCGCGGGCGCTTGCAGTACGCGCGCGACCGGCCCGGTTTCGACGATGCGCCCATCGCGCATCACCGCGACGCGATCGGCAATTTCCGCCACGACCGCGAGATCGTGGCTGATGAACAGCATCGCCATGCCGTAGCGCGCTTGCGCCGACTTGAGCAACCGGAGCACCTGCGCCTGGACGGATACGTCGAGCGCCGTCGTCGGCTCGTCGGCGATCAGCAGATCCGGCTCGGCGGCGATCGCGGCGGCGATGCCCGCGCGCTGCAACTGGCCGCCGGAGAGTTGATGCGGATAGGCGCGCGCCGCACCGGCCGGATCGGGCAAGCCGCATTCTTCGAGCAGGGCCGCCGCGCGGCGCATCGCGGGCTCGGGTGCGAGGAAGCTCGCGCGTGCGATCTGCGCGCCGACGGAAATCAACGGATCGAAACTCGCGAACGGGTCCTGAAAGACGAAGCCGATGCGCCGCCCGCGCAAATTCGTCCATGACGCCTCGTTGGCGATGTCGAGCTGGGCGCCGTCGAAGCGCAAGCGCCCCGTCCCTCGCGCCGCCGCCGGCAGCAGGCCCGCGATGGCGCTGGCGATCATCGACTTGCCCGAACCGGACTCGCCGACCAAGCCGAGCGTTTCGCCTTTGGCGATCGAAAGCCCGATATCGTCGACGACGCGTTTCGCGTCGAACGCGACGCTCAGGTTTTCGAGCGACAGAAGGGTCATCGACGCAGCCTTGGATCGAGAAGCCGTTGCAGAAGATCGGTCGCCGCGTTGACCGCGACGATCGACACGGCGAAGAGCAGGATCGCCGCTTGGATGACCGGATAGTCGCGGCCCTGGATCGCCTGCAAGGCGAGCGTGCCGAGGCCCGGCAAGCCGAACAGCACTTCCATCGTCAGCGTGCCGCCGATCAACCCGGCGAGGATCAAGCCCGACAGCGCGATGGCGACGGGGGCCGCGTTGGGCAGAAGATGCGCCAGCACGATGCGCGCGGGCGATTCGCCGCGCGCCTTGGCCGCGCGCACATACGGGGCGGCACTCGCCTCCTTCAATTCCTCGTGCAACGGCTTGACGATCTGCCCCGCGATATCGATGCCGATGACGAGGGCGGGCACGAAGCCGTTGCCCAGCACTTTCATCCAGCCGAGCCCGATGGCGAAAATCAGGATCGCGGCGAGCCCCACGCAAAAGGTCGGAATCGCGATCGACCAAAGATTCACGAAATCGACCAGCCACGCGGCGGGTCCGCGCGGCCAGATCGCCGCCGCCGACGCGATGCCGATCCCCAAAATCAACCCGATCGCCAGCGACTTGGCGGCGAGTTCCAGCGTCGTCGGGATCGCGTATTCGATCATCTGCGCGACCGGCCGTTCGAAGCGCAGCGACATGCCGAGATCGCCCTTCGCCATGCGTGCCAGCCATAGCACGAGCTGTTCGGGTACGGGCCGGTCGAGACCGAGTTCGACGCGCAATTCGGCGATCTCCGCCGCCGTCATGTCACCTTCGGAAGACATGACGTCGACGACGTCGCCCGGTACGACGCGGATCAGTAGAAAGACGGCGATAACGATGGCGCAGATCAAACCGATTTGGCGCAGCAGTGGGAGACCCAAAGCGCGGATCATGACGATGCTCCTTTGCGCAGCGGGTCCCAGCGCAAGCGCAGCCGGTCGCCCAGCAACGCGAAAGCAAGCGTCACCGCCGACAGCGCCAGAACCGGGATCAACGCCGCCAAGGGCGCGCGCTCGACGTATTTCACCGCGTCCGCGATCATCCGGCCCCAGGTCGGCGTGCCGGGCGTCACGCCGATTCCGAAGAAACTCAAGACCGACTCCGTCGTGATGGCGCGCGGGATGACGATCGCGGCCTGGGTGACGATGGCGCCCGCGATATTCGGCGCGATATGCCGGACGAGCGTCGTCGATGGCGACGAGCCCATTACGGCGGCGGCGGCGACGTAGCCGGCACTGGTTTCGCGCATCCAGGCCGCGCGCGCGACGTAAGCGAAGGTCGGCGCGAAAGCGATGCCGATGGCGAGCGTGACCGACGGCACCCCCGGCCCCAGCGCAACCAACAGCGTCATCGCCAGCAGTATCGACGGCATCGCGCGCACGAGATCGAACGCGCCGAAAACCGGCCATTCGGCCCAGCGCCCGGCGGCGACGGCGAGCAGACCGAGCATCGCACCGAACAGAATCGCGGTCGCGGTCGAAGCGAGCGCCACCAGCATGGTCAGGCGAGCGCCCACCGCGAGACGCGTGAAGATGTCGCGGCCGAGATGATCCCGGCCGAACCAATGCGCGGCGCTGGGACCGGCATGCGAACCGGCGACGCTTTGCGTCATCGGATCGAGCCCGGTAAGCGCGGGGCCCGCGAGCGCCAGCAACGCGACCGCGCCGAGAATCGCGTAGGCGGCGATCTCGGCGCGCATTGCGAAGGGCTTAGCTGCCGCGAACGAGGCTTGCATGACCCGCCCCGCCGTCGACACGCGCCGAACCCCAGGTGAAACCCGGAGTCCAGCCGTTCACGTCGCGGCGATTGGCGATCGCCTCGGCGGAATGGCCGATGACGACCGTCCAGTACTTGTCCATCGCGTGGCGCCAAGCCTGCAGATAGAACGCGCGGCGCTGGACGAGATCGACGGCGGCGACGGCCTTCTTGACCAGATCGTCGAACGCGACATCCTGCGGGCTCCCCCACAGGCCGGTATTCGGTCCGTCGGACATCATGCGGACATAGCGCAGGAAGATATCGGCGCGCGGTCCGCTCCCGAACGGCGCCAGATCCCAATCGAACTGTCCCAAACGGCGCTGCGCGCCGATGTCGTCCAACGCCAGATGCTCCACCTGGAAGCCGAGCTCGCGCATCGTCTGCGCGCAAGCCTGCGAGTAATCGTTCTGCCAGGAAACGACGCGCAGCGGCGTGCGCGCCGGGTCCACACCTTCCGCTTTCAACATCGCCAGCGCCTTCGCGCGGTCGGCCTTGGCGTGCTTGTCGGCCTTGTGCAGCGCTTCGTCCCAATAGAAATTGCCGGGCGCCGCCATTTGGTTGGTCGCGACGCCCGTATCCCCCGACCAAACTTTCAGCAGCGCCGGCTTGTCCATCGCGTAGGCGATCGCCTCGCGGACCTTCACGTTGTCGAAGGGAGCGCGCGGCTTGCGGTTGTTGAACGACCAGAAGATCCAGCTCGTGTCCTTCATGAACTGGAGCTCGATATTCGGGTCTGCCTTCAGCACGGGAATCTGATCGGCGGTGGCGCGCGCGATATGCAGATCGCCCGCGCGCAATGCCAGTGTGTAGTCGACCGTGTCGCGCAGATTGAACTCGACGGCCGCGACCTTCGGCAGGCCCGGCTGCCAATAGGATTCGTGCGCAGGCGCCAGCAGACGTTCGTTCGGCACCCAGGTGCCGAATTTGAACGGGCCCGTACCGATCGGCGTCTGCACCGTCGCCGTCCAGCCAGGGCTTTCCGGCGCGACGATCCACAATTCCGACAGCACGTTCAGCAGCGGGCCATAAGGTTCCTTCATTTCCATCACGAAGGTGCGCGCGTCGGGCGCCGCAAAGCCGGAGACGAGTTGCATGGGTGCCGCCAGCCAGCCGCGGCGCAGATCGCGCACGCGCTCGGCATTCGCCTTCACGTCTGCGGCGCTGAGTTCGCGGCCATTGTGGAACTTGACGCCCTGGCGGATCTTGAACGTGTAGACCTTGCCGTCCGGGCTGATGTTCCAAGATTCGGCCAGATAGGGAATCGCCTTGCCGTCGTCGGCGATGCTGGTCAGCGCTTCGGCATAGACCTGCTGCACCGAGATCGAACCGGTATGGCGATGGGGGTCGGAGGTATCGAGACCCAACAGCGCGATCTTCAACGTGCCGGTGCGGGCGGCTTGCGCTTGCGCGGCGCCGAGGCGCGTACCGGGTACATGTTCGAGCAGACCGGCGGCGGCGAGGGCGGCGGCCCCCCCGAAGAATATGCGGCGTCCGAGATCCACAGGCATGGGGCCATCTCCGATGGGTGAAGCACACCCACACGCTAGTATCCGGCCATGACGGATTGATCGCCGCGGCGTGACGCGCCGATTGGATTTGGATGCCCTTTGTATGACAGGGGCGTGCCTGTGGAACCCGGTTGTCGGCGCGACTCGCGCTGTCTCGAAATTAGCCACGGCGCCTTACTGGATGCGACGGGGAGCGCCGTTTCGCCCGTCAAATTGTCGATCGAATCGCCGAAACCGGCTTTCGTCGAACGGGTGTGCGGCGACGCATGCGCCGTTGCCCAGGCGCCGACGCCCGTGCGCCGCCCCGGCCTAAATGTCTGGCGAAGACCACGAAACGACGGCAACGACCTGAAATAGCATGCGTCGCCTGCGCGAATGTTGCTGTTTCGGCAACGCCCTGTCGTTTTTTATGATCTTTAGAGAACGGGAAATTGGCGCAATAGTTGCTGCATTCCGACCGCTCAAAAGGGCGGCGGAAAGGCCCGCAGGGACCCAACGATCAATTCCAAGAACGGAGGCACCGAAAATGTCGAATAGCGGCGGAATGCGGATGACGCGGCGCAGCGCGCTGGCGATGGGCGGTGCGGCTTTGGCGGCGGGCAGCGGTCTCGTCTCGGTCGAAGCCCGCGCCCAGTCGAAGGCGGTCGTCAATCTTCAACTCGGCTGGCTGTTGTCGGGCAACCAGCTCGGCGAAGTCGCGGCTAAGCATATGGGGTTCTACGACGCGGAAGGCATCGATATGCGCTTCCAGGCGGGCGGGCCAAACATCGACGGCGTTGCCGTCGTCGCCTCCGGCCGCTTCGAAGTCGGTCAAGTGTCGTCGAGCCCCTCTCTGATGCTGGCCGCCTCGCAGGATATCCCGGTGAAGTGCTTCGCCGTCGGCGCGCAGCAGCACCCCTATTGCTTCTTCTCGCTGAAGAAGAAGGCCGTCGAAAAGCCCGCAGATCTGGTCGGCAAGAAGGTCGGAATCCAGGCGACCGGCGTCATTCTGCTGCGCGCGCTGCTCGCCAAAAACAACATTCCCGAAAGCGCCGTCCAAATCGTGACGATCGGGGCCGACATGGCGCCGTTGCTGACGGGTCAGGTCGACGTCGTCACGGGATGGCTCACGAATACCACGGCGCTGAAGGTACTGGGCAGCGAGCGCGTCGATCTGCGCTTGTGGGACACAGGCGTGCGCCTCTACGCCCTGCCCTATTACGCGACCGCCAGAACGCTGCAGACCAACGCCGACACGCTCGCCCGCTTCGTGCGTGCGACCGGCAAGGGCTGGGAATACGCCCACGCAAACCGCGAGAAGGCCGTTGACTTCCTGGTCAAGGAATTTCCGAACCTCAACCGCGCGGACGAAATCGAAGCGGCCAACGTGATGCTGAGATACGCGTTCAGCGACAACACGAAGGTCAACGGCTGGGGGGCGATGGACCCGCAAGTGTGGAAGGAACAGATCGATCTCTACGCCCAGCTCGGCCAGTTTTCCAAGCGCGTGCCGGCCCTCGACGAGGTGATGACCCTCGACGTGCTGAACGCCACCGGCAGCGCGCGTCCGCGCCTGGGTTGACGTGAACGCCCAGACGATCGCACCCGCCGTCGCTTGCCGTGCCCTCTCGGTCCGCTTTGTGACCGAGCGGCGCACGGTAACCGCGCTCGAGAACGTCTCGTTCGACATCCCGAAAGGCGCCTTTCTGTCGCTGCTCGGGCCGTCGGGCTGCGGCAAGTCCACGTTGCTGCGGGTCGTCGCCGATCTCGTCAGCGCGTCGGAAGGCGCGTGCGACGTGCTCGGCGGCAGTCCCGAGCAGGCGCGGCGCGAGCGCAAGCTCGGTTTCGTGTTTCAGGATGCGGCGCTGCTGCCCTGGCGCACGGCGATCCAGAACGTCGAGTTGCCGCTGGAAGTCGGCGGCGGCATCAAGCGCGGTTCGTCACCGAGCCCGCGCGAGTTGCTGCGTCTGGTCGGGCTCGAAGGCTGGGAGAACGCCTATCCGCACGAATTGTCGGGCGGCATGCGCCAGCGCGTCTCGATCGCGCGCGCATTGCTGGGCGCGCCGCAGATTCTGCTGATGGACGAACCATTCGGCGCGCTCGACGAAATCACGCGCGATCGCTTGAACGAAGAACTCCTGCGCATCTGGCAGGAGACGAAGACGACCATCCTGTTCGTGACCCATTCGATCTACGAAGCCGCGTTCCTGGGCCAGAAAGTCCTTGTTCTCGCCGCCAATCCCGGCCGAGTGCGCGAAATGGTCGACATCGACCTGCCCGCCGAACGCAATCTCGCGATGCGCGACAGCGAAGCCTTCGTGCGCATTGCTGCCCATCTGCGCGCGCTTTTGGGGAGCTGCTGACATGGCCGACGGTACAGTCTCGAACGCCGGCGTCGCCGCCGCGGAAGCCGCTTTTCGCGCGGCGCAAAAGCGCAAAATCTGGCGCCGCCGCCTGCTGCCGCTCGTCGGCGTGTCGGCGTTCCTTTTGACGTGGGCTTTCCTCGTCGAGGTGCTTCAGGTGCCGCCTTTCGTGGCGCCCTCGCCGCAGGCGGTGATCGCGACGCTGGTCGCCAAGTTCGATATGTTGATGCGCAACCTCGCGGTCACGGCGATGGAAGCGCTGGCGGGCTTCGCGCTCGGCAATCTCGCAGCCATCGCCATCGCCACGGTATTCGTGCACAGAAAATCGGCGGAAGAAGCCTTCTTCCCCGTCGTCGTTCTGATCAACACCGTGCCCGTCGTCGCCAAGGCGCCGATCCTGGTGCTGCTGCTCGGCAACGGCATGGAACCGAAGATCGCGATCGCGGCGCTGATCTGCTTCTTCCCCACGCTGGTCAACATGGTGCGCGGCCTCGAATCCGTGAACCCGCAGGCGATGGAATTGATGCGCGTGCTGTCGGCGAGTCCCCGAGAGATCTTCTTCAAGCTGCGCGTCCAAAACTCGCTGCCCTATCTCTTCTCGGCCCTCAAAATCGCCGCGTCGACCGCCGTGATCGGCGCCATCGTCGGCGAATGGATCGGGTCGACCGTCGGCATCGGCGCGCTGATCATCCAGGCGACCTATAATTTCGACACGGCTTTGCTCTACGCGACCGTGGTCGTCGGGTCGTGCTTCTCGGTTCTGTTCTTCTTCGCGATATCGCTGCTCGAAAGATTGGTCGTGCGCTGGCAAGCGCCGGTCGTCGGCTAAGGGAGGTTGCCCATGTCCACCGATCGCATCGCCGAACCCGGCGGCAGCGTGCCCGTCGCGGCGCGCGCGGACGTCGTCGTCGTCGGCGGCGGCCCCGCCGGTTTTTCGGCCGCGGTTTCCGCCGCGCGCATGGGGGCGAAGACCGTTCTGCTCGAACGCTATCCCTATCTCGGCGGTCTTGCGGCCGGGGGCATGGTCCTCGTTCTCGACGACATGACGAACGGGCAGGAAATCACGGTCACCGGCACGTGCATGGAAATGATCGACCGCATGGCCAAGCGCGGCCACGCGGTCTATCCGCCCGAGGAAGACCGCGTCGCGAGTTGGGAAGCCTGGCGCAAATGGTCGCGTTGGGGGGCCCAGGATTTCCGAGCACAGTCGAAACCGCAGCCGATCGTCTTCGCCGCAGCCTTCGATCCCGACGGCTGGAAGCGCGCGTCCAATGAAATGGTCGCGGAAGCGAAGATCGACGTCCGCCTGCATTCCTGGTTCTCGCGCGCCATCGTCGAGGACGGCCGCGCCAAAGGCGTGGTTTGCGAAACAAAGTCGGGCCGCGAGGCGATTTTGGGCGACGTGATCGTCGACGCAACCGGCGATCTGGACGTCGCGACGTCGGCCGGCGCCCCCTTCGTGAAAGGCAATTACATCGTCACGACGGTGTTCCGCCTGGGTGGCGTGGACACGGTCGAGGCCGAGCGCTTCCAATACGAGGAGCCCGAAGCCTTCGCCAAGATCGACCGACAAGCGAAACGCGTGATGGGCGGCAGCTGGGATTATTGGTGGCTGAAAACACCGCTACCCGGGATCGTCTGGTGCAACTGCCCGCATATGCCGGGCTTCGACGCGCTGTCGGTCGTCGACCAGACGCGCGCCGATTTCGAGGGGCGCAACCGCATTTATGCGCTGGTCGATTTCGTGCGCGCCAACTTGCCGGGCTTCGCCGATTGCTTCGTCGTCGACGTCGCCCCGCAGCTCGGCGTGCGTACGACGCGCCTGCTCGACGGCGAATACGTCGTGACCAAGGAAGACGTGATGGATCGCGTCCATTTCGCCGACACGGTCGCGCGCGGGCGCGATTACTACACGCCCTATCGATCCATGCTCCCCAAGGGCGTCGACGGCTTGATCGTCGCCGGCCGCCATTATTCAGCGACCGAGGCCGCGCAAAAGCTTTCGCGCGAGATTCCGCCTTGCATGTCGATGGGGCAAGCGGCGGGTGTGGCCGCCGCCCTCTCGCTCGACCGCGGCATCGCGCTGCGCGATGTTCCTCCTGCTGAAATCTGCCGCGCGGTGCGCGCGCAAGGCGGCGATCCCGGCGACAAACCGTCGGCCAACGCCCGTATGTTGGAGGTCCAGTCTTGAGCACGAACGCTCCCCTGCCGCTCGACGGCATCCGCGTGATCGATTTCACCCAGGTGATGATGGGCCCCTGCGCTACGCAGATGCTGGGCGATTACGGCGCCGACGTGATCAAGATCGAACGTCCCGGGGCGGGCGATCTGTCGCGCACGGCCTTCCCGAACGATCCCGCGGGCTTGCAAGGCCCGGTCTTCTGCTCGCTCAACCGCAACAAGCGCTCGATCGCCCTCGACCTGCGCAAGCCCGAGATGCGCGAAGCGGTGCTTCGCTTGATCGATGGCGCCGATGTCGTGGCCAACAACTTCCGCGCGGGCGTGATGGAACGGATGGGTTTCGGCTACGAGGATCTGGCCAAACGCAATCCGCGTCTGATCTACGCCGTGGGCACGGGCTATGGCCTGACCGGTCCTTACGCGCATAAGGGCGGCCAGGACGTGCTGGCCCAGGCGATGAGCGGCACGATGATGCGCCGTTCCGACGAATCGCTGCCGCTGTCGATCTACCCGACGACCTTCGCCGATTACTCGGCCGGGATGCATATGGTTCAGGGCGTGCTGCTCGCGCTGCTGCAGCGCGCGCGCACCGGCCGCGGCCAGCTCGTTTCGGTCTCGCTGCTCGATTCGATGATCGCGGCGCAGATGCAAGAGGCGACGGCGCATATGATGCGCGGGCGTGAAGTGAATTGGGGGGCGATGCCGCTTTCCGGCGTGTTCCCCACGACCGACGGCGCCGTGGTGCTCGTCGGCGCGTTCAAGGCCGATCCGCTGCGCGACATCGCCAACGCGCTGGAAATCCCGGCGCTGGCCGACGACGCGCGCTTCGCCACGCATGAATTACGCGTCGCCAACAAGGCGGCGCTGCACGAGATCTTCCGTACGCGTTTCGCGAGCTATACGACCGCGCGCTTGTTGGAACGCCTGGAGGAGCAGGATCTGCTTTGCGCGCCGGTGCGCACGTTGGCGATGGCGCTGGCCGACGAGCAAACGGCGATCAACGGCATGGTGCTGGAGGCGCAAGGCCCGACCGAGACGGTCCGCGTCGTCGGCTCGCCGGTTCATCTCTCCGATGCTCCGGTGACGATCCGCATCGTGCCGCCCGCCTTGGGCGAGCATACCGACGAAGTCCTCGCCGCGCTGAAGGCGGAGGCCGTCTGATGCCGATCCGCTTCGACCTCGTCGATCACGTCGCGCGCGTCACGATCGACCGGCCGGAAGTTCTCAACGCCATCGATGCGTCCGCCGAGGCCGAGTTGCAGGCGATCTGGGCGCGGATCGAAGCCGAACGGAACGTGCGCTGCGTCGTGCTGACCGGCGCGGGCGATCGCGCCTTCAGCGCTGGCGCGGATATGAAGGGCAATTCCGGAAAGTCGGGCCTGGAATACTGGGCGCAGGAGCGTCCGGGCGGATTCGGCGGCATCGCATTGCGCCAAACGCTGGACGTGCCGGTCATCGCGCGCGTCAACGGCCATGCGCTGGGTGGCGGGTTCGAGATGGTGCTCGGCTGCGATATCGTGGTCGCGGCGGCCGAGGCGAGCTTCGGCCTGCCCGAAGCGCGCGTCGGACGCTTGCCGCTCGACGGCGGGATGACGCTGCTGCAACGCCAGATCCCGTTCCGGCAAGCGATGGGCGTGCTGCTGACCGGGCGGCGCATTCAAGCCGGCGAAGCGTTGAGCATGGGCATCGTCAACGAGGTCGTCCCCCGCGCGGAACTCGACGCCGCGGTCGACCGCTGGATCGGCGAGATTTTGACCTGCGCGCCCTTATCGGTGCGCGCGATCAAGCAGACTGTGCGTCGGGCGGCGCATCTCACAGCCGTCGAGGCGCAGGCGTTGCGCTTGCCGGCCGTGGTCGAAGCCTTGACGTCGCGCGACAGCGAGGAAGGCGTGACCGCTTTCCGCGAAAAGCGCAAACCGGTCTGGGAAGGGCGCTGATGCCGTTCGTCATCGCCTCCCCCTGCATCGACGTGAAGGACAAAGCCTGTTTGAAGGTCTGTCCGGTCGATTGCATCTACGAAGGCGGGCGCACGCTTTACATCCACCCGACCGAATGCATCGATTGCGGCTTGTGCGAAACCGTGTGCCCCGCCGACGCGATCCATGCCGACGACGCGCTGCCGGAGGGCGAGAAACAGTTCCTGGCCGTGAACGCCGAGTTCTTCGAATCCGAAGTGACAGGCTGGGGGTCGCCCGGCGGCGCCGACAAGCGCCATACGACCGAGCGCGATCATCCGCTGGTCGCGGCGTGGCCCCGCCGCTAACATCGCGCGATGCATGCGGCCGTTCTTCGATATTTCCGCGAAATCGCCCGGCACGGGTCGATCCGCCGCGCGGCGTCGGCGCTGCATGTCGCCCCCAGCGCGGTCGACCGTCAGCTTCTGAAGCTGGAAGCCCAGCTCGGCGTGCCGGTCTTCGACCGTTTGCCCGGCCGCATGCGTTTGAACCGCGCGGGCGAAATCCTGCTCCAGCACGTCTCCGGCACGCTGGCCGATTTCGACCGCGTGCGCGCGGAGATCGACGACCTCAGCGGCGTGAAGACCGGCCATGTGACCATCGCGGCGGTCGACTCGCTGCTGGTGGAGTTTCTGCCGCAAGCGCTCGGCCGCTTCCGCGCCGATTTTCCGGCGGTCAATTTCACGATGCTGGCGGTCGAGCCCGCGCGCATCCCCGGGGACGTCGCGGCGGGCCGCGCCGATCTCGGCCTCACCTTTCTCTCCGATCCGCCGGCGGGAACGCGCTTCGTCGCGTCGATAGCCGCGCCCATCGGCGTCATCATGGCCGCGGGCCATCCGCTCGCGCGCAAACGCACGGTGCGTTTCGACGAGGCGCGCGCCTTTCCCTTCCTCGGGCAACAGGGGCCGCTGCCAAAGAGCGCGGATGTCGATCCGAATTTCGTGGCGTTCCGCGACGGGCTCGAGCCCAAACTCGTCTCCAACGCGATCCCCGTTTTCAAACACGTGATTCGCGAAGGCTGGGGCATCGCTTTCTTCACGCGCTTCGGATTCCTGCGCGAGATCGCCGACGGCGAACTCGCCTGGCGGCCCTTCCAGTCGCGCCGCATCAACACGCTGAAACTGGGCCTGATCGTGCCCGGCGCGCGTAAACTGCCTTCCGTCGCGCAATCGCTCGCCGACCAGCTGACCGAGGAGCTCAAACGGCTCGAAGGCGCGCCATGAGCCTGTGCATCGCCGACGCCGAGATCCTGACGGACGCGCACGCGGCATTCCGGCGTGGCGCCGTGCTGATCGAGCATAGCCGGATCGCCGCGATCGGCCATGGCGACGACGCGCAAGCGATGAGAAGCCGCGCGATCGCAACGGTCGATGCGAACGGCCTCGCGCTGATTCCCGGCTTCGTCAACGCGCATCACCATTCTTACGCCAACGCGCTGCGCGGCACGGAGAACGCGCTGCCACTGGAGCTGTGGGCGCTCTATACCGTCGCCTACGGCCGCAATATCGACGAGAAGCTGCTGCGTCTTGCGATCCTGACCGGTGCCGCGGAAATGCTGCGCAACGGCGTCACAGGCGTCATCGACCACTCGCCGCCGATACGCCGCGGCCCGGCCTCCTTCGCCGCACATGTCGAAAGCGGGATGCGCGTCGGCTTCGCGCCATTCTTCCACGATACCCACGACCACGATTTGCTCGGTTTCCGGTTGCCCGACGCGTTGCGCGCGGGCGTGGAAGGCCTCGGCTTCCCACCAGCCGATGTCGTCGTCGACGTTTTCGCGCAACTTGCCGCCGCGAACGGTGTTGGCCGCGTGAATGTCTTGCTCGGTCCCAACGCGCCGCAGCGTTGCTCGCCCGGCCTGCTCGACCTCTGGGGACGTTTGCGCGACCGGCACGGCTTCGGCAGCCATACGCATTTGCTGGAAACGCGCGCGCAAGCGATCGCCTGCGCAAAGCATTGGCCCGACGGAATCGTCGCGGAAATGCATCGGCGTGGATTGCTCGACGATCGCCTTTCCGCCGCGCACGGCGTATGGCTGGCGCCGCAGGAACGCGACCTGCTCGCCGCGCGCGGGGTCACGGTCGTGCACAACCCCGCCAGCAACCTTATGCTTGGCTCGGGCATTCTGCCGGCCGCCGATTTGCGCCGGCGTGGTGTGCGGTTGGGGCTGGGCAGCGATTCCGCCAATACCGGCGGCCCGGCCGATCCCTTCGAATTGATGCGCCTCGCCACGATGATCGGCCGTGTCGACTCCGACTGGGAATCGTGGCTCGATGCGAAATCGGCCTTCGCGATGGCGACCGAAGGTGGCGCAGCCGCGATGGGCCTTGCCGCCGAAGCGGGAGAGATCGAAGTGGGCCGCTTGGCCGATCTGGTTCTGGTCGATTTGGCCGGCTCGGCCTCGACGGCGCCGCCGTGCGTCGAAACGTTGGTCCGGTATTGCGGGCCCGCTTGCGTGCGCGCCACGATGGTCGGCGGCCGTTGGGCCTATCGCGACGGTAAGGTGTTGGCGTTCGACGAACCGACCGTGCGCCGTGAGCTGATCGATTCGACCGTCGAGTTCCGCGAACGCTGCGCCGTCGAGCTTACCGTCGCACGCGAAGCCCATTGCGAATTCGATCCGCAGCTGCGCGCGTTGCTGGGCACGTGATTGCGGCCGGGCGGGCGCGCGCCTCGCATCCTAAGCGCCGCGCGCGACGAATTCATAAGCCAGCAATTCCGCGCGCGGCGGATCGCCGCGCCAAAGCTCGCCGAGAACGCCGACGATCGCTTCGCCGAAGCCGCGATAGGGGACGCGCACGGATGCGAGCCACGGCGCGACCCAATCGTTCAGCGGATTGTCGTCGAAACCGACCAGACGCACGTCGCGCGGTACGGCGAGCTTCGCTTCCCGCAACCGGCGCCGGACCCCATAGGCGATCAAATCCGACGCGCAGAATATTCCCTTCGGCAACGGCCCCGACAACAACGCCGCCGCGCCTTCGTACCCGATCTCGAGATGGTCGACGCCGGGGGCCGTCGCGAGATCCGCGGGCGACAAACTCCGGCCGAGCTTCGCGAGTTCGCGCCGAAACCCCGAAACGCGATCGGCGGTGGCTGAGGACGAGAGCGGGCCATGGACCAGCGCCAGCCGTCCCGTCGGCACGGCTGCGGCCAGCGCGCGCGCCACATCGCGGCCCGCCGTCCGATTGTCGATCCCAACGAAGGCCGCTTTTCCCGGCACCGGACAGCGGCGGTTGACGAAGACCGTCGGGATGGGGCCCGTCAACGCCGACCGCAGGCCGTCGCTCGCGACGGCGGCGAGCAGCACGTAGGCGCGCACGGCCTGCGCGCGCATTTCGAGCAGGTATTCGTCCTGCAGATCGGCGCGATCATGCGTGTCGCAAAGCACCATTGCGAGACCCGCGTCGCGCAACGCCGTCTCGATCGACGCGGCGACCGCCGCCATCGTCGGATTCGCGAGATTGGCGGCGAACACCGCCACCAGCCGGCTATGCCCTTTGCGCAGGGCTTGGCCCGCGCCCGTCGGCCGATACCCGGTCTCGGCGATGGCTTTGCGCACGCGCTCGACCGTCTCGGGCGAGGCCTTTTTCGCGATCCCGTTGACGATCCGCGACACCGTCGCGATCGACACGCCCGCGCGTTTGGCGACGTCGCCGATGGAGACGTTACGCGTCATTTTTTCTCCCGCTTGAGAATCCGGACGTCCGGACGTATACTCCATGGGTAAACGTTTTCCCATTCTGATCAAATTTCGGGAAACGGACAAAAGGGAGGAACCCATGCGTTTCGCGCGTTTCCTGGGCGCGGCGGCCGTTGCGGCCGTCGCGGCCCTGGCCGGGGCTGGCGGCGCCAAGGCCCAGCAGCTCGTCATCTGGCACGATCTTGGCGACAACGGCGTGGCGTGGTTCGAGCGCGCGGGCGCCGAATTCGCCAAAACCAAGCCCGGCGTCACCGTCCGCTCGATCAGCTACCCGACGGACCAATGGTTCGGCCGGGTCATTTCGGCGATCAACACCAACACCGCGCCCGATCTGATTTTCAACAACTACGAGCGGGTCATCCGTATCCAAACCCAGACCAAAAAGGTCATGGATCTGCGCGCCACGCTGAACCAGGTCGCCGATCGCGGCTTCCTCGGGGAGGACGATCTGCGCGTCGCCACCTTCGACAACGCGATGATCATTCTGCCCGTCCAGCGCGTGCAGATGGCGTTCGGCGTGCGCCAGAGCTGGCTGACGAAGACCGGCGAGAACTTTCCGCAGACCTGGGACGACGTGAAGCGCATCGCCGCGAAGTTCCGCGACAACGACCCGGACGGCAACGGCCGCGCGGATACGTTCGGTCTCGCTCTACAGGCCGCCAGGCCGCGCGACTTGATCCATATGCTCGATCTGTTCACTTTCGGATCGGGTCTGCGCCACACGCTAATCGATCCGCAAGGCCAGATCACGATCGACCGCCCTGACCACGCCCAGGTCCTGGAGGAATTCCTCAAGACCTATTCCCAGTACAAGTTCGTTTCGCCCGACACGATCAATCACTCGTTCAACGAAATGTACCAGGTGATCCTCGGCGGGCGTGCGGGCATGTTCCGCGTCGGCGACTGGAACGTGCGCGGCTGGGACGGCGCCAACGCGCTGAACGGCGATTTCGTCTCGGGCCCGTGGCCCGCTTTCGCAGGCCGGCCGAACTCGGTCGTCATCGGCGGCATGCGCGGCGTCGCCGTGCCGGACAACTCGCCCAACAAGGCTTTGGCGCTCGAGTTCGCCAAGTTCCTGCTGGGCAAGGAAGCGCAGCAAGCCTCGCTCGAACTCCTCGGCGCCGCCGTTCGCAAGGATCTGAACGTCGACGCCTTGTCACCGCGCCAGCAATACTTCGCCCGCGCCAACCACCGTCTTGCCGCCTACGACTTCCCGGAATCGGTCCACACGTTCTATCCGGAGCTCGAGGCGGCCTTCCATCGCAAGCTACTGGCGGGGATCGCCAATCCACCAGCCGATTGGAAGCCCTTCATCGCCGAAACGGCGCGCGAGATGCGCGAACTCGCCGCTAAGCTCAAAAACTGATCCAATCGTCGAGCAAACGGCCGGCGGGACGCCCCCGCCGGCCGGACCTTCGAAACCGCCGAACATGGCCATTGCCGCGACCATCGACCTCGCCTGGCGCAACCGCGTCTTCTATCTGTTCGCGGCCCCCTTCGCGGCGCTGACGGCGGTCTTCGGCCTGTGGCCGATCGCCCTGTCGATCCAAGTTTCGTTCACCGCATCGAGCACGGCGCTGAGCGCGGCGCCGACTTACGTCGGGCTCGCAAACTACGCGTCGGTTTTGGCGGATCCGCTCTTCCTCGCGTCCATGACGCGCACGCTCTTCTATACGGCGCTCGCTGTCGCCGCGAATCTCGCCTTCGCGCTCGCGATGGCGATGCTGATCGACAGCCCGCGCCTCAAAGCCGGCACAATGTTCTTCCGGCTGGCGCTGTTCCTCCCGGTCGTCACGCCCGACGTGGCCGGCTACGTCGTTTGGCGCTGGCTCTTCGACCGCAGCTTCGGCTCGATCAACGCCGCGCTCGGCGCGCTGGGCCTGCCAGCTTTCGGCGGCATCGCGAGCGTCGACACCGTCACGACTGCGATCCTGATCGCAGAATTGTGGCATCACGCCGGTTTCTACATGACGATTTTCCTCGCCAATCTCGCCATGCGCGACCGAGCTTTGGAGGAAGCGGCGGCGATCGACGGCGCTTCGACTTGGCAGATTTGGCGGCACGTGATTCTGCCGCAATTGCGCCCGGCGATTGTCGTCAATCTCGTCTACGCGACGATCCAGTTCCTGAAGACCTTCACGGTCGTCGTGGTGATGACGAAGGGCGGCCCCGCGGACCGGACCAACTTCGTCAGCTACTACGCCTATCAACTGTTCGACCAGGCGCGCTACGGCGAGGCGACGGCAATGGCGACGATCCTGTTCGCTTGCGTCATCGCGCTGTCGCTAGGCGCCTTCAAGCTGGTCGACAGGGAGGCGGGACGATGAAGCACCGTCTGCGCTCGGGCGTTACCACCGCTTCGCTCTATGCGATCGCGATTCCGGTCAGCCTCGCCTTCCTTTACCCATATTGGTGGATGTGCCTCGGCATGTTCCGCAACGCGCGCCAGGTTCTCGGCGATCCGCTGCGGCTTTGGCCCGAACAGTTCGATCTGTCGGTTTTCGCCGAGATCGCGCGGATCGGCGGGGTCGATCTCGGCGTCTACGTCTTCAACTCCTTCGCGATCACGACGGCGTCGACGGCGCTGGGCGTGGCCGTCACCGCGATGGGGGCTTACGCGCTATGCCGGCGGCCCGAGTTGCCGGGATTCCGCTGGCTGCGCTTCGGCTTTCTCCTGACGATCATGTATCCCTACATGCTGCTCGTCATTCCGGTCTACATCGTCGTGTTCAAGCTCGGTCTGCTCGGGTCCTATGCCGGCATCGTGCTGTTCCTCGCGCTGGGCCCGATCCAGTTCTTCCTGTTCGACCGCTTCTTCCGGGCGCTGCCGCGCGAAGTGATCGAAGCCGGCATATGCGACGGCGCGTCGGAAGCGCAGATACTGTTCCGGATCGTACTGCCGATGGCGAAGCCCCTTCTGGCGACCGTCGCGCTGATCACCTTCCTGATTAATTGGTCGCAATGGTTTCCGATTCTGGTGATCTCGCGCTCGCCCGACACGTTCACGCTGCCCGTTGCGCTGCTGTCGATGAACGGCGAGCTCGGCGCCAGCTTCCGGGCGATCATGGCGCTGGCCTTCGTCACCACGCTGCCCGTGGCCGTGGCGTTCGTGCTGGCGCAGCGGCGTGTGATGGAAGGCATGGCGGCGGGAGCGGTCAAGGGATGAACGACGAAAGCGGGAGTGAAGTCCGGCTGGCAGCTTTGCGCGCGCGAATCGAAGCGGCGCGCGCGCGAACGATCGGGTGGCTCGCCACGATGCGCGCGCCCGGCCATCCTTCAGGCGTCCTGCGGATTTCCGCAGCGCACGATGCCGGCGCGTGGCCTGGCGTTCTGCTGCCGGGCACCTATAACGGCGTGATGTGCGCCGATCTGATCGACGCGCTGCCCGAGATCGGAGTCGGAACCGCCGATGCGCGCAGCGCGCTCGTTGATTGGTTCGAATCCTTCCGGCGGCCCGACGGCGTCTTCCGAATCCCCGGGATGCGCGACGACGATGTTTTCAAGAAGCAAGACCGCGACGAGACGTGGCGCTACATCGACTTCCACGTCACCAATTATACGCTGGGTGCGATCGAGGCACTCGCCCCTTCCCGCGCGCCGGTGCTGGATTTCGTCCGTCCCTATCTTGATCCGCGATTCCTTAAAGCGTGGCTCGCCGATCGAGATTTGCGCGATCCTTGGCAGGAAGGGAACAATATCGTCAATCTCGCCGGCTTCCTCCTGGCGATCGAGCGACATGGCAATGAAGGCGACCGCATGGCGGTCGCCGCGGCGCTCGACATACTGTTCGATTGGCACGATCGTCTGCAGGAGCCAACGACCGGCTTCTGGGGCGTGGGCCAGCACGAATCGCCGCTGCGGCTGCTGCACGCGATGGCGGGCTCGATGCACAACTATCATCTCTGGTACGCGCGCGGCCGTGTTCTGCCCTATTTCGACAAGGCCATCGCCTATTGCCTGGGTTTGCCGCCGCGCGTCGACAGCGCTTGTATCGACGTCGATGTCGTCGACGTGCTGATCCACGGCTTGCGCAATGGTGTGGCGCCGGCCGCGCGCACACGCGAATGGCTGGTTCGAATCGTCGAAGCGATCCTCGACGATCAGAATCCGGATGGCGGCTTTGCCGATATCCGCAGCGGCACGCGCCGACAGGACGGCTGGGTGCGCGGCTATGCCGAGCCGCAAGGCCTGTCGAACACTTTCGCGACTTGGTTCCGCTGGATCGCGATCGCGATGGCGGCGGAAGTTCTGCTGCCCGATCTGCGGAAGTGGCGTTTCCGCCGTTCGATCGGCATCGGCTATCGTGCGCCGTCGCCATGACTGCCGACGATCCTTTCGCCCATCTGCACGACGAGGATTATGCGAACGCATTTTCGCGCGTGTGGGCGGGCGCGGACACGCTGCTCGACCCCGCCGGCCGCAGCGGAGCTAGCCTCGACGGCCTGTGGACGATGACTCTCGATCCGTTCGACGAGGGCCTGCGCCAGCGATGGTTCGAATTGGACGACGCGCCACCCGAGCGCTGGACCGTGCCGCGCGATTGCGATCCCGCCGGCGGCGTCCGCGTGCCCGTCCCTTCGTGCTGGAACCTTCTGACGCCCGAATGGAAACACTACGAGGGCGCCGTCTGGTACGCGCGCGATTTCGATCATGCGGGACCGCGGCAAGACCGGCGATTCATCCTGCATTTCGGTGCCGCGAACTACGCGGCGCGCGTGTTCCTGAACGGACGGTTCATCGGTGCCCATCGCGGCGGCTCGACGCCCTTCTCGCTCGATGCGACGAACACGCTGCGCGGCGGCGCCAATCGGCTGATGGTCCATGTCGAGAACCGCCGCCGCGACGATCGCATCCCGATGTCGCATTTCGACTGGTTCAACTATGGTGGCCTGCATCGCGGCGTGACGCTGTTCGCACTTCCCGATCGGCATATCCGCCGGTTCCGGATCGCTTGGCGCGACGGCGCGATCCGGGCCGCCGCCGATTGCGGCGGCGCCTCGCCGCGTCTTCGGATCCCGGCGCTTGGGATCGACGCCGTTCTCGATGGCGGCCGCGGCGAGTTTCCGGCGGCGCCCGAGCTATGGTCGCCCGACCGGCCGGCGCTCTACGGGATCGAGCTATCCCTCGGCGATGATGTCTGCCGCGAACGCATCGGCTTTCGGGACATCCGCGTCGACGGCACGCGCATTCTGCTGAACGGCGTACCGATCCGCCTGAAAGGCGCTTGCGTCCACGAGGACGACGTCGCCAAAGGCCGCTGCAGCGACGAAACGGATATCGCCAGGCGGATCGCGCATATCAAGGAACTCGGCGGAAATTTCCTGCGCCTGTCGCATTATCCGCACGATCCGCGCGTCGCCCGAATGGCGGACGAAGCCGGCATACTGCTTTGGGCGGAAATTCCCGTCTATTGGGCGATCGACTTCGACAATCCGGAAACATACGCCGACGCGGAAAACCAGCTGCGCGAATTGATCGCGCGCGACGCCAATCGCGCGAGCGTCGTGCTGTGGGGTGTCGGCAACGAGAACGCCGACACCGACGCCAGGCTCTCCTTCATGTCGCGGCTTGCCGCCACGGCTAAGCGCGATGACCCCACACGGCTCGTCTCGGCGGCCTGCCTCGTCAATCGCCGAGAGTTCCGCATCGAAGATCGCCTCGCCGCCGCGCTCGACGTCATCGGACTCAACGAGTATTTCGGCTGGTACGAGCCGGACATCCGCGATCTCGGTCGGCTTCTTGCGAATTCCACGCCCGGCAAGCCGGTGATCGTCAGCGAAACTGGGGCGGACGCGGTCGCGGGCTTGCGCGCCAACGACGGCCGTTTGTTCAGCGAAGACAAGCAAGCCGCCTTCTACATCGATCAGATCGCAGCGCTTCGCGGCTGCGACTACATCCAGGGTCTCGCCGCGTGGCTGCTTTACGATTTCCGGTCGGAACGCCGGCAGACGCGGTTCCAGCGCGGCTGGAATCGCAAAGGACTCATCGCGGAGGACAAGGCGACAAAAAAGCTCGCCTTCGGGGCGCTGCGCGACGCCTGGCGCGATTGGTGACGGCTCAGGCCGCCCCCGGCTTCGGCGCCGATTTTTCGCGACGAACGCGCCGGTATCGAGACGCGGCCTTGAGATCAAACAGGCGAGGCGGTTCAAGTCGCTTGAGCGTGAGAACACCAAGCTGACGCGGCCGCTTGTTCAAAAACTCGTTCGGGTCATCCGAATCTTCGCTCGGGCAATCCGCCGCCTCTCGCGGCGCCCCTGGTGGGGAACAAGAAACGCCATCGGGCGGCCGTCCGAAACAATCGGCGCCCGACCGCATTTCGTGTCAGGCAGGCGGCCGAGCACGAGGCCACTCACTTCGTCTTGCTCGCGATCCAGCTGTCCAAGAACGCCGCAACTTCGAGATTGTTCTTTTCCAGCATCACCATGTGACCGTTGCCGCGAAAACCCTTCTCCTCCAGACGGACGAAATCTACGGACACGCCGGCCTGCTGCATGTAGCGCGCAGTGCAATGATCATAGGGCGCGTGATAGGACGCCTCGCCCACCGCAATCAAGATCGGGATCGTCGCGAAGTTCTTGAGCTTGCGTGCAGGCTCCGCCTGAAGCGTGCAAGCGATGAGGCCGTCCGCCTCCGGTCTTTCCTGGACCGCGGTCCGCAACTCGTCGGATGAAGCGATCGGCGGATCGTAGGCCACGGGCATGTCGGCGATGCCGTACGCCCTTGCCTTCGGGTTGTTCGGTGCGGCGTTGTGGAAGGGAGGCCCCGAGGGTTCGATGGCAACGATCGCTTTGACGAGTTGCGGACGCGCCTCGGCGATAACCCATCCGAGAAGCCCCGACTGGGAATGGGTCAGAACGATCGAGGGGCCGATGCGGTCCAACAATTGGGCGCCGGCCTTCTGCATGAGCGTCTGCGTTTCGAGATCGCTCGCCAGCGATTGCACTTGCGTCGAATAGAACGCGTCGAATACGGGATCGCCTTGCCGTCCGGTGCCGGGCCATTGCGTGTGCTTGCTCGCCTGCGGCCATCTTCCGAGCGCCGCGCCGGCCGTAAAAAGCGTCTCAAGCTGCGTTGCCGTGAACATCCGCAGGCCGCCATTGACGTCAGGATGCCAGACCGAACGTCCGCGCGCCGGCTGATCCACCATGTAGACCGTATAGCCGCGTTCGATGAAGAACTCGGCCCACCCTTTGCGCCCATCCGGCGTCTGCATCCAGTTGGTCGCGGTCTGCGCGGCGCCATGGATGAGAACAATCGGATATGCTTTCGTCACCGTTCTCGGCTTCAGAGCCTCGACATACATCTGCCCGCGCATCACCTGCTTGCCGGCCTCGCCGACATATTCGCCACCGACGAAGAAAAAGCCGCGTTCCGCGACGGCAGTCGGGATGGTGACGGGCGCCCCCTGCGCGAGCGCCGCGCTAGCGGAAACAAATGCCGCGAATACGACCGCAAGACCGGCAGCTGACTTCTTCATATTCGTTTCCCCATGTAAGTCCGAGAGGCAATCGTCGACGCCGGATCGCGCACAGCTCGTTCATGTTTCCGCATTCCAGCAGGCAGGGTCCCATCCGCGGGCACGAGCGCAGCGAAATCGCAACCCGCGTCCGGCCATAGCTTGCACGCCGGCACGCACTTCAATCTTCCTTGAACACCTCGTCGCGCCGCGCGCGCAGCGCCGGCAGCGTCGACACCACCAGCGCCACCGCGCCGATCAAAAGCAGGCTGAACGACAGCGGCGATTGCAGGAACACCATCGGATCGCCGTCCGAGATGATCAGCGCTTGACGGAGCTTCTCTTCAAGCAGTCGGCCGAGCACGAATCCGAGCGCCAGCGGCGCGGGTTCGAAGTCCAGCTTGTGCAGCACATAGCCGACCAGTCCGAATACGGCGGTCAAGTAGACCATGTCGGCGGTATTGCCGATCGAGTAGATCCCGATGCAACAGAACAGCACGATCGCCGGGAACAGCAGGCGATAGGGCACGCGCAGCAGCCTCACCCATAGTCCGATCAGCGGCAGATTGATGACAAGCAGCATCAAATTGCCGATCCACATCGACGCGATCAGACCCCAGAACAGTTCCGGATTCCGGTCGATGACCTGCGGGCCCGGAATCACCCCTTGGATCAGCATCGCGCCAACCATCAGCGCCATGACGGCGTTGGGCGGGATGCCGAGGGTCAGTAGCGGAATGAACGAGGTCTGGGCGCCGGCATTGTTCGCCGATTCCGGCCCCGCCACGCCGGCAGGCGCGCCATGCCCGAATTTCGCCGGCTGTTTCGAGATCCGCTTTTCGAGGGCGTAGCTCGCGAAAGGCGCCAGAATTGCGCCGTTGCCCGGCAGAATGCCGAGCACGGACCCGAGCCCGGTGCCGCGCAGTATCGGGGGCAAGTTCTCGCGGATCTCGCCCGGCCGCGGCAGCAGCCGGCCGATCTTGGCGCGGACCACGTCGCGCGCTTCGGGGTTCTGGAGATTCTTCAATATCTCGGCGAACCCGAATAGCCCCATCGCCAGCACAGCGAACTCCAACCCGTCATAAAGCATCTCGAGATCGAAGGTCAGACGTTCGCGCCCCGTCTCGATATCGGTACCGATCGTGCTCAGAAGAATGCCGAGCGCAATCATCGCAATCGCCTTCAGCAGCGAGCCGCGCGCCAGCACCACAGCCAGAACAAGGCCCATGATCATCAGCGAAAAGTACTCGGCGGGTCCGAAAAGCAGGCCGAGCTTCGTCATCGGCGCGCCGAGCGCGGCGATCAGCAGGGTGGCGATCGTACCGGCGATGAAAGATCCGATCGCCGCGAGACCCAGCGCCAAACCCGCTTGACCGTTCTTCGCCATTTCGTGCCCGTCGATCGCGGTGACGACGGCGGTGGCTTCGCCGGGGATGTTCACGAGAATGGCCGTCGTCGAGCCGCCGTACTGCGCCCCGTAATAGATGCCCGCCAGCATGATCAGCGCGCCGGTCGGATCGAGGGTCAGCGTCACCGGCAGCAGGATTGCGATCGTCGCGACGGGGCCCACGCCCGGCAGCACGCCGACCAGCGTTCCGATCAAGCAGCCGGCGAAGCAAAGGCCGATGTTCTTCAAGGTCATCGCGACTTGAAGCCCGAGGCCGAGATTGGAAAACATATCGCCCATGTCAGTATCCGATCAGCCACGGGGCGACGGGCACCGGGATGCCGAGTGCGAAACGGAAAACGGCGGTGCAGACGGCGGAGATGATCGCGGCGAAGACGACGAGCTCCCCCGGCCGCGAAGCGCGATCGGCGAAACCGGCAACGATCACCGCCAGCGGTCCGGCAACGACCAGACCCAGCGGGGGAATCGTCACGCCGGCGACCGTGCCGCCGCGGATCGTCAAACCGAACAGGACGACTGCTCCGAGCACGATCGAAATCTCGCGCCACGCCCAGCCGCCCGCATCCGGGCCAACCGACCGCATCGAGATCGCGACTTGGATCACGCCGAGAGCGACGATGAACCCCGCGACGACGCGCGGCAGCAACCCCGCGCCCACGCCCTGCCGGGTCATGAACGGCAAATCCGACGCGCCGAAAGACGCGATCGCGCCGACGACGATGAGCGCGATCCCGGCCCAGACTTCGCGATCGCGAAGTTTGGCGCCGGCCCGCTTGGAACCGGAGGACATCGGCGGAACCTATTCGAGCGTGATGTTTGCGGCGCGGACGATCTCGCCCCAGCGCGCCCGCTCTTTCGCCATGAACTCGGCGAAGGCCGGGCCTTCGAGATCGGCGGGCGTGGCCCCGTCGTCCTTCAAACGGTCGACGACCGTGGGATCGCGCAGCGTCTCGCGCGTGGCTTGCGTCAGCTGCGCGCGGATCGGCGCCGGCAGACCGCGCGGGCCCAACAGCCCGTACCATGCCGACGCCGTGTATTCTTTCAACCCCGCCTCGATCGCCGTGGGAATGTCCGGCAGGCCGGCGAAGCGAGACGTGCCGGTCACCGCCAGCGCGGTGACCTTCTTGCCTTCGATGAGGCCGGTGACCGACGGAATCGTCGTCACCATGAAGTCGATATGGCCGCCGACGAGATCGTTGAGCGCGGGCCCCGCCCCGCGATACGGCACGTGCCGCGCCTCGAAGCCCGCGACCTGGCCCAGCAGCAGCGCCGCAAGATGGCTCGCCGACGCGTTGCTCGCGGACCCGTAAACCAGCGTCTTCGCCTTGGCGGCGGCGACGAGCTCGGGCAGCGTCGCGACCGGCAGCCGCGGCCCCACGACGACGGCGAGCGACGCGTCGGCAATCAGCGCGATCGGATCGAGCGTCGTCGCCGGATCGGCTTTGAGGCGCCTGAAGAGATGCGGATTGACGACCATCGGCCCTTGATTGCCGATCAGCAACGTGTATCCGTCCGGCGCCGCCGCCGCGACGGCCTCGGTGCCGAGATTGGCCGCCGCACCGGGACGGTTCTCGACCAGCACGCGGCCGTCCAACACTTTTTCGAGCCGCGCCGCGAAAATGCGCGCGACGGCGTCGGTGCCGCCGCCCGCGGCGTAGCTGACGATCAGCGTGATTGGCTTGTTGGGATAGCGCCCTTGCGCCGCCAGCGTGGCGGGGGCCGCTAGCAGACCGGCGGCGCCAAGAGCGAGTGCCGAGCGACGATTCAACATGTCGATTCCTCCAAAATTTCGATTTCTTTGTTGGACTGGAACGTTTCGGGCGGCACCAGAACGGCGCCTTCGAACAGGCGGCGCGCGGTGCGCAGAACATAAACCACCGGCGCCGACGACGGGTCAGGGCGCTCGATCCGGACGCCCATCTGTCCCGAAGGATGCTCGATGCGGATCTCGCCCGGCAATGCTATCGGGCCCGCGATGCGCGCGGCGATCGTGCCTGGCGTCGCGATCGCCGTCGCGATCCCGACCGCGCCGGTGATCGCCAGTGCGGTATGGCACGAATGCGGCATCAGATAGCGCACGCTGAGCGCGCCGCCGCTCGCCGGCGGCGACATCAATACCGGCTTGGGAATGACTTTCGCCGAAACGTTGCCGAGTCCCATCCGCAGACCCGCTTCCAGGCGTAACGCCTCGATCCGGTCGAGCAACGCGCGATCCGCGTCCAACTCCGCCGGCGCCTCAAGGCCGGTCTTGCCGAGATCGCGCGCGTCGAGCAGCAGGAGCGGCATCGCCGCATCGATCAGCGAAACGTCGACGCCGCCGATTCGGTCGATCGCGGCGCCCGACGGCAGCAAGCGTCCCGTCTTGGCGCCGGCGGCATCCAGAAACGCCATCTGAATCGGGGCGGCCGTGCCGGGCACGCCGTCGATGGCGACGTCGCCGCCGTAATTGACCCGGCCGTCGGGGGTGCGCACGCGCGCGACGATGATCTTGCCGGTATTGACGTTGTGGATCCGGACGGTCGTCGCCCCGATCTCGACCGGCACCAAGCCCGCCTCGATGGCGAACGGTCCCACGCCCGCGAGCATGTTGCCGCAATTCGGCGAGGTATCGACCATCCGCTCGGCGACCTTCACCTGGGCGAAGAGATAGTCGACATCGGCATCGGCGCGGCGCGAACGCCCGACGATCGCGACCTTGCTCGTCAGCGGGTTTCCGCCGCCGATCCCGTCGATCTGCAGCCGGTGCCCCGCGCCCAACGCGGCGACCAGCACGCGATCGCGAGCGTCCGGTTCGATGGGCAGATCGTTGGCGAGGAAGAACGGGCCCTTCGACGTACCGCCGCGCATCAATACGCAAGGAATGCGGATGAGATCGTCCATGGTTTTTGGCGGCGCGTCCTCGGGCAATTGATGCGCCAAGCGCATTGCTTGGAGATTTTGAGGAGGTTTATGAAATAATTGATCGGTTGTGAAATGCAAATATCGGCATTATTATTCCAATATGAGGATCAATGCAGAGCTCCTCGATTTTCGCGCTTTTCTCTCGGTTTTGGCCTGCGGCTCGTTTCATCGCGCGGCGCAGGAACTGAACATTTCGCAGCCTGCGCTATCGCGGCGGATTAAGGGACTAGAGCGTGCGCTGGGAACGACGCTGATCGAGCGCTCGACGCGACATGTCGCGCCGACGGCGATCGGCCAGCAATTGCGCCCGCTGGTCGCGCGCCTGCTCGACGAGTTCGAGGACTCCGTCCTGTCGATCGGCGGCTTGGGCGGCCGTTACACCGGACAGGTGACGATCGCATCGGTGCCGACGGCGGCATTTTATTTCCTGCCGCGCGTCGTGCGCGTGTTCAACCAGCGCTTCCCCGGAATCCGTTTCCGGATTTTGGATCTGTCGGCGAACGAGGGGCTCGAGGCGGTGGCGCGCGGCGAGGTCGAGTTCGGCATCAACTTCACCGGCGCGACGCGGCGCGATCTCCGTTTCACGCCGTTGCTGCAGGACGAATTCGTTCTCGCGTGCCGCCGCGACCATCCTCTCGCGAAGTCGCGCGAGCTGCGCTGGCGCGATCTTGGCGGCTATCCGTTGATCGGCGTCAGCCAATCGAGCGGCAATCGCGCCGTGCTCGACCAGGCCTTGGGGCGGACCAAGGTGAAGCTCGATTGGTTCTACGAAGTGACGCATCTGTCGACGTCGCTCGGCCTCGTCGAGGCAGGACTCGGGATTTCGGTCCTGCCGAAACTCGCCACGCCGCAGACCGAGCATCCGGTCATCGCGACCATCAAGCTGAAGAACCCGGTGGTCAGTCGCACGATCGGTCTGGTCGAGCGCCACGGCGCGCGGCTCACCCCCGCCGCCGAGCGTTTCCGCCAGCTGCTGATCGACGAATGGGGTTCGAAGCAGAAGTAGACGTCCAGTGATTCGTTTTGCCGAGATGAGACCTCGCTATTTGGTCCCTTTCTTTCCTCGCGTTGATCGTCGGTTAAACCCGTCAGGCCCCGTTAGGAAGTCAAGAAAACATCTCACCTTCGCGGGCAGATACTCGCGTTTCGGATAAACGACGAAAAGCGGTACGCTTGCGCCAACGTCTCTAGGTAGGACTCTTTCGAGTGCGCCTGTCGCGATAAAATCCTCAAGAACCAAATGCGGCATAAAAGTAAATCCCAATCCTTCGCGAGCGGCATGAAGAAGTAGCGTTTCGTTAGCGCTAAGTAGGACTGGAGAAAATCTAAGCTCTATCTTGCTCGACGCATTGCCGATACGAACACGACCATTCGCCGCGACTGGCGTGTATGCGAGAAACGGCGCCCCCGTAAGATCCGATATCTTTTTGGGTCTTCCGAATTTCGCCAATAGCGATGGCGCTGCAACAAGCTGGAACGAAATATCGATAAGCCGACGCGCGATGAGCCCTTCATCGAGCGAAGAGCTGACCCGTAGGGCAAGATCGAACCCCTCCTCGGCCAAGCGAACCTGTCGTCCACTAAGATCAAGCTCAAGGATAACTTTTGGATACTTCGAACGAAATACGGTGACCAGCCTGGCAAAATCGGGATTCGCCATCCAAATCGGCAAGCTTACTCGAAGCAATCCCTCCGGATTTGACGCCATCCGGGTGACGCTCGCATGCGCGTCGTCTAATCCGTCGAGGAGCGCACGAACGCGTGAAAGATAGAGTGAACCTGCTTCCGTTAGACTAACGCTACGGCTGTTACGATTGAGCAGGCGCGCACCTGCGCGAGCTTCGATATGCCGTACGTGCTTACTAGCCATTGCCGGCGATACGCCCAGCCGCGTTGCCGCTGCAATGAAGCTTCGCAAATCAGCAACCGCAACAAATACTCGAAGGCTGGCAAGCGTATCCATCAATGTTTCTCCATAAGAAATCTATCATCAACTTTCTAGCTGATGATCAACATGTAAGAAACTCGTAATTCTTGGGCTCTTCCTCGCCGATTGGCGCCCAGCCCAGCGGCGCCATATCAAGTGGAGTTCAAGATGACGGAGATCAATGTATCAACGACACCTCGCACAAGCGGCTGGAACATCGGCTTGTGGGTCGTGCAATTTATCCTGGCAGCGCTTTATGGAATGGCCGCTTGGATGCATGGCGTGATGTCACTAGATGCGCTTGCCGCCATGGGCGCCGTATGGGCGGCCGAAGCGCCGCTCGCCCTTATTCGATTCATCGGCCTTATGGAGTTTCTCGGTGTAGTCGGCTTGATTTTGCCAGGTCTCACGGGTATTCGCCCGAACATGACGATCTGGGCCGCAATCGGCTTGCTCGCTATTCAGATTTTTGCAATTCCCTTCCATGTCTTCCGGGAGGAGTATGCCGCGCTACCGTTCAATTTTCTTTATTTAGTGCTTTGTATTTTTGTGATTTGGGGACGCATCTCAAAGTCACCATTTGTCGTCCGTACTTAGGCGCTATCACCGTAACGCATCATGACCGATCGGTTGCCCAAGTCCGGCCACCACGAACGCTTGAGGTGGCGATCGGTCACGCTTTCAGTCACCAATGTCGATCGAGCCGCGGCGTTTTGGAGTACGGCTTTTGGACTGTTGCAGCGCGACTGTCCCGCCCCTGGCATCGCGCTTGGCACGAAGCGGCACACGCTCATTGAGCTCCAACCCGCAGCAAAGACGCCGGTCCTAAAAGGCCATGCCGGAATGTATCACGTTGCCCTATCGGTGGCCGGACAAGCGGCGTTTGCACGGGCGATTCGAAGATTGCAGAGTCACGGAATTCACTTTACCGGCTCCGATCATACGATGTCGAAATCCATCTATGTCATGGATCCGGACGGTCACACGGTCGAGATTGTCCTCGAAACACCCGAACGATTCGCTAGATTTTTGATCTCGGATCACGGTTTCGCGATGGTCGATACATCCGGCATCGAGCGAAACGGACGTGAGCCGCTGAATATTGATGCCGAGATTTCAACGGCCTCTTCGGATGACGGCGAAACATGCGTTGATGATGACATTCGGATATCGCACCTTCACCTACATGTCCCGCATCTCGGTTCTGCCATCAACTGGTTCGCGACGATCGGCTTCAACACCAATCCACTTCTTCCAGATACGGGAATGGCCGACATGTCGATGGGCGGTTCATTCCCGCACCGCTTGGCGATCAACGTTTGGGCCGGACTCGGGGTTGCGCCCGCACCCAGACACTCGGCGCGGCTGCTGAGCTATCATATCGAAACTGATGATGAGTCAGTTTTTCGACGCGCTTCCAATGAGTTTTGCGCCAGCGATCGCCGGAATGTGATTCGGACGATTGATCCGTCTGGCGCAGAGCTGCATCTGTCGATACGCCGTCACCGCGAGGATCGGAACCGGCTTACGGCGATCTAAGGCAAATTCTCGCGCGTGACGACGCTGATCCGCGCGGGTGAGACACCGGATGCCGCGTCGCGCCCGTCGCGCAGGTTGACGAACATTCGCACGCAATTGAGCACCAGCGCTTCGGGATCCTGCGTGATCACGACGTCCATCGTGCCGTCGAGCAGCAATGCCCGCGTGTCCGTCGTATATCCGTGGCCGACAAGCACGACGTCGCGATCGCGCCCGGCGTCCTTCAAGGCCCGGCCAACGCCATCCGATGCGCCGCCAATATTGTAGATCCCGATCAGGTCGGGATATTGTCGCAGCAACGTACGGGTCTGTTTCCGGTTCTGTTCGGAATCGTCGAAACCTTCGCGTAACCCTACAACGTCCAGCGTCGGGAACATTTCTTCGCGGATGTGATGGAATCCGGTCTCGCGCTCCTCGTGCGCGCGGTAGGCGCGGCTGCCGGCGATCAACGCGATCTTTCCCGATCGCCCCGCCAGGAATCGCCCGAGCAGGAATCCCGCGGTGCGGCCGGTCGCGCGATTGTCGAGCCCGACATAGCCGACGCGCCGCGAATTCAACAGGTCCGAGATGATCGTCAATACCGGCACGCCCGCTTGCGCCAAACCATCGACTGCTTCGCGCACGATAGGGTGCTCCAGCGCCATCAACGCGACTCCGTCGGCGCGCTTGCCTTGATGGTGCATCGCCTCGGCTAACGCCTCGGGTTTGAAGGCTTCGACGAACAGGCTGCGCGCGACGACGTTGAACGGTGCCAGCCGCGCCGCGGAGTCGTTGATGAACTGGCCAAGCTGTCGCAGATAGCGGTTGGTTCCGGCGGGCAACAGGAAAACGAGCCGCATGGGCGGCGGCCGAAGCCGCTTGTGGAGTTCCGCCTCCGGCAGGTAGTCAAGCGACGCCGCCGCCTTCAACACGCGCTGAGTTGTGGCCGTCCTGACGCCGCCACGGCCGTTGAGCACGCGGTCGACGGTCGCGGTCGAAACCTTCGCCAGGCGCGCGATATCCACGGCGCTGGCGCGGTTTCTCGCCGTTTTTCTTCTATTCATCAAATTTCATCAGAACACTTGTTTTGCCCGATGTCCACGCATTCCCTAATGTTCGACGAAACATCCGACACAAGCACATCATAATCAATCATCTGGAGGAACCCCATGCCGACCGCATTCGACGTCGCTCGATCCCGACTTCTGCGCATCTGCGCCGCCGTAGCCCTGACCGCCATCATTGCGCCCGCCGCCATGGCGCAGCGCCCGGTCGAGTTGCGCTACGGTCACATGAATCCGCCCAACAGCGCCGCGGGCATACAAGCCCAGATGCTGGCGGACGCGATCGCGAAGAACACGAACGGTCAAGTGAAAGTCACGGTCTACCCGTCATCGCAGCTCGGCAGGCTGCAGGAATTGGCCGAAGCCGTCTCGACCGGCACGATCGCGCTGTCGCACAATACGGCCGGCGGCATTGGCTCGCTCTACGAGCCGTTTTCGGCCCTCGATACGCCGTTCCTCTATCGCGACTACGATCATTTGATGAAGGTCGTCGCAGTCGACTCGCCGATCATGGCGAAATTGAACGAAGGCTTGGTCAAGGCCGCGGGCGTGCGCGTGCTCTACGCCTACTACTTCGGCACGCGGCAGCTCTCCGCAAACAAGGCCGTACGTACCCCCGCCGATCTTTCCGGCGTGAAGATCCGCGCGATCCCCTTCCCCATTTACATGACGGCGGTGGAAGGCATGGGCGCGGTGCCGATCCCCGTCGATTGGTCGGAAGTGCCGACGGCGCTGGCGACCGGCGTGGTCAACGGCCAGGAGAATCCCGTCAACGTGGTGCTGTCGAGCAAGCTCTACGAGGCCCAGTCGCATCTGATGCTGACCAACCACATCATGAACGCGCAGGTCATCGTCATCAACGAGCGCGTCTGGCGCGGCTTCAGCGACGCCCAGCGCGCCGCGATCAGCGACGCGGCCAAGGAGACGCAGAAGAAAGCCAGCGAAATGGTCCGTCAGCAGGAAACGGAAGAGCTCGCCAAGCTGAAAGAGCTGAAGATGAACGTAATCGGGCCAGCCGAAGGTCTGCGCGCCGACGATTTCCGCGCCGCCGTGAACCGATTGGTGCAGAACCGCTTCGGCGCGAAATTCGGCGAACTCTACAAGGAAATCGCCGCGATCCGTTGATCTGCCACGCGACACCGGCGCCGGTCCTCTTGGACCGGTGCCATTTTTCGGACCCGAAAATGAACGACGACGCCCCAGCCCCGCCGACCGATCTGCCCGGCCGACTGACCCTTTGGGCCGAGTACGCCGCGATGGCTGCCTTGGCGGCGATGGCGTTTCTCGTCGTGGTCCAAGTCTTTGCGCGCGACGTTCTGCATCTCGGCCTGCCGGGGGCGGATGAACTTGCACGCTACTCGGGGCTCGCCATCATCTATCTGACGGCGCCGCTTCTGCTGTTGCAGAACAAACATGTGCTGGTCGATCTGCTGATCAGTATGTTTCCACCGCGCTTGCGCGCCGCCATCGATCTGCTCAACGATGTCTTCATCGTCGCGTTTTGCGTGCTGTTCCTATGGGGCGGCTGGCTGTTCCTGAGACGCGCCGGCCGTTTCTCGACGCCCGCTTTGGGCATGCCGAACCTCGTCTTCTATATGCCCGTTATGCTGGGCATGGCTTTGCTGACGTACATAGCGGTCGTGCGTCTCGTGCGGACGATCGCCCGGCTGCGCCGGGGCGATCTCCGTGCCCGCGCGAATGAGGGCATCCAGATATGACGAGCCTTTTCGTTCTCGTCCTTTTTCTGTTTCTGATGATACTGGGGTTGCCGATCGCGTTCTCGATGGGTCTCGCCGCCGCCTTCGCGATCTGGATGGCCGACTTGCCGCTCGCCGTCGTGGCACAGCGCGCCGTCAACGCACTCGATTCGACGCCCCTGCTGGCCGTGCCGCTATTCATTCTTGCCGCGAGCCTGTTCAACCATGCCGGCATCACCAAGCACCTGTTCGAACTCATTCGCCTTATCGTCGGACGTATCCGCGGCGGCCTCGGCCATGTCACGGTCCTGACGAATCTGATCTTCTCGGGAATTTCGGGCGCGGCTCTGGCCGATATCGGCGCGCTGGGAGGCACGCAGATCCGCCTAATGCGCGAGCAGAAGTATCGCGACGAGTTCGCCGCCGGAATCACCATGGCGGCGGCAACGATCGGCCCGATCTTCCCGCCTTCCATCCCAATCATCATCTTCGCGGCGGCGGCCGAGATTTCGGCGGTGAAGCTGCTGCTTGCCGGTGTCGTGCCGGCCCTCGTCATCGCTTTTTTCCTGATGGCGCAGATCGCCGTGATGGCGCGGCTGCAAAATCTGCCGCGCGATACGGTGGAAGTTTCGTTGCCGAAGTTGCGCCGTGCGGCCTTCGTCGCGCTGCCCGCGTTGCTCGCGCCGGTGATCCTGATCGGCGGTCTGGTCAGCGGCTTGTTCGGCCCGACCGAGGTCGCGGGCGTCACGGTCGCTTACGCGCTGTTCCTGGGCTTGTTGGTCTATCGCGAGCTGACTTGGGACGGCATCGTCCGCTCGATGCGCGAGACGGTGCAAGCGACCGCCAGCGTATTGTTCATTGTGGCCTCCGCCGCGCTGATGGCCTGGGTATTCACGATCGATCGCATCCCCACGCTGGCGACGGAGTTTCTTCTCGACTTCTCGCGCGACCCGATCGTGCTGCTGTTCATCGTCAACGTCATCCTGCTGCTGATCGGAATGCTGATGGAATCGATCGCCGCTATCCTGATTCTGGCGCCGATCATCACGCCGGCCCTGGTCGCCGCGGGCGTCGATCCGGTTCAGCTCGGCGTTGTTGTCGTATTGAATCTGATGATCGGTCTGCTGACGCCGCCCGTCGGCATGAGCCTCTACATGGTGTCGATCATCGCGCGCATGCCGCTGCACCGCGTGATCGCAGGAGCCCTCCCCTTCCTCATTCCTCTGCTGCTGTCGCTGCTGGTCGTCACCCTTGTCCCGGCCATATCGACGTGGCTGCCCAATCTTCTGATCAAATGAGAGTACGCGTTCCATGAGCAGATTTTTCGGCGAAATCCGTCAGCTGGGCTATGTCGTGCCCGATATCGAAGCCGCAATGGAGTACTGGAGCGGCACGCTCGGTATCGGACCGTGGTTCTATGCCGAGCGCGTCCCGGTCGTGAATTTCCGCTATCGCGGCGAGCCCTCGTCGCCCGTAACGTCGGTGGCGCTGGCCAATTCCGGCCCGCTGCAGGTGGAGCTGATCCAGCAGCGGAACGACGCGCCGACGATGTATCAGGACTTCCTCAAGATGAACGGCTACGGGCTGCAGCACGTCGCCTATTGGACCACCAACTACGAAGCTGACCTCGCCCGCCTGACCGCGCAAGGTTTCAAGGTCGGCATGAGCGGCGAAGTCGGCGTGCGCGGCCGCTTCTGCTATTTCGAGACCGAGTACCATCCCGGCACGGTCATCGAGTTGTCCGAGGTCGAGGGGCCGAAAGGAAGAATGTTCAAGATGATCCGCGAAGCATCGGAAAGCTGGGACGGCAAGAACCCGGTGCGGCCATTCCCCGATCTGAGCACGCTATGAGCGCGACCGCACGGCTGATCGCCACCTATCTGATCGAGACGCCGCTCGAGCCCGCGCGCGTCGCGGACGTGCTGGCTGGCGAGCAATCCTGCGGCACATTCGCGCGGGTCGCAGGCGAAAGCGACGAGCTGCGCGCGCGGGCGCGCGCGACTGTCGAACGGATCGAAGAACTCGACCCGCTTCCGGCCCCAAGCCTGCCCAATGCGTGGCTCGCGCGCCAAGGCGCGAAGGGGCCTTGGCGGCGCGCCAAAGTCACTGTCGCGTTCCCGCTGGCGAATATCGGCGCCAATCTGCCCACGCTGGCCGCGACGGTCGCTGGAAATCTTTTCGATTTGGGCGAGACGACGGGCGTGCGCCTTCTGTCGGTCGAGATGCCGAACGCCTATCGCGCGCGGTTCGAAAGAGCCCGCCAAGGCATCGCCGGCACGCGGCGCCTTACCGGCGTCGACGGCCGACCGCTACTCGGCACGATCGTCAAGCCGAATGTGGGGTTGAGTGCCGTGCAGACCGGCGAGTTGATCGGCGAGCTTTGCGAATCGGGTCTCGATTTCGTCAAAGACGACGAGGTAAACGCCAATTCCGACCACGCGCCGATCGCCGATCGTGTGCGCGAGGTGATGGCGCGCGTGCGCCGCCACCAGGACCGCACCGGCAAACGCGTGATGGTCGCTTTCAACATCACCGACGATATCGACGCGATGCGCCGCCATGCCGACCTGGTCGAGCGCGAGGGCGGCACATGCGTGATGGCAAGCCTGAATTGGTGCGGTTTCGCGGCGGTAACGGCATTACGCCGTTCGACGGGCCTCGCCATTCACGGACATCGCAACGGCTACGGCGCTTTCGCGCGTCATCCGGCTCTTGGGATCGGCTTCGATGCCTATCAGTCGCTGTGGCGCCTGACCGGCATCGACCATTTGCATGTCCACGGCATGGCGGGCAAGTTCGCCGACGACGACGGCGAAGTCGCCGACGCGGCGCGCGCCTGCTTGACGCCTTTGGGCGAGGACGACGACGGCGTGGTGCCGGTCTTCTCCTCCGGACAATGGGCGGGCACGCTGCCGCTCACCCATGCCGCGTTGAACAGTCCAGATATGCTTTTCCTGGCGGGCGGCGGCATTCTCGCCCATCCTGCCGGTCCGCGCGCGGGTGTCGCGAGCCTGCTGCAGGCCTGGGACGCGGCGCGCGATGGCGTCGTATTGGATGACCACGCCAAATCGGCCCCCGAGCTCGCCGCCGCGCTCGCGTTCTTCGGCAAAGTCGGCTGAACGGAGTATGGCGCCGTTGATCGCCTATTACGGCGACGACTTCACCGGTGCGACGGATACGCTGGCGACGGCTTCGCGCGCGGGATTGCGCGCGATGTTGTTTCTGCGCGTACCCGGCGAAGCGGAGTTGGCGGCGGCGGGCGATATCGACTGCCTTGGAATCGCAGGCACCGCCCGCTCGCTCGATTCCGGCGCGATGACCCGCGAACTCGCCCCCGTCGTCGCGTTCTTTCGCAAGCACGCGCCGCGCTTCGTGCACTACAAAACATGCTCGACCTTCGACAGCGCACCGCATGTCGGCAATATCGCGCACGCGGTGGCACAGCTCCGTGCGGCGGCTCCCAATGCGCTCGTCGCGATCGTCGGCGGCCAGCCCAATCTGCGACGCTATTGCCTGTACGCCAATCTTTTCGCGGCGGCCGGAATCGAAGGCGAGGTACATCGCATCGACCGGCATCCGACGATGAGCCGCCATCCCGTCACGCCGATGACGGAGGCGGATTTGCGCCGTCATTTGGCCGCACAAGGTCTGATGGCGATCCTGTCGGTCCCATACACCGAATACGCACTGCCGTCAGACGCGCTGGATGCCGTAATCGACGCGCGATGCCAGCAGAACCCCGGCGCGCTTCTGTTCGACGTCTCGCAGCAATCCGACTTGCTCGCGATCGGCCGGGTTCTTCACAAGCGATCCGATCGCGGTACGATGCTCGCCGTCGGCCCCAGCTCGGTCGTCGACGCCTTGGCGCCGCAGAACCACCGCTCTGCACCCGCGCCCGCTGCAGCGCAAGGTCCGGTCTTCGTGCTTGCGGGCAGCCTCTCGCCGGTGACGCGCGAGCAACTGCGTCATTCCCCGTCTTTCGCGCGCGTGGATCTCGATGCCGCCGCCCTCGTCGCCGGCGATCCCGGCCCATTGGCCGAGATCGGCGCGTTATTGAATGCCGGCCGCCATGTCATCGCCGCGACGATCATGCCGGACGGCGGGCCGCGCAGTCCGCGCGAAGTCGCCAAAGCGACCGGCGGGTTTCTGGGTGCCGTCTTGCGCCGGAGCAATCTGCGCCGGATCGGCATCGCGGGCGGCGACACGTCGAGCTATGCGATCGGCGCGCTGGACATTTGGGGACTGACCCATGCCGGCGATTTGGCCGCGGGCGCACCGCTATGCCGCGCGCGGTCGAACGATCCGGCGTTCGACGGATTGGAGGTCATGCTGAAGGGCGGTCAAATGGGTCCGCGAGATATGTTCGAATACTTGGTGCATGGCGCTTAGATAAGGAGACGGACGTTACGAATCGCCCTCAGAACCAGGCGCGTGGAAACTTGGATCGCGGCTACTCGGTCGGCACAACCATCGGGCTTTTCGTCGCTCTAAGGGTCCCGTTCTCGGCGAAGGGCCTCATCTGCTTTGCTGGTAAAAAAGTCCCGGCCGGAAACCGGGATATCTGTTCGTCGGGGGCGATGTAGGCCTCGACCCCACGACAAGCTGATTAAGAGCTGTCAATCAGCGTCGATGTTCCTATGATTTTCCGACGCCCGAGTCCCGTAGAACCCCATTGAAACCCAGGGGTAATTCGCCCGGTGACGGAAAGCGATCACCCTCTCCGCGCCTCCAGAAACATGTGCTGATCGCCGCCCCCCAACAACGGCACGTAACGGCATCACTGCAGCGACAAAGGCGTCAGCTCACCGCCGGAGGTCACGATCAATTCTTGTATCGATCGGGCAAGCGCGACGGCGCCGGGCGTGTCGCTGTGCACGAGGATCGAGTTGACCGCGATTTTCAAGGTTTCGCCTTCGATCGTTTCTATCGTGCTGTCGGCGAGCACACGCGCAACGCGCGCGAGAACGGCGGCCTTATCTTCGATAACGGCGCCGGCCAGCTTGCGCGGCACTAACCGACCCGTTCGATCGTAAGCGCGATCGGCAAGGAAAAGGTTATGCGTGGCGACTCCGCCCTTCGCCGCCGCGCGCTCCAGTTCGGTGTTCGACAGCACGAGCAACGAGATCTCCGGATCGAAAGCGCGCACGGCGCGCACCAGAACGTCGGCGACGTCGCGCTCGGCGCATACAATGTTGCCGAGCGCTCCATGCGCGTTGACATGGGTGATTCTATGACCGGCCGCACGCGCGATGCCGTCCAAGGCGCCGAGCTGGTAGATGATATGCAGCTCGAGCTCGCGCGCATCCATGCGCATCGGCCGCCGTCCGAACCCCGCGAGATCGGGAAAGCTGACATGCGCGCCGAGATCGACGTTGTTCGCCAACGCGGCCCGGACGACTCGATCCATGATCACCGGATCGCCCGCGTGATAGCCGCAAGCGACGTTCGCCGATGTGACGATCCCAAGCAACGCGTCGTCGTCGCCCATCTTCCACGGCCCGAAGCCTTCGCCAAGATCGGAATTCAGATCGATTTTCATGCCGCGATCCCCATGGCGCGAAGTTCGGCGAGCGTGGCGATTTCGCCGAGCGTCGCGCCGAAACCGACGGCGCCGGTTCGTATCAACGATAGAACGATGCCGGTCGCCGGCGCCGCAACCGGCAGCAGGACCGGGCCCATCGCCAGAAGGCCGAGCGTGTCGCCGGCGGCGATGCTCTGGCCCGGCCGGATGAATGGCTCGGCACGCGACGGGTGGGCGCGCATAAATAGCCCCGGTGCGGCCGCGAGAATCGGCGTTCCGATGCGCTTGCCGTCGATCGAGAGCGTAACGCCGTCGAGAATCATACGCGCCGCTCCCGGCAAAGCTCGATCCACATCTTGACGCGCGCGCGCTCCACGTCGAGAGCGGTTTGGGCGGCCAAGGCGGCGGCGTAGTCGACGCGCACGAAGCGCAACGCCGTCCCGAGCGGCGCTTGCGCGACACGCCACAGATCGGCGGCGATGATCGTGCCGATCTTCGGATATCCGCCGGCGGTGAAGGCGTCCGCCAGTTGGATGATCGGCGTGCCGCCGTTGGGCGCTTGAATGACGCCCGGCAGCAGCCCGTGCGAGCGCATTTCCAGCGCTTCGCCAAGGTCGAGAGTCGGACCCAGCAATCGATAACCCGAACGATTGCTCTGTGCTGAGATTTTCCAGGCGGTCGACCAAAAAGCGGAGAGCGATGCCTCGGTAAAGCGATCATACTCGGCCGCCGGCAATACGCGGATATGCGTCGTTCCCGGCTTGTCGCCTGGCAAGGCCAGCGTCGCGCGCGGCGGCATCAAAGCGAAGACACCGTCGAACCCGACACCCGCAGATCCCGCCGCCAGAACGTCGCCGCGCGCCAGGACCCGGCCTCGATGGCCGCCAAAGACTCCGCGCATATGCGTGCTGCGCGAGCCCAGCGTGACCGGCACGTCGAAGCCGCCTTCGACCGCCAGGTAGGCGAAGGCGCCGTCGTTCGGGCGATCGACGCGCAGTTCCGCTCCTTCGGCCGCGATCGCCGTCGAATCGGGCAGCAGCGGAATCCCGTCGAGCGTGGCCGGCATGTCCGCACCCGCCAACGCGAACCGGACGGTTTTCGCGAAACGCACCCGAAACGGCATTCCCGGCAGTTCGATCGCCGCCGCGTCGATCGGATTGCCAGCCAGAAGATTCGCGCGTTCGAGGGCGAGCGTATCCATCGCACCCGATGCCCCGACACCGATCCGCCGCCAGCCGGCGCGGCCCATATCCTGGATCGAGGCTTGGCTCCCATCATCGAGGATCTCGATCATTTGAGTAGCCTCGCGATCCGGAAGCGGATGACGTCGCCCGGCGCCAGCAGGGCGGGCTTGGCCGATGCGGGATCGAAGAAACGCGCGTCGGTATGGCCGATCGTATGCCAGCCGCTGGGCCCGTCGGAGGCCGAAGCACCGGTCTGCCAACCGCCGACCGATACGGCGCCGGCGGGAATGGAGATGCGCGGCACTTTGCGCCGCGGAATGAAAAGGCGCGGATCGACGGTCCCGAGATAGGCGTAGCCGGGATGGCTGCCGAGCGCGAAGACCGTGTAATCCCGGCCCGCGTGAATCTCGACGACCGCCTCGCGCGGCAGGCCGGTCTGCTCGGCCATGAAGTCGAGATCGGGTCCGCCCTCGCCGCCGTAGTCGACATCGAGTTCGAATCTTTCGCCTCGGCCCTTCTCTTCCGCCGCTTTCTCCCACAAGCCGCGCAACTCGCCCTCGATCGCGGCGATATCGCGTGGCGGCGATTTGAAGATCAGCAGCAGATTGGTCATGCCGGGTACCGCCTCCCCGACCCAGTCGAGCCGATCGGCCGCGCGCGCCAGCGCCCAAATGCGCCGCTGATTGGCGAGATCGAACGCCCCCGGCGCCTCGAACAATATGCCCGACGTACCGACCAAACTGATCTGCGGCGTCGCCTTCGTCTCATCCATCGCGCCGCTCCGCCAGAAAACGCTCGAGATGATGGATGTCGAAGCCGCCGGCGACGACGACGGGATCGTCGACGATCCGGCGCAGCAGCGGCAGGTTGGTCGAGATACCTTCGATCCGCGCCTCGGCCAACGCATGGCGCAGGCGGCGCAACGCTTCGTCGCGCGTCGCGCCATGCGCGACGATCTTGGCGACGAGGGAATCGTAGTAAGGCGGCACGCGCGCTCCGGCGCATAGATGGCTGTCGACGCGAATGCCGGGACCGCCGGGCGGCGACCATACGTCCACACGCCCCGGCGACGCGACGAAGGTCTCCGAATCCTCGGCATTCACCCGGACCTCGATCGCGTGACCCGCGACGGCGATATCGGACTGGTCGATCGCCATCGGATGCCCTTGGGCGATACGAATCTGTTCCGCGACGATATCGATACCGAAGGTCATCTCGGTGACCGGATGCTCGACTTGAAGGCGCGTATTCATCTCGATGAACGCGAACAGCCCGTCTTCGTACAGGAACTCGAACGTGCCGGCACCGCGATAACCGAGCTGGCGGCAAGCCTGCGCGCAGCGTTCGCCGATCGCCGCGACCGCGCCGGCGTCGATGCCGGGGGCCGGCGCCTCCTCGACGACTTTCTGGTGCCGGCGTTGCAGCGAGCAGTCACGCGCCCCTAGCCACAGCGCCCGCCCGTGATTGTCGCACAAGACTTGAATCTCGACATGGCGCGGATGCTCGAGGAAACGCTCGAGATAGAGATCCGGATTGCCGAACGCTTGCGACGCCTCCTGCCGCGTAATCGCCACCGCTTCGGCAAGTTCGTCGCGGCCACCCACGACACGCATGCCGCGCCCGCCGCCGCCGCCCGCCGCCTTGACGATCACCGGGAAGCCGACATCCTCGGCGATACGCGCGACCTCGGCATCGTCGTCCGGCAGCTTGCCCGCCGAGCCGGGAACGCACGGCACGCCCGCGGCGATCATTGCGGCCTTGGCGGCGATCTTGTCGCCCATCGTACGGATCGCCGCCGCCGGAGGGCCGATGAAGACAAAGCCGGCGGCCGCAACCCGCTCGGCAAAGTCGGCATTCTCCGACAGGAACCCGTAACCCGGATGGATCGCGCCCGCATCTGTAGCCGTCGCCGCCGACAGGATCGCCGCCGGATCGCGATAGCTGGCGGCGGCGGAAGCCGGCCCGATGCAAATCGCGTCGTCGGCGAGCTTCACATAGGCCGCATCGCGATCCGCTTGCGAGTAAACGGCGATGGCGCGCAGCCCCAATTTCCGGCAAGCGCGCAGAATGCGCAGCGCGATCTCGCCCCGGTTGGCGATCAGCACGGCATCGAACATCGCCTTACCCGCCTTCCGCTTCGAGACGGAACAGCGCCTGGCCGCGCGTCACTTCGTCGCCGGATACAACGAAAATCTCGGCTATCCGGCCGGCCTTGTCGGCGGCCACGGCGGTGAACACCTTCATCGCTTCGATGAGACAAAGTTTCTGCCCCGCCGCGACCCTTTCACCGGCCCGCACGAAGGCTTCGACGCCGGGCGCCGGCGACAAGTGGACGATCCCGAAGCACGGCGCCGCGACGGCGCCGGGTACGACCGTTTTAGCGGACGCCGCTTCGGGCGACGCGGAGGTCTCGGAAGGGATTGCCGCCGCCGTCGCATCGACACGAATAACGCGACCGCCGTCTTCGTGCTCGACCGTCGCGCGCGCCGCTACGGCTTCCCCAATCAGCGCCTTCAGCCGCGCGATGTCCATCGGCGGCGCCTCCGCTCAGGTTAACGCCGCGCATGCGCGCGCGATCCGCGTGCAGGCTTCGTCAAGAACGGCTTGGCTCGCCGCGAACGATAGGCGGAAATGCGGTGCCTGACCGTAAGCGGTGCCATGGATCGCCGCGACTCCCTCGGCTTCCAGCAGATAGCGAACGAAATCGAGGTCGTTGGCGATAACGCCGCCGTCCGGCTTACGCTTGCCGATCAATCCGGCGCAGCGCGGGAATAGATAGAACGCGCCCGATGGCGAAACGCATTCGAGCCCCGGCACCGCGCGCAACCGTGCGACGACGGAATCCCGGCGGCGCTTATACTCGGCGACGCAGGAGACGATGAAGTCGTCGGGACCGTTCAACGCCGCGACCGTGGCGGCTTGGCTGATCGACGACGGGCAGGACGACATCTGGGATTGAAGCGTGTTGATCGCCTTGACGAGGTCCGGCGCGCCGATCCCCCACCCCATGCGCCAGCCCGTCATCGCGTGCGACTTCGACACGCCGTTGACCAGCAGAATCCGATCCGCCATCGCGGGATCGACGGCGGCGATGCTGACGAACGGCGTATCGCCGAACCAGATCGAATCGTAGATTTCGTCGGCGAGCACCATCACCCGCGGATGGCGGCGCAGCACGTCGAGGATCGCCGCGAGTTCGGTGCGCGAATATCCGGCCCCCGCCGGATTGCCCGGCGCGTTGAAGACGAGCCAACGCGTTTTGGGCGTTATCGCCGCTTCCAACGCGACGGGGTCGATCTTGAAGCCATTTTCTTGACCGCAAGGCAGGATGACCGGCGTACCCTCATTGGCCAGCACCATATCGGGATAGGAAACCCAATAGGGCGTGGGCACGACGACCTCATCGCCAGCATCGACCGCCGCCATCAGCGCCAGGAAGATCACCTGTTTCGCTCCGCCGCCGATCGTGATCCGCGCATCGGCGGCGTCGTGGCCGGTCACGCGGCGGTGCCAGCTTGAAATCGCGCCGCGCAACGCGGGCGTTCCATTGACGGCCGTATACTTCGTTTCGCCGGCGGCAATCGCTGCAAACGCCGCGTCCTTGACGTATTGAGGCGTGTCGAAATCCGGCTCCCCGACGGTGAGGTCGACGATGTCGCGCCCCGCCGCTTTCAATTCCCGCGCGCGCCCCGCCGCCGCCACGCTGGGCGACGGCTTGATCCGGCGCACGCGCGCCGAAGGAATGAAAGGAACGTCCACGGACATCTGTGATCGCCTATCGGCTGAGCAGGTAATCGGGGAGCCAGAGCACGATCTGCGGGAAAACCGCGATCAGAATCACGAACAGCATCATGATCAGCAGATAGGGCATCGTGACGCGCGTCAGGTAGGACATGCTTTGCCCGCTGATGCTTTGGATGACCGACAGATTGAACGCGACCGGCGGCGTGATTTGCGCCATCTCCACCACGAGCACCATGAAGATGCCGAACCAAACCTTGTCGAATCCGGCCGCCGTGATCAGCGGCAGCACGACGGGTAAGGTCGTCGCGATCATCGAGAAGCCTTCAAGCGCCGTCCCCAGAACGAGATAGAGCAGCATCAACGCGATGATGAGTTGCAGCGGCGACAGGTTCCATGCGCTGACGACGCCCGCGACCGCGTCAGGAATACCGAGGAAAGCCGTGATGTTCCCCAGAACGGCGGCCCCCATGATGATGAGCCCCATCATCGAGCAGGCCTGGATCGATCCGACCGCAACATCGCGCAACGCTTGGCGGGTCAACGCACCCTGCCACGCTGCGATCCCCGCAGCCCCCATCACACCCAACGCCGCCGCTTCCGTCGGCGTGGCGATACCGCCATACATCGAACCCAGCACGCACAGGATCAAAAACAATGCGGGACCGAGCTCTTTCAGCGCCAGTATCCGTGCGCGAATGCCGACATGGCGCATGTTGCGTTCGGATTCCGGCACCAAGTCGCGACGGATCGTCGTGTGGATCATGATCCACCCGCTGAAGCACGCGGCGAGCAAGAAGCCGGGAATCACGCCGGCCGTGAACAAACGCAAGACCGATTCCTCGGCCAGCACGCCGTAGATGATCATGACAGTCGAGGGCGGAATCAGAAACCCGAGCGTCCCGGCACCGGCAAGGCTGCCGGTCGCGATGTCGGGCGAGTAACCGCGGCGCAGCAACTCGGTCAGCGTCATGCGGCCGACGACTTGCGTCGTCGCCGCCGACGAACCCGAAATTGCGGCGAAGATCGAACACGCCACGACGTTCACATGCAGCAATCGGCCGGGAAGCAGCCCGGCCCAAGGTGCCAGCCCGTTGAACAGACTGCGCGACAGCCGCGTGCGGAACAGGAACTCGCCCATCATCACGAATAGCGGCAGCGCCACCAATTCCGACGAGGTCATGATGTTGTAGACATGCTGCGGCAACAGCCGCGACACGGGAATGTCTGTGAACATCCACGTCAAGCCGACGGCGGTCGCCGCAAGCGCGATCCCGATCCAAGCGCCGATGGCGAGGATGCCGAAGAGAAGCCCGAAAAGGGCGGTGAAAACGGCGGTCATTCGGGTAACGTCGCCACGCCAAGGGCTTTATCTTCGAGCGGCTTGCCGATCAGGCACGCCAGAAGACGGACGAGCATCTGAAGCGCCAGGATGACGGCCCCGAACGCCAACGCCGATTGGGGGATCCACAACGGCGTGAAGCTTTCGGGCGAACGTTGATCGAAGCTGTAGGATTGCAGCGCGAACCGGCTCAGCGAGAATGCGAGCAGTACGGCGAACGCCGAACCGATCACCGCCGATACGGTCTCGAACAGCCGCGCGTAACGGCGGCCGCGCATCGCCAACAAAAGCTCGACGCGCACGTGCATCCCCGCGCGCAACGCCAAGCCCGAGCCGAGCATAAAGGCCGCGCCCATCAGATAGGCGCTGTACTCCCAAGCGAAGCCGATACTGCTGGGGAATGACGGCATCAGAGTCGACAGAAGGCCGGCCGCGATCTCGCAAAGCACCATCGCGAGCAGAGCGACGAGGCACGCCGCCGCCGCCCAGGTCGCGGCGGCCGAGATCGCGTCGGCGAAGGATTGGAGGGCGACGAAGACGCCGCCCTCCTCGTTCTGCTGTCGTGCCGTCATCTCACGCCCGACCGGTGGCTGCGCGATAGTCGCGGATCACCTGACGCGCCGCCGGCACGCGTTCAAGATACTGATCGGTCAACGGAGCCGCCATCTTCCACATATCGGCGGACATCTTGTCGGAGACGGGCACGACTTCCATGCCATTCGCCTTCAGAACCGACACGCTTTGCGCGTCGTCGGCAGCCGAAACCGCCCAGAACTCGGGTTCCAGCGCCTTGGCGGTATCCTCGATCGCCTTCTGATTCGCCGGCGACAGACGCTTCCAGGTGTCGAGATTCACGTTGACCATGTTGCACGACCAAGTGTGATTGGTCGGATAGGCGTACTTCATGAACTCCCAGAATTTCGCGTCGACCGCCGTGGCGGCCGAAGTCGCGACCGCGTCGACGCGACCCGACGCGAGCGCCGGGATAAGTTCGCCGAACGGGATCTGCACCCCGGCCATGCCGATGGCGATGCAGGTGTCGACCGTATTCTTGTCGGCGCCGCGGATCTTGATGCCGCGCAAACCGGCGACATCGCTCACCTTCACCTTCAAGAACATGTATTGGAACGGCGACGGCACCATGTAGAGAATCTTCTGGTTGAAGCGCGTGGCAGCCTTCTCGAATTCCGGACGCAGGAATCTGTGGAGTGTCCGCAATTCGTCCTGCGACTTGACAAGGAAAGGAACGCCTTCGGTGCCGAAAAGCGGTTCGTCGCCGACCTGCTGGGCGGTCAGAATGTCCGCGGCCGGTACCAGACCGTCGCGCACGGCGCGCAGCTGTTCGGGGCCCTTGAAGCCGAGCGACCCGCCAGCGCGGACATTGAATACGACGTCGCCGTTCGTCGCCTTCTCGACCGTTTCGGCGAATTTCTTGGCGTTACGGACCTGGAAATTCGAGTCCGGCAATACGCTCGACAGATTGAGCGTCGTTGCGGCACGCACCGCCCGGATGCCGGGCGCGGCGAGAACGAGACCGGTACCGGCGGCTTGTAACAGGGTTCTGCGAGCGATGGTCATTGGAGGCCTCCTGTCATATTTTGCATATTGTTTTCGATAGATGGTTTTCAGTCCGCGCGGCGCTCGAAGTTGAGCCCGCCGGGCACTTGGAACGTCGGCAAAATCTCGATATGGCCGATATTGACGTGCCTTGGGGCCTCGATCGCGTAGGCGACGGCAGCGACGATGTCTTCGACTTTCAGGGATTCGAACCCGTCGTAGAACTCTCGCTGGGCGCGCGCCATATCGCCGATCACTTTGCCGAAGATCTCGGTCTCGACGCGGCCGGGGCAGATTTCCGTCACGCGCACGCGCTTGCCATAGGCGGCGATGCGTAATTGCTGCGACAGCATGTGAACCGCGGCCTTGGTCGCGTGATAGACGGTGTTGCCGGAGAAGTTGTAGACGCCGGCGATCGAGCTGACATTGACGATGTGGCCCCGGTCGCGCGTCATCATGCCGGGCATCGCGATCCGCACGAGGTGCAGAACTGCCTCGATGTTCACGTCGACGAGTTCTTCGACGCCGCAGCGATCGGTCGAAAGGATATCGCCCGACCGGGAAACACCAGCGTTGTTGACGAGGATGTCCACGTCGCGAAGTGCCTCGAGCGCCTCCAGCGCCCCGGTGTCGCGGATATCGATCGCATGCGCCGTGCAACCCGTTTTTGCAGCGAGTTCGTCCAGCCGCGCCTTATCGCGCGATACCGCGTGGACTTGGATCCCCTTGGCCGCAAGCCAAGCCACGATCCCGGCGCCGATCCCGGCGGATGCGCCCGTCACCAACGCGGTTTTGTAATCCGAAAGCACGAGACGATCACCTGTTCGCGAAGTTTTTATGATGCCGTTGCGGAGAAACTGTGCGGCAGGTCGGTCCTCGACACAAAGACCGCTTCGATCTAGTGTCATAAGTAATTTGCATAGAAGGTGGAGTGCGGGGCTTGGTCGACACGCGGCGCCTGCGATCATTCGTGAAGATCGTCGATACCGGTAGCCTCACACGGGCGGCGGACATACTTCATATTGCGCAACCGGCACTTAGCCAGCAGATGGCCGCCCTGGAATCGCAATTCGATCAGCGTCTGTTGATCCGCAGCAAACGCGGCGTGATACCTACCGAGGCCGGCCGCGCGCTCTACCGCCATGCGCAGCTCATTTTGCGCCAAATCGCCCAGGCCCAGTCCGATGTCGCCCAATCCGGCAGTCAGTTATCGGGTTCGGTCTCGGTCGGGATCGCACCATATAGCACCGGCGCCATGTTGGCCGTGCCGTTGCTGCGCTTGGTCCGCGCGCGTTACCCCAACATCGTATTGCACATAAACGAAAACTTCGGCGGCGTGATCAGCGAGATGGTGATGACCGGCCGCATGGATATGGCGCTGATCTACGATCCCGGGGCCATCCGTGGCGTCAAATTCAAACCCATGTTTGTGGAATCGCTGTTTCTGGTGGCACCCAAGTCGACGGGCATTCCCGGTATCGGCGAAGATACGATAGCGCTTTCGGCCCTTGCGGATCTGCCGCTGATGCTGCCAAGCCGCATCCACACGATCCGCCAATCGGTCGACGCGGCGTTCGGCCGCGCGCGGATGAAGCCGACATTGGTCGCCGAGATCGAGTCCGTCGCCACGCTGGTCAGCGCGATCGAAGCGGGGATCGGCGCGACGATTCTGCCCTGGTCTTCCGCCCGTCACGTCGCCGCGACCGAAGGCACAATATTGCGCCGCATCGTCCGCCCTTCGATCGAGGTCAAGGTTTCGCTTTGTACGCCCGACCAGCTGACGATCTCCGATCCCGCACTCGCGGTCCGCGACTTGCTATTCGAGTTGATCGATACGGCGCCGATTTTCGAGAATCTGCAGGGAGTGAGGCGCATCGCCGACGTGTGAGCCGTCAACGCGTCGCGCAAAGCGCGTGACGACGCCGCGCCGTTCGTCTACCCTCATCATAATCGGAATGCATATTTGAGGGAGACGCTCACCGATGTCGCCAGGCGAGAAGATGCGTGCGTATTTGAACGAGCCCGGTTTCGTGGTCATGCCGGCGGTTTGGGACGGGCTCAGCGCCAAGCTCGCCGCGCAAGCCGGCTTCAAGACCGCGTTTCTTTCCGGCTCGTGCGTCGCCGCCAGCCGATTGGGCGGGCCCGATCTCGATCTCGTCTCGTTCGGCGAAATGGCGGACTCGCTCGCCATGGTACGCAACGCGGCGCCAGGGACTCTCGTTCTTGCCGACGGCGACCACGGTTACGGCAACGCGATGAACGTGCAACGCACCGTCGCGACTTATGGCCGCGCCGGGGCTGCCGCCGTGTTGATCGAAGACAAGGTGACGCCACGCGCGTTGACCGCCGCCGGCAAGCCCTGTTTGCCTTTCGAGGATGCGCGGATGAAGATACGCGCGGCCGTCGCGGCGGCGAAGGAAACCGGCATCCTGGTGATGGCGCGCACCGACTGCCGTCCGACGCAAGGCATCGACGAAGCCGTGGCGCGGATCGAGATGTACGTCGCCGAAGGTGCCGATATTCTTTTTCTCGATTCGCCCGCTGACGATGACGAGATCCGCCGCGCCGTCGGCGCGGCAAAAGGCCGGCCGTCCTTCGCCGTCCTGTCGCCAGGGGCGCCGCGCGCGACACCATCGCAGAAGGATGCCGCCGCGCTCGGCTTGAAGATCGGCACCTACCCCACCGGCATGCTGTCGCCCGCGATCGCGGGCATCCAGGCGGGGTTGGCCGCTTTGGCCGCGGGCGAAGCGCAAGCGGCAAGCGCGCTGGCACCCAAGGCGCTTCGCGGCGTTTTGGGTTACGACGACTACGACACGCGCGCAAAACCTTACATGCTGGACAAGTGACTCGAGGATCCGACGAATCATGGCTTCAAATCCACTTTTTGATCTGACGGGAAAGACCGCTCTAGTGACCGGTTCGACGCGCGGCCTTGGCCGCGCGATGGCCGAAGGCTTGGCACGCGCCGGCGCGGCGATTGTCGTCAACGGCACGAACGCGGCGCGCGTCGCCGAGGCCGTCGACGAACTACGCAAAGCCGGCTTTATGGCCGATGGCGTCGCATTCGACGTGACCGACGAAGAAGCGATCATCGCGGCGTTCGAGGCATTCGATAAAGCCGGTGCCAAGATCGACATTCTGGTCAATAACGCCGGCATCCAGTTCCGCAAGCCCATGGTGGAACTTGCGACCGCCGATTGGCGCCGTGTGGTCGAAACCAACCTCACCAGCGCCTTCGTCATCGGACGCGAAGCGGCCAAGCGCATGATCGCGCGCAAGGCCGGCAAGATCGTCAATGTCGGTTCGCTGACCAGCGAACTGGCGCGCGCGACCATCGCGCCGTATACGGTCGCCAAGGGCGGCATCAAAATGCTGACTCGCGCGATGGCCGCCGAATGGGCCGTGCACGGCATTCAGGCCAACGCCATCGGTCCCGGCTATATGCTGACCGAAATGAACAAAGCGCTGATCGAGAACCCGGATTTCGACGCCTGGGTGAAGGGCCGCACGCCGGCCAAACGCTGGGGCAAACCGGACGAGTTGATCGGCGCCGCCGTATTCCTCGCGGCACCTGCCTCGGACTACATCAACGGGCAAATCATCTATGTCGACGGCGGTATGCTGTCGGTTCTCTGAAGGGAGTTCGAAATGCTCGCCGTCGTCATTCATGCGCCCAAAGATCTTCGCATCGACATCCTGCCCGAAGCTGCGCCCGCCGCGAACGAAGTTCGCGTGCGTATCGCCTCGGGCGGCATTTGCGGTTCCGATCTGCACTATTACCATCACGGCGGTTTCGGCACGGTGCGCGTGAAACAGCCGATGACGCTGGGCCACGAGATATCCGGCACGATCGCCGCGTTGGGGTCCGATGTCGCGCATCTGCGCGTAGGCCAGCGCGTCGCGGTCAATCCGAGCCGCGCTTGCGGCAAATGCGAATACTGCCTGTCGGGCCAGCGCAATCAGTGCCTCGACATGCGCTTCATGGGCAGCGCGATGCGCTTTCCCCATATGCAAGGCGGTTTCGCCGAAAGCGTGACGGTCGATGCGCGCCAAGCCGTGCCGATCCCCGACGATCTCACTCTGGCCGAGGCCGCGATGGCCGAACCGCTTTCAGTTTGCTTGCACGCCGCGCGGCAGGCGGGCTCGCTGTTCGGCAAGCGCGTGCTGATCACCGGCTGCGGCCCGATCGGCGCGCTGGCGGTGCTGGTCGCGAAGAATTCCGGTGCCGCCGAACTCGTCGTCACCGATATTGCCTCCCAACCTCTGGAGATGGCCAAGCGCCTGGGTGCGACGCTCGTCGTCAATCCGGCGAAGGAGCCGGACGCGTTGAAGCCCTACGCCGCCGACAAGGGCAAGTTCGACGTGCTGATCGAGGCGACGGGCAACGAAGCCGCAATTCGGTCCGCACTCGAACTTGTGCGCCCCGGCGGCACGGTCGTACAACTCGGCCTGGGCGGCGACGTCACGCTGCCGATGAATTTGATCGTCGCGAAGGAACTAAACCTGAAGGGCACGTTCCGCTTCGATCCGGAGTTCGAACTCGCCGTGCAATTGATGGCGCGCAAGGTGATCGACGTCCGGCCGGTGATCACCGCCGAGATCCCGTTCACCGACGCAATCGACGCCTTCGAACTCGCTACCGACCGCAACAAGGCGATGAAGGTGCAGCTTACGTTTTGAGCGGCGGAAAACTGCCCGAAACATTCTCTGAAACGAAAAATGGCCCCGGTCGGAAACCGGGGCCTTTATTCGTCGGGGCCGATGGTGGGCGATGTAGGGCTCGAACCTACGACCCGCTGATTAAGAGTCAGCTGCTCTACCAACTGAGCTAATCGCCCTCTCGGCATCGAGAGGCGCGCTGTTTAGCAAGCCCTCCCGGCTTTGTCGAGCCCCGTATGCATGGGGGCAAGTATCTGTGGATAAACGACTTTGAGGGCTTACGCGTCGCCGCGCCGCGGCACCGCCACGTCGCGATGCACGTAAACGCCGATCAGGATTCCGAATCCGAACAGCAATGTCAGCATCGACGTGCCGCCATAGGACACAAGCGGCAAGGGCTCACCCACGACCGGCACCAAACCCATTACCATCGCCATATTGATCAGTGCGTTGAGATAGATCCCCGACAGCAGTCCGACGGCGACCAAGCGGCCGAACTGGCTGCGCGCGCGCAGCGCGATGGCGAGGCCGTAAAGTACGATCACCGTGTAGAGCCCGATCAGCACCAGCCCGCCGACGAAGCCGAACTCCTCCGACAGCATCGTGAAGATGAAATCGGTCTGCTTCTCGGGCAGGAATTGCAAATGGCTTTGCGTGCCCCCGCCCAGGCCTTTGCCCCAGATTCCGCCCGACCCCAGCGCGATCTTCGACTGGATGATGTGGTACCCCGCCCCCAGCGGATCGCTCTCGGGGTTGAGGAAGGTCATGACGCGCTGGCGCTGATAGTCGCGCAGAAGGCTCCACGCGACCGGCACCGCGCCCGCTGCCGAAACGCCGACCAGGGCGAATTTCCACATCCGCACGCCGGCCATGAAAAAGACGATTCCCGTCGTCGCGAGCACGACGAGCGTCGTGCCGAGCTTGGGCTGCTTGAAGATCAGGATCGCCGGCACGAGCGTGAGCAGGATCGGCCAGACGAGATAGAGCGGATTGCCGATCTGATCGTGATTGATGCCGTGGAAATAGCGCGCGATCACCAGCACGATCGAGATCTTGGCAAGCTCGGCGGGCTGGATCTGGACGATACCCAGATCGAGCCAGCGCTGCGCGCCCATGCCCACCTCGCCAATCACTTCGACCGCGACCAGCAGCACGATCGACAGCGCATAGAAGGGATACGCCGCTTTCATCCAGAAGCGGATATCGATCGTGGCGACCGCGATCATGATCGCGAAGCCCATCGCGAAGCGCGTGATCTGGCGCGACGCCCACGGGTCCCAATCCCCGCCGGCGGCCGAATAGAGCATGACGAAGCCGATGCTCGATACGGCCAGGATGGTCAGCGCCAAGCCCCAGGTGATCTGGCGCAGTTTCTCGCCGAGGCTGAGACGCTTGCTCGACTGACCGAGGGCGGAATGGGCGGGCATCAGCCGCTCCTCTCCGCGACGCGCGCCGGACCTAGCGGCCGCGTGCGCTCGCGCTCGCGCTCCAGACGCATCGATTCGGTCAGGATCTCGCGCGCGATCGGCGCGGCGACCGACGAGCCGCCGCCGCCGTGCTCGACGATCACCGAAATCGCGTAGCGCGGCGCGTCGAGCGGCGCGTAGCCGACGAACAGCGCGTGATCGCGCTCGCGCCACGGCACCTGTTCGGGTTTGCGCAAGCCCACGCGGCGCTCTTCCTCGGTGATACGGCGTACCTGCGAGGTCCCGGTCTTGCCGCCATAGGTCCAATTCTGATCGACGATGCGCTGGCGGAACGCCGTGCCGCGCGGATCGTTGACGACGGCGCGCATGCCCCGAAGCATGATCGCGAGATGGGCCTGCGACACGCCGATCGGAGGGAAATTGCCTTGCGGGCGTTCGGCGACGCGACGGTCCTGCACCAGATCGCGCGTGAGATGCGGGCTGACGGCGTAGCCGCCGTTCACCAGCCGCGCCGTCATCGTCGCGAGCTGCAACGGCGTCGTCAGCACGTAGCCCTGGCCGATCGACGCGACCAGCGATTCGCCCGTCGCCCAGCCCTTGCCCGTGCGCGCCTGTTTCCACGCGCGCGTCGGAATGATGCCGCTGCGCTCGCCCGGCAGATCGATCGCCAGCGTCGCGCCCAAGCCGAAGCGCCGCGCCATCTCGGCCATTCGCTCGGGACCCAGGCGGCGGCCCATCTCGTAGAAATAGACGTCGCAGGATTGCGACAGCGCTTCGATCATGTCGACCGGTCCGTGGCCGCCGCGCTTCCAGCAATGGAACTTGTTGTCGCCCAGTTCCATATGGCCCGGACAATTGACTCGGAACTCCGGCGACACGCCGGACTCCAACGCCGCCAACGCCACGATCATTTTGTAGGTCGAGCCGGGCGCGTACTGGCCGGAGATCGCCTTGTTGGTCAGCGGCGCTTTCGAATTGGCGAGCAGCGCGCGCCACGCGGGACCCGAAATGCCGCGCGCGAATTCGTGCGGATCGTAGGACGGGTGCGACACCATCGTCAGCACGTCGCCGTTGGCGACGTCCATCACGACGGCGGCGGCGCTCTCCTCCTGCGCCAGGCGTTTGGCCGAATAGGCCTGCAGCGTCGCATCGAGCGTGAGCACGATATCGTGGCCGGCCTCGCCTTCGTTGCGCGCGAGCTCGCGGATCGGGCGGCCCAGCGCGTTGACTTCGATCTGCGTGTTGCCCGCGCGGCCGCGCAGCGCGAGATCGTAGACGCGCTCGATCCCGCCGCGGCCGATGCGGAAATCGGGCAGTTCGAGCAGCGGATCGCCGGTCAAATCGCTTTCGGCGGGCGGCGCCACGTAGCCGATAAGATGCGAGGTCGTATCGCCGTAGGGATAGAGCCTCGTCGAGCCCACGTCGATCGACACGCCGGGCAGATCGGGCGAGTTCACCGCGATGCGGCTGACGTCGTCCCAGGCGAGATTGTCCTTCACCGTCACCGGCAGAAAGCGGCGCTTGCGCGACACTTCGCGCAGGATGCGCCTTCGCTCGGTTTCGGAGATCGGCACAATCTCCGACAGCGCGTCGAGCGTGGCGGCGACCGAACCGGTCTGCTCGGCGACGACGACGACGCGGTAATTGAGCTGGTTGTCCGCGACGACGTTGCCGTAACGGTCGACGATCCGCCCGCGCGGCGGCGCCAGGAGGCGCAGATTGATGCGGTTGTCGTCGGCCATCGTGCGGTACTTGTCCGCCTCGACGACCTGCAGATAATACATGCGCCCGACCAGCACGCCGAACAGCGCCATCTTGCCGCCGGCCAGCAGTGCCAGCCGCCGCGTGAACATCTTCGAGCGGGCGGCGTCGCGATCGCGGTTCATGAGGCGGTTCATCTCACCCCTCATCCCGCCGTCAGGAAGATGCGCTGGACGCGGCCCAGCACGGCGCCGACCGCGGGATAGATCGCGATCGTCAAGGCGAGCTGCGTGGCGAACAAGCCGAACGGCGCCGTCAAATGCGCCGCCGCGTAAGCGACGATCGCGGTGACGATCGCCGCCCCCGTCGCGATCAGCGCGAACGACGCCCAGATCAGCCAAAACGCTTTGCCACGGAAGAATTTGTGCTGCACGACGATCGCGTAGTGGACGAGCAGCAGCACGAGCGCGTTCAGGCCGAGCGGCGCGCCCGACAACGCGTCGTCGAGGACGCCGACGACGAACGCGCCCCAGGCGGGGAACAGATCGGGCCGGTGCACGATCCAATAGAAGGCGCAGATCAGCACGATGTTGGGAGCGAGCATCGCGTACTCGGGAATCGGCAACGGCACGACGGAGAGCAGCACGGCCAGCACCGTCGAAACGACGGGCAAGGCCAGCTTCAACGAACGGTCGAGCTGGGCGAAGACAGCGCCGACCATGGCCGCGCCCTAACGCCCGCGCCGGGGCTGCGGCGGCGGGGCCGAAACCGGCAGCGTCCCGGCCAGGCCGTAATCGACGATACGGATCGCCTCCAGGCGATGGAAATCGACGAACGGACGCACGCGTACGCCTTGCTCCCCGGTCTGCACCACGATCCCAACCGGCAGGCCCGGCGGGAACACGCCGCCGTCGCCCGACGTCACGATGCGATCGCCCAATTGCGGCCTTGCGCCCGACGACAGGAAGGTGAGCTTGGGCATGTCGGAGTTGTCGCCGTCGATGATCGCGCGATCGCGCGTGCCTTCGATCTGCACCGGCACGTGGCTGTTCAAATCGGTCAGCAGCAGCACGCGCGCCGCGCGCTCGCCCGTTTCGCCCACGCGGCCGACCAGACCGTCGGGCACCAGGGCCGGCTGGCCTTTGGCGATGCCGTCGCGCGTCCCCGCTGCGATCAGCACCGACCGCACGAAGGCGCCGCCGGCATCGGCGATCACGCGCGCGGTGACGAAGGTCAATCCCGGCTCGGTCGCCACGCGCTGCATGTCGCGCATCGCGCGGTTCTCGGCTTCGAGATTGCGCGCGACCTGCTGCCAATGCAGCAGGCGTAGATTCTCCTCGCGCAGACGTCGATTCTCGTCGTGCACGTCGGCGTAGTGGCGCGCGGTGTCGATCCAGCGCGCGGCGGTGTCGATCGGCTTGCCGATCGCGTCGAGCATGGGGGCGACCGCGTCGGCGACCGCCATGCGCGCGCGCTCCACGACCGGCGCTTCCGCCTTTCCGAGCACGAGCAATCCGACCGAGGCGCCGACCAGCCCGGTGAACGCCATGCGCTGCAGCAGCACCTTCAGCGGTGCCGTCAGCTTCAGCGTCGTGCCGGATCGCGCCATCGGCGAAGCCTCAGTACATCGTGATCAGAACGTTGCGCAGGGTCTTCATCTCTTCGAGGCAGCGCCCGGTGCCCAGCGCCACGCAGGAGAGCGGGTCGTCAGCCACCGAAACCGGCAGGCCGGTCGCGTGGCGCAGCACGAAATCGAGATTGCCGAGCAGCGCGCCGCCGCCGGTGAGCACGATGCCCTTGTCGACGATATCGGCGGCGAGTTCTGGTGCCGTGTGCTCCAGCGCCACCTTCACAGCTTCGACGATCGCCGAAACCGGCTCCGACAGCGACTCCGCGATTTGGCGTTCGGAAATCGCGAGCTCCTTGGGCACGCCGTTCATCAGGTCGCGGCCCTTGATCTCCATCACGCGGCCTTCGCCTTCTTCGGGCGGGGCGGCGGAACCGATTTCCTTCTTGATGCGCTCGGCCGAGGATTCGCCGACCAGAAGATTATGGTTGCGCCGGATATAGGCGATGATGGCTTCGTCCATCTTGTCGCCGCCCACGCGCACCGACTTGGAATAGACGATGCCGCCCAGCGACAGCACGGCGACTTCCGTCGTGCCGCCGCCGATATCGACGACCATCGAGCCCGTGGGCTCGGTCACCGGCAAGCCGGCGCCGATCGCCGCGGCCATCGGCTCTTCGATCAAGAACACGCGGCGCGCGCCCGCACTCTCCGCCGATTCCTGAATCGCGCGACGTTCGACGGCCGTCGAGCCCGATGGCACGCACACGATCACCTGCGGCGATGCGAAGGAGCGGCGGTTGTGAACCTTGCGGATGAAGTGCTTGATCATCTCCTCCGCGACTTCGAAATCGGCGATGACGCCGTCGCGCAGCGGACGGATGGCGGTGATGTTGCCCGGCGTGCGGCCGAGCATCAGCTTGGCTTCGTCGCCGACGGCGAGCACTTGCTTCTTGCCCTTGACGTCGGCGATCGCGACGACCGACGGCTCGTTGAGCACGATACCGCGGCCTTTCACGTACACGAGCGTGTTCGCGGTGCCGAGATCGATGGCCATATCGGCCGAGAGCATTCCGAGAAGTCGCGAGAACATCGAAGCGAAGTGCCTTTCCGTAGAAACCTTGGGGAGCGTTCCGGTCGCCCGGCGCTAACTCCCTTCCATACAAGCAGAATTCGGCGCAATTAAGCCCAAAGCGCAGCGCTTGTCGACTGCGCTGCGCCGCCACAGCATCGTGGCGGACGACGGCGTCTGCGCCGACAGTTTTTCGGCCCGGGTTCGCGCCATTTGCAGCACCCTTGCTGAAGCCTTTTGCCGCCTGCCCGGCCTGTGGATAACCAGCGGCGGACGACGATCCGAACAAGGTATCAGATCGCCGTGGCGACTGCCTAGGCAAGCCGGATAGTTTATCCGAATCAGTGGGTTAATTTTACCTTCCGGGCAATGAAAAACCCCGCCGGCAGACCGGCGGGGTTTCCCGTAACGTCGCCCGGCGATGGGGCGAAGCTCAGTTCTTGGCCTTGTCGACCAGCTTGTTCTTGCCGATCCACGGCATCATGCCGCGCAGGCGCTCGCCCACCTTTTCGATGTCGTGGGCGGCGTGACGGCGGCGCATCGCCTTGAACGAAGCCTGGCCGGCGGCGTTTTCGAGCACCCAATCGCGGGCGAATCGGCCCGACTGAATGTCGTCGAGGATGCGCTTCATCTCCTTCTTCGTCTCTTCGGTGATGACGCGGGGGCCGCGCGTGTAGTCGCCGTATTCGGCCGTGTTCGAGATCGAGTAGCGCATATTCGCCATGCCGCCCTCATAGATAAGGTCGACGATCAGCTTCACCTCGTGCAAGCACTCGAAATACGCCATCTCGGGCGCGTAGCCCGCTTCGACCAGCGTCTCGTAGCCCGCGACGATCAGCGCCGACAGGCCGCCGCAAAGCACGGCCTGCTCGCCGAACAGATCGGTCTCGCATTCTTCCTTGAACGTCGTCTCGATGACGCCCGAGCGGCCGCCGCCGATGGCCGACGCGTAGGACAGCGCGATTTCCAGCGCGTTGCCCGACGGGTTCTGGTGCACGGCCACGAGGCACGGCACGCCGCCGCCCTTCTGGTATTCCGAACGCACCGTGTGGCCGGGGCCCTTGGGTGCGATCATGAACACATCGATGTCGGGGCGCGGCTCGATCAGGTTGAAGTGGATGTTGAGGCCATGGGCGAAGGCGATCGCCGCACCCTGCTTCATGTTGGCCTTGAGATCGTCCTTCCAGAGCTGCGCCTGGAGCTCGTCCGGCGTGCAGATCATCATGACGTCGGCCCATTTGGCGGCGTCGGCCGGGCTCATCACCTTGAAGCCCGCACCCTCGGCCTTCTTGATCGTGGCCGAGCCGGGGCGCAGCGCGATCACGACGTCCTTCACGCCCGAATCGCGCATGTTCTGCGCATGGGCGTGACCCTGGCTGCCGTATCCGACGACGGCGACCTTCTTGCCCTTGATCAGGTTCGCGTCGGCATCGCGATCGTAATAAACGCGCATCTTCTTCTTCCTCTTGGTTTGGAAATCACATCCCGCGTTCGCCGCGGGCGATGGCAACGACGCCGGTGCGGCTCACTTCGGCCAGCCCCAGGGGTTTCATGAGTCCGACGAAGGCGTCGATCTTCTCGCCCGAGCCGGTGATTTCGAAGGTGAACGAGCCGATGGTCGAATCGATCGCCTTGGCGCGGAAGATGTCGGCGATGCGCAAGGATTCGACGCGCTTCTCGCCGCTCGAGACCACTTTGACGAGCGCCAATTCGCGCTCGACATGCGGGCCTTCCATCGTGAGATCGCTGACGCGATGCACGGGCACCAAGCGGTCGAGCTGCGCCTTGATCTGCTCGATCACCATCGGCGTGCCGCGCGTCACGATGGTGATGCGGCTGCGATGGCCCTCGGAATCGGTCTCGGCGACGGTGAGGCTTTCGATGTTGTAGCCGCGGCCGGAAAACAAGCCGACGACGCGCGCCAGAATGCCGGGTTCGTTGTCCACGAGCACGGCGATAGTGTGGCGTTCGATGGGGGCGTTCTTCGACATGGGTAAGCTCTTTCGACGGAAGGGTTGCGGGATTCGAAGCGCGATCGCCTCAAACCAGAACCATCCCTTCCTCCGAAATCGGGCCGGCACCGCCGCCCTTGTTGCCCTTGTCGTCGGGCCCCAGGATCATCTCGTTATGCGCCGCTCCCGACGGGATCATCGGGAAGCAGTTTTCCAACTGGTCGACGCACATATCGACGATCACCGGCTTCTTGATCGCGATCATCTCGTTGATCGTGTCGTCGACTTCCGACAGCTTCGTCGCGCGCAAGCCCACGCAATGGAAGGCTTCGGCCAGCTTCACGAAATCGGGCAGCGACTCCGAATAGCTTTCCGAATAGCGCGAGCCGTGCAGCAATTCCTGCCACTGGCGCACCATGCCCATATACTGGTTGTTCAGGATGAACACCTTCACGGGCAGCCGGTACTGCGCGATCGTCGACAGTTCCTGGATGTTCATCAGCGTCGAGGCTTCGCCCGCGACGTCGATGACCAGCGCGTCGGGGTGCGCGATCTGCACGCCCATCGCCGCCGGCAGACCGTAGCCCATCGTTCCCAGGCCGCCGGAGGTCATCCAGCGGTTGGGCTTCTGGAACTTGAGATACTGCGCGGCCCACATCTGGTGCTGGCCGACTTCCGTTGTAATGAAAACATCGTCGCGCTTGGCGGTGATCGCTTGCAGGCGTTCCAGCGCGTATTGCGGCTTGATGGTCGTTTCGGATTTGCGATAGGCGAGGCAATCGCGCTTGCGCCAGGTTTCGATCTGCGCCCACCACTCGGCCAGCGCCTTCTTGTCGGGCTTCGCGCCGCCCGCGACGCGGCGATCCCATTCGGCGGCCAAGGCCGCGATGATGCGGCCCGCGTCGCCGACGATCGGCACTTCGACGCGCACGTTCTTGTTGATCGACGAAGGATCGATATCGGCGTGGATCTTCTTCGAATTCGGGGAGAAGGCGTTGAGACGCCCCGTCACGCGATCGTCGAAGCGTGCGCCGATATTCACCATCACGTCGCAGCCGTGCATCGAAAGATTGGCTTCGTACGTGCCGTGCATCCCCAGCATGCCCAGGAACAGCGGATCTGCGGCGGGCATGGCGCCAAGGCCCATCAACGTATTCGTGATCGGGAAGCCGGTCTGGCGCACGAATTTCGTCAACGCCGCCGACGCTTCCGGGCCCGAATTGATCACCCCGCCGCCGGTGTAGAAAATCGGGCGCTTGGCCGACAGCATCAGGTCGACCGCTTGCGCGATCGCCTTCGGGTCCGGATCCAGACGCGGCGTATACGACACGCGCTTGAAGGCTTCCGCGCTCTTGTACTCGCCCTTGCCCATCAGAATATCCTTGGGCAGGTCGATCACCACCGGGCCGGGGCGGCCGGAGCGCGCGACATGGAAAGCCTCGTGCACGGTCTGCGCGAGCTTGGCGATGTCTTTGACCAGATAGTTATGCTTTGTCGCGGGCCGCGTGATACCGGTCGTATCCGCTTCCTGGAAAGCGTCGTTGCCGATCAAATGCGTGGGCACCTGGCCGGTGAGGCAAACGATCGGGATCGAGTCCATCAGCGCGTCGACGAGACCGGTCACCGCGTTCGTCGCTCCGGGGCCGGAGGTCACCAGCACCACGCCGACCTTGCCGGTCGAGCGCGCATAACCTTCGGCGGCGTGCACGGCGCCGCCTTCCTGACGCACTAGGATGTGCTTGACCGAGTTCTGCAGGAAGATCGCGTCGTAGAGCGGCAATACCGCCCCGCCGGGATAGCCGAAGATTACTTCGACGCCTTGCTCCACCAGCGCCTTGAGGACGATTTCCGCGCCATTCATCTGGGCGGTGTCCTGGGTCGTGGCGGTTTTGGCGGCGGTCGACATCGTCTTCTCCTTTGCGGGCTTGCGGTATGGCAAGGCGGCGCAAAATAGGGAGGTGGCCTAGGCCCGTCAACCCATTTTTCTAATAAACATGCGAATTTCGGGAAGCAGACTTTCCGAAAATTGCGTATCGAAGCGAATAGCGGCTTTGAGCTGGTTGCGGAACCAGGTGCGCTGGCGCTTGGCGAATTGCCGTGTACCGGCCTTCAAAGCATTGATAGCACTTGGTAAATCATACTCGCCGCGAAGATGGGCGGCGAGTTCGGGCACACCCAGCGCGCGCATCGCGGGCAGCGTATCTGGCAGATTTTGGGTCAAAAGCGCGCGCACTTCGTCGACCGCGCCCTCGGCAATCATGCGATCGACGCGAAGATCGATCCGGGCCCCCAATTCCTCGCGCGGCGGATCGAGCAGCAGCGCCGGCCAGCGCGCGTGCGCCAGCGGCGCGGCGGCGTGGAACGCCGACAAAGCCGCGCCATGCGCTTCGACGACTTCCCAAGCGCGGAGCACGCGCTGCGTATCGTTGGGTGAAAGCTTGGCGCCCGCGACCGGATCGCGTCGGGCGAGTTCCGCATGGAACGCGGACGCGCCCAGTTCCGCGTGGCGCGCCCGCGCGCGTTCGCGGATCTCCGGCGGCACCGGCGGCACCGGCGACAGGCCCTCGACGATCAGCTTCAAATACATGCCCGTCCCGCCGCACAGGATAGGTAGTTTCCCCGTTTCATGCGCGGCGGCGATTTCAGCCAGCGCCGCTTCGCGCCATTTGCCGACCGTGCCGTGTTCGCCGGCCGGCCAAACGCCGTAAAGCCGATGCGGAACCGCGGCCTCCTCGTCGGGTGTGGGCCGCGCCGACACGACGCGCAATTCGCGATAGACCTGCATCGCGTCGGCGTTGATGACCACGCCGCCGAATTCGCGCGCGATCGCGGCCGCGAGCGCCGATTTGCCCGAAGCCGTAGGGCCCGCGACGATCAACGCTTTCTTGCCTTCGCTTAGCGGCCCGACCATGATCCCGGCCCCATGACCCACGCACTCGTTCTCACCTCGAACCCCCACGCGGGGGCGCTCGACGACGACATATACCGGAATTTGCGCGAAGCACTGGCGGCCGAATTCGGCGAGGCCGCCCGGCCCCGCCGGCTGGACGCGGATTCGGCGGCCGAATTCCTGCCCGGCGGCGGCGACCCCGAACGCCTGATCGCCTTCGCGCAAACGCTGATCGGCGACCGAAAGATCGACGTCAACGCCGTGCCCGTCGCCGGCCGGCGCAAAAGGCTTCTCGTCGCCGATATGGAATCGACCCTGATCCAAAACGAGATGCTCGACGATATCGCCGAGTTGCTGGGGATCGGCGAGCGGGTGGCGGCGATCACGCGCCGCGCGATGAACGGCGAATTGGACTTCCGCGCCGCTTTGACCGAGCGCGTCGGGCTGTTGAAGGGCCAGCCCGAGTCAATTCTCGAAAAAGCCGGCGAAGGGATCGAAGCAATCCGAGGCGGCGCAACGCTCGCGCGCACGATGAAAGCGAATGGCGCATTGACCGTCATCGTGTCCGGGGGCTTCACCTACTACACCGCGCGCGTGCGTTCGGCGTTGGGCTTCGATCGCGATTACGCGAACGTGCTGGAGATCGAAAACGGGAAGCTGAAAGGCAGCGTCGCCGAGCCGATCCTGGGTCGGGAGGCAAAATTGGCCACGCTCGAAAAACTCGCCGACGAGATCGGGATCGGCGTCGCCGACGCGATTTCCGTGGGCGACGGGGCCAACGATCTGCAAATGCTGGGGGCCGCCGGGCTGGGTGTGGCCTTCCGCGCCAAGCCGATGGTCGCCGCCCAAGCCCGCTTCCGGATCGATCACGGGGATTTGACGGCGCTGCTGTTCTTGCAGGGCTATACCGCCGACATGTTCGTGGCGTAGGCTCCGGAGCAATGGCGAAGAACCGCATCATCGTCGGCATTTCGGGCGCGTCGGGGGCGATCTACGGCGTCCGCGCGCTGGAAGCCTTGCGCGCGGCGAAAATCGAAACGCATCTCGTGCTCACGCGCACGGCGGCGATGACGATCGCCTACGAAACCGATCTCACGCTCGCCGATGTCAAGAAAATGGCCGATGTCGTTCACGCCAACGAGGATCTCGGGGCGGCGATTTCCTCGGGCTCGTTCAAAACGCTAGGGATGATCGTCGCCCCGTGCTCGATGCGTTCGGTCTCCGAAATCGCCTATGGCAACACGACGACGCTGCTGACGCGCGCGGCCGACGTACAGTTGAAGGAACGCCGCCGCGTGGTGCTGCTGGCCCGCGAAGCGCCGCTGCATCTGGGCCATCTGCGCGCGATGACGCAGGCCAGCGAAATCGGCGCGGTCATCGTGCCACCCGTCCCGGCCTTCTACGCGAAACCCAAGACCATCGACGATATCGTCGACCATACGGTCGGCCGCGCGCTCGATCTTTTCGATATCGACACCGGCCGCATCAAACGCTGGGGCGAGCAGTCAGGTCCCAAAACGAAAAAGCCCCGCGACTAGCGCGGGGCTTTCCGTTTGCCGATGTAAGAAAGATCAGCCGGGCGAGACCGGCAAACCGACGAAGCGCTGCTCGCCGCCGCGTTCGACCATGATGAGCACCGAGCGCCGGCCGGCGGTGCGCTGTTCGCGCACCTTTTCCTGCGCTTGCGCGGGAGTGCCGATTTCGGTCTGCGCGATTTCGACGATCACGTCGCCCGGACGTATGCCGCGCTCCTGCGCGACCGAACCTTCGGCGACGCTCGTCACGACCACGCCCCTGGCCTTATCGCCCAGATTGAAGCGCTGGCGCGTCTCCGGCGTGACCGGCGCAATCGTCATGCCGAGCAAGTCGACCTGACCCGCCGGCGCGGCCGGATTCTGTTGCTGGCGCTGCGACGGCGCCGCCGCTTGGGGCTGCTCTTCCTCGAGTTCGCCTAGCCTCACATCGAGCGTGACGCTGGAACGGTTGCGCCAGACTTCGACCTTCACCGTTTTGTCGACGGGCGTTTCCGCGACCAGGCGCGGCAAGCGGCGCATATCGGTGACGTCCTTGCCGTCGAATTTCACGATCACGTCGCCGGCCCTGATCTGGGCCTTCGCGGCGGGACCGTTCTCCGGCACGCGCGCCACCATCGCGCCGCGCGCCCTGTCGAGCCCCACGCTCTCCGCAAGCTCGTCGGTCACGCTTTGGATGTTGACGCCCAGCCAGCCGCGCCGCACGCGGCCCTGGGTACGGAGCTGATCGACCACGTTGCGCGCGATCGCCGACGGGATCGAGAAGCCGATGCCAACCGAGCCGCCGGTGGGCGAATAGATGGCCGTATTCACGCCGACGACTTCGCCCGCCAAATTGAACAACGGCCCGCCCGAATTGCCGCGATTGATCGAGGCGTCGGTCTGGATGAAATCGTCGTAGGGACCCGCGTTGATGTCGCGCTGGCGGGCGGAAATGATGCCTTGGGTCACCGAACCGCCCAAGCCGAAGGGATTGCCGATGGCGACGACCCAGTCGCCCACGCGCGCGCGGTCGGAATCGCCGAAGCGGACATAAGGCAGAGGCCGCGGGCTTTCGACCTTCAGCACCGCCAAATCGGTACGCTGGTCCTTGCCGATCAGCTTGGCCTGGAGCGTCTGATTGTCGTGGAAAACGACGCGGATTTCCTCCGCCCCGTCGATCACGTGATTGTTGGTGACGATGAAACCCTCGGGCGCGATCACGAAGCCCGAGCCGAGCGATTGGCCGCGGCGTTGGGTTTGCGGGCCTTGGCCTTGCGGGTTCTGGCGATCGAAGAAGTCGCGGAAAAACTCCTCGAACGGCGAGCCGGGCGGGAACTGCGGCGCGTCGGGGCGGCGCTGCTGGGGCTGTTGCTGGCCTTGGCCCTGACCGGGACGCTGGCCTTGAGCCTGCGCGGGCGCGGCCGTCACGACCTGGATATTCACGACCGCCGGCAGCAGCCGTTCGGCGAGGTCGGCGAAGGTCGAGGGCGCGAGCGTCGTCGCGAGCGGGCGCGCGGGTGCTGCGAGCGCGGGCGCGGCCGGAGCGGGTACCGCCTGCGGCGCTTGGGCATAGGCCGGCAAAATCGCCGTGACTGTCAAAGCCGCGACGGCGGCGCCGCGGAGCGCATTGGCGAAAAACGGGACGGACGGCTTGGCCAAGGTTCGGATCCTCGGGTCGTGAAGGGGGGCCTCGCGGCCGATTATGCCGGGCCGTTCGACGCCGCGCCAGACCGACACTGTAAGGAATTAGGCGGCGGTCGTGGCGGTTCAAGCGGAACCCGGGCCGATCCTTATTGCCTTTCGATTACGGCCAAATCGCGGCACGGCGGGCGCGGTTACCGGCCGTTACCCTCGAAAAAGAGACGCCCGGCGCGGGGACCCCGGCCGGGCGTCTATCGTTCCGACGGCAGACCCGTCAGCGGCGGGGTGCCGGCGCCCCGCCCGGGCGCGATTCGCGGAAGTAGCGGAAGAAATCGCTATCCGGCGTGAGCACGATCGTCGAGTTCGATTCCGACAACGACTTGCGATAAGCCTCCAGCGAGCGCCAGAAGGCGAAGAACTCCGGGTTGGACCCGTAGGTCTTCGCGTAGATGTCGGCCGCTTCCTGATCGCCCTTGGCGCGGATGATCGCCGCGTCGCGCTGGGCGTCGGCGAGCACGACGGTGCGCTCGCGCTCGGCCTCGGCGCGGATACGCTGGGCCGATTCCGCGCCCTGCGCGCGCTCGGACGTCGCTTCGCGCACGCGTTCGGTTTGCATCCGCGCGAAGATGGCGTTCGAGTTGTCGGTCGGCAGGTCGGCGCGCATGATGCGGACGTCGACGACCTCGATGCCGAAGGACTTCGTTTCCGACACCACGCCTTCGGTGATCTGGCGCATCAAAGCCACCCGCCGATCCGTGAACAGGGCGCCCAGCGGGGCCGAACCGAACGTGTTCTGCAGGTTCGACTGCACCGCGTTGGCCAGACGCTGGCGCATCCCCGCTTCGTTGCGCGCCGACGTGAAGAACATCAGCGGATCGCGAATACGGTAGCGCGCGAACACATCGACCACGATACGCGCCTGGTCGCCCATCACGATTTCGCGCGGCGTATCGTCGAAATCGAGCAGCCGCTTCTCGAAGTAAAGAACGTTCTGCACGAACGGGATCTTCATCTGAAGCCCCGGCTCCTGCACGACGCGAACGGGCGCGCCGAATTGCAGAACCAGCGCTTGCTGGGCTTGGCCCACGGTGAAGAAGGCCGACGACGCCAGTATGGCGAGGCCGCCCAGGACGATCGCGATCGCCGCGAGTTTCACTTGGCTCATCGCACCGCTCCTTGCTGCTGGGGCTGTCCGGCCGCGGGCGCCGCAGGTGCGGGCCGGCGCAGCAATTCGTTGAGCGGCAGAAGCGGGACGACGCCCTGACCGTTCGCGCCGCCGCCGCCGTTCTGGTCGATGATGACCTTCTGGTTGCCGCGCAGCACGTTCTCCATCATTTCGAGATAGAGGCGCTGGCGCGTCACGTCGGGCGCGGTGCGATAGGCGTCGAGCAGCGCCTGATAGCCCGCGACGTCGCCCGTGGCGCGCGCCACGATCTGCTGGCGATAGCCTTCGGCTTCCTGGGCGAGGCGCTGCGCCTCGCCGCGCGCGCGCGGCACGATGTCGTTGCGATAGGATTCGGCTTCGTTCTGCGCGCGCTGACGGTCCTGGATCGCGCGCTGCACGTCGCGAAACGCGTCGATCACTTGCTGCGGCGGCTCGACGGCGCGGAACTGCACCTGATCGACCGTGATGCCCGCTTCGTAGAAATCGAGCAATTGCTGCATCGACTCCCTGACGCGGCCTTCGGCCGTGTTGCGGTTCTGGAAGATCGACTGCATCGGCGTCAGGCCGATCGTCTCGCGCATCGCCGCTTCGGCCACCGACTTGACGGTGATTTCGGGCGACGCGACGTTGAAGAGGAACTTCGCCGCGTCGGCGATGCGCCATTGCACGGTGAAGCGCACGTCCAGGATGTTCTGGTCGCTGGTCAGCATCAGCGATTCGTCGAGCATCGTGCGGTCGCGGCGCGCTTCGTTGCCCTCGCGGAAGCCGACCGTCAACTGGTTGACCGCCAGCACGTTGGTCTGGATCACGCTTTCGACGGGATAGGGAAGGTGCCAGTTGAGGCCCGGATAGGTGATGCGCTCCATTTCGCCAAAGCGCAGCACGACGCCGACATTGGCCGGCTCGACCCGATAGAAGCCGGTCGCGAGCCAGCCCGCGACCAGCACGACGGCGCCCAGCGCGAACGCCTTGGCCGACAGCCCCTGGCCGCCGCCGCCCGACCCGCCCGGGAAATAACGGCGTAGCTGCTCCTGCCCTTTACGGACGAGATCCTCGAAATCCGGCCCCTTGGATCCGCCACCCCCGCCGCCCGGCGGACGTCCGCCCCACGGGTTGTTCGGGCGCTGGCCGCCGCCATTGCTGCCGCCACCGCCGCCGCCCCATGGGCCGCCGCCACCACCTTGATTCCACGGCATGGAGTTGTGCTTCCTTTCCCTGTCGTGAGACGCCGCGAATGCGCCGCGATCGTCCGTGCCTTCCCGCATGCCCCGGAACCTGTGGCCCCGGATGGCGAGCGGGCCTATATAAACGTCCATACGCGCCGGAGCAAATCCGGACCCGCACGGATTTAAGCAAGTTTGCCAACGATTCAAGTTCCCCGGACGAAGGACCGCAGCCCCGTGAGCGTCAGCCAAGCCCAAATCCTCGAAACGCTGAAGAAGATCGTCGATGCCGACAGCGGCAAAGATATCCTTACTCTCGGGATGGTGCAGGGCCTGGTCGTGCGCGACGGGCATGTCGGTTTCTCACTGGAAGTCGATGCGGCGCGCGGGCCGAAACTGGAGCCGTTGCGCAAAGCGGCCGAGCAAGCGGTCGAGAAAATTCCCGGCGTGTTGTCGGTCACGGCGGTCTTGACGGCCCAGAAGGGCGGCGGCCCAGCGGCACAACAGGCCCACGGACACAGCCACGGCGCCGCGGGGGCCAAGCAGCTCGTTCCCGGCGTGAAGGCGATCGTCGCCGTCGCCTCGGGCAAGGGCGGCGTGGGCAAATCGACGACCGCGACCAACATCGCCGTGGCGCTGGCGCAAAAAGGTTTGAAGGTCGGTTTGCTCGACGCCGACGTTTACGGTCCTTCGCAGCCGCGGATGCTCGGCCTCTCGGGCCGCCCCGATTCGCCCGACGGAAAGATTCTGGCGCCGATGACCAATCACGGCGTCGCGTGCATGTCGATGGGTTTCCTGGTGCCCGAAGACACGCCGATGATCTGGCGCGGGCCGATGGTGATGGGAGCGCTCGAGCAAATGCTGCGCGACGTGGCGTGGGGCGAGCTCGATATCATGATCGTCGACATGCCGCCGGGCACCGGCGACGCGCAGCTGACGATGGCCCAGCGCGTCCCCTTGGCCGGCGCCGTGATCGTCTCGACGCCGCAGGACATCGCGCTGCTCGACGCGCGCAAGGGCCTGAACATGTTCCGCAAGGTCGACGTGCCGGTCCTCGGAATCGTCGAGAACATGAGCTACCATGTGTGCTCCAATTGTGGCCATCGCGAGCACATTTTCGGCCATGGCGGCGCGCGCGCCGAAGCCGATAAGCTCGGCGTGCCGTTCCTTGGCGAAGTCCCGCTGCATATCGCGATCCGGGAGACCTCCGACGGCGGCACGCCGATCGTCGCAAGCCAGCCCCAAAGCGCCCACGCCGCCGCCTATCGCGCGATCGCCGATCAGGTTTGGACGAAGGTCGAGCCGGGCGTCAGATCGTCCCGTCCCGCCGGTCCGCGCATCGTCGTTCAGTAACCGCGATTTCGCGGGTACAATCCGGAACTTGTCCGATTCGGGATCGGTTCATGACGGTTCGCGCGCGAAAGAGATCGATGCTGTTGGCGGGGGCCGCTCTCGTCGCGTTGGCGGCGTGCGCGGACGATTCCGCGCGCATGCCGGCGGCCCAGCCCGCCATCGTCGTCGCCCCGCCGCCGCCGCCGCCCAGTGCGATGGGCGCGGTTCCGCAAATGGCGCCGATGGCCCCCGCCCCGATGGCGACGGCACCCACCGCGCAAGCGGCACAACCATCCGCGATGGTATTGGCGGGGCATCTCGCTTCCTATCGCACGGCCGAAAGCGCGCAAGCGGGTTGGCAGCAACTCGTCCGCCAGCAGCCCGCGCTGCAGACGCTGAAGCCCTATTTCGTGCCGGTCACGATCAACGGCCAGCCCTGGATCCGGTTGCTCGCGGGCGATTTTCCGAACACCGAGGAAGTGAACCGCTTCTGCAATTGGGCGCGTTCCAACCGTATGTACTGCGTCCCGATGCCGGTCGCGGCGGCGAATCAGCCCAACGCGCAGATGCCGCGCGCCAGCGCGCCGGG
>VYME01000025.1_pt2 | contig 123363 bp, 113 predicted proteins | sample 5115281 | NCBI WGS metagenome assembly VYME01 (sample SAMN12291780, study PRJNA351875) | freshwater metagenome | isolation source: freshwater lake | place: USA: Michigan, Wintergreen Lake | collected 2013-08-08
CCGCCGCCGCCGACAAATGTGGTGCTACCGCCGACATAAGTGTTGCCACCTACATGCACATTGGTGCCACCGAAATAGCTGCCGCCGACGCTGACATTCACGTTCGGGCCGGGAACATAGACATTCGGTACGCCGACGATGTGGCCAGTAGCAGAGCCACAGCAACCGCCAGATGGACCTTTCACGACTGGGATATTTGTTGTGCCGTTGCCGCTGGTGCCACAGCCATTGCAGCCACCCGCTTGAGCGGATGATGCCATAAAGGCCGCGAGAAGTGTGGCTGCGGCGATGTATCGAACTGAAACACTCATGGTGGGACTCCCCAAAATTTACAGGACCACTCAGCAAGTCCGGCGCCAATTTCGCGCGTGTGGAGAGTATGGGCGGCCTAAGTCACCGATCTGGTTTGGCATGAGACATGCGCAGCCGATCGGAAAGCAGCCAAAAGGCGGCGACAACCGAGGAAATAAAAATGCACTACGGCGCGCTCCATCCAGAAAGCCGGGCGTTCTTGAGCTCTTGGCAGGCCCTAAACGGGCTGTCAGACCAATCTGAGTCAGGTTCTGCTACATCAAAGGACGCGTCATCCATGATTGGACGTATCTTTTTGGCGCAGCGAGCAAGTGAAGGCGTCTTCACCTTTAAGACCGTGGGCAGTGACTTGACACACTGGACTGGTAGGGACCTGCGTGATCATGATGTCGCAAGCCTCTTCCATGGCGCAGATCGTAATTTGATCCGTGCCCTACTGGAATCCGCGATTACGGGACCAGGTCCCGCTTTAGCCCGCGCTGCCGCCTTTGGTGCCGGGTATGGGCAAAGAACGGAAGTTGAATGGGTGTTTCTACCCTTGACGGATAGATCCGGTGCGGATCGGGTTTTGGGCTTGCTACAGCCGATCAACCAAGCGCAGTCGATTTCCAAGCCTGTGCTACGCTTTTCATTGACCGCCTTGTTGCCACCAACCCCTGAAATGCCTGTTCGTCAGGGTCTGCGCCTAGTTGTCAGCCGAGACTAATCGATTGGTCGTTCGGTTTTGATCCAGTTTGAAACTGCAAGGCAGCCAACTCTGCATAAAGGCCACCTTTGGCAATCAATTGGTCGTGCGTGCCCGTTTCGACAATGCGCCCTTGGTTCAGCACCAAAATGAGATTGGCACGACGGACCGTGGACAGGCGATGCGCGACCACAATCGTTGTGCGATTGGCAGCAAACCGATCTAAGGCTTCTTGAACACGCGCCTCAGAGTCTGAGTCTAAGGCACTGGTAGGTTCATCCAGCAACAAGATAGGGCTATCGCGCACGATAGCGCGAGCCAAAGACAAACGTTGGCGCTCTCCACCTGACAGGCGCGTCCCCCTTGGACCAACTTGGGCTGACAGACCGTCGGCCAAGCGATCCACAAAATCGCATGCTGCAGCGGACAAGGCGGAGCGAATGGCAGCTTCATCGGCGCCGGGCAACCCCATGGCAACGTTATCGGCAATAGAGGCGTCAAAAAGCGTCGCATCTTGGCTGACCAAGGCAATGTGCTGACGCAAGCTCGCCAAAGTCGCTTGACCAATGTCTTGCCCGTCAATCAGCACCCGTCCGGCGCTTGGATCGAACAATCGTGGGATCAGATTGAGTATTGTGGACTTGCCAGAGCCAGAGGGCCCAACCAATGCCAAAGTCTGGCCAGGCTCTGCTGTAAAGCTGACATTATCCAAGCCCGCGGTGCCATTAGGCCAGTTGAAGCCAACGTTTTGAAACTCAATCCGTCCTGGGCCACGGGTCAGGGTTAATGCCTGCGGCCGGTCTCCAATGCTGGGGGTTTCATCCAAGACAGAGAAGAAGCGCTCTAAAGCTGAAAGCCCTTCCTGCAGGACACTGTTTAAGCCACCGAGACTGCGGATCGACTGAGCTGCCAAAAGAAGTGAGGCGATAAAGGCCGTCAGCGTGCCGACGCTGGCTGCCCCTTGGCTGATGCGAAAGCCAGCAAATGCAAATACCCCAGCAATGGCAATACCGCCCAAAACTTCGAGGATGGGATCTACCCGGCCCTTCTGCTCAGCCATTTTTAGTAAGAGCGACATTCGGGTCAACAGCGCTGACCCAACTCGATTGCTTTCGGCTTTTTCCAAGCCATAGGTTTTCACCAAGCGGATGCCGCCTAAGCTCTCTTCAACCACACCGGCCAAGTCAGCGGCTTGGTGTTGAGCCCGTGCAGCGGTTTTGCGAAGCCGCGCGCCGATCATCGATACAGGGCCAATCGCCAAGGGAAGGATGACAAGGCAGACCAAAGCCAACTGCCAGTCACCCATGAGCATGACACCGACGACGCCGACCAAAGTAAGAATGTCCCGGATAAGACTGTTTGCAGCGCGCAACACAGCCTCTCGAACGGCATTGATGTCGTTTAGAAATCGAGCTGAGAATGCCCCTGATGGCTCACTGCTGAGGCGAGCGAAATCTAAGGTCAATAGCTTAGCAAACAAGTCCTGTTGCAGCTTGGTGGTAGCAGCTAGCGCCACTCGATTGGTTAAGACCGTGGAAGCATAAAGCGCGATGCCCTTAATCAGGGTCGCTGCAATAATCGCCAAGGGCCCAATCGTGGCCATGGCGGCGGGGGTCAGCCAGCTGGGCGTGCTGACTGTAGCAGGGCTTTTGTCCGCGCTCAGATTAGCTAAAGCATCGATGACTTGACCAAAAAGCCAAGGATAAGAAGCGGAAGCGGCTGCAACTACCGCCATCAGCAAGGTGGCTATCCACAATACACCCGCATGCGGTTTCAGCCAGCCCGACCAAAACCGCTTGACCAGATCGACGCTTTGCGCCGACTGCGTGGCAGGGCCTTTAGTGATCGTCTTCATCCGGGGTTGGGCCGTTGGGATCGATCAAACGGTGGGCGTGGATCACGAAATAACGCATATGAGCATTATCTACCGTGCGCTGGGAAGCGCTTTTCCAAGCATCACGGGCTTCGGCATAATTGGGATAGGCTCCAACAAAGTCCATCGCCTTCAGATCGCGAAACTCCACATCCTCAAGGTTCTGTACTTCTCCACCGATGACGATGTGGAGCAATTGCTTCTTTTGGACGGCTTTTCGTTCCATTTCTTCCTCACGACAGTTTTACATGGTGGACGCGATCAATGAGTAAGGGATGTAAGGGCTTACCCGCAACAACCAGACTTTTTTGAAGTGGTACTAGCTGATTGTAAATAAAGGCTGCACCTTCATGTGTGGTCGCCAGCGCGCCTGCCTCGTTCACGATTACGTGTGCGGCAGCTAAGTCCCAGTCGCTTTTGGCCGAAAGAGCGATTGCGCCATCATAATGACCTGCCGCCACGAGACACATGCGATAAGCAATCGAGTTGCGGGACACGACATCCATCTCCGGCCAAGGCGTTGGCCAAGCTGGGTGCCGGAACATGCTGGGGTCGCCCAGCATGGCACATCCTTCCAAAGAATCCACGAGGCTGGGTTGGATCGCGACGCCATTCAGGCGCGCGCCGCCGCCTTGAAATGCATCAAACATCTCACCGGTCGCAGGATTGAACACCACCCCTAAAACTGGCTTACTTTCTGCCAATAGGCCGATACAAATCGTGAAATGCGGCTTTGCCTTTATAAACGCACGTGTACCATCAATCGGGTCAACGACCCAGCAGAAGCGCGCGGACTGTCGCGACTGATCGTCAACGGTTTCTTCCGATAGCCAACCATAATCAGGGCGTTTGGCTAACAAGCGCTCCTTCAGCAGAGCATCAATCGCCAAATCAGCATCACTGACCGGATTATTGGGTGATTTATCGCGCACATCCATCTGCGTGCCGAAGTAGCGCATTGCAACGGCACCCGCCTCTGAAGCGGCCTCCAATGCTAGCGCCAGATCAGCCGTCAAATTCATGCCCTATGCCCCCGCAATCGTCATGGCTGGGATCAAAAGACTAGGGCATTGTAGCGATGCACGACCATCATAATCATTGCCCGGTACCAGCGCAGCATACATGTCTAGCATGTTACCCGCGACGGTGATTTCATTGACCGGGCGCACTATTTTGCCATTCTCAAACCAAAGACCCGAAACACCTACAGAATAATCGCCCGTGTTCTGGTTGAAACTGGGAGACAGGGTTTCGATGACCACAAGGCCATTACCCGCTTGCGCCTGTAATCCCGCGAGGTCATGTTGGCCCGGCATCACAGTTACATTGCTTGAGCCAATGCCCGGTGCCCCACCGGGGTTCATGCTGGCATGGCCTGTTGACTTCAACCCCAATTGTTTGGCGCTGGAGGTATTAAGCAGCCAAGTTTGCAGCACGCCATCAACAACCAGATCGCGGGCTGCCACGGGTAAGCCTTCGCCATCAAACGGGCGGGACGACCACCCCCCCTTTTCCAAAGGATTGTCGGTAATGCGAATGTTGGAAGCAAACACCTGTTGGCCCAACTTATCGCGCAAGAAGGAAACGCCACGCGCCACGGAGGCACCTGAGATGGCACCTAGAAAGAAGCTGATCAGACGGCTCGCCACCCTATTTTCAAAGATGACCGGTGCGACACAGCTTTCAAGTTTGGTAGCACCCAAACGTGCCAACGTGCGCTCGCCTGCATTACGGCCGATGATAGCGGACGCCTTCAAGTCCTTTAAAAAGCGGCTGGAGTCGCTATCCCAATCGCGCTCTTTATGGTCACCGCGTTCAGCAATCGCGGACAGACCTAGGCCCCAAGATGTGCCGCGATAGCCGCCACGAAACCCGTTGCTTGCGCCATACACGACTTGGCTTGCGCCCCATTCAGCGCCAGAGCCCCCGGAGTTGGTGATACCTGCAAGGTCCAAAGCCGCAGCCTCGCTCTCCAAGGCGCGGGTTTCAAGATCGGCTATATCGGCTTCTGTGTCGTCCCAGAGCTCGAGATCAACTTGGTCTTTAGCAAGTTCTCCGGCATCGGGTAGGCCGCACCAAGGGTCTTCCGCCGCAGCTTTTGCCATGGCCACGACCCGTTCGGCTAAAGCATCTAAGGCGGCCAAACTGAAATCAGACGTTGAGGCGCCGGCTTGTTTCTTTCCAATCAAGACCCGTAAGCCAGCTGAGCGGCTCTCTTCGCTTTCAACGGATTCCAACTGGCCCAGCCTCACGGACACAGACAAGCTTTTGCGGTCTAAACAGGCCGCATCGGCCGCTTCAGCACCTAGGAATTTTGCGCGGGACAGGAGCCGATCAACGGCTGCATCAAGATTTGAGCTCATAGATCACTTCTAAAGCGGGTTTGACTCGATGCGAAGTCAATTGCGCACAAAAGCTTCAGTGCACCCAATTTAGACTCTGATAGTCCCGCCCCAATAAACGAGGCCTCTAAAGTGCGGAGTCGAGATCCGTGCTGAGCAATTGTTCTGCAAAAGCGTCTGCATCAGCTGCCAAGGCTTTCTGCTCGGTCTGCCAAGACTGATAATAGACAAAGCCACCGATACCTAGAACCAAGCTCGCAGCTAAAGCGCCAAAGGTCTTGACCCAATCATGCCGCGGTGTCCTCTGCGCGCTGAAAGCGGCCATTGCAGCCGCTTCGATACGGGCGGCAGGCATATCTGGAACTGGGCTGGCGTGATTTAGCACGTCGGCCAAAGCCTTATTCAGCGGGTGATGATCTAGGATACTCATGCTGCATGTCCTTCCACGGACGCTTGTAACAAATCGGCCTTCTCGGGCGCAAGGGCTAGGCGCAAGGCGCGTCGGCCCCGTGCCAAGAGGGATTCTACGGCATCCACGCTGATGCCTAAAACTTCACCAACATCTTTCGCGGCCAGTTCCTCATAATGTGTAAGGACAATGGCAGCCCGTTGACGGTCGGGTAAACTGGCCAGTGCGGCATCAACACTCTCGCGCAAGGCGGATTGATGTAGCCGAGTGTCAGGCATCGGTCCGGGGTCGAGCGGCTCGGGCGCTTGGTCTTCATCCACAAAGCGCCCAGCTTTTCTCAGACGGTCAAAGCAGAGGTTAGTGGTCACTTGGTGCAGCCACGTCTCAACACGTGCCCGGCCAGTTTGCCAAGTTGGTAGGACCTTCCAAAGTCGGATCAGCGCTTCTTGCGTCACATCTTCCGCCTCCGCGGCATCTCGCAAGAGGCGCCAGCTTATCCGCCACAGCTTAGGTGAGACAGCTTTGACCAAAGCGGCAGCCGCGGCGCGGTCACCGCGGCCTGCTTTGGCGATCAAGCCCGCCAAGGGATCAAAAGTGAGGGGGTTCGACACGCTAGGAGACCCTGTTCTGACTTACCAAGGGCGACCGGGTCCACGACGTGGCCCACCTTCGCGGCCTTGACGGGCAGCAGCGGCGGCTTCTTCACGGGTCAAGCGACCATCCTTATTGGCATCAGCACGCTCAAACATCGGATCAGGGCGGCCAATCCATTCATCGCGACTAATCCTGCCGTCCTTGTTTGCGTCGTAGGCCCCAATCGGCGGCGGTGGCGGCGGCCCATCGCGGCGATCCTTCTTCCGGTCACCCATTTTGCCCCGCATAGCATCAATCTCATCGCGGGTGACACGACCGTCCTTATTGGCATCGAGGCGGGTAAACATCTCGGCCGAGCGTTCTTGCATTTTGGTTTGCTTTTCTTGCATGCGGGCAGCTATCGCGGCGTCAAACTCTGCGCGCGTGACAGCACCATCCTTGTTGGCATCAGCAAGGCTCAATAAATCACGGCCCTCCCGGGGTTCACGCGGTGGTCCTTGCATGCCATCTGGGCGAGGTGGACGGGGCGGACGCGCGGCGCGCATTTCTTCGTCAGTAACAAAGCCGTCTTTATTCTTATCGGCCCGATCAAACACGGCTGAGCGCGCGGTGCGCACTTCGTCCATGGTAATGGCACCATCTTTATTCAGGTCCGCACGCTCAAAAAAGCCCGGACCTTCCCCCGGAGGGGGCGGTGGGCCTTGTTGGGCCAAAACGGGGGTTGCCAGCATCATTAAGCCAGCGGTGGCAAGAACTATCTTTAAACGCATGATCCGGTTCCTCTATGCAGTTGGCCTTGGAGGGAGAAGGCCAAGCTTGATTGCGATCTGCCTTTAGAACGCGGTACGAAGGCTATTCCGTCGAAACGCCTGCAATCTGATTAAAATGATGGAGAATAAAGGCGCGCGCATCATTATATATCGCGGTCGCTGTTTGGAAATCCGGTGCATCAAGGCAGTGCGCCACCGCTTGGGTTAGGCCAGCAGCTGCCGTGATCGGGTCGAAATCAGAGCCTGCAGCTACGGCGAGGAGTTGGCGAACATTCTGAAGGACCGAGCCTGCCTTGACCAAGCGCCCTGCCTCTTCTGGGTCCAGAAACCCATAATGTGCGAGCGCTTGGATTGCTTCAACCGTGTTGGCGTGAATGATGGGCTTGCCGGAGCCTGCAGCCGCTAATTGATGATATTGCGCAAAGAACTCCAGATCGATCAACCCGCCACGCTGCCGCTTCACGTCCCAGCCGCCGCGTACGGGATGGGCGGCAACCATTTTTTCGCGCATGGCAACGATTTCGTTTGCCAAAGTCTCAATTGGCCGCGGCTTTTGTAAAACCTTTTGGGCGAGGTCCGCGATCTCTGCCATCAGGCTTGCATCCCCTGCCACCGGGCGTAGGCGCGTTAAGGCCTGAAACTCCCACGTCCAAGCTTGGCCGTCATAATAACGCTCTAGCGCAGACAGTCGGACCGCAACTGGACCTGCCCTACCCGAAGGCCTTAGCTGCATATCCACCTCATAGAGGCTGCCTTCGGCGGTCTGGACCGACAGAGCCGAAACCAATCGCTGTGTAAGACGCGTATGCCATTGCTCGCCACTAATCGGGCGCTTGCCATCAGACTCACACTCTGCATCAGCAACATCATAGACAATCATCAAGTCGAGATCGGAATCTGCAGCTAATTCCTGCCCGCCAAGCTTCCCCCATGCACAGATCGCCACCCGTCCAGGGATAAGGCCATGGGCTTCTGCCATAGCTTCGTAAGCAACCGGCAGAAGCGCAGAAATGCTCGCTTCGGCAAGGTTTGAATAAGCAAGTCCTGCTTCCTCAGCCTTGGCACGTCCGTGCAACACCTGAAAGCCAATGCGGAACATTTCCTCGCGGTGCGCGCGGCGCACAACATCGAGAGATTCTTCAAAGCCATGCGCTTGCGTTAGGCTCGTGCGCAAAACCTCTAAGCGTGTCTTAGGTTCATCCATGGATAGGGGGGCCGAGAAACGCGGCGAGAGCATCGCGTCCAAAATGGCGGGTCGTTGTGCGAGCACTGCGCCTAACCGCGGGGCCAGCGCCAAAGTCGCGCACGTCTCCTTCAAGATGCGTGGCTCAGCCTTAAACAAAGACAAGACCTGAACGCCCGCAGGGAGCGCAGCAAAGAAGTCCTGAAAGCGCACGAAGCCCGTGTCAGCTTCCCCGGTTGCTGCAATGGCTTGCAACAGATCAGGCGTTAGGGCCGTTAAAAGCTCCCGCGCCCGTGCAGTGCGCGTTGCCGGCACATGGCCATGGTGCCAAGCGCGAATGGTGCGGGCGATCTGCCTAGGCTCGCTAAAGCCCAATGACGCGATGGTCTCAATTGTTTCGGGGTCATCCTCCACGCCTGTAAACACCAACGAACCAAGAGGACTTGATAGCGACTTGCTGTCAGGGAACAGTTCTCGCACGCGGTTTCGCACCATCTCGCGACAGGCTTTAATGTCTTTGTCGAGCGCGGCTAAGTCAGCATGGCCAGACAAAACTGCCACACGTGCACGCCGGTTTGGGTCGGCAGGTAGTTTATGGGTCTGCTCATCATCGAGCATTTGGATTCGATGCTCGATGGTGCGCAAAAAGCGATAACCCAAAGCCAGATCATCGCGGGCATGCGCATCGATCCGGCCAGCGGCAACAAGCGCATCAAGAGCCTGCAGCGTTCCCCGAACTCGTAAACTAGAGTCGCGGCCTCCTAGAATAAGTTGCTGCGTTTGGGCGAAAAACTCAATCTCGCGAATACCGCCCCGGCCCAGTTTAACGTCAAAGGCTGGGTCATCTAGGTCAGTAGAGCGACGGACAGCGTGTATTTGCCGGAGAATGGATTGCACATCGTCAATCGCGGCAAAGTCTAAATTCTTGCGCCAAATGAAGGGCAGCAAATGCGTCAAAAGACTGCCAGCTGCCTCAAAATCCCCACCAATGGCCCGCGCTTTGATAAAGGCTGCTCGCTCCCAATTCTGACCAACACTCTCATAATAGGCTTCCGCCGCACGCAAAGACACAGCAACCGGGGTTGAAGCTGGGTCGGGACGCAGACGCCAGTCCACCCGAAAGACATAGCCCTCTGCCGTTACCTCTTCGAGAATGCGGGAGATGGCCTGTACCTGGCGGACGCAAACACCACTGGCAGCATCTTGATCCTCTGGACGAAACGCATCTCGATCAAAAAACGCGGCAAGATCAATGTCGCTCGAATAATTAAGTTCTTGCGCGCCATGCTTGCCCATCGCAATGATGAAGAGACCCGGCACCTGATCGGGTATCAGAAAGCTCGCCGCATCTCGATTAGCAGCAGACCGACTGGCCAAAATCATGGCGGTTTGGGTGGCTTGGTCGGCTAAGTTGGATAACGCGAGGGTCACCGCGCCTAAGTCCAACTGCCCACTCAAATCGCCAAGCGCACAGGCTAAGTGTGTATCGGCTTTCGCGCGACGTAGCGCTGCCATGGCTTCAGGAACACCAAGCTCCGCCGCCTCCTGGGCACTAATCAAACTGTTAGAAAGGACTTCAGAGACTTGACCAGACAAAAGGGCACTGGCCGAGTCTGGTCGTCTTTGACTCAAGCGATCGAGGTACGGGGCAACAAGGCGTGCTGCCGCCAAGGCATCTGGCAAAGAGCCTATGGACTTAACACCGACCATCAGGCTTTAAGCGGCAGGATCAGCCGCGCCTCTAGGCCGAAATCATCGCCGCGTGGCAGGCCATCAGCCAAAACAAGCCGCCCACCGTGTAATTCCGCAATCGCCACCGCTAAGGACAGGCCAATGCCAGACCCCGGCAAGGAGCGTGCGCTATCTAGTCGCACAAATCGTTCCAACACATGGTCACGCTGGTCGACCGGAATGCCGCTTCCACTGTCGCAGACACTGATCGACATTTGATTTGCAGGAAGGCGCTTGGCAGAAAGCCGAACCTCGCCTTCGCGTGTATATTTGACGGCATTATCCAAGAGATTGGAGATGGATTGCGCCAAGAGGGATCTGTCGGCCATAATCATGAGTTCAGGCTCAATTTCAGCTGTAAAGACCAAGCCAGCTTCTTCGATCACCGGCTCAAACAAGTCAGCCAATTGGCCCAGTAAAAGGCTAACATCCAACAGCTCCAGCTTACCACCTTCCCCTGCTTCTAGGCGAGAAAGGCGCAGCACAGCATTAAAGGTCGCGACGACACCGTCCAACTGGATCAAGGCGTCTTCAATCGCATCGCGCAAGTCTTCAGTTGTTTGCGCCTTTGCGGCTGCTCCTTCTAAACGTGCCCGCAACCGGGTGAGTGGGGAGCGCAAGTCATGCGCAATGGAATCCCCCGTGGTACGCGCGGCAGCGACCAAACGGTCAATCCGCTCTAACATCGCGTTGAGGTCTTCGGTTAGATCATCAAATTCATCACCGTCACCGGGCCTAATCGTCCGCACCGCTGCCCGACGCTTCAAGTCGCCAGCCATAACTGCCCGCGTTGTCCGGGTCAGTTCATCAACGCGTCCCGCGGCCTGTCGTGCAGCCAGAACCCCACCAATCAGCGCAAAAGCTAATACTCCTGCCCCGCCCATCCAAATAACACGCGCAACATGGTCTGCGATCTGCAAACCAGGCCCCAAATCGCGGGCAACAAACAGGCCAAATCCGTCTGGTCCCGCCAAAAACAATCCCCGGGCCCGTCTGCGCTCAACTTTGCCAGTCTCCAAATCAGGCCGCTCATAACTAAAGCCAGAGGCTACAGCACGCTCGGGCTGGAGCGGGCTTCTTGGGTCTGGCTTGTTGATTTGAGAAAGGTCGAGTGGGACAACGTCAATATTGCCAGACAAGACTCTGCCGTCAGGCTGGACCAACACATAAAGAGAGTCACTAGCCCGCGCCGCACGCTGGATGACTTCCATGTTAAGGCCATCCACATTTTGCCGCTGCCAGATTTCCGCCAATTCTGAGAGCTCGCGGCGGGCAAACCGATCTGCCTCCAAGCCCAATCGGCCGACGGTCGTGGCATAGAGAAAGCCAAGCAACAGGATTGCGAAGCCCGCGAAGAGCCCTGCAAATGCCATAGCGACGCGAAACGTCGTGGTGCGCATCAGCGACCGCAATGGCAAGAGCAGCTTTTTAATCATCGGGGTTAGGCTTCGAGCCGGTACCCGGCACCACGCACCGTGTGCAGCATTGGCTTATCGAACTCACGATCAATTTTTGAGCGCAAGCGCGAGACATGAACGTCGATCACGTTGGTCTGTGGATCAAAATGATAGTCCCACACTTTTTCCAGCAGCATGGTGCGGGTCACCACTTGGTTGGCGTTGCGCATCAGATATTCCAGCAGGCGAAACTCGCGAGGCTGAATGTCGATCTTACGACCTTCGCGCCGGACGACTCGGGCCAACAAGTCCATCTCCAACCCACCGACCTTAAGGTGGGTCGAGGGTGCACCGCCTTCGTGACGACGACCCAATGCTTCAACGCGGGCAATCAGTTCGCTGGCGGCATATGGCTTTGCCAAATAATCATCGCCTCCAGCCTTTAGGCCTTCCACCCGATGCTCGACATCGCCCAAGGCCGATAGGAACAACACAGGGGTTGCGATGCCGGCCGTTCGTAAGTCTGCAACAACACTTAGGCCGTCTTTCTTCGGCAGCATGCGGTCAAACACCAGAACATCGAATGCCCCACCGCGCGCCATCAACTCTCCCGTTGGACCGTCTGCGGCCAAATCAACCACATGGCCAGCTTCTTCCAGAGCACGCCGCATGTAGAGTGCGGTATCTCCAGCATCTTCAACAATGAGAACACGCATCGGATTTCCCCCTGATGGCCCCAATTACTTTTTAGGCTGTGACTTAGATGCTGCATCCAAGGGCAGAGGCACAAACCCGCCACCGCCGCTTTGGCTTTGTACAAAGAGCCCGATGAAAGAGCGACCCGCGGCACGAGCAGCTTCGATGGCTGCATCTAGTTCTTCCGCAGAGCGAACTTCATCGTCATTGGCTGTCAAAATGGCATCGCCTGGGCGTATGCCCCGCTCTGCTGCGCTAGAGTCCGGATCAACTTCCAAGATCAAAACCCCTGGTTCGTTTGCAGGGAGGCGCAGACGGGTACGGGCTTGTGCCGACAACGGCCCCACGCTTAGCCCAAGAACATTGGTTGCAGGGCTCGCTGGCGGGGTTGCATCTGCACCGGCTACTGGGTCCGTTTGGCTCAATTGTTGCTCAGAAGGACGTGCCGCAATGGTTACCTGCACAGTGCGACGGACACCCTTAGCGCCTGCTACATCTAAGCGAACCACATCACCGACGCGGGTTTGGCCGACTCGGCGGGTTAAATCGGCTGACCCTTCAATCTTTGTACCGTTGAACGCCACAACAACATCGCCACGCTTCAGGCCTGCTTTCGCCGCCGGGGCACCTGGCGTGACACTTCCGATCATGGCACCTTTGACATCGCTGCCTAAACCCCAGCTATCAGCCATTTCGCGGCTGACATCTTGGATCACAACGCCCAGCCAGCCGTAGGTGACCTTACCTTGCTCAATGATTTGCTTGGTTGTCCGATCAGCCAAGGCGGCAGGAATTGCAAAGCCAATGCCGACATTGCCGCCAGAGCGGGAGAAGATTGCGGTATTCACCCCAATCACACGGCCGCTCATATCAAAGGTCGGACCGCCAGAATTGCCGGGGTTAATCGGCGCATCGACCTGAATAAAGTCTGCAATATTGCCTTCATTGCGAATGTCGCGACCCAAGGCCGAGACAATCCCAGCAGTCGCCGTACCGCCTAGACCAAACGGGTTGCCGATCGCGACCACCCAATCCCCAACGCGGACACGGGCTTCAGGGGCGAATTGTACATAAGGGAAGCTTTTGCCTTCGACTTTAAGCACCGCCAGGTCTGTCCGCTCATCACGGCCAACGACGGTTGCCTTCAATTCGCGACCATCTTTCAAAGTTACGTTGATTTCCTTGGCCTTTTCCACCACATGATTATTGGTGACGATATGGCCAGTCGATGTAATAAAGAAGCCAGAGCCGCCGCCGCGCTGCTCACGCGGGCGGGCTTGATTGCCGCGTTGATTTGGCATTTGTTCGAAAAAACGACGCCATTGCGGCGGCATGCCTTCAAGATCATCTGCAGATGGACGTTGTGCGCCCTCTTCGGCCAGTGCAACCACCTCCAACGACACCACGGCAGGCGATACACGCTCTACCAGATCGGCAAAGCCAGGCAGCATCGCAGCAGCTTTCGGCGCCTCTGTTTTGATTTGTTGGGCGGTAGACATGCTGGGGGACAAAATCTGACCCGCGCCAAACGCCGCCACGGCTAAAGCCAACGCCGCAGCCCCAGTCAGGACAGGGCGACGCAAAAAGTGATGTGCTCTGGTCTTCTGTGCCAAAGGGCCAGAAAGTGTGGTCAAGTCTTCACCTTGCTTATCCAACGACATGAAACTTCATCCTGCAGTGTGCATCGACCCGCCATTCGAGCCGCGCGTTAGATACACTATGACAGGGCTAAGATGGCCAGACCATGGCCAAAACATTACATTGTTGTAAGAAAGCAGCTTTGCGGATGAACATGCTGTTAGAATAGCATCTCAATCTGATGTGGACTTGTTTTCAAACTCTTTCAGGGCTGCCCTGGCCTGTGCATCATCCACTGTCGGAGCTGACATCGGTGCCGCTTGGGAGCGTCGACTCGCCAAGTAAAGGCCTAAGCCACCAAACAGAAGTAAAACTAATGGCGTGACCCAAAGCGCAATGGTATCGACCCCGACCCGAGGTCGAAGCAGAACAAACTCGCCATAGCGGTCGGCAAAGAAACGCCGGACTTGGGCATCGCTATCGCCGGCTGCAATTCGTTCACGAATAGCTTTGCGCATGTCGACCGCAATCTCGGCGGACGAGAGGGCAACTGGTTCGTTCTCGCAAACCACACAGCGGATCTCGCGGGCGAGGTTTTGCGCGCGGACTTCCAGAGCAGGATCGCTCAACGGCGCTTCAACCGCCTGTACGCCCTGGGGTGCGGCAAGCAAAGCCAGCCATCCCATCACGAAGAGCGATAGCAGCGCGCGTCTCATTCCGCAGCTACGCCTACATTGGTCGGGTCAACTGGGGGTACCACACCAGTGCCACGCTTCGGCTTGGCTGGTTGAGGTGCGCCAATACGCAAGCGGCGGTCAGTCAGGCTGATGCCTCCACCCAGTGCCATCAGGAAGGCTCCGCCGAAAATCGCAAGCACCAAGGGGTTCCAGTAAAGTCGTACAGTCCAAGCCATGCGACCATTGATCTCCGTTGGATCACCCAATGCTGCATAGACATCGCCAGCTAAAGATGAGCGCAAGGCAACTTCCGTAGTTGGCATCCGCGCGGCGGGATAAAAGCGCCGTTCTGGCGCTAACGTAATTTCTCGCTTGCCATCCGTGACAACCAATTGTGCGCGGTCAGCATAATAATTGGGACCTTCTTCGGCAGTGACCGCTTTCAAAGTTACGGTGCGTCCTGCAAACTGAGTTGTCTCACCCAAGCCAAGAGAGGCAGTGTGCTCAACACGGAAGGCGGTTTCAGAAACCGCTCCCAACACAAACACACCCATGCCCAAATGCGCAACCGTCATGCCCCACGCCGCGCGCTGCAGCCCTTTGACACGGGCCCAGACCTGAGGTGCTGGCAACTTACCAAAACGGACGCGGTCGAGAACTTCGGCAATCGCGCCACAAACCAACCAAGTACCAAGACCAATCCCGATTGCGGCCAAGGCTTTCCCGCCCATCAGGGCCCAGCTCAAGGTGATCGCCAGCGCGGTCAAGGCGGCTGCCACCCAAAGGCGCTGCAGCACGGCCATCAAGTCCCCACGCTTCCACGCCAAATAAGGAGCGACCGGCAAAGCCAAGAGCACCAAGGCCATCAGTGGGGTGAAGGTCAGATTAAAGTATGGTGGACCAACAGACAGAGCGCGCTTGAACACAGCCTCACCCAAAAGTGGGTAGAGCGTGCCGACCAACACAGTGGCAGTTGCGACCGTTAGGAACAAATTGTTCAAAACCAATGCCCCTTCCCGACTGATCGGGGCAAAGAGGCCGCGATCAGAGCCCAAGCTGGGGCCGCGCCAAGCGAAAAGGCTCAAAGCACCACCGGTAAAGACTGCAAGGATCATCAGGATGATGAAGCCGCGCTCTGGATCGAGTGCAAAGGCATGCACCGAGGTCAAGACGCCAGAGCGGACTAGAAAGGTGCCCAATAAAGACAAGGAGAAGGTTAGGATCGCTAACAACACGGTCCAACTGGCAAGCCCGCCTCGCTTTTCGGTTACAATGGCAGAGTGCAAAAGCGCTGCCCCGAGCAGCCAAGGCATGAAGCTGGCATTCTCAACTGGGTCCCAGAACCACCAACCGCCCCAGCCCAGCTCATAATAGGCCCAGTAAGAGCCCAAGGTGATGCCAATCGTCAAAAACGTCCAAGAGGCCAAAGCCCAAGGTCGAACCCAGCGTGCCCAAGCAGCGTCCACGCGGCCCTCTAACAAGGCTGCCACGGCCAATGAAAAGACCACCGACGAGCCGACATAGCCCAAATAAAGAAAAGGTGGATGGGCCGCGAGAGCTGGGTCCTGCAGCAAGGGGTTGAGATCTGCCCCTTGTAACGGCGCAGGGTCCAAGCGGACAAATGGGTTCGAAGCAAAGGCCAAATAAGCCATCATGACTGCGGTCAAAAGACCTTGGACGCCGACAGCCCGCGACCGCAAATCCCAACGCAACCCTTTGGAAAAATGCGCCAACATCCAGCCAAAACCGGCTGAGATGAGGCACCACAACACCATAGAGCCTTCATGGCTGCCCCAAGTTCCCGCAATTTTGTATAGCAATGGCTTTAAGGTGTGACTGTTGCTGGCCACATTTTGGACCGAGAAGTCAGACCGAATGAAGGCGCTCATCAGTGCAAAGAAGGCCAAAGCGATCGCAAAAAAGGAGATATCAGATGCCGCCTTTGCCATAGCGGCAAATCGGCCATCACGGGCGTGGCCGCCCCACAATCCCGTCGCCGCTTGGGCAAAGGCGGCAAAAAGAGCGAGGAAGATAAGGAAGTGTCCGAGTTCTGCGATCATAACCGACTATGTACCCCGCAGCTCTTTAGGTTCAACCTGTTTCCGCTGCTCAAACCACGTTTCGAAGGCAAGACTGGATTAAACTACTTCGACCCTGTGTAGGTTGGGTTCGCCATATTGGCACCGGTTCCCAAACTGGATTGGTTGCTGGTTTGATTGACTGGCAGAGGCGCGTCGCGCCACTGGCCAGAGGCTTTCAAGGAATCCGCCACTTCTTTGGGCATATAGTTTTCATCATGTCGGGCAAGGATTGTGCGCGCCTCAAACGTATCAGGTCCCGTGAACTTGCCCTCCGCGACAACACCTTGGCCTTCGCGGAACAAGTCGGGCAGCACACCGCGGTAGCTAACGCGCATGTCGGCGTTCATATCCGTCACGACGAAATTAACTTTGCCATTATCGCCCCGGACCACAGTACCCTTGGCCACAAGGCCGCCAATGCGCGCTTGTGTCCCTGCTTCGGGTTTTTTGGTTTGAGCATCTGTCGGCGAGTAGAAGAAAGATGCGGTTTGCCGCAAGGCCACGCTCGCAACCGCGGTTGCGCCTAGCAGGACAATTCCTGCGGCAGAAATCAAAAGAAGGCGGCGGTCACGTCTGCGCATGGTTCTTACTCGATCTTTGGCTCAAACTACTGCTTCACGTTCCGAATGGAAAGCAACCTTTCCCTCACTTACACTCACCTTTTCGGCATCAGTGCTGTGTCTGACGTACCCTTTGCTGGAGACGCCGGGGCGCTTTCAAGAGCCATACTATAGACCGCCGAAAGCAGGGGATCGCTGGCCTGTTGCTTTTGCCCTACCAACAATATGTCTCTGGCCTCTTTGAGTTTGCCGGTCATTAACAAGACACGCGCCGCAGATAGGCGCAGAGATGGGTCAGATGGATTTTCTGCCAATCGGTCAATGCGCTTGGCGATCATGGTTTCAATGAAGGCCTTTTGCGCGTCAGGTCCAGCGTTGGCCATTGCGGCCATGGGCGGGCCAGCCTCTTCTCCGGGGCCTCGATCCAATTGCGAGAGGATGTCCGCGACACGAGTTACCAGTTGCATTTGGCCTTCGGCATCCTTGGCATTGAGACTATAAGCTGTGCGCCACGCGGCCAATGCCTCTGTCTTCTTGCCTGCTTGCCAATCGGCAAGCCCTAAGTAGAAGCGTGCCGACACTGAATTTGGCTTTAGCTGAAGCGCAGCATCAAAGGCAGATTTAGCATCTGCACCGACAACGCCTTCGTTTAAGCGCATCAAAACGGCCCCAGTCTCGGCAATTAAGTCTGCATTCTTGGGATCCCGACGTATCGCAGCTTGAAAGGCGCGAAGGGCGTCTTGATCGCGCCCAGCGCTGCCCAAAACTTGCGCCATCAAAGCGTGGGGCATCGGATCTTCTGGTGCCTTTTTTGCCTGCTCTTGTAGCAGAAGCATGATTTCATCTTCGCTCAAGGTTTCAGGCGGGCGAGAGAGCAGTTCTGCCTCGCGCTGAACAAAAGGCTGATCGGTCTTTTGGGGAGAGCCATAGATGAGGTATAGCCCGCCTGCCCCTAGCGCGATGACCGCGGCCACACTGGTCATCGCCAACTTGCCCAATCGCGGCCCCTCGCCCAAGATGCGGTCGCGAGCTTGGACCAGCCTACGTCCAATCTCTAGCTTACCAGCTTGGGCAGCTTCTTCAGATATTCGACCCTGTGCCAAATCGCGCTCGATCTCGGCGATTTGATCTTGATAGACCTGCAAGTCAGCGCGGTCACTTTCTAGTGCGCCCCCGCGCGCGCCAGCCCGCAGCACCCACCAAGCCGCTCCGACAAGTGCAACCAGAAGGGCGAGCCAAAACATTCCAGCGACAAGAATAGGAGGGATTTGAGTCATGATGAAAGGCGACATGCACGCTCCCACCCGTGGGTTCAAGGCTTGGGGGTGAAAATGTCGCAGGTCGACGCTTCAAACTTGCGCGATTAATCGCTGTCTCAGGCGGCCCTTTTTACCAAGGCGGTAACCCGGCGCTCAAAATTCTTGGCCGGTAATGGACCGTCTAGCGCATTGATAAGGATCGAAGTAGCATTTATCCAATCTAGGAAATACGGTGAGGTTTCCCCCTCGCGCGCCACCCTTACCAATCCCTCACAAATCGTATCCAATTGGCCGATGCAGGTCCGGCTCGCATTGTCACGGAAGCCGCCAAAGCCCGCGAGCGGTGCGAGAAGGCGAGAGGCGACTAAAAACTGCATATGGCAACGCGCTACTTCTACTTTGACAGGATCAATTGGCGCGCCATATCGTGGTTCGGATAAGCTTCCAGCGTTCTTTTTACGCACCAAAGCCATTGGCAGGGCTACATCCAACGCCTTCACAGCCGCATGGCAAATCATTTCGAGCCTTGAGCCGACTTGGCTGCAAATGGCGTTCAACTCCTGTCTCCAGGGACCACTTTGGGACAAGATGGTGTCGCGCGTCATGCCGTGGACCAACTTGTTGTGACGATCGATGGCAGCTTTGACTGCGTCCACGTCAAAAGTACCGCCCAAAGCAGCATGCTCAATGACGGCGCCTTCGCGTCGCAGGAGCGCGATCACGCGACGCCCGATGATTGCGTAATGAGTGGTATCGAGCTTTCGGTCATCCACGCCGCGCGAAACACGTTGCAAGACGCGCAGCGCTTGATAGGGTTTTGGCAAAACCGACATCGTTAGCAGCAAAATCTCGGTCGCTATTTGCGGATTTTCGTTTTCAGCCTCTTTCACAACCGCGGCCAAACGCTGGATCGATTGCTCATGCATATCCCCACGCAAGCTCTGCACGCCGGTCCAGATCTGACGCCCTAATCTTTCAGCTGACAGGAGCGGGATCAAACGACCTAGGACATGGGAAGCTTCCGGCATCTTCGACAAAGCGCTCAGTCGCTCTGGTGAAATCTCTTGGATATTGTCCAAAAGTTCTGACCGCATTTTCTCTGCATATTCGCGCGCTTGGGTCATATCGCCGCGCAAGCTGGCTGCGGTGCCTAATGGCTCAAGATCGACATAAGCATCGGGTGCAAGTTGGCCGATGATCAGCCTCCAAACCGGCCCCAATCCAATCCGCGGCAAAGAGCCCGGCATAAGCCGATGTAGGGGCCCATTCTCAAAAAGATTTTCAAAGGGTTCGAAGAAAAGCCGGTCAAAACTAAGAACGCGCATATGGGCATTGCCCATCGCAAAGCTATAGGGAATGCCTGCTTCGCGCATGGCGTCGAGCAATTCACCAGTTGGAATGGATTGGACGCCTTGGACTTTCATGCGCTCTAAAAGCGCCCACAACTTCCCTGCAGTTGCTGGCGGGGTCGACAGCAACAATGCCTTTAAGGCTGCAATCTTGTCGTCGGTTAGAACTGTCATGGGCGGTTACTCAGGTCGGCACTCTAATGAAGCCACATCATCTGCAACTCTCAAGCACACTGTCGTAACAAAAATGCGTTAATTTGGGGTTTGCGAGTTCAAGCACAATAAAACTAAATCTAAACAGAATTTTCGGTGGCAGGCAGCAATAATCTAGCCCGTAAACCACCCAAATCCGATCGATCAAGTTTCAAGCTACCACCATAGGCGCGCGCCAATTCATCACAAATCGACAAGCCAAGTCCTGAGCCCGGAAGAGTCTCATCCAAACGCGCGCCGCGCTTGACAGCCGCGACCAAAGCGTCACCCTCTAGGCCCTCACCATCATCTTCAATGGTGATCTCAATCTGCCCAGTGGCAACCATGCGTGCATCAATCTCCACAAGTCCACCGCCATACTTGCAGGCATTCTCAGACAAATTACCGATCAGATCTTCCAAATCTTCTTTTTCGCCGCGAAAAACCAAATTATCCTCAAACTTGGCTGTGACTTTCACGCCTTCAGCCTTGAACAATCGTCCTAACGTGCGGCTCACATCTTCAATCACAGGCCCAACTGGGGTGCGTGCGCCCAAGGATTCCGCTCGCGCCGCAGCGGAAGCACGCTTTAAATAATGCTCTACCTGACGGGTCATGGCCTGAGCTTGCCGCGCAACCAAATCTTCAAACTCACCCATATTCTGACGAGATTCATTAAGAAGGACAGAAAGGGGCGTTTTCAAAGCATGCGCCAGATTTCCAACATGGGTGCGCGCCCGCTCTACCACTTCTTGGTTATGCGAAATGAGAGCATTGAGTTCCCCTGCCAATGGCGCAAGCTCTCGTGGCGCATCTTCATCTAGGCGGTCACGCTCACCATTGCGGATCATCGCGAGCTCGCGCCCCATTCTGCGCAAGGGCTCAAGGCCTAATTGGACCTGCAAGAAGATGGCCCCTAACAGACCAAGTGCCAATGCCAATAGACCTAAACTAAGCGCCAAGTTAAAACGATCACCGGCGGCGACCGCCTCCCCGATATCTGCCCCAACCAGCAAGAGGGTCTGACTGTTGCGGGAAGGCAGTTGCACCAAGCGGGCCGCAACCCTCAAGCGCTCCTTATTGCGGTTCATTTCTAAAGTCTGAGTGGTACCCGGCTGGGCTAGCACTTGTTCAAGCAAGACCATTGGCGGTTCAAACGGCTCGTCCCAAACAGAACGCGAACTCACACCTTGACCCAAAAGCTTGGGGCCAGCGGTCACATCGACAACCCGCCAATAATGCCCCGAAAGAGGGCGGACAAATCGCGGATCTGTTGGGGCTCGCGGCACCCGTAATTGCCCCTGTTCGTCGGTTTCAATGGTTGCAGCCAACGCATCAACCGAGACCGTTAGCTCACGATCAAAAGCTTCAAAAACGGAATTGCGAAACAAGGCGGACAGGCCATAGCCCGTTGCGACCAACACCAAGGCTGACCAAATAGCCGCGACAGCGACCAGTCTTCCTGCAAGGGAGCGCCGAGACCTCACCCTTTACCTGACTGGCTGGATGCATCTGGGTCAAGCAATTGGTAGCCAAGGCCGCGCACCGTCGAGATACGATCTTGGCCAATTTTCTTGCGTAGCCGACCAACAAAGACTTCTATTGTGTTGGAATCACGATCAAAATCTTGATCGTAAATATGTTCGATGAGTTCCGAGCGGGGAACAACGCGTCCGACATGGTGCATCAAATAGGTCAATAGACGAAGCTCGTGGCTGGTCAATTTCACGGGGTCGCCCGCTACCGTGGCTCGCTGTGCGCGTGGGTCAAGTCGCAGGTCACCGCACTCAAGCGCAGGCGTTGCATGGCCAGCGGCGCGGCGGACCAACGCGCGCAAACGCGCCAGCAATTCTTCGATGTGAAACGGCTTGGTGAGATAGTCGTCCGCCCCGGCGTCAAAGCCTGCGACCTTTTCACTCCATCGATCACGCGCGGTCAAAATGAGCACTGGGACAACCTTCCCGGCGTTGCGCCACCGTTCCAGCACCGTGACTCCATCAATCAACGGAAGTCCCAAATCCAAGACGATGACGTCATAGGGTTCCGTGTCGCCAAGGAAATGACCTTCTTCGCCGTCGGCGGCGACATCAACAGCATAGCCGGAATCATGCAGGGCGCGCTCAAGCTGACGACGCAAATCGGGATCATCTTCCACTACCAGACAGCGCATCCGCCTCACTCCTCTCACAAAAACATGTCGTCAAATTGACGATCAGGCCTGCTCGCAATTCCGTCCACACGGGGCAGCAGGGGCAGGCAACCTAGCCTTGTCGGCCGACAATTTGCCCAGACTGAGCATCGACTTTAAAAATCATGATCCGGCCACGGGAAGCCTGCCAGCGCACAATATAAAACGGTCGCCCATTCTCGGTTACAATTTGTGTATCTAACTGATTACCTGGCTCAATGGCGTTGATCATCCCCAAGACTTGGCTCAAAGGAACAATCTGACTGGCCAACTGAAACAGGCCGCCATTGCGCATATCTTCATGAAACACCAAGCCTGAAGGGCTCGGTGGCGCAGCACTTACCCGGCCTGCTTGCGCTGGCTCAACCAGACTTAAGCTGGCCAAGAGGGACGTGCTCAAAAGAAAGGCGAACAGCTTTTTCATGAGGAAAAGACTACATGCATGGTTCTGAACGTGGACTAAACAGGATCGATTAGTTTCATTCATAGAAACCGCCAATCCCGATCACTCTATGCGGACTCTTTAGGCTGTAACAATCCGATATGCCTGCGAAAAGCACTCCTTTACAGCGTTGAAGGCTGTAATCGGCTCGCTTTTGCCCAATCACTCGCGGCAGTAACAAATGCGCCAAATAGTGCGTCAGCATCTGCAGTTTCGTCGATCAAACGTTCGGGATGCCATTGCACACCCAGAGCAAAGCGGCGGTCGGGGCGCTCAATCGCCTCAACCAACCCATCGTCGGAAAAGCCGGAAACGATCACTTGATCGCTGATTTCCACTAAGGCCTCGCGGTGAAAGCTATTGACCTGCAAATGATCGAGCCCGGTGATAGCATGGAGTTTAGTGCCCGAAGTGACCTTCAGACCATGACGGGTTGTTCGATCATCATGGGCAATGCTGCCATCAGTATAGGATTTCGCATCCCCACTCATCCGACAACCAGACAGGCAACCCAGCATTTGCATGCCATTACAAATGCCCAAATAGGGCCGATCTTCCGCCAAAAAAGTCTCTACTAAGGCCCGCTCTATCGCAAAGCGATCTGACTGCGGTGCATAGCTTTCTTGGCCCGGAACATACCACTCAGATGGAAACTTGATCCGCGCGCCGGTCGACATCAGACCGGCACAATATGTGCGCGCAAAGTCTAAGGACTCTGGCGCGTAGGGCAGTCCTAAGGCGACGCCACCGGCTTTCTCAATCGCACGAAAATAGCCCTTACCCGTATCATAAGAGGCCCCACCTTGGCTGGTGTTTTCGTCCAAAATGATGCCGATAATCGGCTTATCCCCCACTAGACTCATGACCCCTCATCCTCGTTTTTTGGTCTAACGCTTTGGTGGCTCGTCCCGTCTAGACCATGTTGCCAGAAGCGCCTTCAATTCCCCATTATCGCCCTCGGGCAAGCCCAAGATCAACCGGATGAATAGGTCTCCCGGCGTACCGGGACGCGCCACGCCCTTACCTTTCAACCGCAAGACAGTGCCAGAATTGGAGTTGGGCGGGATGGTAAGCGAGACCGTGCCATTGGGAATGGTTGCCTCAACCCGCCCGCCTTCGAGGATCTCAGTCAAAGAGACCGGCAAGTCCATGCGCACGTCATCGCCATCACGATTAAAAACTGGATGGGGCTTTACGGTGACTGTCACCATCAAATCACCAGCAGGCATACCACCTTGGCCGGGGCCACCTTGTCCGCGCAGCCTGAGCGTTCGACCCGTCTCAACCCCAGCTGGAATGGTAACATCGATCGAGCGATCGCCCACATTCACCCGTTGCTTGGCACCAGAAATGGCATCTTCAAAGTCAATCTTAATGGCGGTCTGAATGTCTTGACCTTTGGTGCCCGCTTGAAAGCCAGGGCGTGGACCACCTCTGGCCCCAAAGGCAGCGCCGAACAGATCGCCAAACATGTCTTCAAATTCGGGTTGGCCGGGTCCAGTCTGCCGCCGACCTGCACCTGCCCCTCCGAACGGGCCACCGGGACCAAAAGGGTCGCCGCCGCCAAAAGGCCCGCGTCCGCCGGCATTACCGCCAAAGCCCGCAAACTTTGGATTGCCGTCCGCGTCAATCTCGCCTCGGTCATACTTCGCTTTGCGGTCTGGGTCGTCGAGAAATGTGAAGGCCGCAGAAACGCGTTTAAAGCGCTCTTCAGCTGCCTTATTGTTTGGGTTCGCATCGGGATGCAATTCTTTGGCGAGCTTGCGATAGACTTTTCGAACCTCGGCAAATGGGGCTCCGCGCGCAACGCCAAGCACTGCATAAGGTTCTTCTGCCACGCCTTGATCTCCCAAATTCCAGTCTAATCAGCGGGCTTAGCCAAACCTGAATTTGAGGCCGCGCACCACATATCCCAAAGACTTAGGCGCTCTCCACTTGCGGCGAAAGGGGGGCTAGCCAGTGTGTTGCACGCTTATCCGTTCTTCAAGGCGAAAACCCAACCGACCTGCGAGCCCCAGTTGGCAGACGGACACCGTTATCTGGGTCTGCAAGGCACCGAAGTCCGCAAGTTCCTCAACCGCGGAATAAAGATACGACGGCCCCTGAACTTCGGTCGTGCGAAGTGGGGTGCCTGCCGAATTCAGTATGGATACAAGATAAGCTTCAGCAACGATCGGCTGGGGCACATCCGGCAAGGCCCAGCTATCGCCATCACCGCTAGCCCGCCTCACCCAGGACAAATGGATACCACTTGAGGGCCGGTTTGTTTTGCGGGTCGCACTGCCTGTCACGTCGCATGTCTTTCTCCAAAAGTGCCAACTGGCGCGGGTCGTTGGTGGCGAAGACAAGAATGACTGATTGAATGAGCCGGTCTGAGAGAAAACCGAGCATGATGGTGATCCACCCAGCCAAAAGCCTAAAAACCGGGGAATTTGATCGCCCCAATTGTCGCTTTCTGCATGGATAAAGCTTGACCAGTTGGGCGGATCAGCGGCGTTCTGCAGGCTCATTTCAAGGACGGGTTTCAGGCTGATGCAGGGCGTCTTTCGCGCGGACCTATTGGAGCGCAAAGCGAAGATAAAAGCCTATAACATGCGCTTACTGACCATTCTGGCCGTCAGCGTGTTCGTTTTAGTTTGCTTGACAACCTACGCCACGTGGCGTCACTTTCTATCGGATTTGCCAAAGATTGCTTCAAACGAAGAAATCTGGACCGCAAATCGTAAGCCCAGCCTTGAAATGGTCGACGCCACAGGCGAAACCGTCACAATCCGCGGACCACGCTATGGACGCAAAGTCAGCGTGGATGCCTTGCCCGCGCATGTGCTGCAGGCGTTTCTCGCAGTCGAGGACGCCCGCTTCTTTGAACATGGCGGCGTCGACTTGTGGTCGATTGGCCGGGCGGTGTTAGAAAACCTGACCGCCGGCCAAACCGTCCAGGGCGCTTCGACCATCACGCAGCAATTGGTCAAGAACGTGTATCTAAGTCCTGAGCAGACCTTTAAGCGCAAGCTGCAGGAAATGGTTTTGGCGTGGCAGATCGATAACCGCCTGACAAAGAAGCAAATCCTCGAAATCTACTTAAACCGAATTTATTTTGGCCAGAATGCTTACGGGATTGATGCGGCGGCTTGGCGCTTCTTCTCCAAGCATCCAAGCAAGTTGACCTTAGCGGAAGCAGCTATGTTGGCGGGTCTGCCCAAGGCACCTGGTCGCTTAGCTGTGGACTTGAACGCCGCACCAGCGATTGAACGACGTGCGGTCGTGCTGCAACGTATGGTGTCAGCGGGTTTTATCACCCAAGCTCAAGCCGACGTGACCATGCGTGAGCCGGTCGCTTTGTATGTAACACCCGACATTCCCGAAGGCCAAATGGGCTATGTCATTGATATGGCCCAAAAAGAGGTTGAAAGCGTCGGCAAACAAGTTGCCCCAGACCGAATTCTGCGCTTGACCGTCGACAGCAGAATGCAAGCGGCAGCTGTGCAAGCTGTGCAAGCGCTGGTGGGTGACGGCACCGGCACCGGCGTCACGCAAGCCGCCCTGATTGCGATGGATCGACAAGGGCGCATCCTCGCCATCGTCGGTGGCCGCAACTATGAGGAGAGCAAGTATAATCGCGCCACGATGGCCAAGCGCCAGCCCGGCTCGAGCTTTAAGCCTTTTGTCTATGCTGCCGCTCTGGAAAAGGGCATGACGCCCGATACGATCCGAGTGGATAAGCCGATTAGTCTGGGCGGTTGGCGGCCCCGCAACTTCAATGGCGGCTATTCCGGTGCCATGAGCCTGTCGACGGCGCTGACGCGCTCAACCAACACAATTGCTGTCCAATTAGCCTCCGAAGTCGGCATTGATCGTCTGATCCTTTTGGCCCAGCGTTTGGGTATCGACAGTGAGCTGCCGCGCAATCTGTCGATCTCATTGGGGGCGGGTGAAGTGACTTTGCTGGACATGACACGGGCCTATGCCACCTTGGCTAATGATGGGGTGCGGGTTGACCCCTATTTAATTGAGCGGATCGACACGACGCGCGGTACTGTCGCGTTCCAGCGCGAGAATAAAGCTCCTGTCCAAGTCTATGAACCTCTGCGCGCCCGTCAAATGACTGCCATGCTGGCAGATGTAATCGCATTTGGCACAGGGAAGCGCGCACGCCTGCCCGGTGGTCGCGAAGCCGCTGGCAAAACAGGCACCTCGCAGAATTTTCGCGACGCGTGGTTTGTCGGCTATACGGCCGACATCATTTGTGGCGTCTGGGTTGGCAATGACAGCTCTAGCCCGATGAATGGCGTAACTGGCGGCACCTTGCCCGCGCTAATCTGGGAAGACTTCATGGCCGCAGCCCATGAAGGCAAGCCACTTTCGCCGTTACCCACTTTGGATGATTTGAAGCGACCAAGCCCCACCACCTTGGCGGCCTTCTATGAGAGTTTGGCCGATATATTCGCTGCCGCGGGCGGGCAGGATATGGCTGCCCTGCCCGCATTACGTAAATTGCCGAGCCCGAATGCCACTGCGCCTGCTCCGGCACCCGCACCAGCCACCAACATCGGCCGCTAAGCTCAGGCAGCCTGGCGTGCCGCGAGGATCATGTCAGAGGCTTTTTCTGCAATCATGATTGTCGGCGCATTGGTGTTGCCCGAAATCAGCCGGGGCATGATTGAGGCATCAACAACGCGAAGCCCCTCAACCCCGATCACGCGAAGCTGGGCGTCCACAACAGCCATCGGATCAGTGCCCATCTTGGCTGTGCCAACCGGGTGATAAATGGTCGAGCCGGTTTCGCGGGCATAGGCTAAGAATTGCTCATCACTGACCACACCATTGCCCGGCTCCATCTCTGCTTCGATGAGGCCAGCCAAGGAAGGAGCCTCGGCGATACGACGGCCAATCTTCAACCCTTCAACAATGGTTTGCTGGTCTAAGCTGTCGGCCAAATAATTGGGCCAAATGCCAGCATGCTGACTGGGGTCAGCCGACTTGATCTGAATGCGGCCCGTGCTCTCAGGGCGCAATTGACAGGGTGCAATGGTAAGGCCGGGTTGATCTTCCAGCACCATTTTTTGTTCTTCAAACAATTTCTTCTGGTCCATCGTCGCAGGCAGAATATGATACTGCACGTCTGGCGTTTCGAGGTCTGGCCGTGTCTTCACAAAGGCTGCGATATGAGCTGCCGACAAGGTCAACAGACCCTTACGTTGGAACAAAAACTTCAAGACCTCGCCGACAAAGGTCAAGCCCTTGGTCATCTCATTAACGGACTTCACGCCCGCTTTTAGCCGATAGCGCATGCCAACCACATAATGGTCGCGCAAATTCTCGCCGACACCTGGCGCATCGACTTTGACCTCAATGCCATGGCTTTGCAGCAAGGCAGCAGGGCCGATGCCCGACAATTGCAACAATTGCGGCGAATTGATCGCCCCACCGGCTAGAATAACCTCGTGCTTGGCTGAGGCCGTAATCATGTCGCCATCGACCGAGAATAAAACCCCTGTCGCGCGCTTGCCGTCAAACAAAACCTTATGCGCCAAAGCATGGGTTCGGATTGTCAGATTTGGCCGGTGCTTGACCGGATTGAGGTAAGCCACCGCAGCAGAGCAGCGCATGCCGTTCTTTACCGTCAGTTGGTAATAGCCAATGCCCTCTTGGTTTTCGCCATTGACGTCATCATTGCGCGGAATCCCTGCCTCAATCCCTGCCTGAATGACCGCATCGGAGACCGGATGCTTTTGGGTAACGTCAGACACGTTTAAGGGCCCGCCGGTGGCATGACCGTCCATGCCAGATCGTTCTTGGTTTTGCGACTTGAGAAAATAGGGCGCGCAATCATCCCAGCCCCAGCCTTCGCAACCTAATTGCCGCCAGATGTCATAATCGCGCTGTTGGCCACGAATATAGAGAAGGCCATTGATCGAGCTCGACCCGCCCAGAACTTTACCGCGTGGCCAAACATGCTGGCGACCATTGGTGCCGGGGTCTTCTTCGGTCTGATAGAGCCAATTGACCTTGGGGTCTTTCAAAGTCTCAGCATAGCCCACAGGAATGTGGATCAGGGGTGAAGTATCCTTACCGCCTGCTTCTAACAGCAAGACCCGAATTTTTGGATCCGATGTGAGGCGATTTGCCAGAACACAACCTGCGCTACCCGCGCCAACGATGATGTAGTCATAGGTTTCGCCCGCAGGCAGATTGGCTTCGCTCATCCCAGTATCCTCTGTTTTTGCTTTGATTTGGCGACAACTTAGCCAAGACCGACCCAAATGAAAGCGCTTTCTAAGATTGTCCGCAAAAAATGACACTGTCGTCAACATGACGTAGCGTAAACTTTGTGCTTGACGCTACGGAAATCTATTCTAATTGTTATAACACTGACCAGCAAACCAGCTGTTCAGCTCCAGATTTAGGAGATAGCGTCATGAAACAGCCCCAAGCTCTCGCACCACCGACCCAAAAAATGTTGTACCGCACGGCTGCCCTAACCGGGTCTGGGATCCTTTGGCTTGGCCTCGGCTATCTCGCCTTGACCTATGTCCCAACGATGCAAAAGCTGCAATTGCCCGAACCACCCGTGATTAAAGTCGACCCACGTAACCCGCCCAAGCCTGTTATTCCGCCCAAACTTGAGCCAGTTAAGGCCACCAAAAGTCAGCCAAATCAACAAACCCCAATCAACGAGCCAACCCTGACAGAGCGGCCCACCGCCGAAGTGTTGCCTTTAGCTCCTGTCGACAGCCTGCCGGTTGGGCCAGTAAATGATGGGCCAGTTATGATTACAGGGGGCGAGGCAACACTCGGTCCAGTTACTACTCTGCCGCAGGCCGAACCCGAGACCAACCCTGCCCCTCGCCTCATCATCAACCCAGTCCGGCAAGCTGGTGCTAATCCAGCCTTCCCGAGAAAGGCGCTCGACAGGGAAATCTCCGGCGACGTGACGCTGAGCTTCACCGTTACCGCCCAAGGCAAAGTCGCCAATCTCATGGTGGTGAATGAGGCCCCCAAGGGCTATGGCTTTGCCGAGGCCGCACGCAAAGCCGTCGAAGCTTGGACCTTCCAACCTCAAACGATCGACGGGATCGCGGTTGCTTATCCCGCCCGCTATACGATCAGCTTTAAGCTCGAAGACTAAGATTCAGCCAAGCGGGTCATGGCTTCGGCTGAAGCTGCGGCCGTGACCCGCCCCAGAGCTTCGCCTGCGTCGAAGCGATTGGCTATCGCAGCAATGGCGAGAGGCTTTTTGGGGTCAAAACTCAACTCAGCCAGCCAGTACGTATTAGATCCATTGTGCCAGAGACTGCCGTCCTCACGCTCCACCCAACCAAAGGCGTAATTGGACTCTGGTGGCGGCGTGTGCAGAGCGCGCCAAGTTTCAGTTTTGAGGTAATCCGTGCTTTGGCCTTGATGCCCGAGGCTATGCGCGAGGCCAAAGGTGAGAAGGTCTGGGATGGAAATGTGTGCGCCACCTGCCGGGGCCATGCTGGCTGGATTATCCGCTCCTGCACCGAACCCTACAGGCATTAGTCGACCACCCAGCAAAGCTTTCCGGTGGCCTTGCGGATTGCCTTCTCCGGGCGGACCAAAGCCAGCGGTGGCAAGCTTCAGCGGCTTGAAAACTTCTTCGACCATCAAGTCCTCATACGCTTTGCCGGTGACGGCCTCACACAAGGCTCCTGCCAAGACATAGCCATTATTGGGATAAACCATGCCGCTCTGAGGCGGGAGAGCAAAGGCTTTTGAGACCCAAGTCGTGCGGCCCTCGCGTGGTGAATTGGCACCAGACTGAGCCATCATGTCAAAGGGCGACAAATTAGTCGGCATGCCGGTCTGACCTGTCATCAAATGGGCCAGTGTCTTGTCGCGATAGGCTGACAGCATATCGGGCGCGAGGGTGACGAAGGCATCTGCCAATTTCATGTCCCAAGAAAGCAGCCCACGCTCCACAAGGCGGGCCACCAAGGTCGCGGTCATAGATTTGGTAATCGACCCTACATGCCAAAGCTGGCCTTCGCGCGCGGGCGTGGTGTCGGTCACAGTCAAAGTTCCGGCGACAACTTCGCGGCCTTCTTGGGCTTTCCCGCGCAAGACCTGAAAACCGCCCACAATGGCCGGGATTTGATACTTGGCTTGGCCAACCGTCACTTCTGCCGATAGGTCACCGAGGTCTTTGAGCGCACTTTTTTCTGGCACGGCCCCTTCGGCTAAGCGCGACAAAGTCAACGGCAGCGCGCCGCCCTGCGACCACGTGCCTTCCAAAACACCCTTGTCTGACAATTTAAGAACAAGACGGCCCTTGATAGCGGAGAAGGTCACATCGAGCGCCGCTTCACTAATTGTGCCGGCATCAGCGGGGATCGGTTGGTTGCCTTGATCGACAGAAAAGAGGATTGGCAATTGGCCGTCTTGCACCACCAAGACCAATCGCAGCGTTGTGGAGCCTGCAACCAAATGCCGGCCCCAACGACCCTTTAAGTCTGCGCCAGGCTTTGCTTGTGCGGATTTCGGGGACCCAAACAGCCAAGCAGCTAAAGGAATGGAAGCTACTAACGACCAGAGCGACGTACGACGCGAAACCATGATCAATCCTAAATCTGTAGACCGGCCAATCTGGCCTCAATCCATACCTAAAAACGCATTTACCGTCAGCCGTCCGGTGCTTGGATTTGGATCAAAAACAAATTCTTTGGGGATATAAGCACAGTGAAGGCTGGAACTGAGATAAACAATCATGCGGTTAAAGCGCGCTTCAATGCGGCCAATCATCTCATAAATCGGGCTGGTCTCATCAATATAGGCGGCATCCGGCAGGCCGAGCCTTCCCACGTCGTCGTGAAGCGCCGCTTCGAAAGCTGGAAAGCGGCCCGCATCAACGCTTTCAAATCCAGTGCTACGTTGGCGGTAAAAGGCTGTGCCCCCTTGGTTCTCGCCTTGGCAAAGATAGAGAAGCGCTGCCACGCGGCCATATTCGAGGCTGTCGAAATGCGGCAGGCGCTGGATCGGTTGAAGCTGATCCGAGGGCGTGGTCACAAGGGAGAAATTGCATTCTCTCAAGCCTGCTCGACCGGAATAGTCAAAACAGCGGGGCAGGATTTCAGCTAAAGGACCCAATAGGGTTTGAAAGGATGAAGGCGGCACAGGGGCGCGGATTCCTGGATAGAACGGCCCATTTGGTGCAAAGCTTGGCCCGTTAACGGCCATATCGATCATGGCGTCGGGATCAGTAAGATAGTCGTCCAGCACGACCAGTTTAATGGCCTCACGTCCGAAGTGATACACTTGCGCCAGCCGCCCTTGCGTCTCAAAAACCTCAACTGGATTTTGTGGTAGCCCGTCCATCACATCCCATCTGTCACGGTACGACAATAATCCTGCGCGCGCTCAGCTTGCACGCGCTTAAATGCCTCCGCGCTTGGTGCCAGACGGCGGACCAGCAAGAGCCCCTTGTCACTGGGCAGACTGACCACGACTTCCCCCAACTTGGCCGCAATCGGTGAGCGCGCCGAGACAACCATAATCTGGGCCCCCTCTGGCCCAATTTTGCGGTCATTCAGGGTGAACACATTGTCCGTATTACCGGCGTAGAAAGCCGCAGACGTATAGTCTGCGCCTTTACCGACAAACACCCGAACCGGCCCCTTTGTAAGGTCAAGGGCGCAAGTGGAATAGGCAAGATCGGGTGACGAACGCACGATTTGCTGGTTTTGCGGGGTGACCATATTGCCATGGGCGAGGCGATTCATGCCACCGGAAGCTTCGGCGATACGCTTCATCGCGATGTTCATGATCACACTCGGGATCAGGCCGATGGTCAATAAATGTCCCAGAACCGCGAGCAACGCACCAAAGGCTAAGGGCTTCAGCCAGCCGGGCTTCTTCATGTCCTGAGCCATTAGTTCGCTCCCCCTGTTGCTGGCGTTTGGGTACAGGAAACTTTCTTGACGCTTGGAAGCTTCAAGGCCTGCAGGGCCGATTTCTCAACCGATTGCGGGTTGTATAGGCGGATCGTCAAAGAATAAGTGCCGCCGCCCTTGCTGGATAGCCAAGGGCCGGGTGTTGCTGGCCGTGTGGCGCTCAATGTCCCAGTCCAAGTCGTTGCAGGAGCCACAAGCGCGCGCGTGGCGTCTATAGAGCTCGCGCCATCAGTATTGACGGGTAGCATTTGGTCTGCCCCATAAATCGTGATCGACCACCAGCGCGTCGGGATCGCCTCACCGCTCAGCGCATAGGTGCATCCTTCAACCAATTTGGCCCCATCATCATCAACGTCGCGGTTGAAATAGACAGTCTCTTCCTTGGTGAGCGCCAACAGGCCGACACGCGCAATCGTCGCTCGCACCCAAGGATTGGCAGCTGCAGCACCCACCGTTGGGTCAGTCGACCAGCGGCCAGAGGTGATGTTGGCATCGCTAAACAAACCACCAGAAATGCTGAGCGCGGAGCCCACACCAATCCCTAGGCCCAAGACGCCGCAGATAAGCCATCGCCACATAGGCACCCTCCCTTGATGTTTAGTCTTGATGTCAGCTTAAGCGACTGGGCGGGAAAGAATAGGGGCTCTTTGCACAACTGGGTGTGGCTTAGGCTTTGGCAATTGCGAGGCAGAGCTCTCGCCCAATCAAGGCAGCTGTACCGACATCGCCATGGTTCCAGCGTAGGACAAGTGCTTTTGCGCGTAAGCTTAAGAACGGTGCCTCACCGCCTGCCGCAGACATGGCCAAGGCTGGCCCAAGTCGGCCGGACCAAACAAGCGCTGGGTCGCGATCGGTTGCCCACGCAAGCCCATCCACACCGCCGGGCGTAGGCACTGGAGTGAGCGTTCCATCGGCCGGCAAAGCAAACGGCCAAGGCGCCGCTTTCGGGGCAAAAATCAGACTGATGGGGGCAGCCTGCTTCAATCGAATAACAAGAAAAACTTGCGGGCCCGATTGAACCGCCGCCATGGCAAGGCCTTGTACCCGTCCCGTCATCGCGTCTTGCGCGTCGCGAGGTACCAGCGCGCGCAGACCGGCATCTTCGGCGTCGGATAGGGCAGCTTGAATGGCGGAGTCATTGACGATGCCTGTGGCTTGGACGAGTGCGCCACCACCTTCACGAGCACCAGCTGCCATCAGACGCCATAGCGCGACAGCCCCTGCCCCCGTTGAGGCGAGAACCAGCAACAGGACCAATGCGCCTGCGCCATAGGACACAAATCCGGGTGCATTGAGCGCTAAGGGCGCCAGCAAGGCGAGTAGGAAAAAGGCCAAGATCAGCCCGCCCGCAGACAAGGCGATCAATCCGCCTTCATGGCCTGTTCGCGCCTTCGCCGCGTCAAATCCATCTCGCAAATTCTGCAGGAGGAATTTGGGGTTCAAAAGGAGAGGTGTTCGCGCCATGGCCTAGTGATGACGTGACTCTGTGCGTTTGTGAAATCCGATGCTTAAGACAGTTTCAGACGCGGTCAAAGTAACGCGCTAGCACGCCTTCATAAATGTCGGTCAGCGTCTCAATATCGCGGGTTTCGACCCGCTCATTGACCTGATGCATGGTCGCGCCAACCAACCCAAACTCACACACAGGGCAATAATCCTTGATGAAACGCGCATCCGATGTACCGCCCGTGGTCGACAGCTCAGGCCTGCGACCTGTTATCGCCTCACACGAGTCTTGGATGAGGTGGGTCAAAAGACCTGGCGGGGTGAAAAAGGCTTCACCAGAAACCATGATGGACAGATCAATCTTGCCGTTGAACCCCACTTGCGCACGTTGCGCTTCGGCCCGCAGCCAATCGGAGAGGCTTTCCCCCGTGTGGGCTGTGTTGAAGCGGATATTGAAGCGAGCTGTTGCCTTTTCTGGGATCACATTGGTCGCAGGATTGCCGACATCCATGGTCACCACTTCCAGATTGGACGGCTGGAAGCCTTCCGCTCCGTCATCTAATTTATGGCTCTGGATTTGATGCAAGAAGCCAATCAACGCACGCACAGGATTTGCGGCCTTGTGGGGATAGGCGACATGGCCCTGAATGCCGGTCACTGTGACGGTGCAATTAAGCGAGCCACGGCGCCCATTTTTGATCATATCGCCCATGGCGTCTGGATTGGTTGGCTCGCCTACCAAGCATTGATCCAGCACTTCACCCTCGGCGGTGATGGCTTGAAGGAGCTTCTTGGTGCCATGCAAGGCAACCCCTTCTTCGTCCCCGGTAATTAGGAATGATATGGAGCCCTTAGGATTTGGGTGTTTTTCCAAATAGCGGGCCGTGGCCGCAATAAAGGCCGCGATACCGCCTTTCATGTCAGCAGCACCCCGTCCGATCAGCAAGCCATCCTGCAGCGCCGCTTCAAACGGATCGACTTTCCATTGTGCCAAGTCCCCCGTCGGGACCACATCGGTGTGGCCTGCAAAACAGAAATTTGGGCCCTCTGTGCCAAAGCGCGCATACAGATTGTCGATATCCTCGAAGGGATAACGTTTCACGCGAAAGCCCAATCCTTCCAGTGCACTTTGAACAACGTCGAGCGCGCCAAGATCAGCCGGCGTGACGGAGGGTTTGCGGATCAAGTCGCAGGCAAGACGGATGGGGTCGATGGTGTTTGCGTTCATACCAACAATCTAGGGCAGATCGGCGGCTCTAGCCAGTGGCCGCCACGCGCCGGATCGCAGCCATGGCTGCCGCATTCGCAATCAAGTCCGCTCCTTCGGTCCAAACGGGCTGACCTGACTGGATGGCTTCTACAATGCCATCGAACTGATAGGCGAAAGTTGGACGTCGAGGAAAAGTTTCACGGGTTTCTTGGCCCTCTGTGGTTAAGATAAATTCCGAGCCATATTGGGGAGCCAGCGGGTTATCAATGTCGAGTCGACCTTTTGTCCCCACAAGCTCTAGCCGCGGCGGCTTACGGCCACCTTCGGGGTCCATGTCACAAATCACATCGGCCTGAAGACCACTTGGAAACGAGAAATGGGCCGTTGTCCGTCGGTCAATGCCGTCGGGCTCAAGATCTTGATGTGCCGCCGTCACCTCAGGCTCAACACCTGCCAAGTGGCGCAACCAGCTGACCGGATAACAGCCCAGATCAGCTAAGGCCCCGCCGCCTTGTGAGGCTTGCCACCTAAACTCACGCGCGTTGCGGACGATTGGCGCAGAAAATTCTGCCTCCGCCGACAAAAGCTCACCTAACTGACCCGATTGCACAATCTCTACCGCGCGGCGAAACAAGGGATGCCAGCGATAGTGGAAGGCCTCGATCAACCGCTTGCCAGCTTTGTCTGCTGCTTCCACCAAGGTGCGCGCGTCAGCTTCGTTCACCGTCGCGGGCTTTTCCAGAAAGACATGCTTGCCCGCTTCAAGAGCCTTGAGACTCCACTCGAAGTGGCCAGCTGGCGGTAGTGCAATATAGACAACATCGACATCGCTGCGCGCTATGACATCGTCATAGAATCCAGCATTGGGAATCGCATGCGTCATCGCGAACTCAAGCGCGCGTTCTCGCGTTGATGCTCCAATTGCCACCAAAGTTGCATCTGGATTCTCAGACAAGGGATCAATCAACGCAGATTTGGCTATGCGTGCTGCCCCTAGAATAGCGAACCGAAGAACCATCTACTTCCAATTCCAAAAGACGAACCCACCTACTAAAGGTCTGAAGTTTTGATCCGAATCGACAAAAACGCAAGCAAGCAAATTTGGTTTGGTATGACACACCGTCAGGCCAATCATATCACGAGAACGTGATATGATTGGCGATAGCTAAAACATTTTACACTATCGAATGAAACCAAAGCTAACTGCAGCGCTTAGCCCGCCATTCAGCAACTTGTGGCAAACTTTCCCATCCGAAAGCCGCTTCGCTCGGGCCATTGGCTCGTAGTGTTTCGAGGCGGCTCATGCCGTCTTCATAGGTGGGAATATGGCCAATTGGCACCCACCAAAAAGCCATATGGGCGGTACCAAGGGAAGGAAACCATTCGGCCTTTTGATTGTAAACTTTGACGTGGGCGGTCTTCCAAACAAAGTCTTCCAAGGCTTCCGCCGTCTTCCACACACTCATATTGATCAAGAAGCGCGGGTCTTCTGACGCGCGAATATCCATGGCATTGCCGGCATCGGATTTTAGCCGCCACACAAACCCCTCTGCCCGTTCGGCAATGGCATTTACCGCATCAATGCGGCTGGTGAAGCCTTCAAAGCGCGGATCGTCCTGATCATAGCGCGATACAGAGACATTGATTTGGGCGAGGTAATGATTTTCTGGCTGAGGAAACAAAAGGCCTCCTAATCGCGTAATAGCTCGTTGATACCTGTTTTGGAGCGGGTTTGAGCATCGACAGTTTTGACGATGACCGCGCACGCCAAGCTGGGTCCGCCCTTTGGATCCGGCAAAGAACCCGGCACGACCACCGCATAGGATGGTACTTCGCCGCGATAGACGGCCCCTGTTGCGCGGTCGATTATTTTGGTCGACGCGCCCAAGAACACACCCATCGAGATGACCGCCCCTTCGCGCACGATGACACCTTCGGCCACTTCAGAACGGGCACCCACAAAAACATTGTCTTCAATGATCACCGGACCAGCTTGTAAAGGTTCCAACACCCCGCCAATGCCAGTACCGCCCGAAATATGGACATTGGCCCCGATCTGAGCGCAAGAGCCTACCGTAGCCCAGGTGTCGATCATGGTATTTTCGCCGACATAGGCACCAATATTCACAAAGCTGGGCATCAGAACCGCGCCCTTGGCGATAAAGCTGCCGCGGCGCACGACCGAACCTGGCACCATGCGGAAGCCCGCTTCGCGGAAATCAGGCTCTAGCCAGCGCGCTGTCTTGAGTGGCACTTTATCAAAAGCGCGCCCAGCATGTTGGACCGGACGGAGATCATGCTCTGGGTCGATCAAATAATTGTCGTTGAGCCGGAAAGACAGAAGCACCGCCTTCTTCAGCCATTGGTGCGTTGTCCATTGTCCGTCAGCGCCACGCGAAGCTACGCGCACGACACCTTGATCCAACAAAGTCAAAGCTTCCCCCACCGCATCTCGAACGGCCCCAGTCGTCTCAATCGAGATGGTCGTCCGGTCTTCCCACGCAGCGTCAATGGTGGCTTCAAGTTGGTTTAGATCAGTCATGGGCGTGGTCATTTTCAGCTAGCGGGTTTGGCCATAAGGCCTTTTGCTATGCCTGTGCTTGAAGTGTCACGCAATCGCTTGCGGCACTAGACACAGGCAGAATTAGAACAAACGTCCACCATTCGGCACGTTTTGATCGGGCGCAAAGAGGACAACTTTGCCATCCGGGTCCGGGAAACCGAGTGTGAGCACTTCAGACCGGATCGGACCAATCTGTCGCGGTGGGAAATTGACCACCGCCGCAACTTGACGACCGACCAATTCCTCAACGCGATAATGAGTGGTGATTTGGGCGGAAGATTTTTTCACGCCCAGAGTTGGACCGAAGTCGATCATCAAAAGATAGGATGGCTTGCGAGCTGCCTCAAAAACCTCTGCGGTTACAATCGTGCCGACGCGAATATCGACCTTCAAAAAGTCGTCGAAGGTGATGGGCTCAGCGGCAGGGGCTAAGGCGTCGTGCAGGTGATGCATGGGCTTACCTAGATAGAATCTTTTTCTTCAACCACCAAGATCCGGGCGGCCCCAACGGGGCTAGCAATATGTTCATCGCCCACTTGGGCCACAAAAACATCATTGGGACCAAGACGTACGGTCTTTTCAACGCCTTCTGTGCGATAGGACATATCGACATAGCCATCGACGACCATAAAAACTTCCGCGCCGGTATTGGTGTGCCAGATATAGGGCTTATCCGTCCAATGCAGGCGCACCGTGGCTCCAGCAATCTCGGCCAAATCGCGCGCACCCCACGCGCGGTCTGCGGTAAATTGGGTGATGTCTTGATGGATGTCAGCCATGTTGATTTCCTGCGCCTACAACAGCTTCCAAGAAAGCAGTCAGGTCATTGGTCATGTGATGTACATGGTCGGGCGTCTCATCGACTGGGCCGGCAGGACGGCCATCCAAGGGTTCATGGCTCCAATCCTTCCAAGACCAGACGAGGATGGTGGAAAAGCCAAGCTCATGGGCGGTCAACAAATTGCGCGATAAATCTTCAACCATCACGGCCTTGGTAGGCTCAACCACATGGCGGTCAATCAGGACATCAAAGGCTTCACGCTTGGGCTTAGGCACATAACCGGTGGCCTCAATGTCAAACAAATCGTGGAAGACGTTGTCTAGACCCAAAGCCGTCAGCGTGCGCTCTGCATGGCCACGAGAGCCATTGGTGAACACCATTTTTCGGCCGGGCAAAGCCTCAATCGCTGCCCGCAATTTCGGCGCAGGCACAACGGGGCTGTAGTCTAGATCATGGACGTAATCGAGGAAGGCACTGGCGGGCATAGCATGCTCGCGCATCATGCCGTTCAACGTCGTGCCATAGGTTGTGTAATAATGCTTCTGCTTGGCTTTAGCCGCATCATAATCGAGGCCCAAATAGCTGCCGACAAATTCGGTCATCCGTTCATCGATTTGGGCAAACAAATCACATTCAGCGGGATAGAGCGTATTATCGAGATCAAAGACCCAATCTTCGGCCTCATAAAGTCGGGTCAGCGGGCGTGTGGTCATGAGCGAATAAGGGTTCCAGAACCTGAGTCAGTGAAAAGTTCGTTGAGGATGGCGTGGGGCGTACGACCATCGAGAATAACCACGGCCTCAACGCCCGATTCAATTGCTGTGATGGCTGTCTCTAATTTAGGGATCATCCCGCCATTCGCAACGCCAGACGCCATTAAGGCCCGCGCGTCTGCAATCGTCATCTCTGGGATCAGATTGCCATCGCCATCCTTTACCCCTTCAATATCGGTCAACAATAAGAAGCGCTTGGCATGAAGAGAGCCAGCCAGAGCCCCAGCCGCCGTATCGGCATTGATGTTAAACGTGGCACCCGCTGGGTCCACCCCAATGGGCGCAACAACCGGCACATAGTCCTGCTCGGCCTTGATCAGGGTCATAACCAATTGCGCATCAACCTCTTTTGGATCGCCGACAAAACCCAGATCCACCACTTGCTCAATCCGGCTTTCAGGGTCCTTGCGCGTGCGCACAACTTTTTCGACCGTGAACAGGCGTGCATCCTTGCCAGACAGGCCCACGCCGCGCACATCGGCCTCGCGGCCTGCCTGGGTGATTAAATGGGCCAATTGCTTATTGACCGCACCTGACAGCACCATTTCGGCGATTTCCATCGTGGCGGTATCTGTGACGCGCAAACCGTCGACAAACTCAGATTTGACCCCTGCCCGGTTCAGCATGGCGCTAATCTGCGGCCCGCCGCCATGCACGACGACGGGGTGAATGCCGACAAGCTTCAACAAGACCACATCAGCCGCAAAGCGCTGGGCGGTTGCCTCATCACCCATCGCATGGCCACCATATTTGATAACCACCGTCTCGCGGTCATAGCGCTGGATAAAGGGCAGCGCCTCAGCCAAGGTTTTGGCGGTTGCAAAAGCGGTTTCAGCTTTGCTGGGGGCGGCAGTGTCGGCAGTCATAGGCGTTAGATTCCCAAGGCGGTCAAAGGCAGGGTGATCGCTTTAGCGGGCTATGCCCCTTACGCCAAGCCGTTTGGGCGTTGGCATGAAGGCCAGCATGCAGGTTTACCGAAACGTCTTAACCTCAAAGCGACCCGTGTGGGTCGCAATCCCGCGCTTCATCCCTTCGCTGACATAAGGCGTGGAGACATTGCCCATAGCGTCCACGGCGATCAGGCCGCCATCACCGCCTTGGGTCTCCATGTCAGCCAAGGCACCAGCACAAGCAGAAGCCAAGGTCTGCCCGCCGTAACGAACGCGGGCGGAGATGTCGGCTGCTACGGCGGCGCGCATGAAATATTCGCCTTGGCCTGTACACGACACCGCAACACGCTCATCCGCCCAAGTCCCGGCCCCGATCAAGGGCGTATCGCCGACACGGCCCGGCATTTTGTTGAGAAGGCCTCCGGTTGAAGTCGCAGCAGCTAAGCGCCCGGCAATATCGCGGGCGACGGCACCGACTGTGCCATGCGCCAACTCACCGGGTTCTACCGGGCGGCGAACGGCTGGCGTGTAATAGGCGGAAGGGTCTTCGATTTCTTCCAATCCCAACTCGTGCGCAAAGGCCTTAGCCCCAGCGCCGACCAGCAACACATGCGGGGTTTCATCCATCACCGCGCGGGCGGCCATGATCGGCGAACGGAAACCGACCAAAGCCCCCACCGCCCCTGCGCGACGCAGCGCACCGTCCATAACGGCAGCATCGAGCTCATACTCGCCATTGGCATTGGCTGAAGCGCCTTTGCCCGCAACGTGGAAACCGGAATCTTCCAACTCTCGCACCATGGAGACCACTACGTCGAGCGCGGATAAGCCTTCTTCCAGCATGTCGGCCCCCCGTTTGAGGACTTCAGCCATATGGGCTTCTTCCCGGTCATAGGTGCGACCGCGTGCTGGTCCTGCTCCGCCATGAAGTGCCAATGCCCAAGCCATGAAACGCTCCCTAAAGGCTGGGCACCAAAAAGGTCACCCAAGAAAAATGAGAAATGAGACATCTTGCTCTAGTGCGAAGCGTAGCACTTCGCTATGCCTTTCAAAACAGATTGCTCAGGAGACACATCATGAAGGCGCTTTTGTCCCACACCCCCGGTATGCCCGAGACCCTCAACTTGGCAGAATTGCCCGATCCAGTTGCAGGCAAAGGTGAGGTCATTCTCGATGTTAAAGCCGTCGGCATCAATTATCCTGACGTGTTGATCATTCAGGACAAGTATCAGTTCAAGCCAGAGCGCCCGTTTGCACCAGGTGGTGAAGTCTCCGGCGTCGTCTCGGCCGTTGGCGAAGGCGTAACCCACCTCAAAGTCGGTGACCGCGTGATTGGCTCGACCGGTTGGGGCGGCTTGGCGGAAAAAATCGCTTTGCCAGCCGCACGCTGCATCCCCATCCCTGACACGATGCCGTTTGATGAGGCTGCGGCCTTCATCATGACCTATGGCACCAGCCATTATGGCCTGAAAGATCGCGGGCACCTGAAGGCGGGTGAGACGTTGCTGGTTCTCGGTGCTGCTGGCGGGGTTGGTCTTGCTGCGGTTGAGCTTGGTAAAGCCATGGGCGCGAAAGTCATTGCCGCTTGCTCCACCCAAGAAAAAGTCGACGTCTGTCTCGCCCATGGCGCGGATGAAGGCTTGGTCTATCCAACCGGTGAATTTGACGCTGAAGGCAAAAAGGCTTTGGCAGATTTGTTCAAAAAAGCCTGCGGCCCCAATGGCGCTGACGTGATTTATGACGGCGTCGGTGGAGCTTATGCCGAGGCCAGCTTGCGCGCCATCGGTTGGGAAGGCCGTTTCTTGGTCATCGGTTTCCCGGCAGGCATTCCAGCCATCCCGCTAAACCTGACGCTTTTGAAGTCCTGCCAGATTGTTGGTGTGTTCTGGGGCGCATTTACTGCGCGCAACCCAAAGGCGAATCAGGAGAACATCGCTGAACTGATGGCTCTGTATGCAGCGGGAAAGATCAAACCCCATGTCTCTGCACACTTCCCATTGGATAAGGGCGCAGAAGCGATCCGTCATCTTATGGACCGCAAAGCCACTGGAAAGGTTGTTGTAACCTTATGACCGAACCAAAGCCTCCCAGTGCCGTGATTGTTGCTGGGACCTTTCGGGCAAGGCGGGGTGTGACCTTGCCCGTATTGGCAGCTATGGCAGCGATGTCGACGGCGTCTCGTGCAGAAGAAGGGTGTGAACTTTATACTTATGCCGTGGATGCATTTGATCCCATGACGATCCGGGTCTTTGAAATCTGGGCAGATATGGCGTCGTTTAAGCGCCATCGCGAAGCCAATCACACAAAAATCTGGCGCGGCAAGTGGAATGATCTTGGGCTTGGCGAAGCCAATCTGACTACTTACGAGATCAACGATAGAGCACCGATCTAGACGGTGTCACATAAACTCAGGGAGTATAGCTATGGTTGGGCGCGTACAGGGCAAAGTCATTGTCGTGACTGGGGCTGCGAGCGGCATTGGCCTCGGAACGGTCGAACGCTTGATAGAAGAAGGTGCCTTTGTTTTGGCAGCCGACATTCAGGATGAAAAGGGCGCGAACCTAGAAGCTCGCTTCAAAGACAAACTGATCTATCGCCATTGCGATGTCACCGATGAAGCCCAAGTCAAAGCTATTCTCGACCAAGCTGCCGACCATTTTGGCGGTGTCGACGGCCTGTTCAACAATGCAGGCTCCGCCGGCGTCATGAGCCCTTTGGAAGAAGTTGAGTCCAAGGACTGGAAAGCGATTTTCGATATACTCGTTACTTCGGTCTTTTACGGCACCAAGCATGCCGTGCCTCATCTGACCAAGCGCGGCGGCGGCGCGATCGTCAACACCGCCTCCATTGCAGGCCTTGAAGCGGGTTGGGGCCCGATTGCCTATTCCACAGCAAAGGCGGCCGTCATCCATTTCAGCAAGGTCGCCGCGGCGCAGTTGTGCGCGAAGAACATTCGGGTCAATGCGATCTGCCCCGGACTGATCGCCACTTCCATCTTTGGCACGGCCCTTGGCATGCCTCGCGAGCAAGCCGATCAATTGGCGGCCCTTATCGCACATCAAGGTGGCTCGGCCCAACCTATTGGCCGGGCAGGTCAGCCAAGCGATATTGCCGAAGCGGTCCTCATGTTCATGAGTGATGCGGGCAGCTTTATGACGGGTACGCATCTGGTCGTCGACGGTGGCATAACTATCGGGCCTCGCCACGCATGGGACCCCGCTGCCCCCTCGCCCATGGCCTCCATCTTTGGCGACGCGTTGCCGACACCGCAGGGCTAGCTCAAATACGCAATGGATCAGTCCGCTAGCCCAACTAAAAAACTGCCCCTCTCGCCCAATGGCATTGGTGCGCTTTGGATGTTGGGTTCAGCTGTCGGGTTCTTGATCATGGCCGTATTGGCCAAAGGCCTTGGCTCGACGACCAGTGTTGCCATGCTGATTTTCTGGCGCTCCTTGGCTGGGGTGGTAGCCGTTTTGCCGTTTGCCTTGATGGCCGGACCGAAGGTTTGGAAGACCAGTCGGCCCTTCAAGCTCTTGCTGCGCTCTAGCTATGGCACAATTGGTTTTTTTGCGGGCTTTTACGCTCTGGTGCATTTGCCTTTAGCGCAAAGCCAAGCGTTGAGCTTTTCACGCACCCTATTCATGACCATTCTGGCGGTCGTGATCTTGAAGGAGAAAGTCGCGTGGCGACGCTGGACCGCCGTCGGGATTGGCTTCCTTGGTATCTTGATGATGACCAAGCCAGACTTCTCAAGCCATGCGACTGCCGTTGATCCAGCAACCTTGGCAGCGCTGGTTTCCGCGTTGGCGTTTGCGTTTGCGCTGGTGACTGTCAAGGATCTGACCAAAGATCATTCATCTTTGACATTGGTGGTCTATGGCAATGTGTTCACGACTTTGGCGGGCCTGCCCTTCCTCATCCTCGACCCTGTTTTGCCAGACTTGAAGACGATGGCTCTTCTCATCGCGATGGGTTTCGCCGGGGTTGCGGCCCAATCCTGCTATGTGCGTGCCTTGTCAACGGGTGATGCCTCTCTGATGGGCCTGATTGACTATATTCGTTTGCCGTTGGTTGCCGGTGCTGGCGTGATTTTCTTCCACGAAATTCCTGATGGGCTGGCGATGGTGGGGGCAGCGATTGTCATCATCTCCACCCTCTACATCACCCTACGCGATGCGCGAACCAACTCCGTCAAGCCGCCTGCCCCGCCACCAGCCTAGAACCCCACTCGCTCAAAATACCCAGCGTAATTAGGGCTTGGCCACCATAATATAGGGTCCAAACCGCAGGGCTGGTTACCCTGTGCCACGGCGAGTCTGGGCTTAGCGCGAACATCTCCACACCCAAAATCATGTCCGAAGTCGCAAAAGCAATCACGCCAATCACGACATAAGTCACATACGGGCCGGTAGGCAGTGCGAGGGCGGAAAAACACATGCCCAGAATAATCAGGAAATAGAAGGTCAGCGGGCCTTTCATGACCCCTAGATGCCGCCACAAGACCCTGAACAAGAGACCAGCACTGGTTAGTAGCAAAGCAAGCGCTGCAGCGATCTGCCAAGCTCCCAAGCCGTCCTTGAACGCGCCAAACTCAAGAAACAGCGGGATGTAACAGCCATGTGCGATGGCAAAGGCGACCACACCGACCATAAACCGCTTTTCCCCCGGCCCTGCCAGTAGCAGATCCCCAACCGCACTAGCAGCCAAAGCAAACAACAAAAAGCTCGGCCCTTGCGCTTGCCACACGACCAAGGCGAGCCCCGCAACGGCAGCTGTCTTCATAAAGGTTCGGATTAAGTTGGGTGCCTGCCGGTTGAAGATCAAACCATACAGCACCGCTGCAACGGCCGATAACAGCCATAACCAAACCATGGGTTCCGCGAAATCAATTAGCATCGCCTCAACCCCCAATGCGGAGGGAAAGGCCACCATCGACGGAAAGACCTTGGCCAGTGATAAATCCTGCGTCATCACTGGCAAGAAAAAGCGCGACCTTAGCGATATCGTCTGGCTCGCCCAAGCGGCGCAGAACAGCCTTGTTTGCCCAAGTATCTGCAATCTCTGGCCGCTGATCCCAAAGACCTTGGGTCATGCCGGTTCGAATAGCACCGGGCAGCAACCAATTGGCGGTGACACCAAATTTGCCAAGTTCAATTGCGAGAGCGCGCGTAAAGCCTTGCACGCCAGACTTGGAGGCAGAGTAGGCAGAAAGCCCCATACCACTACCTTCAGCCATGACTGATGCCGTGTTGATGACGCGGCCAGCTTGACTGGTTTTCAGATCGGGGATGGCGGCACGCGTGAGACGGAACATCGCGCGGAGGTTCACATCCAATGTACGATCCCAATCCTCATCGCTGGTTCGCTCTACCAAGCTATTGGTCGCAATGCCCGCATTGTTGAATAAGATATCGACCCCGCCCAGATGCGTGCTTGCCGCCTGCAAGATTTGATCGGGTGCATCCATGTCGGCCACCGATTGGCCGTGGGTGAGAATTGCAGTGCCCTTGAAGGCTGCGTCCAACCGGTCGCCCGGTAAATCCACAGCGAGGACTTTGGCCCCTTCGCGAGCGAACAAATGCGCAGTAGCCAGTCCAATGCCGGAGGCTGCCCCTGTAATAATGGCCCGACGGCCAGCCAATCGTTGGGTCAAAAAAAATCCCTTCTCTGCTTTTGCAAAGAAGGGATCATAGATTGGGGCGCAGTGTCGATGGAAAAAAACTTATGCGTCGGTTGAACTGCAGTCCGCAGACCCTGGAGGGGGGGCTGGGGGGGGCTGTTGGGAAACCAGAACCTGCGAGATGTTCTGCTGTCCAACCGACAGTGATGTTATCGACCCCGCTTGTGGCGCGATCTGGGTGCAAATGCGGCGGAACGGGGGCATTGCATTAATAATTCGTCATTTAACATCACCAAAGCATGAAGATGGTTTCCGCTTGGTGTTTTACTTGAAGTCAAATGCGCCTAAACAAGGATCATGAAATTCGCAAAAATGAATGGTCTTGGTAATGAGATCGCGGTCTTGGATGCGCGAGAGCGTCCCTTAACGCTCAACGCGAGCGCGGTTGAGGCCTTGGCAACCCCTGAAAAAGGGATTGGCTTTGACCAGCTCATGGTCCTTCTGCCACCCAGAAACCCTCTGGCAGACGTTTATACTGAGATTTGGAATGCCGATGGGTCCAAGGTCGCCGCCTGTGGGAATGGCTCCCGCTGTGTCGCTTGGTATGTGATGCGGGAGATGAACCGCGAAAATCTCGTGATTGAGACCGAGGCAGGCTTGTTAGGGGCAGTCAGCGTCGGCCCTAACATGATCAGCGTCGATATGGGCGCACCTATTTTTGAGTGGGAGCTTATTCCCATGTCCGAGCGTATGGATACGATGCGCATTGAGCTGCAAGTCGGCCCGATCGACGATCCTATCCTGCATGGCCCCGGTGTGGTCAACATGGGCAATCCACATTGCGTTTTCTTTGTGCAAGACGCAGAGCTTGCCCCGGTTGAAGCGGTTGGACCGATGATCGAATATCACCCCCTTTTCCCAGAGCGTACCAATGTTGGCTTTGCAGAGATTGTGGCTCGAGACCATATTCGCTTGCGGGTTTGGGAACGCGGCGCTGGCCTAACAAAAGCCTGTGGGACAGGGGCGTGTGCCGCATTGGTAGCCGCGGTGCGACGCCGCTTATGCGACCGTAGCGCCAATGTTCAAGTTGATGGCGGCATGCTTCAGATTGAATGGCGGGAGAGCGATAATCACGTCATCATGACCGGGGCAGTTGCCCTTGAGTCTGAGGGTAATCTAAGCGGAAATTAGGTAGATCGCAGCCTGATAGCTTGACGAGTTGGCCCTCAGACCCCAAGCACCCCGCGCAAGCAGGGAGTTTAGACTCATGGCGAATGTAGTGGTTGTCGGGGCCCAATGGGGCGACGAAGGCAAAGGCAAGATTGTTGATTGGTTGAGCGACCGAGCCGATGTGGTGGTCCGCTTCCAAGGCGGTCACAATGCCGGCCATACCTTGGTGGTAGGCAACAACGTCTATAAGCTCTCGCTGCTGCCTTCAGGCGTTGTCCAAGGCAAATTGTCGGTGATCGGCAACGGTGTGGTCGTTGACCCTCACGCACTGCTGGATGAAATCAATCGGGTTCGTAACCAAGGTGTGGTTATCGATCCATCAATCTTGGTCTTGGCCGAGAATGCGACCCTGATCCTTGCCCTGCACCGCGACTTGGATGGTGCACGTGAAGCACAAGCGGGCGCTGGCAAGATTGGCACCACCGGCCGTGGCATTGGCCCAGCTTATGAAGATAAGGTCGGCCGTCGTGCTATTCGCGTGGCTGATCTAGCCGACCCCGATTCGCTAGATGCCAAGATCGACCGCTTGCTGGCCCATCATACAGCCCTGCGCAAAGGCCTCGACCTGCCAGAACTCGATGGCGCTGCCATCAAGGCAGAACTCGTCAGCCTCGCCCCAAAGATCCTGCCCTATGCACAGCCCGTGTGGAAAGTCCTGGAAGAAGCCCGCCGCCGGGGCCGACGTATCCTGTTTGAGGGGGCACAGGGCACATTGCTTGATATCGACCACGGCACCTACCCCTATGTGACCTCATCCAACACCGTGTCTGGCCAAGCCTCGGCTGGCACCGGCATGGGCCCAAACTCCTTGGGCTATGTGCTGGGCATCTGCAAAGCCTATACGACCCGTGTCGGAGAAGGCCCCTTCCCGACTGAATTGTTCGATGATGTCGGCAAGCGCATTGGCGAGCGTGGGCATGAGTTTGGCACCGTAACAGGGCGTCCGCGCCGCTGCGGCTGGTTTGACGCCGTGCTGGTGCGCCAAGCGGCCATTGTGGGCGGCATTAGCGGCCTCGCGCTGACCAAGCTGGATGTGCTCGATGGCTTTGAGCAGCTGAAAGTCTGCGTCGGCTATCGGATTGGTGACCGCGCCTTGGATTGGTTCCCGGCTGGCCTGAAAGATCAGGCCAGTGTTGAGCCGATCTTTGAGTATTTCGACGGCTGGCAAGAAACCACGCGCGGTGCGCGCTCGTGGAAGGACCTGCCTGCGAACGCGATCAAATATGTGCGACGCATCGAAGAATTGGTGACCCGGCCGGTCGCCCTCCTCTCCACCAGCCCAGAGCGGGACGACACAATCTTGGTGCGTGATCCATTTGAGGGATAAGGGCTGATGGACCAAAAGCCACTGCCCCCAAATCATGACAATTCCCCCGCCCCCGACTGGGATAACGAGGACATCGATGATGCCCCGCGCGAACTCACGCCCGAAGAACAAGCCTTGCACCAAGAAAACATGGCAAAGCTCGGCCGGATCATGCGGGCCTATGGCATTTTGAAGTTTGGCTTGACGGCCCTTTTGGTCGTGATCGTCATCAAGTTCTTTGGCCGCTGAACCCTAGCGCCAAAGTGCGCGTGGATCGCGCGTACAGCTAACCTGCGTTCCGCCTACGTCCAGCGCGAGCCGATTGGCCATGGGCTCTCCCCACGCATAACCTTCTGCCCGATCATCCCCATCGACCAAGAGGTAGAGCGTGAGCGAGGGTCGGTTTTGGCCGATCGGCCATTCCACATTACGTAAGCGGAGGCGAAGCTTGGCAGGGGAACCACCTACAAACTCGGCGCTAGCCATTCCGCCTTGGTCATGCACAACAAGGTCTCTCACAGTTGCCCGCTCAACTCCTTTGGCAACGGAAGCCCAGCAAGTGAAGCTTACCGCGCGCTTCAAACGGGTCGGCGGCAAATCACTGCCGCCAAAGACGCGGACACCGCGCTCATCGACACCAACATCGCGCACTTCCCAAACATTGGCAGAAAGGTCATGCTGTTCGCTGACATTCAAGACCCGCTTGTCGGCGTTGGTCACAAGCTTGCAGGTTGCCGGACGGGTTGCGCCACTAAACCCTTCCCCGCGCCGACGCCAAATAATGTCGCAGCCAGCAACTGGGGTGAAGGAATCCTTCTTTAGTTGATCAGGCTTCAAGCCCTCGACCCCTTCAATCTGACGCCAAGCCCCTTCCAATGGTTTGCCGTCTTTGGGGGCAAAACCTGCAAGGCGCACCGCCCGAAGCTCTTGATCCACGCTGAGGGTCCAAATTCGTTGGCGGACCACGGGACCAGCTTCACCGCCCTTGCGGTATTCAACATAGAAGCTGACAGAGCCAAATTCAGGCGCGTCTATTGGTTTGACGACTGCATGCAGCCGTTCATGGCGCAAAGGCACTGGCACGTTGAGTTCGGGCTCAAAAAAGGTTTGCAGCTCATTATCCCAGCGCCCAGCCAAAAGGTCGGCCAAGTCCAAGACGTCTTTTTCAAGGACTTCCTTCATGACAGGTTCTAACGCCTTAACCGGGACAGGAATCGGCGGTGCGGTTGAGGCAGCCTTGGCCAGTGACGTGGCTGCAAGGTCGGGCAGGCCAGCCTGTTCGGCGATCGATTGGCTAACCATGTCCGTGAGAATGCCTTCAGGCGTCAACTCAGGCGGTAGTGACTGGGTTGGGGCGGCAGGCTTGGATAAAGCCTGCGCCCTGCCAAAATTCGGGGAAAGGACGGCAAGGCATGCCACAAGGAGGGCGGCCTTAGTCTGGTGGTGGCGTGTCGAAATCCGCATGTCCAATCACATTTTCCCTCATTAGGTGAATGACTATGCCATGATTTTATCCGGCCTCGCCAGTCCTAGCTCTGCCATACCTGAAGGTAGGCCTAGGACGCTAAAGCCTGCGGCAAAGTTGCGGTGGTTGGGGTGGTTGCGGTGGTTGGGGTGGTTGGGGTGGTTGGGGTGTTGGTGTGGATTAGAGACGGCGTGGTACTCGACGGATTCGGTGTCAAAAGACGGACAAATTCGCTGGCGACCATTGGCTTGCCAAACAGATAGCCTTGCAAGGTGTGGACACCCGCGGATTTTAGAACCGCATGCTGCGTAGCCGTCTCGACGCCTTCAGCGACCACTTCGCGGCCTAAGGACCGGCCGATACTGGCAACGGCTTGGATGATCGCCAAAGCCTCACGGGAGGTTTTGGGATCAAGATCAAGACTGGTCACAAACTCACGGTCGATCTTGATCTTGTCAAACGGGAAGCGGTGCAAGGAAGTCAAACTGGAATAACCGACACCGAAGTCATCCAGTGCCAGTTTGCAGCCCATGGCTTTGATCTGAGCAAACAGCTGACGCACGCGATCAGGGTCACCCAAGAAGGCCGTTTCGGTCACTTCCAACACCACCCGAGCGGGATTATAGCCGGTCTCGGCGAACAGCTCCTTCAGATCGCCAACAAAATTTTCGTCAATCAATTCAAGAGGTGACACGTTGAGCGCGATCGGCAGATTGCCCCAATCTGCAGTATCGCTGAAGACGGCTTGGCGAACAAAGTGGCCGATGTGTGCGATGAATCCCGATTTCTCGGCAATTGGAATAAAGACGTCTGGGCCAACACGCGCCCGACCGCCGCGATCCCATCGGAGAAGCGCTTCTGCCGACACGACCTGATTGCCAGTACGGTCATAAAGCGGCTGATAAACCATGCTGAGCGCACCGGTTTCGAGGTCCGCTTCGAGTTCGTCGCGCAAGGCCTTTTCCTCTGGCGACAGAATGGCTGTATTGAACACTTCGACGACTGTTGGCTTCACTTCGGCCTTGATCTCGAATGCTGGTTCTTCGGGTAAGTCAGACTCCATCAGGACAGCGAGACGGTCGAGAGTCATATGCAAAACCGCGATGGCACGCTCAATCTCAGACGGCGCAATCGGTGTGTTATGGATGCGGACCGCGGCCTCAATCGCGCCAGCTAGTTTCGCTATGGCACTTGCCCCGATGTTAAGGCTCATCGACTTCAGCGAGTGTGCAGCCTTGGCGATACGGTCCCGATCACCGGCGTTTAAGGCCTCTTGCAGTTCGATCAAAGTGCTGGGTGCGTGGTTGCGATACAGGCCAACCACACGCACAACGAAATCGCGACGGTGTGTCTTCAGATCGCGCAGGAAGGGCAGAATTACGGCTTCGTCAAACAAACCGCCTTCGGCTGCGCCGCCGGTCGTTTCCGATGCTTCCCACGCTTGATCATCCGAGCGCGCGTCAATCATTTCCAGCGCCTTGGTTGCCAAATGCGCAGGCAAATTCGCTTTCAGGATCTCACCCAAAGCTACCAGTGTGAACGGCTTGTGCAAAACCCCGTCCATCCCGCATTCCGACCAAGCATTTGCAGCCGTACCCACGACATGGGCGGTCAGGGCAACTACAGGCATGCGCTTGCAGCCTTCTTTGGCTTCAAGAGAGCGGATTGCGCGCGTGGCTTCATAGCCATCCATGACGGGCATAGAGCCGTCCATCAACACCAGATCATAATCTTTGGTCGAGAGAACGTTCAGGGCATCTTGGCCATCAACGGCCACATCGGCCTTGATTTCAAAGCGCGAGAGGGCTTCCACCGCGACTTCGCGATTGACCTCACCATCATCCACGACAAGCACGCGGGCATCGGGAAAGGCCACGGTGATGGCTTGGTTCATCACGCCGCCTTGGCTGAAAGCAAAGCTGGTCCCGTTGCGTAGTGCCAAGATTAAATGGTCAATATCGGCGTGGCGGACGGGACGTTGCAACGCAGCAACCGCTTGGCCAGCGCGCACCATAGAATCGGCAACTGTATCATCGGCGTCGGCGATCAATACGAGCTTCTTGGGATTAAAGCCGGTTGGTAATTCGGTGCGATTGACCTTGTCTGCAATCAGCAAATCCGGCTGCAAAGCATCGGTTTGGCCAATCACAGCCCCAGCCTTAGCAAAGCGGCGACTGATCGCCCAAGATTCAACTTGCCCGTCTACAAAAATCTTGACGCACGAGGGCACGTCGCCTTCTTCTAGTTTGGGCGGGGCAGCCGGCACGCGTACGTCAGCCGTCAGGGCAGGCAGACGGACGTGAAAGCTGGTGCCTTGGCCTTGCTTGCTGGTCGCGCCAATCTGGCCGCCCATAGCTTCTACCAAGCGCTTGGAGATCGACAATCCAAGCCCAGTGCCACCGAACCGGCGGGTGGTGGTTTGATCTTCTTGGGAGAAGGCCGAAAAGATGCCAGAAATCTTGTCTTCAGCAATCCCGATGCCAGTATCCTGCACAATCAGGCGCCAAAACTGACTATCTGGATCGGGCTCCAACCGAACAAGCACGTGGCCGGTCTCGGTAAATTTCAAAGCGTTGGAAACGAGGTTTGAGATCACTTGGCCAAGACGGACGGAATCGGCGGGGATCATCTTGGGGGCTTGTGGATGGGCCGAAGCCACCAGCTCCAAGCCCTTCTCCCGGGCTTTAGTGTGGAACAGGGCCAAGACGTCATCGACCAAGTCCAGCACATTGACTTCGCAGATTTCGACTTCCAACTTGCCCGCTTCAATCTTGGAAAAGTCGAGAATATCATTGATCACGGCCAGCAAGCTGCGGCCAGATTTCACAATCGTGTCGGCGTGGCGCTTAGCTTTGGCGGGCAATGATTCCGCCGCCAACAGCTCTGCCATCACCATCACACCATTCATCGGCGTGCGGATTTCGTGGCTCATGGTAGCCAAAAAGTCTGACTTGGCGGCATTCGCACGCTCGGCCGAGTCGCGGGCCACCAGATAGTCGCTCGTCCGCGCCGCAATTTCAGCTTCCAGGCCGCGCATATGGGCGTCAATGCGGCGATCCCGCTCACCAATGGCATCCAACATGGCATTGAAGCCTGTCACCAGCGTGCCGACCTCGTCCGTGGTGGTTGCCTCCACCCGTTGGGAAAAGTCACCTTTTTGGCCAATTGCGGCCACTGACTTAGTCAGATCGGTCAAGGGTTCTGTCAGCGCGCGCTGAATGCGACGAGAAATCCCCAACGAAATCAGGAGGGCCAATAAGGCGACACCCAACACGCTACCAATGGAGCGCAGCAAAGGTGCCAAGAAGTCATTGGCCATATGGACCACAACGACGCGCCCCAAAACCTTGCCACCCAATTCGATCGGCGAGACGACTTCCACAGATTTGGTGGTAATCAGCGCGATAAGGTTTGGATCGGCGCTTTCACTGTCCAAGCGTACGTCGTTGCGCAGACGAGTACCAGAACCATTTTCGGCCAACGACATGCCATTAGCAAGTTCGACCCGCGCATAGACGATCCCGGGGCTACGGGAGATAGCACGAATAGCGATAAAGGCGCGCTGGCGATCTTGGTCATTTGCTGCTTCGGCCGCACTGCTGGCCAAAACTTGCGCTGCAGTCCGCATTTCAGACCAGCGCACCTCAGCATGGCGCGTCATATCTTGATAGGCAAAAATAATTGTTACAGGTACGACCGAGAAAATCACAGAGCCCAGCACAAGCGCCGCTAGCCGTGACCGGATAGAGCTTGGCTTTCTGGCCTTTTGAATTCTCTGTTTAGGAGGCTTCATCTGAGATTTCACTTGATCAAACCTGAGCGCTAACGTCGGGCGTCCTAAGTAGCGCGGACACATTAAGTGCGGGTTAAGCCAACAGATTTGGGCCGCTGCTGAACTAAGCGGCAGTACTGCATCGCGACAACTTGGCTTGACGTGCGGTTAACCGTTTTAAGCTAGTGTGAAAGTCTAATAGGAGTCCGATGGACGTGCACAACGCCGTTTCAATCCATAGTTATGGGCACGCTGAAGTCGCGCTTGTCTGTCTTTTTGCCGAGGTTGCTCCCTATGAGTGACTCAAGCTTGACGGCCGCACCTCAGTTCGTACTGACTGAGAACGCACGGATTTTGGTGGTCGACGACGATCCCATCCTGCGAGAGTTTGCGGGCGTATACCTATCCACGCCGACAATGGAAGTTGAAGTCGCAGAAAATGGCCGCGCCGCCTTGGAGCGCCTAAAGCAAGGCGGGATCGACCTTGCCTTGGTCGATCTGGAAATGCCAGTCATGGATGGCTTTGAGCTGATCGCTGCCGTGCGCGCCGAACCCAGCCTCGAGGACTTGCCGATTGTGGTCATCACAGGCCGCGAAGATATGGAAGCAATCGACCGTGCTTATGGCACAGGGGCGACCTCGTTTGCGATCAAGCCGCTGAACTGGCGCTTGGTCAGCCACCAATTGTCCTATGTACTGCGCAATAGCCGCGCCGATGCGAAACAGCGTCAAGGTCGCCGCTTGGCCGAACAAGCCGATGGCTTGAAAGCCAACATTCTGGGCTTAATGCGGCATGAGTTTAATACGCCCTTCAATGTCATCCTAGGCTTTAGTAAGCTGATTGAGAGCCATAGCGACAATTTAGCCATTCAAGGACATGCCCGTCAGATCCTGAACGCCGCCGAAAAGTTCAAGCGGATGCATGATAAATTGATGGAATCCGCTCGAATTCTGTCTGGCGATATTGAGGTCACAAAGAAAGTGTTCTCCGTAGCCGATTTGATCAAGGCTGCAGCGCGTGAAGCCCTGCGCGCGGGTGGCAAGTCGACCGATCTGAAACTGGCCGATCGTACAGGCAACTCTGAAATCACGGGCGATTATGATTTGTTACTGACGGCTTTGCGCAATCTGATAGAGAATGCCTTTGCCCATGGACAAGCCCCGATCCATGTAATCGGCCAACGAACAGCCAATGGCCGGGTAACCATCCGCGTGTCAGATGCCGGTCAAGGCATGGACCAAGCCAGCTTCGCCCTTGCCATACAAGCCTTCCAGCAGGGTGCCAGCGTACTTCAGCGTGCCGAGGATGGCTTGGGGCTGGGCTTAGCCACAGCTGTTGGCAGCTTGAAAGCTGTTGGAGGTGAAATACATCTTGTCAGCGGTGAAGATATCGGCTGTTGTATTGAGATGGAATTTCCAATCGAATTGTTATAATTTGAAGACGATAGCTTTCAATGTCTGAGAAAATAAAAATTTATAGTAACAAAACACTTACAAACTATAATCAGATCACGTCGTTTATTTTATTCGAATATTTAGCCAGCAGGCCTACACCGTGTCGATTGGTAGTAGGCGTGCAAGTATGTTTGACCAACTCAGCAACAAGAAATCTCGGCGCGGCAATATAACGTTGATCACTGCTTTGGCATTGGTGCCGTTGAGTTATGCGGTCTTGTGCGGTGTCGAACTTGCCGGGATCGCCCAAAGCAAGGCCAGATTGCAAGGAGCCGTGGACGCAGGCGCTTTAGCCGGTGCCGGTGAATTGAGCGTGTCCACTCGCGGTGACGACGGCATCAAAAGCACTGCGATTGCCCTCGCGACCAATGAGGTCAGCGCCATGCCAGATATCGCTAACCCCAGTTTCACAGTCGACATCGATCGCAACGGTGGCACCGTCAGCGTTACGGCAAGAGCGCAGTTTCAATCGATGTTTTCAGGGCTCGTGACAAACAAAACGCCGCTCACTGTAACGTCCACGGCAGAAACGTTGAGCAAAACCCCACTTTGTGTGCTCCAAATTGACCAAGCCGCCCCCATTGGCGCCAATGTCAGAGATCGTTCCGTCATTCGAGCACCGGGTTGTTTAGTTCAATCGAATTCAGGAATATCGGTTGTGAATTTAGCCCACATTGAGGCGGGTGCCGTACAAGCGGTGAAGACCGCGACCGGTGCCATCTCGCCAGCTCCCAGTGTCGGTGCCTTGCCGATTGAGGATCCCTTTGTCGACTTGGACTTAACATCGCCTAATTGTGTCAATGCGCTAGAGAATGTAGTCCACAGTGGAAATGCGATGATCAGTCTGCCTGCTGGCGTGCATTGTGAGAATTATAAAGTTACAGGCAATGCGACATTGATACTCGAGCCCGGCGAACATTATCTCAAAGGACAATTGGAGTTTAACGGAAACTCTAAACTGCGCGGCGATGACGTCGTACTGATCTTTGACCCTGACCGCGCATTCTCATTTGATCAAAAGGCGGATATTGAACTAACCGCGCGCAAGTCGGGCCCACTGGCTGGATTCTTGATCGCAACAGGACGCAACAACACAAAGCGCTTTACGATTTCTTCAAGTAAAGTCCGCGAGTTATTAGGCACAATTTATATCCCAGGAAGCGAACTTTACGTTTCTTCTTCTGGAAATGTCGCCCAAGACTCGGCGTGGAGTGTGATCGTCGCAAAGTCGATTACCTTGGCCAATAACCCAGTCTTGGTGATCAATAAAAACTATGCAGGTTCGAATGTGCCCGTACCCGAAGGCGTTGGCCCTTCATCTGGTGTACCCCGCTTAGCTCGCTAATCACCCGAAGTTCTGCGCAGTAGCCATGGCCCCCATCCGGCCAGAAATGGCGTGAAACTCCGCAACAGTTTCCTCGATAATGTCGCGGGCAGATTTGATCTCGTCGATCAGACCGGATGTTTGGCCCGCGAGACCTACAGCAGCTTCCATATCGCCGCCAAAATAAAGGTCGAGAATGCCCTTGAACGTATCAGGCGGCATAACCCCTGCCTCATAGATCGCCGCAGTTCTCTCTGTCTTCAGCGCACGAATACAGGGGCTCGCCTTTTTGTTGAGGAGATAGGTCCCCGTTTCCTTGGCGTCGAGGATGGCTTGCTTATAATTGTGGTGCACGGGGCTTTCAGCACAGCTGACAAAGCGTGTTCCCATTTGGACAGCCTCTGCCCCTAAAGCAAAAGCCGCAGCCATGCCCTTCCCGTCACATATCCCGCCAGCAGCCACCAAAGGCACATCGGTTACCTTGCGGATCGCCTGCAAGAGCACGAGGGTGGAGACTTCCTCAGGGTTTTTAAAGCCGCCGCCTTCTGCACCTTCGACCACCAGACCATCAATGCCTGCCTCCACGCATTTAAGAGCCGCGTCCACCGTCGGTACGGCGTGATAAACGACGATCCCAGCAGCCTTTAGGGGCGCTATAAATTTCGCAGGGCTGCCGGCCGAGGTCGTCACAAACTTGACCCCGGACTCACAGATAAACTGCAAGATCGCATCATTCTTCAGAAACATGATCGGAAGATTGACGCCAAATGGAGCAGACGTCAGCGTTTTCATTTTCAGGATTTCTGCTTGGCAATTCTCTGTCTCGCCAGAGGACGTTTCAATGATGCCAAGCCCGCCGGCCTCGCAAACGGCTGAAGCCAATTGCGAGCGGGCGATCCAGCCCATTGGTGCTTGGACAATTGGATATCTTGCGCCGGTGTGGGCCAGAAAGCGGTTCATAGTGCATTCCTTCTTTTGAGAATTTAGCGGCCGGGCCGATAGCTGCGCTCGATTTGGCCAACAAGGTCGGCGCGATTGAACAGAACCGGCTTTGTCTTCATCTCGACAAACAGCTTGCCCTGATCGGCATAGTGGGGTGAGGCGGTGTCCAAAGTGGCGGAGCCATATTGGTGGATGCTTTGCGACGACAACTTGCCAGCTTTGTCCCAGCTGACGAACATGATGAAGGTATCGCCGCCATTTGCTGTCAGCGTGCCATCCTTTTGCGTCTCGCCATAAACGGCACGAAACACGTCTGGGCCGCCGTCGATTGGTAAATCGAGATTGCCACGCCGATAGCGATTGACCTCACCCCAAGTGGGGTCGAGACGACCGAAATGGGTTTTGAGTTGGGTGATGGCGGCATCTAAAGCTGGCCGCAAAGGGGGCAAAGGCTCTCCATTTTCAGCAGCCCGGCCAATCGGCTGGCCCATTAGGACGGCCAATGCCGCCCCGCGGCTGGTGCGATCCGTGCTGCGGTCCCAGGCTTTTAGGACTTTTTGCGCTTCGGCCAAATCAGGATTGCCGGTTGCATCATAGGTCAAAGCTTCGCGAATAAGGCCTGCTAAGATCCCCTTCTCGCTATAAGCCAAATCATACTTATAGGCCTCGAACTCTTCGGCTGAGATAGACGGGTCTAGGGCATAGGTTTCCAGCACACGGTGCGCCCGATTGGTCATATTGGTTTGTAGGCCTAGGTGCGCGCCAAGGGTTTCGGGACGAATATTGTCGTTGCCGTCGGTTGCTACCAAAGGACTATTGTTAGAATTGAAAACTAAGCCCGATTGCGGGTTCCAAAGCTGGGGCAGTTTGTCGAATGGCACACGGTCCTTCCACAAAAGGTCGCTGCGATCACCGGGTAGGACGCCCTGCCAATCCACGCCATCCTTCCGGACCGGGAACTGCCCATTAGACAGATAACCGACATTGCCAGCATCATCGGCATAGATGAAGTTGATGCTCGGCAAGGCCTGCATTGCCATGGCCGCGCGCCACTCGGTCAGATTTTTCGCTTTATTGATCGCCATATACTGGTTGGGCTGGCGTAATTCGCCCTGCCCGGCATAGCTAACGGCAAAAATTCCACGATCCGTCTTTAAGGCAGGACCATGCACCGACCACAATAGATCGCGCTTCACGGTCCACAGAATAGGTCCCCAGACTTTCACCTTGAACGTGGCGACCTTCTTTTCAAAAGGCACCCATTTGCCGTCTAGCAAATAGTAGCCGGGCTTTTTGGGGTCGGTCGTGAGGCGGTAAACGTCTGCGAGATCTGGTTTGTTGACGGTACTAGCCCAGCCCAAATGCGCATTATGGCCGTGCAGCATGAAGGGGGAACCGGGGAAGAAGCCGCCCGCGACGTGCCATCCCTCACCACTATCCAACACAGCCTCATACCACGCCACCATGCCATCATAGGGCTGGTGCGAATTGACCAATAGACGGGTCGCGCCATCGGTGGAGCGCTTAGGCGCAATGGCAATCCCGTTAGAACCTTTTGGCGGGGCTTTGTCGGGCGCAGGCGCTGGCTCTAAGATGGACTTAAAAACTTTATCCAGCCCATAGAAAAATGGCCCACGAAACACGGTACCAGCCGCCACGTCCTTACCGGACAGAGGCAAAAGCCCACTGGGCACTTTGTTTGGGTTTTGTGCGGCATACAAATTTACCCCATCGGCATAGGCTTGCATGATCGCGCGCGCTTCAGGCGTAACCTCGCGCTCATAGCCGGCATTCACGCTGTCCCAGACTCTCAGCAATTGCACCAGATAATCACCAATGGCCGCATCCTTGCCCTTGGTCTCGCTCATGGTGCCCCGTGTGGCGAGGACGGCTTCCGTGATCGTTGCAAAATCATCTTCGGAGTGCGCATAACCCATACCAAACGCGACATCGACATCGCGTGGCCCTGAAATATGAGGCACGCCGAACTTATCGCGTTCAATTAGCGCATTATAGGACTTGGCTTTTTCAAAGTAAGGGGTTGGATTAATCGCCTTAGAGAACAGGGCAAGTCGAACGCCAGCCGCATAGGCCCCACCGGCCAAGATAACGATCAAGAGACCGGCCGCCAGGCCGATCTTGCCAATTTTGTTCATGATGTTGCCCCCTTGAGCGCTTATGAAGCTGCACCCTTAACTCATCTTGGTAGCGTAATTACAGGCAATGTCTATGGGGTTGGGAGGCTGATGCGGGGCCAAACTTACACGAAGACAACCAGTTGACTTAAGTTGCCTGCTTTTTGCGCACGGGACTGTCTCAAGCTCGCCGAACAATCACCAAGGATACTATTTTTTGGGCAACTCTAGACAATGGCTTGGAAGCATTCTTAACTCAGGCATTCGAGTGACTAATCCTTGGGGGGGAAAATGACTTCATCGACAAAACGTGTAAAGCTGCTCGTTGGCGTTTGCGCATCATCACTTCTAGCGGGTGCCGCCTGGGCCCAATCGAGCCCAGCTGGTGGCAGTGCGCCAGAGCCAACCGCCGAAGTCATTGTTGTGACGGGGTCCCGCATTGCGCGCGTAGCCGACGCAAGCCCCTCACCCGTCACATTTGTTAGCGCTGCGCAGCTGGAATCTCAGGGCGTAACTCAAGTTGCAGACTATCTTGAAACCTTGCCTCAGCTCGCAGCATCCACAACGGGCGAGCAAGCCACAGGCGTGCCGGGTCGGGCCACATTAAACCTTCGTGGCATGGGCAGTGCTCGAACGCTTGTTCTCGTCAATGGTCGTCGCCATGTTGCGGGTGTTTCGGGTTCAAGCGCAGTTGATATTGGCACCATTCCTTCCGCTTTGATTGAACGCGTGGATGTTTTGACGGGTGGAGCTTCGGCCGTTTATGGGTCCGATGCAGTCACGGGCGTGGTCAATTTTGTTACGAAAAAGAAGTATGAAGGCTTTGAAGTTTCTGCTCAGACTTCGATGTCCGGGCAAGGAGACTCGCCGGGCTTCTTTGGATCCCTTCTCTATGGCAAGAATTTCGGCGAAAGCGAAAAGGGTAATCTGACCTTTGCAGCTCAATACGATGCGCAAGAAGGCTTGCTCTATGGCGATCGGGACTTCTCAAAGGACAATGGTCTGGCGTTTAATACTGAAAACCCAGCGACGCGTTTCCAAGTTGGTGATCCAATCCCAACTGGGCGGACGCCAAACAACACAATCGGTAACACCATTTTAGTAAACGGCGCACCGCGCTACGCAAATACCGATCCAGCCCTCATAGAGCGCGCCCGAAGTGCCACGCCGCGAGCTATTCTGGGGAACCGTCGGTTTTCGATTTCCTCTACTCTTGGCCTGATTGGATTAGACCCATTCGGAACTGGATTTGCTGATGGTGCGGGCGCAGTTCCTGGTGCGGACTTTAACGGCAACGGCATCAATGACTGCTTGGAGAGCACGATTGGGCGGCGTTTCTTTGGCTGTTGGGTGGTAGACACAAACTCCGGAAAAGTTCGACCATTTCAGGATGGCTTGATTTCAAGTGGGCAGAACCAAATTGGCGGCGATGGCGCCGAGCAATATTTCAACGAAAGCAATCTGACGCCTACCACAGGCCAATTTGTAGCCAACCTTTTCCTTGATTATGAGGCAAGTCCAAACTTCCGGCCCTATTTCGAAGGCAAAGTCGTCAATTCCAAAGCACGCTATTTCAACGTCTATAAAACGTTCGATGATACCATTCTGATCCGGCGCGACAATCCGTTTATCCCTGTCGAAATCCGCAATTATATCAATTCCCAAATCGCTGCTGACCCAACCCTTGCCAGCACCTATCAATTGGCGATTGGACGCGACAACATCGATATCGTTCGCAATGATATCGGTGATTCCAACGAGCGCAGCACTTTCCGTTTTGTGACGGGGGCAGATGGCGACTTTTTCAATTTGGAAGGTTGGCGCTATGATGTGGCGTTCAACTACGGTCAAACACGGACAGAAACGCGCTCCTGGACCCGCTTGGATGACCGTTATTTTGCGGCCATCGATGCGGTAATCGATCCAGCAACAGGGCGGCCGACCTGCCGATCAAACCTAAACCCAAATGCCTTGCCACCATCACCGGCATCGCAATTCCCTTATATCGAAATCGACAGATTCACCACATTTGACCCTCGTGATAAGGAATGTCGGCCTTTGAATTTGTTTGGTTTAAACAAGTCCAGCAAAGAGGCTCGCGAGTTTGTCTCGTATGAAGAGGTTGAAAAGTCGACGATCCGACAAACCGTTATCAGCGGTACGGTGTCGGGTGACTCGGCTAAGTTATTCTCCCTTCCCGGAGGAGCGGTCAAGTTTGTCGTTGGCGCGGAATACCGAAAGGAAGAAAGCGACTTTAGACCGGACGCACGCGAGACCTTAGGGGAAACCTTTGACGTCGGCGGTACACAGCGCACCAAGGGTTCTTATGATGTCAGCGAAGCCTATGTGGAAGTGAATTTGCCCATCCTAAGCGAAGCACCGTTTTTTGAGGCGCTGGAAGTCAGCGGTGCAGCCCGCTGGGGCAATTACTCTACAATTGGCGACAGTTTTGCGTGGAAAGCCGATCTAATCTGGGCACCCGTTTCAGACCTGCGGTTCCGCGGCGGCTACTCGGTGACCGTGCGGGCACCCAATATCGGTGAATTGTTCTCGCCCGAACAGCCAACCACGTTCTCGCCATTGGACCCCTGCGATAACGCGCTAATCGGCCAAGGCTCGCAACCTGCAAACCGCCTTGCAAACTGCCGAGCAGATGGCATCCCAGTCGGTTGGAGCAATCCAAATACGGCTCGTTTCACAGGTGTTTCTGGTGGCAATCCAAACCTGAAAGAAGAAACCGCAGAGACCTATAGCGCTGGCTTAGTTTTCAAACCACGCTTTGTTAAAAACCTGATCTTGACAGCGGATTATTGGAACATCGCCATCGAAGACGCCATCGCCGCGGTCTCAGCACAGAACATCGTCAATGCCTGCTACGATGCACCTAATCTGCAAAATCAGTTCTGCAACGCGATCCGGCGTACCCGCACCGCAGGGTCGCCAACATTCCTGGGTCTAAACTTCATCCGTCAAGGCGATATCAATTTCGCGGCGCAAGAAGCGTCTGGGGTTGATCTGAATTTGCGCTATGCCATACCACTCGAAGCTATCGGCCTAGAAAAAATGGGTCGGCTTGCGATCGCCCTCACAGGAACTTGGGTTGAGAACAGGCAAAACTTTGAAAATCCAGCGGCACCCCTGGTTGGCAATAAAATCCTAGGCGAAATCAATAACCCGGAATTGACCTACAGTGTTGGTTTGGACTGGGATAAGGGGCCTTGGTCGGTGAATTGGTCATCACGCTTCATTGACAACCAGACTTTGTTCGGTGTCGAGGTGGAAACCGTTGCACAGTTCACTCCCGCCTTCACCGGCGATTTCTGGACACACAATGCATCAATCCGTTACGATCTTACGGATGATCATTCGATTGTCGTCGGCGTGAACAACCTTAGTGATGAAAAGCCCTATTTGCGTGAATGGGCCGAGCCAGTTTCTGGCGTAGGGCGTGATTTCTTTATACGCTATACGGCAAAATACTGAAGCTATCGATCAATTTAGACCTAACCAATGAAAAGGTCCTTCCATTGCGAGGGACCTTTTTTCTGCGCTCTGCGATTTTCCGCGACAAGTCCGCCCGTGTGCGTTAGCAAAGCTCAAAACCATAACTTGCGGAGAAAACACCATGAGCGATACCCAACTCCACGGCCTTGAACTGCGGTCCACCGTTACCTCTGAGGGTCAATTGATCCTCAATCTCGAACCTGTTGCGATCGATGAACCCGGCCCGGATGAAGTGATTGTCCAAGTCGAAGCGTCCCCCATCAATCCATCTGATCTGGGGCTGTTATTGGGACCTGCAGATATGGCGACCTTGGTAGCCAGCGGTACGCCAGACCGGCCTGTTTTGACCGCTACCATCCCACCAGCCCGCATGGGTATGATGAAGCCCCGTTTGGATGCCTCTATGACTGTTGGCAATGAAGGCGCGGGGACTGTCGTGCGCGCTGGGGCCAATGTTGCTGGCATGCTGGGCAAGAAGGTCGGTATGTTTGGCGGCTCCATGTATGCCACTTACCGCAAGCTGTTGGCGCGGGATTGTTCGCCTCTGCCAGAGGGTGCTACCTCTGCCGATGGCGCTTCCATGTTTGTGAACCCACTGACTGCCTTAGCTATGGTCGAGACGATGAAGCGTGAAGGGCATGTCGCCCTTGTACACACCGCAGCAGCTTCAAATCTGGGCCAAATGTTGACCAAAATCTGCCTCGCCGATGATGTCCCCTTGGTCAATATTGTTCGAAGTGCGGAGCAAGCCAAAATCCTCAAAGATATTGGCGCAAAGTATGTTGTGGATTCAACCTCTGACACCTTCCAAGCAGACCTAACCGACGCCGTAACTGAGACCAAAGCCACCCTCGCGTTTGACGCGATTGGCGGTGGTCGATTGGCCAATTCGATCTTGCACGCCATGGAAGCAGCCGCCAATCGCAATGCCAAAGAATATAGCCGCTATGGCTCTTCCACCTTTAAGCAAGTCTATATTTACGGCGGGCTAGACTTGCGCCCAACCGAATTGGATCGAGGCTTTGGCCTGTCCTGGAGCGTGAGTGGCTTCTTACTGACGCCCTTCTTGCAAAAGATTGGCCTTGAAGCGGCACTGGGTCTACGCCAACGTGTCGCACGCGAACTGACCACCACTTTCGCGAGCCATTATACCTCGACATTGTCCTTGGCCGAAGCGCTGCACACTGATCACGCGCGTGCCTATGCCCGCAAAGCGACGGGCGAGAAATATCTTATTAATCCAAGTCTTTAGGATTTAGGCGGGGCGGTACTTTCGCGTTCAACAAGCGAACCTGCCACCAGATAGGGCAGTTCGCTTGGCGACGTGGCTTGATGGATCAACAGTTCGACAGCCTTTGAGAAGGTCGCAGCGATGGGTTGATCAATCGCGGTCAATTGCGGCGTTGTGAACCGAACGACAGGGGTATTGTCAAAGCTGATCAAAGACAGATCCTGCGGCACCAATAGGTTGCGCTCGTGGGCAATGTCCAGGGTCGCCAAGGCCATTTGGTCATTGCTGGCGATGATGGCTGTGGGTGGGGGTGTGAGGTTGAGAAGGGCAGTTGCAGCCTCGCGGCCACTCTCATAACTAAAGTCACCCGGCACACAGAGGTCCGTGTCCGGCAGGCTGGCTTGCGCCATGGCCTGTCGCCAGCCATCCACGCGCCAGTGTGATAGATTATAGTCCGGGGCACCCGCGATAAAGCCGATCCGCTTGTGACCGAGCCCAATCAAATGCTGTGTGGCTTGCGCCGCTGATTCCGCATCCCCCATGTGGATGGCAAAGCCGCTGCCCGCTGCCAGGGATCCGATCCGCGCAAACGGAATATTACGCTTAGTCAAGAGATTGGTGATCAAGGGGTTTTCGGAGTGAGGCGGCGTTAAGATGATGCCGTCGGGCTGCAAGGCTGCAATGGTGCCGCTTAGTTCGCGCTCAACATGGTCATTATGGGTGTCGACGAGCTCGAAAATCATCCGATAGCCATGTTCCGCGCAGGTCAGCATGCCTCCCAAAAGCATTTGGTCGACCCAATCTGCGCCGCGGCGAGCACGCCATTCAGAGATCGTCCGCTCTCGGTCATTGATGACTAGAATAAGGTAGGAGCGCGAGCCACTCATACGTTGGGCGGCGATAGAGGGGACATAGTGCAGCTTCTCGATTGAAGCTTGTACACGCGCCTTCATTTCAGGGCGCACATTGGGTTCATTATTGATGACACGGCTAACCGTCTGCAACGAGACGCCCGCATCTGCAGCAACATGGGTGATGGTGACCGATTGATTGCGGCGGCCCATAAGCTAGCCCCTCCCCACCTGGCACAAACCAGAATTTTGGCCAATCGCGGCTTCAAATAGCGGTGGAACTACATCGACGCGCACGAAAACAACTTTCATTGGAACCGTCACGATGTTGATATCCCGACATTAATTCCGAGTAACAGACTTAATCGCTTAACTAGAAACAATCAAAAAATATATCAATTGCACACAGAAATTTGATTGCTTCTCTGTCATAGAATTAAGGTTGTTTGGCAAATACCTGACTGCTTTGTCAGGCATGGCGCGAAGAGCGAACCTTGGAGTTTATCCAAGGCCCGCTCTCACCAGATAGATTAGAAATCTACCCGCGCCATCAAGGTGAAGCGACGGTCGTTGCGGAAGGCCGAACGCGTCACCCGTGTGCCTTTGAAGTCAATCACCTGACTGGTCTGGGTAACTTCATCCAACAAATTCACGCCTTGGATCCCAAACTTAACCCGTGGCGTCCACGAATAGAAGATGGAACCGTCGAGTTGTCCCGTCGCCTCGCCATAAATCGGCGAGAAGGGGAAGATCACATCACGGGGTGTTTGCAAGAACTCTGACCGCCAATTGTAGGCCAAACGCATAGCAATCGGGCCCTTTTCATAGAAGCCAACCGCATTGATCGTGTGCTCGGAGACCCCTGCCAATGGCGTATTCCCAGCAAATGGGCTCTGCTCTGCGCCAAGGTTTGAGTTACTGAAGTCGCCAGCATCCACATAAGTATAGGTGAACTGGGTACCAAATCCGCTCAACAAGCCCGGCAAGAAGTCATAGGTCTGCTGATAGGAAAGCTCGACCCCTTTCAAGATGCCGCCATCGCTATTGACTGGACCATTGACCAGAACATCGGTGGAGACGCCCTTTGGACTGGTGAACTTACGGACCGTAGCCCCACCATTCACAATGCCCTGAATGTCCTTCATGAAGGCCGAAACCGCGACATAGCCCACTTTGGCAAAATACCATTCGTATGACAGGTCGTAGTTCCAAGATTCAATAGGACGCAGGAGACGGTTACCCGTGCCAATCTGGAATAGAGGCCCTGTTGCCAAGGTACCGCCAGCTTTCAGGCTGGCCGTATTGTCGGAGATGCCGCCGCCTGTTGCGAAGGCATTCAGGTCAGGGCGAGAAATGCCCTTTGAGATCGCCATGCGAACCAACATGCCATTGCCAAAGTCTGCTTTCGCATTGAAGCTTGGCAAAACATGGTCGAACTTAATGTCGGCACTGTCGTCAATCTCTTCGCCGGTAAAGACCGCGGCAAACTCAGCCAAACGCGTGGTCGATAGGCCGCAATAGCCCGGGGCAACTTGGCCGACTTGAACGCGGCTACACGCATTCTGCAACTCAGCGACACTAACTTTACCGTCGCCATTACCACCCGAGCCAACCGAATCGAAGAATTCTCCGGTTGGCAGTTTGATCGCACCGGCACTTTGAACCGTAGTCTGAACATAACGCAGGCCGAAGTTTCCGGTGACTTTGAGGTCGCCAGAAAAGTCTTTGCCAAAGTCCACGCGGGCGAAGGCGGCCGAGGTCAATTCTTCCACGTCAGAAATTTCACCGGCGGTCCAAGGACCACCAAGCACATTGCCGGAACGCGCAGAAATTGGGAACCAAGCATTCGGAGTCAGGGTCGACGCCGTAATCGCATTCGCTTGCTTGCGGATTTCGCCGCTCAGATAGTCGCGAACAGTGTTGTCGCCGCCGAAGAAGAAAGCAGAGCCATCGCCCAGAGGCACAGGCACATTGCCGCGTTGGAAGTTATCGCCGAATGGATTGCGGATTGCAGACGACCCTGGGAAGTCTTTGGCATAAGCACCACCGCAGCCAAAGGCTTGGAAGTCGCCGCAGTTCCAATTGCCACCACGACCCGTCCAAGGTGCACCCAAATTGCCCCAGTTGGAGAAGTTGGCACTGCGGGTGATGCGCGAACGATCACTCCAGCGCGCACCAAAGCGGACGCCCTTGAAGAAGCCATCTTCTTTCAAGTCATACTCGCCGTCGAGACGAACACTGGTCATCTCGCCTTCGTTATAGACTTGGTTGTCCAGTAAGAACCAATAGAAGGTCTTAGATGGATCGGTGAAGTAGCTGGCAGGTGAATTGGCCGACCCCGGTTGCAGGAACTGCACCAGAGGGGTGTCGCCAGTATTGTCGATAAAGACGTCGCTATAGGTCTGCATGGCCGAGATGAAGCCATTCTCGGTGCGGTCCGATCCGATGTGCTGGGCTTCGAAGTTGAAGCGCATGCGGTCGGTTGGATTGAACTTTAACGTGAAGGACACATCCTCGGTCGAAGCGGCATCTTCGCGTTGGAAGCGCAAGAGTTCGGTTGGAATACCCCGCCCACCAGTGAAGGGCTGCAGCTGGGTTAAGGTGCCCTTCGCAAACTGGTTGCCAGCAAAGGTTGCCGTCGTGCCGGGCGCAACAACTGGGAACAGACCGTCGTCATTGACCAGAGCCAAAGCCGAGAATTCTTCCAAAGTCGCTTCGGTGGTTGCTTTCAAATATTCAAGCGTGGCCAGCCAGCGCTTGTCATTGCTTTCCCACTGGCCCACGATCGAAATCGCGTCGCGGTCACGCGTCAGATCGGTGGTGCGCACGCCTGCGCCCTTTGGCACGAAGACAGCATTGGTTGGCGGGAAGTTGGATGCGTTGAAAGCTTGGCCACCGCTGAAACCGCCAGAACCCACGGCACGCACACGGATACAGGCCGAGGTCAGCGAGGCATCGCGATAGCAAGGGTCGGTGATCTGCGACGCATCGGTCTTGGTCACCAATTGAGACTGGGCATAGGCCAATTGGACGCCAAAGGTGCCAACTTCGGTTTCATAAGTATTGGAACCCAAGAAGGAGAAGCCAGGCGACCACTCTTCAGCCATATCGCCGTAATTGCTTTCAATCGTGCCAGCAAAGCGAGGGCCCTTTTTGTCGAGCGGCTTGCGCGTGACAAGATTGACTGTGCCGGAGATGCCGCCGTCAATCATGTCTGCAGTGGCATTCTTGAACACTTCCACGCGGCCCAAAAGCTCTGGCGAGACGTCGTTGAAGGAGAGTTCGCGGCCGCCGTTTGCGGAAAAGATATCACGGCCATTCAACTCAGAACGCACATAAGGCAGGCCGCGGATGATGACGCCTGAACCTTCAACCGAAAAGCGATCGGGATCGTTGCGCTGTTCAAAGCGGGAAATGTTGATGCCTGGAATGCGCTGTAGCGCCTCTGCAACCGAACGGTCTGGCAAAGCGCCAATGTCTTCGGCGGTAACCACATCCACGAAGGTATCGAGATTGCGCTTGATAGACTGCGCATTTTGCAGCGAGCGACGGAAGCCGGTGACGACAACCACTTCGGCTGGTGCCTCGGCTTCTTGGGTTGCAGGGGTCGTGGTTTCAGCTGGCTTGGCCGGCTCTGCTGCTGTCTGCGCGAAAGCAGGCTGCGAAACCAGCGCCAAAAGGGCTAGACTGGATGCGGTGGTCAAAGCGGTGAACCGCCGAGACCGAGACGTGGCTGTGCCTGCGTTGAGTTGATAGGCCAAATTTTCCTCCCCTGACTCCCTTCTTTTTTGAAGGAAGCTAATCATATTGAACGACGCATAACGGTAGTTGAGAGCGTTCACAAGAAAAAATGAACGTTCACATTTGCGTCATCCGTGCTAGATGGCAAGAAAATACAGTTAAAGTGAATCTGGGGGTAACGAGACATGGCAATTGAAACGATCGTAATCGTAGGTGGTGGCACAGCGGGCTGGATGGCAGCGGCCGCATTGTCGCGCTTGCGTGCGGGCAAGCCAGTCAATGTCATCGTCATCGAGTCAGAACAAATCGGCACAGTTGGCGTTGGCGAAGCCACCATTCCCCCCTTCCTCGACTTCAACCGTTTGTTGGAAATTGACGAGGCAGAGATGCTGTCTGCCGTGCAAGGCAGCTTCAAACTTGGCATTCAATTCGTCAATTGGGGCAAGATTGGCGACAGCTACATCCACCCCTTTGGTAATTATGGCTATCAAGTCGATGGCGTGTCCTTCCACCATATCTGGCACAAATTCAAAGAGGCAGGCGACAAAAGGCCGATCCAAATCTTCAACATCGAAACCATGGCCGCCCATTATGGCCGCTTTGCTCGGACTGAAGATTACCAACGCGACGACCTGCCCCCTATCAATTACGCCTATCATCTCGATGCCGGCCGTTATGCCAAATATTTGCGCGCCTATGCGGAGAAGCGCGGCGCAATAAGGATCGAAGGCAAGGTCAATGATGTCGCCTTGCATGGCGAAACCGGCTTTGTCACCTCCGTCACCATGGATAATGGCGTCGTTATAGAGGGGGATTTGTTCGTGGATTGCTCTGGCTTTCGGGGCCTCTTGATCGAGCAAGCGCTGAAGACCGGCTATGATGATTGGTCAAACTTCCTGCCGTGCAATCGTGCGGTCGCTTTGCCCTGCAAGCGCGACGATGGCAGCCCACCCCCGCCTTATACCCGTGCGACCGCTCATCGCGCTGGCTGGCAGTGGCAAGTTCCGCTGCAACACCGCAACGGCAACGGCCATGTCTATTGCAGCGAGTTCATGAGTGATGACGAAGCCCTCGATATTCTCGTGAATAATATCGCAGGTAAACCTCAGGCGGAGCCGAATTTCCTCCGATTTGTCACGGGGCGTCGCAAGAAATTCTGGAACAAGAATGTGGTGGCCTTGGGCTTGGCTGCAGGCTTTATGGAGCCCTTGGAATCGACCTCCATCCATTTGATCAATACCGGCATTAATAAGCTGATCGCGCTTCTATCGCTCGATGGCATCACCCAAGCACAGGAAGACGCATTCAACCGCCTCACTGGCAAGGAATATGCCCGCATCCGTGACTTTTTGATCCTGCACTATAATGCCACGACCCGCGACGACAGCCCGTTCTGGAATTATTGCCGCAACATGGCTGTGCCCGAAAGCCTGACCGAAAAGACGGACCTGTTCCGCCTCAATGGTCAGATTTTCCGCGAGGATGATGAGTTATTCACCGAAACCAGTTGGGCAGCGGTCATGATGGGTCAAGGCATCAACATGCAAGGACATAATGCTATGGCTGACGCCCTGATGAGCGTCAAAACCAGCGATGAATTGCGCGGGATCGAACAATCTATCCAATTCGTGGTGCAACACATGCCCACCCATAGCGATTATTTGAAGCGTTATTGCCCCGCACCGATGTAGGGGGAGAAGCAAGCCCCTCTACCTCTGGGAGAGGGGTTGGGGTGAGGGCTTACACTCGCAAAAACGATATGCACTGTGAAGGCCTTCATTGCACGGAGCAATGCGCTGATGCGCTGAGGCCCCCTCACCCCCGCCCCCTCTCCCCCGGAGGGGGCGAGGGGAGAACGCAATAAGGATGGTCAGCTGGCCGCAAGAAAACTGGCGCACCATGAAGACGCACCACTACGATCAGGGGTGGCTCAGCTCGCTCAATCAGAACCGGCAGGCCGTCTCGCCACCGCTATCCACCAAAGTGACGGCAGAGATCGACATCTCAAAGCTGCCGCTGGATTGAATCGAGAATGGCATGCCGACTTGGGTACCCTTTTTGAAGCAGGACAGAGGCAAGAAAGCCGTCTTCCAGCCTTTTTGCTCGGCCAGCGCCAAGGACGAGGAGATGTCGATTTCATCGCGGCAGTTCGCACCGCAACTCATGGACAATTTCACCGGGCCAGTTGGGCGGGTGCCGATTTGATAGTCGATCCGAATGGCGCGCCCTTCTGCCAAGGCAGAAGGGTTCAGCGCCGCGGAGGCTTCAAAGCCAAAGGAGCCGCCGGTTTTCCACGTGATGGTACGGGCATCTTCTTGGGCATCGCGGTCCATTGAAACCACTTGCACATCGCCATTGGCGCTTGTGCCCTTGGCACCGGCTAAAGTCAGGCGCTGGCCCTTGCCATCGGTTGCCACCAAGGTGAAGGGGGCCACGCTTTGACCACGGGCAAACACAGCTACATCATTTTCAGCATTGGGTTGGCTGAGCGCGCATTTCTCGTCCACCGACGTCCAAGCCACTTTCTCGCCATAGGCCAAGCCAAAGCCATAACCGAACAATGGCTTGTAATTGGCTTCACCTTCATTGAGCGAATAGGCGTCGCACGCCTGTGGCCACGAGAAGGATAACTTGCCCTTGAAGTTCTTTTGAACTTGGCCGTCTTTGGTCTGCAACAACACATCGGCCACGCCGCCACCTTCACTGCCGGGCAGCCAAGCAGCGACGAAGGCGTTGGAAGCATTAAGCTCCTTATTCATCCAGAGCGGACGGCCTGTTAGGAACACGGCCACGACGGGGATTTGTTGGGCCTGAAACTTCTTCAGCAAAGCCAAAGGCTTGGCATCACCATAGGTCAGATTTTTGATGTCGCCCATAAACTCCGCATAGGGCTTTTCACCAAACACCACGATGGCGACGTCGGGCTTGTCCTGATAACTGCCATCGACCGAGAGGATAGCTTTACCGCCGGCGGCTTCGGCTTGCTTGGCTATGCCTGCAAAGATGGATTCGGCACCTGGAAAGTCGGCATTGGTCAGATCGCCACCGCCTTGCCACGAAATCGTCCACCCACCCGATTGCTTAGCGATGCTATCTGCCCCTTCGCCTGCCACCAAGATGGTCTTGCGGGGGTCGAGCGGCAGAACGCCGTCATTCTTGAGCAACACCAGCGATTCTTGCACAGCCTTACGGGCGACAGCCCGATGCTCTGGCGAGCCCAAAAGCGCATATTTCCCACCCAGTTTCCGGGCCGACGGGGCTGGCAGATCAAACAGTCCATAGCGGATTTTAACGCGCAGGATCCGGCGCACGGCATCATCCAGACGCTCTTGCGAGATTTTGCCGCTGTCGACTGCCGCCTTGGTATTGGTCAAAAGCTCTTTCCAGTCCTCTGGCACCATGAAGATGTCGAGGCCTGCGTTGATCGATTCTGGGCAGTCCTTATTGGTACAGCCCGGGATACGGCCATGGCCGTTCCAATCGCCAACGACCAAGCCGTCAAAGCCCATTTCAACTTTGAGCAATTCGGTGAGATACGACTTACTGCCGTGCATTTTTTGGCCATTGATGCTGCTGAACGAGGCCATGACCGTTTGCGCACCAGATTTTAAGGCGGCGCGGTAAGGAAAGGCGTGCAGTTCAACCAGATCTGCTTCATTGCCGACTGTATCGCCCGTATCAATGCCAGCGGTACCGCCGTCACCGAAGAAGTGCTTGGCAGTGGCGATTACACGGTCTTGACTCAGAAAATCTGGGCCTGTGCCTTGCAGGCCTTCAACCATGGCCGCGCCGAGTTCAGACACGAGGCCCTTATCTTCGGCATAGCCTTCATAAGTGCGGCCCCAACGGTCATCGCGTACCACCGCCAAAGTAGGCGCAAACGTCCAATCAATGCCGGTGACTTTGATTTCAGCCGCCGTGATGCGGCCGATCTCGCGGATCAAAGCCGGATCGCGCGTTGCACCAAGGCCAATATTGTGCGGGAACAGCGTCGCGCCCACGACATTGCTGTGCCCGTGTACCGCATCGGTTGCCCACAATACGGGGATAACCGGGCTGCCATCGGCATGGGGTGTGCGTGAGGCCTCCCAAAACGCGTCAGCCAGTTTCAGCCAGTCTTCTGGCTTCGAGCGCTCATTGCCATAAGGGCCAGAATTGCCGCCGTTTAGAATGGTACCAAAGCGATATTTGGCCACATCTTCCGGGGTGATCGTCGAGATATCGGGCATGATGAGCTGAGCGACTTTTTGCTCCACACTCATCTTACTCATGATCTCAGTGATCCGGGTTTCGACTTTGTCGTCCTTTTTAGGTCCAGAGGCGCAGCCCGTTAGGCCAAGCGTTAGGGCGAGCACGGGCACGAGGCAGGCGCGGATGGACTTTTGGAAAAATGGCTGCATGTGAGAGCGCATATTCGTATTCGCCTTCGCTTAGCTTGCTGGTGCAATGTTTTGACGATGGACGAACAGACCGAAGAACACGAGCCAAGCATAACCAAGGATCGGCACGATCAGCGCGACTGAAAGCCCAACACTGTCTGCGGCAAAGCCAGTTACTAAGGGCAGGATGGCCCCACCAACGATGCCCATGCACAAGAGTGCCGCGGCCTTTGGCGTGTCTTCGTCGTTCAGGCCAATCACGGTCTGCGAGAAAATGGTCGGGAACATGATGGAGTTGAACAAGCCAATCGAGAGAATGGCGATCGCGGCGATCTGGCCGGTCAACACCATAGCTAAAGCGGCCAAGACAATCGCAAGCACAGCAAACACCGCCAGAACTTGCCCGGCTGGGAAGCGGCTCAAAATATAGGAGCCTGCAAAACGGCCCACCATGGCCCCGCCCCAATAAAGCGCGACCAATTTACCGGCTTGCGCCTCTGTTGAGCCCAAGATGCTCGCTTGGCTTAGATAATTCACCAAGACCGAGCCAATGGCGACTTCTGCGCCGACATAGGTGAAGATGGCTATGACGCCAAACAGGACTTTCTTATTGGCCAAAAGGTGAAAGCCAAGGCCTGTCGGGGTTTCAGTTTTCGCCATGGGCGGCAACAAGTCACGCTTCATATAGAAGACGATCATGATCAGCACCAATACGGTAGCGATACCCAAATAGGGTGCTTGCAAAGCCGTCGCTTCTGCTGCGCGCAGCGCATTCAGTGCTTCTGGAGTCAGTGTCGAGATGTCCTTGGGGATTTCAGGTCCACCTTCCAAGATCAGCTTGGCACCAACGAATGGACCAATGAAGGTCCCGAAGCTGTTGAAGGCTTGGGCCAGCGTCAAACGGGCTGAGCTGGTTTCGGCCGCCCCTGCGATCGAGATCACGGCATTGGCGGCAACTTGCAAAATGGTGATGCCGGCAGCCAACACAAACAAAGCAAACAAGAAGCCGGGATAAATGCCCACATGGGTGGCAAGCACAAATAGGACACAGCCACCGATCATCACGCCAAGACCCGCGATAATCCCACGCATATAACCAACTTTGGCCACCAAATTGCCAGCTGGGATCGAAAAGACAAAGTAACCCAAGAAGAAAGCTGACTGAGTTAGCATGGCCTCTGCGTAGCTGAGATTATAGAGCCCGCGGAATTTAGGGATCAAAATATCGATCAAAACGGTTGCAAAACCCCAGATGAAGAACAAAGCAAGCGACATAAAGAACAAGGTTCTGTCGTTCACATTGCCCTCTTGCGGCTGTGTCGTCACTGCGCTTGGTCCGGCCATTTTAAGGTTTCCTATCCTCAGTTTTTTGTTGCTTTTCGTTTCTTATCTGATCTCGCAAAAAGGCTATTGCCCCTTATTCCCCGCACGCAGCGGTATCATGTGAGCGTTCACATTTATAGACCCTAACCCAATCAATTTCCATTGTCTTGGGAAAATTCTTTGCCGAAATACCCCGAAAATTGCGTCCTTCGGGTAGATTCCCTCCGATTGCGACGTTCAAAATCAGATAAAATGCCTGATCGAAGGGCGCTGAAGGTCGGCTTGGGCTTTGGTCTTCGTGCCATGTTGCCGGGGTTTGTGTGGCATAAGGCACCCCATCGATCGACCAAACCATTTTGCCGGCGTCCCAATCAAGGGTGTAGGTGTGAAAGTCATCAAGGCTGCCGACCAAGGGGGTAGTTTTCGACAGAAACTTGTTCTTGGGCCAAGCCCCACCAAAATGCAGCGTACCAAGAATCGTATTCTCAACCCCGCCTGGGCAATCTGGGCATGGCTCGCCCAGATTGACCGCCTCCATCACATCGATCTCGCCCGAGGCTGCCCACGGCCCATAGATTTCACCAGCAGGCAGAAGCCAGATAGCCGGCCAAGTGCCTTGGCCCTGTGGCAGGCGCGCCCGCACCGAAATCCGGCCATAGCGCCAATCAGCCTTGCCTTTGGTGACCAGCTTGGCGGAACTGTATGGAAGCGTTACTTCTTGAGCGCGGGCGGCCTTATTGGTGCGCTGTTCAACCGGCAAGGCATGGCCACGACGGCGTTCTTTGCGCGCCACGATGACGAGGTTGCCATCTTTGACAAAGCTGTTCACCGGCCGATCCGTATAGCATTGCTTTTCATTGTTGCCGCCGCCCCAGCAATCCACAGCATGGCTCCATTTAGCCGGATCAATCGTGGTGCCATCAAACTCATCGGACCAGACAAGCGACCATTTGGCCTTTGTCTCAGTCTGGGTCGACACTTCTTGCGCGAAAACCTGACTCCCAGCGCCCAAGGCCGCAACAGCCCCGATACAACCCAGAGCAAACGCCCAAAAACCCACATATTTCTCGGCTAAAAACAGACCCACAGCACCCTCCCCTTTTCCATCAGTCTGCCTTGCTCACCCCCACCTGCATAGCGACAATGCCAGTCCACGGAAATTGGGGGCATCGTTGCTGATAGCTTTGGCGCTGTTCATGGGGTTCTCAAGCATGCTTGCGCGGCATAGTTTGCCAAGGATTTGGGCGCAGAACTTGCGATCAACAGGCAGTGTATCAATGGGAAAAAAGTGGTGGCCGGAGCCGATAAAGAAAATTGAGCATTACAGATCTAGAATCAAGGTGAAACTAGACGCTTCTGTCCAAAATTTCCCATTTTTATCGGTTCAAACCAGTATTAGCGCTGGCCAAGAAGCCAAACTGACTGGATCAAAATGGTCGGCCTAAAAACAGATGGACCGATTGGCGGCCATCATCAGTGCGGCCGAAGGAAAGGAAGACGGGCCCCAATGCAGTGTCGGCAGCGATATAGGCACTCGCGCCATATCTTAGATCGCCTAGGTCTACATTTTTTCGAAGCGCCCAAACCTGCCCCGCTTCGAGGGAGCCCCCAGCATAGAGCTTTGAACCCAAGGTTTGGGCGCTGCCTTTGGTCAACTGGAATCGATATAGAAGTTGCGCCAAAGCGAAACTTTCGCCCGAGAGCTCATCGCGATGATAGCCCGACAGCCTAAACGGTCCGCCCAAGCGGTAAAGCGTATCGACAGGCGGTGTACCGTAGAGTTTAGTGCCGCCGGACAAACCAGAGATCAGGCTGTGACGCCCGACACTGACGGCAGATAAGGCAATTGCAGAGGCGGTTTGGTAATTGCTACTGTCACCCAAGGCTTCGAAGCCCTCGGCCCAACGCACGCCCAGACGTAATCCCTTTGTCGGGAAAAAGGGGCTGTCAAATGTATCAATTCCGCCCGACCCTACCAGTCGACCTATGTCGATATCTTGCCGCCCGGTGTTCGCTTCACCTTCTTTGAGACGAGCCTGCCCCTGCCCACGCTCAATTTGAGCTCGAAGCTCGGCAAAGCGGCCAATCTGATAACCGCCGCCCAGCGCGGCGAATCCGTAGGTAAGCTCGTAGCTAGCAACCTTAAAGCCCGTTGGTTGATAAACATCTACGCCTCGGGCTTCGAATTTGAGCCGTGTTGTCGCAAACCAGGATTGAGACGGCTCAAGGAGTTTAAAATACTCCGCCGAAAGGCTATTGATATCACCCAACACTGCCCGAACCTGCAGTTCAGAGCCAAAGCGATCAAGCGCCGGTGTCTGATAGTCCATCGAAATTGAGGAATCGGCACCTAAACTACCATTATTGCCGAGGGTTAGGCCGAGTCTGATGCGGCCGACATCGGGCTCGGCATCATCAGCCCGCACAAGCAGCACCGTCTTTGAATCTTGTGTTTCCAGAGCGTAATCGACCCTTTGAAAGGGCCCAAGGGCATAGACATCGTTTAGGGCCGCATGGATTTTAGAGGTCTCAGCAACCTGCCCGATCAGCGGCTGAAGACGTCGTATGACTACTGTGTCGGCCAAACGCGAGCTGTTTTCGATGCGAACATGGTCAATGACCGGCGGCGCAGGTTGTGGACTTTGAACATAGACCTTGCGATCGCGTCTGGCCGCAATCTTTTCGAGAGCGACGGCTTGGGTGAGAAAGGAGCGTCGTCCCGCCTCAATAAACTCTGCACCCTTGGTGAACTCTCCCGCATTGAGCGTGCCCGCATCAATCGTGATCAATACATCGTCGCTCGTGAGGGTCGCTAGCTGAGCGCGTTCATTCGCCAGAACCAGCAAAGTGACGGTCTGGCCTAGAACATCGAGAGCAGAGCCGATCTTGTCGCGTTTCAGGAGCGCACTTTGGGTCGCCACAACAATCACAATCTCTGCGCCCATTTCCCGAGCGACACTGATCGGGATATTGGCTGCCATACCGCCATCAACCAGCAGCTTTCCATCCAAATTGACCGGCGCAAATACACCTGGCACCGCCATGGAGGCCCGCATAGCTATCGCCACTTCACCTCGATCCAAGACCACCGCTCGGCCGGTCTCAATATCGGTGGCCACAGCGCGAAACGGAATTGGGAGCCGATCAAAACTCTTCACAGACCCTTTCACAGGAATTAGACGCCGCAACTCTTGCAGAAGGGCCTGATCAGACACCAGACCCGATGGAAGCACAAGCGCACCGTTTTTGACACCCAGCCCTGCTCGAACCGGAAAATCCAATTCCTTTGCTTTCTGGTGAAAAGTAAGATCGTCACGGCTGGGTGCCGGGCTAAAGACCTTGTTCCAATCTACCGTCTTTACCGCATCCTCAAGCGACGCGGAATCCAGACCAGAGGCATAGAGCCCGCCAACGACAGACCCCATGGAGGTCCCAACGACCATATCGGGTCGAATGCCAATCCGCTCCAGCTCTTGGATTACCCCGACATGGGCTAAGCCTAGGGCACCGCCTCCGGACAAAACCAAGGCTACTTTTGGCCGATGAGCGGGCGTCTCAGATTCTGCCTTCGCTGGAGAGGTGAAAAGTAGGGCAGAAATGATAAGAGCACCAAGCCCAACCAAGATCAGGCTGCTGAGCGAAGCCAATGGGGTTTTAACAAGGCCACTTGGACGAAACATTTGACCATAAAATTTCAAAAGACCGCTCCAAAGCAAGACCGCACCACTAATAAAGGATGACCTGAGCTCTATGGGCCCCTCGTCCAGTCGGAGAGTCCTAATTGTTGTGCTCTCGTCATCACGAACCCGGCATATACAGGTCTCTGACAACTCGCGACAAGCCTCAATCCACCTGTTTTGCACTTGATCAAAACCTGTTTTGGACTGGGCCAAGAAATGGCAAACTAACTGCGACAGGCCTTCTCGCCTGAGATCCTGCAAACCCACCCAAGTTAAGCCTCGCGACAAATAAATGGCTGAAGACAAACGTTGCGTCAGCTAATTGTGCTAGACGCCAGGCAGAAATGCGCAGGTCTCTGCTCACTCCGCGGAAAGCGGTTTGGAAAATGATCTGTAGGGCCACAAGGAAAGTGACAAAGGCGGTGTCTTGGTTTCTGGAAAAAGAGTGGTGCCCGGAGCCGGAATCGAACCAGCGACACGCGGATTTTCAATCCGCTGCTCTACCGACTGAGCTATCCGGGCAACCTGTCGGGAGGAGGGCGTTTAGCGGATCAGATTGTCTCTGTCCACGGGGTCCTCTGCATCGGGTATGCCATTATCCTCTTCTTGAACAGGAATTGCATAAGAACCATTGAGCCAACGGCCTAAATCCAGATCGGCACAGCGTTTGGAGCAGAAGGGCCGATAGGCGTGTTCGGTGGGCTTGCCACATTCAGGACAGGTTCGGCTCATGCGATCACCACTTCACATTGGGTCTGGCTTGGACGGCCTAGACGGAGTTGGAACTGGCCACCAATCGTGTCGGCAATGTCCTGCCGCCAGCCAATCGGGTCAGCCTCTAGAAAGGCCAGAGGCGCGGCAGGGGCATAGAGCGTCACGGTGCGGCCCTTTGCCCCTTTGAGGGCTGCAGCCAGTCGGTTGATGCCTTCAATCGCCAAGGTCTCGGCAGTGGGCTGGCCCCTGACATCAAGGCAGATGTCGGCCAAGGCTTGGCGGCGCTTTTGGCGGGCGATCTCAGCAATGCCAAAGCGGGAGACGGGCAGGACTTCGGTTTTGGGCGCGGCAACGCCGCCATTCTTTTCAGCATCAAAAGCACTGATGAGGGCTTTGGTCAGCGCCTCGGCATCGCCCTTGCGGCGTGGACCAGTAAAGTCGACACAGATGAGGCCGCCGAGACCCCGCAGGCGGATTTGGCGCACAATTTCTGGCACGGCCGCGAGGTTAAGGCCGCGGGCAAAGCGCGCGGGGTCGGTGCCACCGGTTTCGCGGCTAGCACTGTCGACATCGACGGCGGTCAAGGCGCGCGTCCGCTCAATCGTTAAACGACCGCCCCCCGCGATTGGCACTTCTCTCTGCAGGGCAGCCTCAAAGGCGGCGTCGATGCGGTCAATCTCGTCTTCATCGGCCTCACGCGGCTCTCCCGGCCAGCCCTGCCAGGGTGTGGCATCTTCAAGCAGGCGTGGACATGGCCCTTGTGGGGCCAAGCCCTCATAGGCCAGTGCGGGCCCCTTACCGCCTTCGGCTTCGCGCACAACGCGCACAGCCACGCCAGCACCGACACGCAGCTCTGCCTCACGCACGCGGCCAAAGGGGGCAAAGGCTGGCTCCCCCACGCCTAAATCGACAAAAGCGCCACCGATACGCGCGTCAATCGCCGTGACACGCCCAGCATAAATCTGGCCCCAGCGCACGCGGCTCTCATGGGTGGACCAACGCTCTAAGCGCAGCTCCACAATCCGGTCGCGGTCGAACAAGGCGGCGCGTAATTCGCCGATACGTTCGTGGATGACGATTTCGCGTGTCGGGGGCTTAGGCGCGTTCATGACCATATTCTTTTATAGCCAAAGCCTTCCAAGAGAGACACTGTCTCGTAAAGCGGCAAACCCATCACACCCTCCCAAGAGCCATGCAATTGGCTGCAGAAGGCACCTGCCAAGCCTTGAATGCCATAGCCACCGGCTTTGCCCATCCATTGCTCGCTATCAAGATAAAGGCGGATCTCCGCCTCGCTCAGGCGCTTGAAGGTCAAGCGGGTCTCAACTGCCCGGCTTGCCTTGACCCCACCACGCTGGACCGCGACGGCGGTGGTGACGCGGTGATTGCGTCCAGACAAAAGATTGAGACAGGCCAGTGCCTGCTCGCGCGTTTCCGCTTTGGGTAAAAGTCTGCGCCCCACCGACACCACGGTGTCAGCAGCCAGGATCAGATCATGGGGATTTTGTTGGGCGATCGCCTCGGCTTTGGCGCAAGCCAGACGCAACCCGTGCTGGCGCGCCGTTTCTTGGGGTAGAGGTGTTTCATCCAAATCAGCTGGGCAAATCCTATCGGGCACAATCCCGACTCTGGCCAGAAGCTCTTGTCGGCGCGGCGATGCGCTTGCCAGAATAAGCTTCATAAGACTTGTGTTACCGGAAGCGATAGGTGACCCGGCCCTTGGTCAGGTCATAGGGGGTCATTTCGACCAGAACTTTATCGCCTGCCAAAACGCGAATGCGGTTCTTGCGCAATTTACCAGCCGTGTGGCCGATAATTTCATGTTCGTTTTCAAGACGGATGCGGAAAGTGGCATTGGGTAGAAGTTCTACCACGGTACCTTGAAATTCGAGCAATTCTTCTTTTGACATTGGGTCTCCCGGCCGCAAATGACCTGTTGGGCTGACAACTCAGCTTGATTGGCGCGCTCTATAGTCTGTTTTGGGGGTAAAAAGCCAGTGCCACTGGTGTTGAAGCTGTTGAAATGGGGCCCTGACGCCACAGCTGACCCAGATCCTCTAAATGCTCCTGTCAGTTTCATCCCGCTCCGTCTTGCGGCAGAGGCTGTTTTCGCCCATCTGAAGGGCACAAGACTAATCAGAGAGCCTATATCCCCGTGTCCGCCTTCACCTCAGAAACCGTGCTGGCCGTCCAGCACTATACCGACCGTCTTTTCCGCTTCCGTACAACCCGTTCCCCTGCTTTCAGGTTCCGGACTGGTGAGTTTGTGATGATGGGCTTAGAGATCGACGGCAAGCCGTTGGTACGGGCTTATTCCATTGCCAGCCCAAATTGGGATGAGGAATTGGAGTTCTATTCGATCAAAGTGCCAGATGGGCCGTTGACTTCAAAATTGTGCAACATTGAAGTCGGCCAAACTGTGCTGGTGGGACGCAAACCGGTTGGCACCTTGGTGCTTGACGCGCTTCTGCCTGGAAAGCGTCTATACATGGTGGCGACGGGAACAGGGATTGCGCCCTTTGCCAGCCTGATCCGCGACCCTGAAACCTACGAGCGCTTTGAAGAGGTGATCTTAACCCAAACCTGCCGGACCGCCGACGAATTGACTTATGGCAAAGAGTTGGTTGCAAGCCTGAAGGATGATCCCTTGGTGGGCGACTATATCTTGGCGGGCAAACTGATCTTGGATACCGTGGCCACCCGCGAGGCTGACAACCCGAAGGGCCGCCTGCCCGCTCGCGTTGCGGATGGCAGCTTCTTCCGCGAACACGACCTGCCCTCTTTCAATCCAGATGAAGATCGCGGCATGATTTGTGGATCGATGGAAATGTTGGCGTCTTGTAAGGCCATGTTCGAAAATGCTGGCTTCACCGAGGGCTCGGTCAGTCAGCCCGGCCAGTTTGTCTATGAAAAGGCATTTGTCGGCTAAGCAATTGGTGCTAGGCCACGATGATGAAGTCGATCAAACTTTGCCTCGTCGTTGCGCGTGGCCGCAATCATGTGATTGGGGTCGACAATGACTTGCCTTGGCGCTTGGGAAGTGACCTTAAAAACTTCAAAGCCATCACCTTGGGCAAGCCCGTGATCATGGGACGCAAAACGTGGGACTCGATTGGAAAGCCTCTGCCGGGCCGCCCGAACTTGGTGATCACGCGCGATCCAGATTTTCAAGCCGAAGGAGCCAGCGTTTGGACCAGTCTGCCATTGGCCATCGAAGCCGCAACGGCCATGGCTAAGACCACGCACCAAGACGAAATCTGCGTAATTGGCGGCGGACAAATCTATGCCGAAGCCCTATCACAGGCCGATCGATTGTATCTTACAGACGTGGATGCAGCGCCGACAGGAACCGCATTCTTTCCGGCATTCGATGAATTAGATTGGACTGAGACGGCGCACGCAGAATTCTCGGCAGGCCCTAAGGACGACCATGACTTCGTGGTGCGTATTCTAGACCGTAAGGCTTAAGCGGCCTTCATGGCCTGATACAGCTTCAGGATTTGCAGCGTTGCCCCGTCATTGCCGGGCTTGCCACCTTCATCCAGCTCTTCTTGAAGCGCCAAACCATCAATTTCCGACTGTAAGGCATGCGCAAGCTTGTCACGCAAAACTGGGTCATGCTGGCTCAAAACCTCCCAAAGGGTGCGAGTCATACGTAACGCAACATCGGTATCGATGCGCACGCCGAGCAATTGAGACTGATCATCTTGCGTGAGGGTATTCTGCAACGTCGCCTCCAATTTGAATTCTGTAAAACGGCTAGGTCGTAAGCAGTTGAATTATTGCGCCAGGAAATCTTACCCATAAGACTATTTACAAATAGTTGCAGAGGACTTGCATGCAAATGCATAAAGTTCTGTAAATACCTGAATAATTGACCACAACACGAACAGCGCGCCCTCTGCCGATCTCGTCTTGCTAAAATAGGCGTGGGCCGACATGATCGAGGCATCCATTCACTCTTGATCGTAGAGCCCCCCCCTTGCCAGAGCCCGAGACCCCAGAGCCATGGCGTGGCAGCGGCGCCACCAAGGGCCGGCAAATTGGCCCATTGGCGGAATTCCTCATTCTTGAGGTCACCTCGCAGTCGAAGGTTTACAAGCAAAAGCTCGACCGATTGCTGCGGACCGAAATGAAGATCCGGCCGCGTCATGGCGAGTTTGAGGTGGAGATATTGATCGATCTCAACCGCGACTATCCGGCCATCGATCTCGATAATGTCGCAAAAGCAGTTCTCGACGGCATTAAAGGGGCGGTGTTTTTTGATGATGCCCAAGTCATGCGCTTAGTGGTTGAAAAGCGCTGGGCGGAGTCAGAGCGGGTTTTGGTGCGGGCTTGGCCACGGGGGCAGCAAGCTTAACCCAAAGTTAAGTGCCCATTGCCGTGGCATCGATACAATTTGTTACAACAAAGTCAGTAAAACGACGGAAAAGCCCTCGACAGACCCTTCGGTATGGGATTGAAATAAGACGACAAAGCTTCATGAGGGCGGGTGATGCAAGATTGGCGCGAAGATAAGATGTTTTTCCGCGCGACCATCGCGCTGCCAGTCCTTTGGTTTATGATCTTTTTTGTCGCGCCCATGGCCATGGTCTGGGCCTATTCGGTCGGCGAGAATGTGGGCCCCGTCGAGGTCGCGATTACGGGTACTTTCTCCAATTATGCCAAAGCGTTTTCCCCCGAAGTCCTGAAGGTTATGTGGAATTCGGTTTGGTTGGCGCTGGCAACGACCGTGATTTGCCTCGTCGTCGCTTTCCCGGTGGCACTAGCCATGACCTTTGCGGATGAAAAGCAAAAGACGTGGCTTTTATTGCTGATCATGCTGCCCTTCTGGACCAATCTTTTGATCCGCACCTATGCGCTGATCGCGGTAATGCGCACCTCTGGCGTCATTAACTCAGGGCTAGAAGGTCTGCACAACTTACTGGGTGTCTTTGGCATGCAAATGGGGGTTTTTGAGCCGCTACCCCTCCTCTACAATAAATTCGCCGTGGTCGTAGGCCTCGTTTATGTGCATCTGCCCTTCATGGTCTTGCCGCTGTATGCCGCCCTGGATCGGTTGGACAAAAGCTTGATCGAGGCGAGCCTTGATTTGGGTGCTGGGCATTTGGAGACGATCCGGCGCATCATCGTGCCGCTGGCGGCACCTGGGATCGCGGCGGGTCTTGTGATCACCTTCATTCCAGCTTTGGGGGCTTATCTGACACCGGATTTGCTGGGTGGACCCGATGATCTGATGATCGCAAGCTTGATTGAACGACAATTCAAGCGCGCCAACGACTGGCCGTTTGGGGCCGCTTTGTCCTTCATCCTGATGTATATCACGCTAATCTTCTTTGCCATTCGCGCCTTTATGGAGCGCAAAGGCGGAAAGGTAGGGGTACACTAATGGCCAAAAAAGCCGCCCGCGCCCCCCTCGACTACCTCAATATGCCAGCGATGAAGGCGTGGCTGGCTGGCGTATTCATCTTCCTCTACACACCGCTCTTGATCCTGATCCTATTCAGTTTCAACGATTCCAAGGCCAATGTTGTCTGGAAGGGCTTTACGCTCAAATGGTACTTCAAAGCGTTTGAGAACACGCAATTACGCGAAGCTTTGTTCAATTCGCTTTTGATTGCTGGGGTCTGTACCGTGATCTCGATCGTGCTGGGGGCCTTGATGGCCTTTGTCTTCTGGCGCTTCAAATTCCCATTCAAGGGCCCGCTTGAGAGCGGCATGAACCTGCCGATTGTGGTGCCCGAAATTTGCTTTGGCGTAGCGGTATTGCTGTTCTTTGCCAAAATCGGCTTTCCCAATGATCTACCCTATCCGTTTAATCTGACCCAGATCATTTTAGCGCATGTGACTTTTGCGTTCCCCTTTGTCGCTATTGTGGTCCGGGCGCGGCTAGAGAGCTTTAATCCCGAGTTAGAGGCCGCAGCCCTCGACTTAGGTGCGTCGCGCTATCAGGCCTTCCGCGATGTCATCGTCCCTCATATGAAGCCCGGCTTGATTGCAGGTGGCCTGTTGGCGTTTACGCTGTCGCTAGATGACTTTGTGATTACCTTCTTTGCCTCCGGCCCCGGGACAATCACGTTCCCGGTCAAGGTCTATTCAATGGTGCGCTTCTCTGTGACACCAGAGGTCAATGCAGCCTCGACCATCATCATCTTGATCACGGTGATTGCCACCGTCCTTGCTTTGCGCGCCCAAAGTGCAACCACCAAAGAGAGCTAAGTTATGAGTGATCGTGACGCCATTATTCGGGTTGAAGAAGTATCCAAACGCTATGGAAAGGTGACCGCTGTTGACCGCGTGACCCTGGAAATTCCGCGTGGCGAATTCTTCGCCCTCCTCGGCCCATCGGGCTGCGGGAAGACCACGTTGCTGCGCATGCTGGCGGGCTTTGAAATGCCCAGTGAAGGCAAGATTTTCATTGATGGCATCGACATGTCGACCATCCCGCCCAATAAGCGGCCGGTGAACATGGTGTTCCAATCCTATGCCGTCTTTCCGCATATGACGGTGTTTGAAAACGTCGCCTATGGTCTCAAGTTCGATAATGTCGCCAAGGCGGACCAATATGGCCGCGTGATGGCGGCTTTGGCCGACGTCAAGCTGGACCATCTGGCAGAGCGCAAGCCGGATCAGATGAGTGGTGGCCAACGCCAACGCGTCGCTTTGGCCCGCGCACTCGTCAAAAAGCCAAAGGTATTGCTACTAGACGAACCCTTGAGTGCGCTTGACGCGAAGCTGCGCGAAGCCATGCGCTTTGAATTGGCAGAGCTTCAAGACAAGGTTGGCATTACCTTTGTCATGGTCACCCATGATCAAGATGAAGCACTGGCCATGGCAGGACGCTGCGCGGTTATGGACCGGGGCAAGCTCATGCAAACCGCCACCCCCTCCAACCTCTATGAATTCCCCGCCAATAAGTTCGTCGCCGACTTCATTGGCAGCGTAAATCTGTTCGAAGGCACGCTAGAAGTCGATGAGCCTGACCACGCGATTGTGCAATCGGAAGAATTGGGCGGTCGGATCTTCTTTGACCACGGCGTCTCGGGTGCAGGGGGTGAGAAGATGTGGGTCGGCATACGGCCTGAGAAGATCGAACTTTTGAAGCGCGAAGAAGGTGCCGCCCCGCCCACGCCAGAAGATGCGCCATCGGGCTGTAATGTGACCGCTGGGGTCGTGCGCCAAATTTCCTATCTTGGCAGCGAAAGCATTTACGAGATCGACCTCATCAATGGCCGCCGCATGCAAGTGTCGCGCCCAAATCTGTCGCGCTGGGATCAAGAGGATTTCACGTGGGAAGATGAAGTCTGGCTGCGCTGGCATGGCGATAGCCCTGTTTTGCTGCAGAGCTAGAGCGCCCCACATGAACGCACGACCCATCCTCGGCATGATTTGTTGCCAGCGCCATGTCGGCACCGAATATGCCCAAGCCGTGATGGAACGCTATCTCTACGGCGTCAGTCCCCATGTAGATGCGATCCCACTCTTGATCCCGTCCTTGCCAGCTTTTGTGGACGCAGAAACGGTTGCCGGTCGACTAGACGGGCTGTTGCTGACGGGCTCTCCTTCCAACATGCAGCCCCACCGCTACGGCGAAGATATCGTCGATGCGCCCGGCCCGTTCGATCCCAATCGCGATGAGATGGCGATGGCCTTGGCCGATGTCATGCTGAAAGTTGGCAAGCCCGTCTTTGGCATTTGCCGCGGCTTCCAAGAGCTAAACGTCCATTTCGGCGGTACGCTTCGGCGCGACATGGCCGACCCCGCCCGCGCCTTTCAGCACCATTCGCCGGACGGAGTAAGCTTTGACGCCATGTTCGCCCATGAGCATGACGTTCGGCTGGAAGAAGGCGGGGCGATTTTGGCCGCCATTGGTCAAGCCGACATCAAGGTCAATTCTGTCCACTATCAGGGCGTCGACAAACTAGGCGCAGACCTACGCGTCGAAGCCCGTGCGCCCGATGGCGTGGTCGAGGCCTTTTCCAGCACCGCACGGGGTGGCCCGGTCCTTGCGGTCCAATGGCACCCCGAGTGGAAGCCCGAAGCCAACGAGAACAGCCGCAAGCTTTTTGGCCTGATGGGCCGCGTTCTGCGGGGCGGGGCGCTTTAGGGGCTGCCTTTGCCCTGAAATGCGCCATGCGTATGGCGCTGTTTTTGAAATATTGTTTTCGCTTCGGAACGCCTTTGCCGCAGGCTGTGCCTCCGCAAAGGCCGTATTCGAGTTTGGACGCGCAAGATGAGGCGTCAAGGGGTGCAATCGGCTTCGCCGACGCGCCGAAGGCGCGCCCCTTGACCTCGTATCTTGCGCCGAAATAATTGTTGAATGGCTTCACGGCAAGCGAAGTGCGGCCTGAAGCCGTTCCAAGTGATTTTGCTAAGGCCCAAGATGAATAAGCTCAGGAATTGCTTGAACATGGTGCATTCCATCAATGGAATGCACCCTACCCTACGAAGCTCATTGCTACAGCGCGCTCCCCTCCCCCCAAAGGAGCGAGTGGGGTACCCCTACAACATCGCCGGAATAACCCGGTCAGGTGGCTTATGGCCGTCTGCAAAGGTTTTGATATTGATGATGACTTTCTCGCCCATTTCGGTGCGGCTCTCCATGGTGGCAGAGCCCATGTGGGGCAACAGCATCACGTTTGGCAGCTTCTTGAGCTTGGGATTGATCGCAGGCTCGTGCTCAAACACGTCTAGACCCGCGCCCGCCAACAGACCCTTGTCGAGCATGCGGGCAAGGGCGGCTTCGTCAATGACTTCGCCGCGTGCGGTGTTTACCAGATAGGCGCTAGGTTTCATCAATTGCAGGCGGCGGGCCGATAGAAGATGGTAGGTCGCAGGCGTGTGCGGGCAATTGACCGAAATAATGTCCATCCGCGACAACATTTGGTCGAGGCTTTCCCAATAGGTCGCCTCCAACTCTTGCTCAATCGCGGCCGAAACGCGGCGGCGGTTATGATAATGGATTTGTAGGCCAAAGGCCTTGGCGCGGCGGGCAACCGCCTGACCAATCCGGCCCATGCCCACAATGCCCAAACGTTTACCGGCCACCCGACGACCCAGCATCCACGTGGGCGACCAGCCTTCAAAGCCATCGGCCTCAACCACGCGCACCCCTTCCATCAGGCGGCGCGGCACAGCCAAGATCAGGGCCATGGTGATGTCGGCGGTATCTTCGGTCAAAACGCCCGGCGTATTGGTTACGGTAATGCCGCGCTGAATGGCGGTTGCGACATCCATATTGTCAACGCCTGCCCCGAACTGAGCAATCAAGCGCAAACGCTCCCCCGCACGGGAAAGAACCTTGCTATCGATCTTGTCCGTCACCGTCGGCACCAAGACATCGGCGCGGCTGACGGCATCGACCAATTGTTCATAGGTCATGGGCGTGTCGGTCGCGTTCAGCTCGGTATCAAACAATTCTGCCATCCGTGTTTCGACGGGCTCTGGCAATTTGCGGGTGACGATAACTTTGAGTTTTGACTGGGGCATAACCCTGTGTAGCAAGGCAAAGCGCAGACGCCAAGCGACATCGCAGTGATCGCTGAAATCTGGTGGTTGCAGACAATTTTACCCATCGGATTAAGACGCTGTTCACCTTCATCGGCGAGATGAAAAGCGGTTGGGCTTTATCAATGGACACGATAAAGCCGTTGATTGGGAAGTAGTTGCGCACGATGGGTAAAGTAAAAGCCATCCTTGCCAGCGTTGCTTTGGCAGCGACCAACCTTTTCGCCGGCCCTGCTTTCGCTGGCGGCTATCCACCCTTCAACCGATTGGCAGGGGAAACACCGTCGGGCCAGCCCGTTCCGCGCTTTGTTTCCTTGAAATTTTCCAACATCAATGGCCGCGCAGGCCCCGACAAGGACTATCCAGTCCGCTGGGTCTATAAGCGCAAAGGCCTGCCGGTGCGGGTTGTCGCGGAAACAGAGGAATGGCGACGCATTGAGGATCCAGATGGCGCCGTCAGCTGGGTACATAAGCGCATGCTGGACGGTCGGCGGACCGGTATCGCGCGCCCCGCCCGGGACATGCGTGTTGCAATGCGCGCCAACGCCAGCAGCGACACGCGCGTCGTCGCCTATATTACAGACGGCGTGATCGTTGAAATCACAGAGGAACGGCCCGGCTGGCGCCAAGTAAAGGCCGGTCGGTTCAAAGGATGGGTTGCCGCATCTGAGCTTTGGGGCGCTGACAATTCGCGTCAGCCATAAGGGAAAGCATGCTTGGCGAATGGCCTTCCGCCATGCTAACGCCCTTGTGAAACATTTTGTAACAGGACGGCATCCCTTTGACGCAGACTACCGAAACGACCATCCCCGCGCGTGAATCCTCTTATAGCTATGAACAGCTGATCGCGTGTGGCGAAGGCAAGTTATTTGGTCCAGCAAATGCGCAACTGCCATTGCCCAATATGCTGATGATGGATCGAATCACCACCATCACGGAAGCGGGTGGTGCCTTTGACAAAGGACGGATCGAGGCAGAGCTCGACGTACATAAAGGCCTGTGGTTCTTTGATTGCCACTTCAAAGGCGACCCAGTGATGCCGGGTTGCTTGGGCCTAGATGCCATGTGGCAATTGGTTGGCTTTTATTTGGGCTGGTCTGGCCTGCCCGGAAAAGGGCGCGCGCTTGGTGTCGGCGAAGTGAAATTCTCCGGCCAAATCACCAATGACATCAAACTCGTTCGCTACGAAATCGACATTAAGCGCGTGTTCAAATCGCGTTTGATTCTGGGCGTTGCTGATGGCCAAGTTCTGGCTGATGGCAAAGTTATCTATACCGCAAAAGACTTGCGCGTCGGACTGTTTCAGCCAGACGCCTTATAAGGAAAAAGCCGATGCGTCGTGTTGTCGTAACAGGAATGGGCATCGTGTCATCGATTGGCAATGACACCGCAGAAGTGACCGAAAGCCTGCGAACTGCCAAATCAGGCATTAGCTTCGCCCAAGAACATGCCGATCATGGCTTTAAGTGCCAGGTGCAAGCCCGCCCAAATCTCGACTGGGAAACCTTGGTCGACCGGCGCGCAGCGCGCTTTTTGTCCGAGGGCATGGGTTGGGGCCATATTGCGATGGAACAGGCCATCGCCGACTCAGGCCTTGAAGCCCACGAAGTCAGCCACGAACGTACTGGCATTATCGCAGGATCTGGCGGTCCTTCGACAAAGGCCATCGTTGGTGCAGCCGACAAGACCCGCGAGACGGGCTCGCCCAAGCGCGTCGGCCCCTTTGCGGTGCCAAAGGCCATGTGCTCTGGCGTGTCTGCCGCCTTGGCCACTTGGTTCAAGATCAAGGGCGTCAATTATTCGATCAGCTCAGCATGTGCCACCAGCGCGCACTGCATCGGCAATGCCTATGAGAGCATTGCTTGGGGCAAGCAGGATGTCATGTTTGCAGGCGGCAGCGAAGACCTCGACTGGACCCTGTCGATCCTGTTTGACGCCATGGGTGCCATGTCATCTGGCTATAATGACACCCCGTCACGTGCCTCGCGCGCCTATGACAAGAATCGCGATGGCTTTGTCATCGCTGGCGGCGCCGGCATGCTGGTCCTTGAAGACTATGACCGCGCCAAAGCGCGCGGCGCAAAAATCTATGCCGAGCTGACAGGCTATGGCGCCACATCTGATGGTCACGATATGGTCGCCCCTTCTGGCGAAGGCGCTGTGCGTTGTATGCGCCAAGCTCTTGAGATGTCGGGCGGTCGCAAAGTCGATTATCTGAACCCGCACGGTACCGCGACACCCGTTGGTGACGCAAAGGAAGTGGGTGCGATCCGCGAAGTCTTTGCGGGCAACATCCCGCTCATCTCGTCCACCAAATCGCTGACCGGCCACTCCTTGGGTGCCGCAGGTGCCCAAGAAGCCATCTATAGCCTTCTGATGATGCAAGCAGGCTTTGCCTGTGAAAGCGCCCATATTGACGAGATTGATCCAGACTTTGCCGACCTACCAATATTGCGGGCGCGCAAGGAGGGTGAGATTGAAACTGCCATGTCCAATTCCTTTGGCTTTGGCGGCACCAACGCAACCCTGATGTTCTCAAAAGTCTAGCGCCATTTTCCCGTCACAAAGTTGGGGCTCAATCGAAATATCATGCGATTCCTCCTCTTTCTGATCCTCATCCTAGGTGCCCTCTTCTACTCTAACCCGACGGAGCAGCGGCTGCGTCAAGTTATGCGTGAGCAGGACAAGTTGAGCCTAGATGCGGCTAGCATTCTGCCGATCAAGCGCACCAATTATTATTTGGCCTCCAAGTTTGAGATCAATTATCTGATTGGCAAAACCACGTGCTGGGGCGCGGCCTATGCGGTCATAATCTGCCCGACCGACAAGAAGGATAAGAAGTAATGCGCCCATCGCTCAAATGGGCCCTGACGGCGACCGATGTCGCGTTCATGGTCTATTGGAGCATTGCGTTACTCGAATGCTTGGGCCTGATCAGTATCCCAAGTGACTGGCTCTATGCCCATGCGCATGACCCCCGGGTGGTGGCGTGGAACTGGTCTTTCTTCCCTCTCGACATCGCCTTCTCCATAACGGGCCTGTGGGCGGTGCACGCTGCTAGCCAAGGGAACCCAATTTGGCGGCCCTTAGCTTTGATTTCCCTCATCCTAACCATTGTGGCGGGCGGCATGGCCTGTGGCTATTGGTTGTTGTTGGGGGAGGTCGACGCCGTTTGGTTCGGGATGAATGCCGTCCTCGTGATTTGGCCACTGGTATTTCTACCCGCTTTGGTGCGAGAAATGGCCGTAAATTCTGCGTCTGCGAATTGACTTCTCGTGTTCTGACACGTATCAGCGCCGCTCTCTAAAGACGTCACCTTAACTGCGCCTTCATTGCGCGCCACCTTTTGGAATACGACCATGAAAGTGAAGAGCTCTATCAAATCACTGAAGACCCGCCATGCAGCGTGTCAGGTCGTGCGCCGTAAAGGTCGGGTCTATGTCATCAACAAGGTCGACCCACGCTTTAAAGCCAAGCAAGGCTAATTGCGCGTGCCTGCGCCCATCCGCGCAGTCCTTTTCGATTATGGCAATGTATTAGTCGGCTGGTCGCCGCGCAAACTTTATGCGCGCTTGATTTCAGACCCCGACAAACTTGACTATTTTCTCGATCACGTCTGCCCGATGTCATGGCATATGCTGCATGACGAGGGCCAGGAAATGGCTGTGACCATTCCAGCTAGGCAAGCTGAATTCCCGGAATTTGCTGCTGAGATTGCAGCTTGGAAAACAGGCTTTGCCGAGATGATCACCGGCGAGATCACCGGCTCTACCCAATTGGTGAGCGAGTTGGCGGCGGCCAACATCCCTCAATATGTTTTGACCAATATGCCCAGCGAAATGGTTGAAACTTGCTTTGGCCCGTTTGATTTTCCGCGCTACTTCAAGGACATCATTGTCTCTGGCGATGAGAAGACTGCCAAGCCCTTAAAGCCAATCTTCGACATCAGCTTGAAACGTATGGGCGGACTGGCCGCAGAAGAAGTCTTCTTCACCGACGATTCGCCCGCCAATATCGCCGCCGCTGCCTCGTACGGATTCGTAACCCATTTGTTTGAGGGACCAGAAGGCTTACGCCAAGCGATGCGCGACGCGGGGCTTCCCGTTTGACGGATTTGGCGGTTTAGGTGAAAGCATAAGCCTATGCGGTTCTTGCGACTTTTGCCTTTTCTTTTGATCCTGCCGGCGGGCTCCATCCCGATCACGCCGGGCGTAGTGACACCTGAAGTCGATAATCCAACCATTTATGATCCGCCACCGGCCCAAAAGCTCGACACCTATTTCGAAGCTTTGGCGCGCAGTGGCTCAGCGGAAGAAGCCGCGCGCTATGAGGGCGAAATTTACCTGATCATGACGCGCAATGCCTCGCCCACCATCACCTTCTTGTTGGAGAGCGCCAGTGTCGCGCTAAATGCGCAGGACAAAGAATCCGCCCGGACGGCCTTGACCTCCATCACCGAGCTTGACCCCAATTTCGCGGAAGGTTTAGCCCGCTTGGCAAGCATCGCCTATGATGATGGCGATTTGGTACAGGCAGAAGCGCTCTTAAAGCGCACGCTTGCCCTTGAGCCGCGCCACTTTGCCGCTTGGACCGGGCTTGGCCTTGTGCGCGAGGATTTGGGTGATTTTCGCGGCGCGCAAGCGGCTTACCGCGAAGCGCTTTTCTACCACCCCTATCTGGACGGAGCCAAGCGCGGCCTGATCCGTATGGAAGCCCGATTGGACGGATTATCGTTGTGAGCCCAGACGACCTCTCCCGCCTCATGCCGTTTTTTGTGCTGGCCTCAGCCCTGTGCCTATTTGCCCTCATCTCCATTGTGTTGCGACTGGCCTTGATTGAGCGTTCTTGGCCGGCCATCGGCCGCTTTGTCACGGCGCGTGGGGTCAAGGCCCATGTGATTGAACAGGGCAGCGGGCCAGAAGTCCTTATGGTGCATGGTGCAGCTTCAAACGGGCGCGAACTGATCTCCGCGCTTGGCCATCGTCTGACAGATATGCGCTTGATTGCGCCAGATCGCCCAGGCCTTGGCTATTCAGGGCGCCCAAAGAATGCGGCCACTTTGGGCGAGCAAGCCGCCTTCATCGCGGACATTCTGCGCCAGACTGCCTCTGGCCCTGTTGTCGCTGTTGGCCACAGCTGGGGATCGGGCGTGATCTTGCGCTTGGCCTTGGACCATCCAGAGCTCGTCAAAGCCCTCGTCCTCTTAGCCCCCGCGTCACACCCATGGCAGAAATCGGCAAGCTGGCTGAACCGCATCGCGGGCTGGCCTATCCTTGGCGACCTATTGGTCTGGACCCTGCCGCCTTTGGTCGGCCCCAAGCTTGCGCCAAAGGGCATTGCGCGGGGCTTTGCGCCTGGTCCCGTCAATCCACCCGACTATGGCGACAAAATCGGCACACCGCTGTTTTTCCGCCCCAAAGCCTATAAGGCCAATGCCGAGGATATGGTGATCGGCAGCGCGGAAATGGGCAAGCAGGCCGTGCGCTATTCAAGCCTGACGCTACCCGTCACCATCGTCTCGGGCCAAGGCGATGTGATTGTTTACAATGCCATTCATGCCGCAGGACTTAAGCGTGACATTCCCCATGCCACAAGCTTCCGTGTACCAGAGGCGGGCCATATGCCCCATTGGGTCGATCCCGACTTAGTGGAGGGCATCATCCGCGCCCATGCGACCGACACTGTTTATGAAGGAAGTTCTGCCCAGTTTCGTGCAGAGCCCTGATTGCACCTTTAAGCAGGCAGGCTAGAAGGATGGTTAAGACCAGCCCTGACTTGATACTTTGAGGTTCCAATCATGTATGATGCCGACGACGACGACAACCGCGTTTCCGCCCCACAAGCTTTGACCTCTTCGTCAAAGGAAAAGCTGCGTCAGTTTGTTGCCCGCATTGAAACGCTGGAAACTGAAAAAACCGAATTGGCTGAGCAACTCAAGGAAGTCTATGGCGAAGCCAAATCCTTGGGCTTTGATACCAAGGCCCTGCGCGCCGTCATCCGCTTGCGCAAGCAAGATGCCAATGATCGGGCTGAGGCAGAAATGATGCTCGACCTCTATCTGGAAGCCGTCGGCGAAATCTGAGGCCTTTTTGTCGCGACGGGTTGACCCTGCCCTGACCAAGCGCGCCCTGTCTGCTCTGAAACGGGCGGCAGATAAGGCGAAGTTGAGCGAAGAGGGTTTAACCGAATGGGAAGCCGAATTTCTGGGCAGCGTCGAAGAACGCCTGACGAAATTCGGCTCTGCCTTTGCTGATCCCGATAAAGGCCAGTTGAGCGCGCCGCTCTCGCTGCGCCAAGGCTTGAAGGTCCGTCAGATCAGCAAAAAGGGTGAAGCCGAAGGCGAAAAAAAGCCGCGTCATGGCTCTAAGGCCAAGGACAAGCCTCAAGGCGCCGCCAAACCAAAGCCGGACAAGCCAAGGAAGCCGCTTGCCCGCAAAACAGGCCTCACCTCCAAAGGCTTCAGACCCAAAAAGGGCGACTAGTTAGGTGCCGCTGCGGGGCTTTCTTCGTCAGGGTCTTCCACTTCGCCAAAACCACACGTCCAAAGCTTGCGATCATGAAATTGCGCCCGTACGCTCAAGGTCGAGGCCAAACTACGGGCCTGCTGCGGCGCGCCCCGCCTAAAGCCGCCTTCCCCCAACTTGTAGATTAAATAATGCGAGACGAATTGGTTACGGGGAATTTTGGTCCGCGATTCCATCTTGGCGAAATGCCAGCCAACAAAATCTGCCGCTAAGGCAAAATTTGATCGCGAACCCGAGGTTCGTCCTGTATCGCGCAAAAACCAGTTCCACGTCCGAAGATTGGCTTGGGCAAAGCCGAAATTGCGGACAGAATTGGCATCGACCGCCCCTGCCCCCTTGGCATTGGCCTTGAAGCGACTTTCTTGGTCGATCACGGTCAAGATCGTGCCGGGACTGACCTTCCACGTCAAAGAGGCAGAGCGAACGGCTTCTGCCCAGCCGGGATTGCGCGCCATCAAGGCGCACATATCTTGGGTTTGTGCTTGGGCAACAGGGGCAGTCAGATAGAGCCCACAGGCCATCAATAAGCCCAGCGCCCGCATCTTAGTGCGCGCCACAACAGGGGCAGGCAGGATCGGCCGTCAAATCTACAGTTCGGCTTTGACCGCTGAGCCCATCCATCATCCACAGCCGCCCCATCAGCGGCTTACCGGCCTTGGTCAGCCACTTGATGGCTTCCAGCGCCATCATTGAGCCCACCACGCCCGTCAAAGCTCCAACAATGCCCATTTCGGCGCAGGATTCTGCTTGGGGTGGGACTTCGGGCACAAAACAGCGGTAACATGGCAAGGCTTTGCCATGCGGGTCGGTCTTGCTGAGGCCAGAGCCAAAGACCGCCACTTGTCCATCCCAGCGTCCTACTGCACCAGATACCAACGGAATACCCAGCGCATGGCAGGCCGCATTGACAGCAAAGCGGATTTCAAACTGGTCGGTACCATCCAGAACAAGGTCAGCACCCGCAATCAAGCGCTCAGCATTGCTTGCGTCCAAGCGCTGCACCTGCACTTCTACTTCAATCGCAGGGTCCAGGTGCCGGATCGCGGCTTGGCCTGCGCGGACTTTATCGACGCCCACATCTTCGGTTTTGAACAGGATTTGTCGCTGCAGGTTGGAAAGCTCCACCACGTCGGGATCAATCAGGATCAAGCGACCCACTCCTGCCGCCGCCAAATAAAGCGCAGCAGGTGCCCCCAATCCGCCCACACCCACCAGCGCGACTGTGGCCTGCGCCAGCCGCTTCTGCCCAGGGCCCCCAATCTCTTTAAGGAGAATGTGCCGAGCATGCCGGTCGAGTCGGACACTACCTGTTTTCATTCCGCCATGATGACCGCCCCTGTGCGTGATGGCAAGATCAGGGTGCGGGTTTGGTCTTTCGCGACGACTCCTTCAGTCTCTTCGCATTGTCATCTCGGACGGCGTCAGCCGATCCTGGACCTCATGCCGCAAAGTCCTTGGGGGTCCCCGCTCTGCGCTTCGCTTCGGCGGGAGTGACGGAGCTGGGACTCTCCCCTCTCCCCATGGGAGAGGGGACGGGGGTGAGGGCTTACGCTCGCAATGATTGAGAGCTGATGGCCGATCCTAAGTCACAGAACACAATGAGTTTTGCGGCCGTAAGGCCCTCACCCCCTACCCGTCGACCTATAGGTCGACCCCAGAGGGAGAGGGGAGTGCATAAAACAAAACTTATCCCCCTATCTCCAAACCGCCCATAACCTAGTCTCATCTCCGACGAGAGGGCGTTGTTGCTGCAGCGGCGACACCGGTTGGGGATGGGTAAGCGGGGTTAATCGGGGCAGACGTGGCTGCTTCGTCTTCCCTTGGCACACAGACTTATTTCAGCCGGGGCGCACGGTTTGCGTCGTATTCCGGGCCAGTCCGTTAATCTGGCCCACCCCTATTTGGCGCACACCACGCGCCCCGGCCCCTCTGCCTCCGGGCAATAAGGTGCACCCCCGGTGGCTTTCCGCGCGGGGCTAAAGGTGTTGGCGCGTTTACCTGTATTGCCCCCGTTAAATCTTCAGCATCGCAAAGCGTTTAGCAATTTGCCGATCCAAGGCGTCGCGGACATCGCGGTAGGTGTCCATGCGGCTATCGCGGCTGCCTTCCACGGCCGAGGGGTCCATGGTCGGCCAATATTCGACTTCGACCGCTAAATGCCGGGTATATTCCAAGGCGCGGTGGTGGGCTTGGGGGGCGAGTGAGATGATGAGGTCGAAGCTATCATCTTCCAGATCAGCAAAGGTCTTGGGCCGATGCTTGATGATATCGACGCCCAATTCATCCATGACCATCACCGCCATGGGGTCGACCTGATCGGCTTTGCGGAGGCCACAGGAATCAACAAACACGCGGGTGCCAAACCTGCGCTTCATGAGGCCTTCTGCCATGGGGGAGCGAATGGCATTCATGGTGCAGCAAAACAAAACAGATTGAGGCGGGCGCACCAGATCCAATGGTGTCAGAGCCTAACATGCAAGGCGCAGATCAGCGTAAACAGCCGCCGTGCGGTATCAAAATCAAGCGCGACTTTACCTTCAAGCCGCGTTTCCAGCAGGCGGGAGCCTTCATTATGCAGGCCGCGTCGGCCCATATCGATCGCTTCAATCTGGGTGGGAGTCGCTTGACGGATTGCCTGATGATAGCTCTCGCAGATCATGAAATAGTCGCGGACCACCCGCTTAAAGGGCGAGAGCGAGAGGACAAAAATCCGCACATCTCCGCCGTCGAGCAGTTTGACGTCAAACACCAGCTTCTGATCTACCACCGACAAGGTCAGTGCATAGGGCCCATCGGGGCCGTCAATCACATCAAAGTGGTTGGCTTCAAGCAGGTCAAAGATAGCGACGCGGCGCTCATGCTCCCCATCTGCGGTTTGGGCAGCCAGCGATTCCTCGTCAAGGCGGACATCGGCGATACGGCGGTTGTTGGACATGGCCTATCCTTGCAAGAGGCAGCCCAAGGGTTCAAGCCCTCAAGCCTGATTTGCTGCCTTTAGCCGAAGGGCGATGCTGGCAGCGTGGGCGGGCAGGCCTTCGGCGGTCGCAAGGCTAACCCCTGCCGGGCCAATCGCGGCAAGCCCTTCAAGGCCTGTGCCCATCAGTGTGGTGCGCTTCATGAACATGTGGGTAGACAGCCCCGACGCCCAGCGGGCGCGACCACCGGTTGGGAGCACATGGTTAGGACCCGCCAAATAATCACCCAAGGCTTCTGGGGCATGCCGACCCAGGAAGATCGCGCCTGCATGGCGCACCAGATTCGCCAGCGCATCGGGATTATCGGTTGCAATTTGCAAATGCTCCGGCGCGCCCTGATCGCTTAAAGCCACCGCATCTTCCAGGCGCTCTACCACGATGACTGCGCCATAGGCCGGCCAAGACACCGCAGCTTCCGGCCCTGCCTCACCGCGCGCAATCATACCCGCAACCGCATCCAGCACGCGCTGACCAAAGGCCGCGTCATCGGTAAACAGAATGGATTGGGCCACCGCGTCATGCTCGGCCTGTGCCAAAAGGTCAGCGGCAATAATGTCTGGATCATTAGCACCATCGGCAATGATGAAGACTTCAGAAGGGCCCGCGACGGAATCTATCCCAACGGTGCCAAAGACCAATTTCTTGGCGGTGGACACCCACGCATTGCCCGGCCCAGCAATCACATCCACCTTAGCAATCGGGTCTGCGCCATAGGCCATGGCGGCAATCGCTTGCGCGCCGCCGAGGCCATAAATCTCATCTATCCCCGCTATCTTGGCTGCTGCTAGAATAGCTGGGTTCTCGGCAAGGCGTGTCGGGGGCGTCATCATAACAAGACGCGGCACACCAGCAGCCTTGGCGGGCAGCGCATTCATCAGGACGGAAGAGGGGTAAGCAGCAAGACCGCCTGGCGCATATAGGCCAGCCGCATCCACCGCCGTCCAGCGCCAGCCCAATGTAACACCTTGCGGGTCAACCCAGCGCGCATCTTCAGGCTTAGAGCGCACATGGTAATCAGTGATGCGCTGGGCGGCGAGCTCAAGCGCCTTCACCACGGCCGGATCGCAAGCCTTAATGGCTGCATCGACTTGAGTGGCAGTCACGCGGACGGTCTCTGGGGTCAAAGCAAAATCATCAAACTTATGGCTAAGTTCTGCCAGAGCGGTAAAGCCCCGCGCCTTCACATCTGCCAAGATCGCCGCCACGCGGCCTTCCACGCCGTCCACCGCATCGCCACGGGTTTGCAGGAGGGCTTGGTACTGGGATTGGAAATCAGGTGCGCTGGCTGAAAGGAGACGGGTCATGGTCGGTATTTAGCGCGCCCTTGCTCCTTTGGGGAGGGTAAGCGTGCAGACCCCGACTGAAAGCCTCAGTTCAGATGTCGTGCTTGGGCCTTGCCACCGCTTCGCGCGGCTCACTTAAGTCCGCCAAAGTCGCGTCGATACATTCGACTTGCAGCAAGATTTCGCCGCCATCAGCCAGACCCAAGCACACCTTACCACCCGGGGCTTCCTCAGGCTCGAAGGTAATGGCTAACAGGCTTGCAAAAGCATCGCGACGCGATTGCGCAACTTTTTTGGATTGGACGCTTAGGACGCTATCAAATGCCACGGCAGCCCAAACACGTTGGCCCGCCCCCTTCTCCACGCCGGCTTCCCAGACAAACCGCTGAAGTCTTAAGGTAAAGCGGCGCTTGGCAGGGGACCAAACGGCGTCAGAAACCTTAAAGATCGCATCTTGAACAGCAGCCGAGATGATCGACAAATCGGCCTCATCTTCAGCAAGCAACCGCAGCGACGAATGAGCCACTTATTCCTCCGAACCGGACAAACGACGAATGTCTGCACCACAGCCTGACAATTTTGCCTCTAACCGCTCAAAGCCACGGTCCAAATGATAAACGCGCGAGATGACAGTTTCGCCTTCAGCCATCAGGCCTGCAATAATCAAGGAAACCGAGGCACGCAGATCGGTGGCCATGACAGGCGCACCGCGCAAGGTCTCAACCCCGCGCACAACCGCTTCAGACCCGCGTACCGAGATATCTGCTCCCAAGCGGCGCAATTCCGGCGCATGCATGTAGCGATTTTCAAAAATGTTCTCACGGAAGATCGAGGCACCATTAGCCCGTGTCATCAAGGCCATCACTTGGGCTTGGGTATCGGTTGGGAAACCCGGATAAGGCTGAGTATCAATATCAACTGGCTTGATGGGGGTCGATGGATCACGTGTGATCTTCACCCAATCCGGCCCAACATCGACTTGAATACCGGCGCGCTGAAGCACGTCGATCAGAGACGAAATCGTCTCGGGTACCACATGGGTCAAGGTTACTTCGCCACCAGCGGCCGCAACACAACAAGCATAAGAGCCTGCTTCAATCCGGTCTGGGATCACACTCCAGGTCGTGCCCTTCAGCTCATCCACACCTTGAATGCGCAAGGTGGAGGTGCCGATCCCTTCGATCTTGGCACCCATGGCGACCAAGCAATGGGCGATATCGCCAATTTCAGGCTCACGCGCGGCATTCTCAAGGACGGTCTCGCCCTTGGCCAAGGTGGCGGCCAGCATCGCATGTTCGGTCGCCCCAACAGACACGAACGGAAATACAATCTTGGCACCTTTGAGACCGCGCAAGGCAGCGGCTTTCACATAGCCACCTTCAATCACGATATCGGCCCCCATGGCCTCAAACGCTTTGAGATGGAGGTCAACCGGACGGGCCCCGATGGCGCAGCCACCCGGCAAAGACACAGTCGCATGGCCAACGCGCGCCAAAAGCGGACCCAACACATTAAAGGTCGCACGCATTTTCCGCACCAAGTCATAGGGTGCGATGGTGCTGGTCAGATCTTCGGCATGCATGGACAACCGACCGCTGCCCTTCGGCCAAAAGCAGGTCACGCCCAATTGCTCCAACAGCTCGATCATAAAGCGCGTATCGGCCAGCTCCGGCATGTTGTTCAAAACCAGCGGCTCACGGGTCAAAAGGCTGGCGGCCTGCAACTTCAGGGCAGAGTTCTTTGCGCCGGAGATGGGGATAGAGCCTTTCAGCTGTGTCCCGCCGACAAGGGCGATACGGTCCATAATGCTTCTTTTCTGACACGTGAAAGTGTGACATCCGCTTATGACAAGCTCACGGCTTTTTTCAAGGCAATGGGATGTATCGCATAAATCCAACACCGCAAAACTGAGGATATACTCAGGGTAACGGAGGGGTCAAAAAGCCTAGCTCTTTGTGACAGGGCTGTTACCGAAGATTTTTGGAATTGTAAATAATGCGTTGCGCATTCGTCACGTTGCGCTCCTAAGCCCCACCCACTGATCGGCCTGTTCGATTCTCAAGGGGAAAAACATGAAACTTAAATCTATGATGTTCGCATCGGTCAGCTTGGCCGTTCTGTGCGCCGCACCTGTGGCCTTCGCACAAACAGCGCCAGCAACCACCGAACCAGCAGCCGACCAAGAAGTCGAAACCATCGTGGTTTATGGCGCGGCAAGCTCACGTCAAACCCAAGCTGTCACCGCTTCTGCCATCTCCCTTTCAGCGCCAGGCGTTAGCCCATTGAAAGCGATTGAGCGTCTGCCAGGCGTGAACTTCCAGTCCGCCGATGCGCTGGGCAATTATGAGTGGTCGACCCGTATCTCTGTGCGTGGCTTCAATCAGAACCAAATGGGCTTTACGCTAGACGGCGTTCCTTTGGGCGACATGAGCTATGGCAACCACAATGGTTTGCACATTTCACGCGCCACGATTTCAGAAAACCTTGCTCGCGTTGAATTGAGCCAAGGTGCAGGTGCATTGGGCACCGCTTCTTCTTCCAATTTGGGCGGCACGCTGCAATTCATCTCGCGCAAACCAAGCGATGATTTTGGGGGTCAATTGAACCTCTCAACTGGCAGCGACTCCCTGCAGCGCATCTTTGCCCGCGTTGAAACCGGCACCCTTGACGCTTTGGGCGGTGGCAAAGGCTATGTGTCCGTCGCCAGCACCAAGCAGGACAAGTGGAAGGGCGTGGGCGAACAGAACCACGACCAAGTCAATGTCAAATACGTCCAGCCGGTTGGCGCTGCGACCGTGACTGCTGTTTACAATTGGTCTGACCGGGCTGAGAACGACTATCAGGATTTGAGCCTCGAGATGATCCGTCGTCTGGGCTATAAGTGGGACAACATCTCCGGCAGCTTCGCCTTGGCCAATCTGATAGCAGACATTGCTAACAACCGCGGCGATACAGGCGCAGCTGTTTCTAACGCAGCAGCTGGTCGCGTTTACCCAAGCCCAATTACGTCCGTTGACGATGCTTATTTTGATGCAGCAGGCCTGCGCAAAGATAATCTGGCTTATGTTACACTCGATATGCCGGTCACCGACAAAGTCGTTTTGACTGCCACGGCCTACAACCATACCAATGAAGGCCAAGGCATTTGGTTTACCCCTTATGTCGCCACCCCAGTTGGCGCGCCTGACCAAAGCGGCAGCCCGATCACAGCCCCCTCGCCGATCTCTGTTCGTACGACCGAATATGAGATTGCTCGTACAGGCGCTTTCGGCTCGCTGACCATTGATGCAGGTGCCCACCAGGTCTCAACTGGCTTGTGGGTCGAGAACAACCAATTCGACCAAGCCCGTCGCTTCTACGGCTTGGCACGTGCGGCCAACAATCGTTCGTCTTTGAACTTCATGGCGAACCCCTTCTTCACCCAATGGGCTTACCGCTTTGACACCTCGACCCTACAATTCTGGGTGCAGGACAATTGGAGCGTGAGCGATGCCCTAACCGTCAATCTTGGCTTCAAGTCGGTTCGTGTGACCAATGAAGTGACAACCACCACCATCAACAATGGTGCGCCAACCGCAGCCAACGGCATCAGCGGCAAACTGCGCACCAGCGAAGCCTTCTTGCCACAAGTAGGCTTCAAATATGAGTTGAGCCCAACCAGCAATGTGTTCGGCACCTTCTCGCGCAATGTGGCGGCTTATGTGTCGGCGGCAACTGCTGGCCCATTTGCTTCACGCAACCAAGCCAATGTGAATGAAGTTTCCCGCACTCTGGACCCAGAAAAGTCAACCACTGGCGAATTGGGCTGGCGGGTTCGCGGCGATCGCTTCGAAGCATCTGTCGCAGGCTATGTCGTCCGCTTCGAAAACCGTTTGCTGGGTATCTCGCAGGGCGCTGGCATCGTGGGCAATGCGCCTATCCTGTCGAACGTCGGCGCGGTCAATTCTTACGGGACTGAGCTTGTCGGCATCTATAAGCTGACGGATGAGTTTAATGTGTTTGGCTCTTTGACCTATAACAAGTCCGAATATGCCGACAATGTTGTCAATCGTGCGGGTGTTGTGGTTACGGCTACAAAGGGCAAGCAAGTGGTCAACACGCCAGAAGTGTTGTTCAAGGGCGAGCTCTCCTATGACAATGGCAGCTTGTTCGCAAAATTGGGCGCGTCTTACACCGGCGAACGCTACTTCACCTATCTGAATGACGATGTGAATGGCAAAGTTGATGCTTACACCTTGGCCGAAATCACATTGGGCTATCGTTTCAGTGGCAATGACTTGCTGGAAGGTCTTGAAGCACAGCTGAACGTCACCAATGCGAGCGACGAGCAATATGTCTCGACCATCGGCTCGAACGGCTTTGGCAACACGGGTGACAACCAAACGCTGTTGGCCGGTGCGCCTCAACAAGTGGTCTTCACCTTGAAGAAGGCATTCTAATCACCAGTCCCCCCCGGGTACTTGAGGGGCTCAAAGCACAGGCTTTGGGCCCCTTTTTCTAAGGAGCTTTACTATGACAACCAGCAGACGTGATGCCCTAACCCTTGCTGCAGGCTTAGCGGCAGCGCCCAGCCTTGCAGCCGCAGCGCCAGACGTGTTGCCCAGCGGTGCGCAAGCAATCGCAGGTAAAGCCCTAACCCGTATTGCCTTTGGCTCTTGCGCGAAGGAATCCAAGGATCAACCGATCTGGGAAGCCGTTTTGGCAGCCAAGCCGGACCTCTTCATCTTCCTCGGCGATAATGTCTATCTCGATACCCGCGACCCTAATGAGATGCGCGCCAAATATGCCCAATTGGCTGCAAAGCCGGGCTTTCAAAAGCTTCGTGCAACCACCCCTATTCTGGCCGTATGGGACGATCATGATTATGGTGAAAACGATGCGGGCAGCGAATATCCAATAAAAGAAGAGGCCCGCAAAATCTTCTGCGACTTCTGGGGCGAGGCCGCTGCCAGCCCACGGCGCAGCCGGGATGGGATTTATAGTGCCTATCTGTTTGGACCAGCGGACAAGCGCATTCAGATCATCTTGCCAGATCTACGCTTTAATCGGTCTGAGATCTTGCCTCTTGATCTTGGTGGCAAAAGCTATGCCGTTTGGGAAAAAGAGCTTGCCGCCGCAGGCAAGCCCGTGCCCGGCCCCTATGCCCGCAATCCAGAACTTAAGGCTTCTATGCTGGGTGAAGAGCAATGGCGCTGGCTGGAGGCCCAATTGCGCTTGCCGGCGGATATCCGCATCCTGGCCAGCTCACTCCAAGTTATTGCGGATTTTCCAGGCTGGGAGGCTTGGATCAATTACGCGCAAGACCACCAGCGCCTGATTGAGACGATCCGCAAGACCAAAGCGAATGGCCTTATCTGTTTGTCGGGAGACACCCATTATGGTGAAATCTCGCGTCTAGACGCCAATGTCCCCTATCCCTTGTGGGATTTCACGTCTTCGGGTCTCACCGAAGTCTGGCATGTCCTGCCGCCAAATGCCTTGCGGGTTGGGGAAGCCTATCGTGCCCGCAACTTTGGCCTCCTCGATATTTCTTGGAACAAAATGGGTGGGCCAAAGCTCAAGGTCGATATTCGCGGTGAGCAAGGCCAAGTCGCGTTGAGCCAAAGCATTGATGTTGCCAGCTTGCGCATGGGCTCTCTGTGAGCGTTAGGCCGGATCAGTCTTGCGGGCTGCCTCTTTGCGCCGCTTTAGATTATCACGCAGAGCGGCCTTCAACCGCTCTTCTTTCGAGGGTTTCTTCGCAACTGGTGACTTAGTCAGCGCATTAACTGCGATTTTTGGGGGTGGCGATTCGTTCATGTGAAGATGATATGCGTCAGACCCCTTTTCAGAAAGGGGTAAGCGGGGTATCAGCGCGCCTTCAACGACAGACGTAGGTTTTTCCGCGTCCAATGCCGCAGTAGCTCAGTGGTAGAGCGCATCATTGGTAATGATGAGGTCGGGAGTTCAATCCTCCCCTGTGGCACCAGTCGTTTGGCAGATTCACAATTCCTTCCAAAACTCATTATAAACTGTCAAGCTGAAGTTTTCCGACTACCAGCCCGTCTCTGTCAAGAAAGTTGCGCCGGTACTACTCAAAACGAAATCGTAGCAATCGCTTATTAAGAAGGCGCATAGCACCGCCGTGACCCTAGTTAAGATTAACACAAGGCCAGAATCCTCCACGCAAGCTCCTTAGCCAAAAGCTTGAACAAGATGGATCAACACTCTTGAGGAGTATCCTCTATCAATTCTCTTGAGCTCCAGTTCAAGTCACCCAACAAGCTCTTGGAAACTAATCTTTCTCTATGGGACATTTCAAGGCGTTTGGCATACACACCCTATACGAATGGCAAGTCAAAAGGCCTATCCTTATGTCAGTTATCCTGGATTCTAGCTCGAACAAAGATTTATTGGCCAATTCAGCAAAGCCTTACAGTTTCACAGCCGAAGGTCAAACTGCCTTCTTAGAAGGGGACGTCCCGCACGCAGTACAACGTATTCCGCGCTATACTCACCTTTCGGCCAGCCAGAGGGCGGCGCCTTTTTTCCTATAAACACAAAACGTTGTGCTTGGTTTGACGTCATGGGCGTCCCTGCGTGGGATGCAAGCATTGCTCCATCAGGGGCCTTCAATGTAAACTGCTGGACGTCACCTACCCTAAGGTTAATTGCTCGTACATAAGCAACAATCGGCTGTGTCGCGCGCGTTGGAGACACGATGTTGCCGGCTTCGACTTGCTCCATCGTCAATGCCGAAGTGGCGAAGCCAACGTTCAAGATCGTACCCGGTTTATAAGAAAGTGCGGCGGCAACATCGCTCTTCCACATGGAGCTGCCAGAACCACAGGCATTGCTATTGCCGCCAAGCGGAGCAAAGGGATCAATATTAGTCTGCCCCAACCGAACGGTGAAATGAAGATGGGGATATTCAGTATTGCCCGATAGCCCAACCTGACCAATCTTTTGGCCAGCACGAATTTCGGCACCGACAGGGACGACAATCGAGCCGTTAGCCATATGACAATATTGCGTTGTAAGCCCGCCGCCATGATCAATCACGACGCCATTACCGCACTCGCGGCCCTCAATTGTGCTTCGATCTATCAACTTAACCGAGACATCGGCGACACCATCCCGGACCCGGCTGACGCGCCCAGGAGCGGCAGCTAAAACATCGACACCTCGGCGTTGCGCCGCCATATCGGGAATACGAAAATCAACGCCTGAGTGATCGTTGTAGCTAGCACTGCCACACATATAGTCTTTAGCTGCTGTGGTTGCATCGCGATCGACATAGTTTTGCACCTCACAAGTCCGGCCAATTTCGCAGGCGATGGGCAAGGTGAACTTTAGAGTTTTTATTGGGTCATTGCTTTGACTTTGCGCGCCACTTGGTTGGCTACTGCCAGCGCCGGCCAACAAAAGCATCAAAATGGTTCCAAAAAGGCGTCTCATCCGATCATTTCTTTTATCAAGGCCATCCAAGCCGGAATTCCCACCGTGTCTTTATCAAACTGACCGATCGCGGTTTTTCGGGCGGCTTTGCGCATGTTCTCATACTTTGATGGGTTCACACAGGCGTCGATCATGGCGTTACTTAAAGCATCGACATCAAAAAAGTCATTCAGAATGCCAGTCTCACCATGGGTTACCGCGTCACGAACAGGTCCGGTATCAGAGCCTAGGATCAGGCATTCACACGCCATCGCCTCAACCAAAGACCATGATAAAACAAAGGGATAGGTGTAATAGACATGTGCAGACGAAAGAGAAAGCGCGTTGATCATCTCGGTATGGGGCACGCGGCCGACGAAATGAAGGCGCGATTGATCAATTCGATCACCAACCTCTTTGAGCATCTTTGCCTTCCACGTTTCCTGATTGGCCAGCTTTCCACCATAACCGCCCCCGCCATCGCTCCCAATGACGATCACTTGGGCATCCGGACATTTGGCCATGAAGGTGGGCAAAGCACGCATAAAGATATGAAAGCCGCGAAGTCTCTCTAAGTCTCGATTGATAAATGTGATGATCGGCTGACTTCCGTCAAGGACGACACCATTAGGGAGACGAAAAGTCGCTTCTGGCCGCTTTGAGGCGTTCTCGAGACTGATACCCTCGTGGATTATGCGAATGCTATTTTGTAAACCAATGGGAAAGGTGGATGCTTGAAAGGCTGTTGGACAAACAATGACTTTTGCACCGGCGTAGGCCAGGGCCATTGTCGCATTCTTCGCATAAACCCGCATGTCTTGGGCATCGCTGCGGCCTTCAAACTCCAAATCAAAGCCCACGTCCCCACCGACAGGTTGATAAAAGTACTCCCCAAACAGGATAATCGGGACCCCTGGGAAGATAATCGGGATATGCACCGTTTCGCCCCAGCCAGGATGACCGATAATCAGATCTGGAATAAAGCCAGTAGCCTTCAGCTTTCGTGCTTGGGTTGCAGCAGCTTCCGCACGAATAAGGTCTGCTTCAGCACGAGTCGCGTGATCAAATACACCGATTGTGGTGCCCCGATTGATTGACCAGCGCCAGGGCTTTACGCCTTGGAAGTCTTTTGCGCTTGGAGCGCCAATGGTTGCAATCTCGTAATCATGAATGCGGGCGGCGTTGGCAATGTGAAGGAACTGAGCAGGAAAATTATTGTGAATAAATAGAATTCTGTTCGCCATCGCCGATTTCGCCGTAGACCGGAATTACCTCATTCATCCCTGAATTAGGCATCGCAGTCCTGATTAACATCTTAAGAGTAGTTGTCTGCATCATTCGCAGACTTGAAGCAACAACAAATTGATGGCCCTCACGCGTGGTTTATGGTTCGTAGGGGACTTTTTGCCTAGACATGATTGGGTGTTTCGCACGGGAATATCTTGATGCGGCTGTGCGAGGCTTAGAGAGCTTTGCGAACCAGAATTAGTTCAGAGGCCAGATGGAGGCAGGTTTAGCCTAGATGGTTACTGCAACTGGTTTTAGAGAAAGTCCTACAAACAGAAAAGACCGCTCAGTTTCCTGAACGGCCTCTCTGTATTTCTTGTTAACCTTACACTGGGGTAGTGTTCACAACCCTAAAGTCCGCGGCACTCACCTCCGCCAAAGTCTTACCAGCTAAGAAGAGCACGGTGTCAACACTGACGCTGTCGGAGTCATCATCGATAAAGACATAGACACCCGTGCCAACTTGGATGGCAACCACTTCGATTGGGCTTACACCACCGGAGCTCACCGCAGCATTAGCAGCAACGACTGCGTTTGCGTAAGATGATGCCGTTCCTTCAAAGTAGTTGTTTGTGTTCAGGTTACCTGAGCCCAAGCTCTGATGTTCGAACTGGATAACATCCACACCATTTTCGAAGTCAGTAATCAAATCAACCGGGTCAGTTGAGAAGGTTCCAGTGATAGTGTCGGTGTTCCTCTCGTAGCTGAAGATATCGCTACCAGCACCACCAACAAGGGTGTCGCCACCGCCGCCGCCGTTGATCAGGTCGTTGCCTTCACCACCAGAGATGCTGTCCGCACCTGTACCGCCGCTCAGCGTATCAGCTCCAGCGTCTCCGGATATAACATCGTTACCGGTCGAACCAGTAATTTGATCGTTACCTTCGCCGCCATTGAGGGTGTTATTACCGCCATCATCGGTGATTATGTCATTGCCACCATCGCCACTGACGGTATCATTGCCAGTACCACCATTAATAGTGTCATTTCCTTCGCCACCCGTAATGGTGTCATTATCACCGCCGCCGTTAAGGTTGTCGTTCCCAATATCACCATCAAGGAGGTCGTTTCCAGCATCGCCGGTAATGGTGTCATTTCCGGAACGCCCGTACAGCATGTCATTGCCGGCATTGCCGATCAATGTGTCATTATCTGCACCTCCACCCAAGGTATCGTTTCCGCCACCCCCGGTGATGGAGTCATCGCCTTGGTTACCAGCTGCGTTGAACCCGTCGCTGTTCGAAGCACCATTGATCGTATCGTTTCCGAGACCACCAAGAATGCTGTCAATACCAGACGATGTAATCGTGTCGTTACCATTACCGCCGTCAATAGTATCGTTGCCAGCATTGTCTGTGCCGTCAATGGTGTCATTATCGTTTCCACCATTAATGACGTCGTTACCCACGCCGCCGGTCAGAGTGTCGTTCCCGTCATCGCCCGATACGGTGTCGTTTCCGGCATCACCATTGAGGGTGTCTGTACCCGCGCCGCCAGTAACAATATCATTATCGTTGCCGGCATTAATTGTATCGTTGCCGTTACCGCCGTCGATAGTATCGTTGCCGTCACCGCCTGTAAGGCCATCATTGCCGTTACCGCCTATGATGCTGTCATTGCCGTTCTCGCCGTTGATAGTGTCATTACCTTCACCACCAAGGATTGTGTCGTTACCGAGACCACCCAGAACATTATCGTTATCAAGGTCGGCGTCGATGAAGTCATTGCCTTCGCCACCATTGATCGAGTCATCACCGTTACGACCATACAAGAAGTCGCCACCGTTCCCGCCAATCAAAGTATCATTGCCAGCTCCGCCACCCAAGGTGTCAGCACCATTGCCGCCGGTGATGGAGTCATCACCCAGATTGCCTGCAGCATCAAAGCCCAATGCTGAAGTAGACCCCGAACCGTCAATGGTGTCGTTGCCGTCGCCACCGAGAACCAAGTCACCTCCGTCGGCCGTGATTGTATCATTGCCGTTACCGCCAATAAGCGTATCAAGACCGGCACCACCAACAATAGTGTCGTTCCCATTACCGCCGGAGATACTGTCGTTACCAGCACCACCGTTCAGAGAATCATTTCCAACAGCCTCGGTACCGCCAGTAATGGTATCACTGCCGTTTCCGCCAGTAATCGTGTCGTTACCATTTCCGCCGTCAAGGATATTGGTACCGCTCGTTGCAGTAATCGTGTCATCCCCGTTGCCACCGAGAACAGAATTGTCTCCCTCACCAGCATTGAGTGTATCGTTGTCGTTTCCACCGACCAACGTGTCATTTCCATTGTCGCCGTTCAGCGTATCTTCGCCATTGCCACCGACCAGGGAATCTGCATCGTTGCCGCCAGACAGGATGTCGTTGCCTTCGCCACCGTCCAACGTGTCATTTCCATTGTTACCATTCAAGGTATCGTTGTTCGCCTGACCCAGCAGCGTATCACTTCCGTTACCGCCGGTGAGGGTGTCATTTCCAGCACCACCTAACAAGCGATCATTGCCATCATCGCCGTTCAAACGGTCATTTCCGAGCGATCCGTAAAGCGAGTCATCACCGCCATTACCAAGCAGAACGTCATCCCTTGAACTGCCGAAGGTAACCTCGGACGAAGACGATCCAATATCATAAATACTGCCGTCAGCGTACAAAATCCCCGTGGAGAGCGTCAGAAGCTGATTATACTGCGCAACGCTCAGAGTTAGAGTAACAGCAGGGGAGCCGGTAGTAATAGTCCATGTTGTCGGCGTAACAATCGGAGGATCACCGAAACCTGCACCAGGAGTTGTGGTGCCAGGTACTTCTGTAATCACAGTGTTTAGCGCGGTTGCACCAGTCGCGTCGATAAAAAGCACATCGCCTTCTTCAAACGCTATTGTAGCGTTTCCGCTAATGTCTGCGGTCGCTGTAAATGTATAATTCGCCATTTTTGTCTCCGATTGCTCGAGGTGTAATTGGAGAATCGCTCCCCCAAACAAAGTTAACCCGCCTCACCTATCTCAGGTGCCGACCGTCGTTTAGCGTGAGACTCGGAAAACCACAAGATGGCATTTATGTTTTTTTTCAGAGCCAAGGGAGAGCCGACAAAGGCATTACTCAATAATACCCGAGAGCGCCAACACGGTTTAGACTCGTCCTTTCATAGCTGACGAATTGGATTGAAACTGGCGAAGGAGGATTCCCGCTATAGGCGAGTTAGGCTGTACCCGGCGGATATAAAGAAGGGAAAGCAATGGTTAGATGCCAAAGCTTGCCTACAAGATAAAGTCCTTCCAAGCTTGACGGACGAAGGCCTAGCTGGGATTGCGTCGGGGATGCTCAAGCCTAGGCGCTGGAGCCATCCGCATGATATCGAGTTCTGTGAGCTGATCAACGCGTTGCGCTACCAAGTGCATGCCGAGTTTGGCTGGCGACTGCTGCTAATCCACTTTGGACCTCAGCAGACGAGCGATGGCTGGTGCTGAGAACTCGCCCAGCTGTCCCTTGTTCAGGCGATCCACGATCTGGCACTGATGGTCAATTGCGGGCGGTCAGCCCCTCGGATGGAGCAATCCAAAGCTCGTTTTTCAATGTTAAGCGAAATAAAACAATGAATTAAGTCTGGCCTATCAAGTTCACCGGGCACAGGCGAAATTACCTGTCGATACCGATAGCCGACTGCCGACTGTTCACCGACACGCCGCCGACATCCCTGATAGCACCGGAGCCGCGGTATTCCCGGTTGGAATCCCGAGGCTGTGGTCGTCTGAGAAGCACCAGTTTGCCGACCGGGCCTACGACCGACTGCTCATGGACAAGGCCACCTATCTCGACTTCGTAATAGAGGTAATCAACCGGTCGGCTGACCAGAAAGGCTTCCGGGTCCTGCCCCGTCGTTTGTTAGTCGAATGCACCTTCGATTTAATGACATTGTGGCCCCCTCCCTTACGCGACTATCATGCACGAAAAGACATCTCTCAAGCCATGATCATCGTCGCCATGAGCGGCAAGTTGTTGCGAAGCAACACCAATTCGAGACCCTTAGAATGGACTCTGGGCGCAATGGGTCAGAGCTTGTTCACTTCGGCACGATCAGGTGGAGTGATGAAGTTGTAGCCGTTGAATTGTCGATAACTGTAGCTTTTTGATCACAGTTAGCTTGTGGTTCCGAGTTTGAGGTTACCCTCACATTTTTCCGACGATCAGAGACCACCATTTTGACACCCACAACCGTCCAAAGCAACCCCGAAAGGTTATTGCTCCGGTCATGCAACCTGTTCCCGGCTTTGCTTTCAAGACAAATGATTAACGTCTGAGCACTTTTGAAAACTATTTGGATAAGAAGGGATGCTTAGGAAGCCCAAGAGAGACGCTAAGTCGACTCCCAGGCAATTTAATTGCCGAAAGCACTGGGCGTCGAACAAAAATGACTGGGGTCACTCCTCGCGCAATGACCGCTCCAGATTTTCGCGAATGGGTTGAATAATATAGGACAGGAACGTCCGCTTGCCGGTTTTGATCATGACCGTCGCCTGCATACCAGGCACAGGCTGCCTAACCCCACCAAGCTTTCTAATCTCGCGAGGCAATATCCGGACCATGGCGACATAGTAGGGTACACCATTGGCACTGATCATGGCATCGGGTGATATAGACAAAACTTCGGAATCCAGTTGAGGTACTCTACTGGAACTGTACGCTTGCAATGTGACCTTGGTTTCAAGCCCAACTCTGATCTGATCAATGTCGTTAGGGCGGACTTGAGCTTCAATCACCAAGGATGCATCGCTAGGCACAACCTCCATCAAACGTTCACTTGGAGCAGCAACGCCCCCTATCGTAAATTGACTAAGTCCAAAAACATACCCTTCTACGGGTGACTTAACTTCGGTAAGCTCAAGGGCATCACGCGTAGCTTTCAAGCGTGACTTAAGGTCAACAATTTTTGTCTCCACATCGGTCCTAAGTGTTGCGGCTTCCGATGCACGTTGCTGCCTTAAGTTAGCCGCCTGTAGCTGCGCTTCGCCTACTTGTTGGCGATTTCGACTCATCTCTGCAATCACTTGGCCTTTACGTCCTTGAGTTTCCGAAACCTGTCTTTGGAGTCTATTTACTATGGCTTTTGATGCAAAGCCTTGCTCAAAGACAGCCCTAGTTCCTCGTAATTCCTCCAGCTGAAATCTCAATTGATCCTCAAGGGAACTTATCTGGATGTCTAAGCCAGTCTTGAGCGAGTTCAGCTGATTGATTCGCTGATTCAAAATGGACAGCTGGCCTTCGTAAGCTGTTTTGCGAGCTTGAAATACAGTTCTTTCTATACTGATTATTGCCGCTACGCTTGGCTCACTAGTCAGCGCCTCTAACTCTGGAGGAATGACGATGTTTTCGCCTATTATTTCTGCTTGCAATCGCGCAGATTGCATCATCAGAGTATTCAATTGGTTTTGAAAAATAGCAATTTGCGTGACCAAATTTGTGTCATCAAACTTGATGAGTGTTCTGTCTGGCGTGACTCGATCACCTTCTTTCACATTTATTTCACGGATAACGCCCCCATCGCGGCTCTTGAGAGTCTTCCTATTGGCCTCAACTTTAACAACCCCGGGCGCGGTGACAGCGCCTGCAATCTCTGCTGTTGCCGCCCAGATTCCGAAACCTACAAAGAAGACCAGCAAAACAACAAGCCCCGAGATTGCTGGCGCTCGCATTTGGTATTTCAAATTAGGCGGCAGCGGAGCATCATACGAGCCGCCCAATGTTGGGCCTTCAATGACGTTGTCGGGTCGGACAAGCTTTTTCAATGAATCGAAGTCAAACCTCATGATTTGGCCTCATCTGCCGGTGCCTGCGCATCAGCAGTTGATATCTTGGGTGCCTGCTTCTGCTGCATCCGCTCCAACACTGCATGACGGGGTCCAAAAAGCTCAGTCCTGCCATCTCGCAATAGCAGTAGTTTGTCGGCGTCTTGCAAAATGCTTGGCTTATGAGAGACGACTACAACCGTTTGCTTGACTTTTTTCATCTCGCGCAAGGCCAAAAGCAGAGCTTGTTCGCCCTCCCCATCAAGATTTGCATTTGGTTCGTCGAGGACCACCAATGCGGGGGAACGAAGCATAGCACGCGCGAGACCAACTCGCTGTCTCTGCCCAACGGACAGCACGGTCCCACCTGTGCCTAACTCCGTGTCATATCCCTTTGGCAGTCTCACTATTAATTCATGCGCATTCGCCTTTTGAGCCGCCTCGATTACCTCTTCATCCGTCACATCTGATTGAAAGCGAGCGATATTCTCCCGCACCGTGCCGGCAAACAATTCAGTGTCCTGTGGTAGATATCCAATAAAACGGCCAAAATGGCTGCGCGACCATCCAAAAACATTTGACCCATCGAGCCTAACAGCTCCGTTCAAAGGCTGATGAATACCAAGTAACAGCCTAGCCAGCGTAGACTTACCGGCACCGGACGGACCGATCACACCTAAGAATTCGCCCGGCTCAAGGGCAAAGTTTATATTTGTTAAAACTAGCCTGCCCGTTTCTGGTATGATGTAGTTTAAACCCTCAACCGTGAGCTTGCCCATAGGCCTCGGCAAATCGGTTGCTTGTATCGTTGGCGTATAGTTTTCCAACAATTCATTTAATCGCTGAAACGAGTTTCCCGCTGCGACCAATGTTGGCCAAGTGCCTACGATGCGGTCAATTGGTGCAAGCGCACGAGAGGAAAGAATCATGTTGGCAAAAAGAAGGCCTGACGAGATCTGATTGTCCAAAATTAACATAGCACCAACAGCTATAATCATTACCTGAATTACATTTCGGAAGAACTTGATGGCGCTCCCGAGATAATTGGCTACTTCGCTGGCATTATTGGATCTCTGCAAACTACTTTGCCTATGCTTGCTCCACTGAACGCCGATCGCCTCCAGCATCCCCATACCCCGTACGACCTCAGCATTGCGTAACCCAGCCTCTGTGAATGCATACCCCTTAACCGCTTCCTTGTTTGCCTCCAAGATCAACGGTCGCGATAGCTTATCTTGTAAGAAGGCAAGCGCTAACAAGATAAGCCCGCCCGACAAGCTCACTAAACCGACCAAAGGATCAATCATAAGCAGAATGATCATATAAGTCGGGATCCATGGAACATCAAAGATGACCGCAATGCCAGGACCCGTGATTGTTTGTCGGAAACCATCTAAGTCCCGAAGCGCTTGTGCGCCAGCTTGCGGCTCCCGCCGCACGATACCATCAAAAAGCGCTGCGAAGATATGCCCGGAAACACGTTGATCGATCATCACGCCAAAAGCAGCCATAACTCTTGCTTGAAGAAAATCAAGTATATCTGAAACAATGAACACAAAAATTGCAATTAACGTTAGCACGACCAAAGTCTGCATGCTGCCGCTCGTTAGAACCCTTGAATACACTTGCGTTGTATAAATAGGGAGCGCCAAGAACAATATGTTTACACCAAGGCTGAATATTGCGGCATAAACAATTGAAGGACGTCCCAATTGCAATGTTAACTCGAGGAGGCCTTGCTTCTTCGAGTTGCCAGATTGCTTTTTCATAATTGAGGTAACTTCCTTCGCCACACGCTGGATCGAAAGTGGAACTATTGGACTGTGCACCACGCTTTCGATTGCCACTTTTATTGGCATACCTGCCATTGGCTTATCTAGGCCAAAAAGTCAATTGATTAGTATCGAATATGATGATATTCGCAACATTTATGAAGACTTTAGAAACCAAAATCGGGGTTCAGAATGCCAAAGGCATTCTGAAGGCTGAGCTGAAGCGGCGCAGTATGACCTATTCTGACCTAGTTAGAAGCCTCTCAGAAATAGGCATTATTGAAACTGAAGCCAATATTCGGAACAAAATTAGTCGCGGTACTTTCACCGCCGCGTTCTTCCTTCAGTGTTTGTTGGCTATTGGCTGCGAACATGTTGTGATTCATAAAACGCGCTGAGTTGTTACTGGCATCTTTTTGTAGACCTGCCACTGAAAACATAAAAACTTGTTCCAGATTTTAATGTTGCGGCTTGAATTATAGACATAACTTCATTGAACGGTTTAAGATCCATAGATTTGGGGGTTTGAATGTACATTAGGACTAGAGTATGAACCGCCCTCTCAAGCGAAACCAAGATGATCAAAATGAAAAAGGCATACCTGTGACCGATCTAAATTTTGCGATAAATTTTGTTGGTGACGGCTACTCCACCGAAAAAAAAATCATGGGCCGACAAAGTGCAGGTAAGTCCTTGATCAAGGGAATGGCGCGAAAATGGCAAAACTCAATCATAAATGGGTTTGGTATTGGTGGCGCTGAGGCGATGGTCCAGCAACTTAAGGCCGATCACTTTCTAGGCAAAGTTCGCTGGTTCGATGCAAGGAGTAACACTCCTGCTCAAGGACTCAATGCAATCTATTACCCAGCACCGCCTACGAAAGCCTTAGCATACAGAAGAAACAGGTTAGGCCCCGCAAGTTACAGCATTTTCGGGGTAACTCACACACTATCCTCTTTAGGTGCGATGGATCAGATTTCGGATTTGATTTTGCCTCCATTTCAGCCCTGGGACGCTTTAATCTGCACTTCATCTGCCGCTTTGACAGTCGTCAATCATTTGCATGATGAAGCGAGGGCGTGGTGGGCAAGCGCGGTTGGCGCAAGCCGCTTCAATGCCATTCACAAAGTTATCATACCGCTTGGCGTAAATGCGCCGGACTTCGATGTAAAATCTGAACGCCGCGCCTTGATCAGGGCAAAACTAGGACTCGATGAGACTGATGTTTGCTTTCTATTTGCAGGTCGGATGTTATTTCATGGCAAAGCAAATCCGGTTGCATTTTATCAGGCAATTGAAGCCGCATGTCAGGAACTAGATAAGCGCCTAGTTTGCATTGAGGCTGGGATTTTTCCAAACGAAGGAACACAGAAAGCATTTGAGGAGGCCCGCAACCTGCTTGCTCCAAGTGCAAAATTTATCACAGTCCATGGAGCCGACCACCAAGCCTATAATGACGTTTGGGCAGCAGGCGATGTCTTTGTATCGCTGTCCGACAATATTCAAGAAACTTTTGGCATCACCCCTCTTGAAGCAATGGCAGCTGGGCTGCCCGTTCTTGTCAGCGACTGGGATGGATACAAAGATACGGTACGCGATGGGGTGGATGGATACCGCATTCCTGTTGTCATTCCAGGAGCAGGCGTAGGTGAAGATTTGTCTATTCGCCATGATGAGGGGGTTGATTCCTATGATTATTATATCGGCCGGGTCAGCATGGCGACCGTAATCGATGTCGGCGTCTTGACAAAACGTGTCATTGGCCTTGCACAAGACGGAAGCTTGCGTCGATCACTAGGTGACGCAGCCCGCAAGCGAGTTAACATGCATTACGATTGGCCCGTAATTCTAGACCAATACTCCAACTTGGCATCGGAACTGGGAGAAATTCGACGGCGAGTGGGTTTTCGTCAGGACACACTGGGGCGGCCCAATAGGCCTGACCCTTTTGCGTTGTTTGCTCATTACCCCACTTCAGTTGCTTCAGGGGAAATGACTATCGCATTAAATGTCGATTTGCTCGGAAAGATCGAAGAATTCTTGGAACTGGGAATAGCACGCTACGTGATTGATCCCAATGTGCTGCCAAGAGAAGCGATTATCGCAATACTGGAGAGCGCAAAGACAGTTACAACGCTAGCTCAACTGACGACTACGTGCCCGCAATTCGAGAACACCATCAAAATGCGGGCCATTATGTGGCTGGCAAAGATGGGCTTTTTGACTTTGGGAAACAATTAGTACAAGCGGGATTTAAGAGGTAACAGCCCCCAATTTAGCTTTTTGCAGAACAGAGGATTCCAGTGGTTAAACAACTATCAATCTTTAGCCCGACAATCGGCTCAGGTTTGGGTAAAAATGTATTTGGTAAAGATGTTGCCAATCATTCACTTTTCCGTGCACTTTTGTTGTATGGCGGCCTTGATCAGCTAGATTTTCTGCATCCAAGCGGAGCACCTGCCCAACAGCTTAGGGCAAGCCTGATTGAGAATGAACCTTGCTCAACGCTCGTTACCTCAAATGACCAGCTAGCAATACAGGTCGCAAAGCAATCTGGAACATTGTTGCGCGGTTCCGCCGATCTTGTTAACTTGGCATGGGATCGGAGACGTAATAGTGCCACTCATGACTATAGTCTCGTTGGTCTAATCCATACTACTGCCCCCCCAAGCATTCGTGAGTACATTGGTCAGTCACTTGTAGCGCCCGTTATGCCTTGGGATGCCATCATATGTACTTCGCCTTCAGTCCAAGCAGCAATGAACAACATGTTTAATGATTGGAGCGATTATCTAGGTGCGCGATTTTTTGGAAGCGTAAAGTTAGCTCCCATGTTGCCACTCGTTCCGCTAGGTGTCGAAGCTTCTAATCTTGCCAAGGGATCTCACACCCAAAAGGATCGATCTTTATTGCGAAGCGAACTGCGGGTGACTGATAATGAAATTCTAGTACTTTGGGTTGGTAGGCTTTCCTTTTTTGAAAAAGCATTTCCGCAGCCAATGATGGTCGCTATCGAAGCCGCAGCAAAGATGAGTGGAAAGCAGGTTCACTTTGCCATGGCTGGCTGGTTCCCAAATGGGGCCGAGGGTGAAAGGCTTTATCGGCAAGCAGCTCAACTGCATGCGCCTAACGTCCAGTTCCACATTGTTGACGGCAATGATAAGCTAAAGCTCCGACAAGCTTGGGCGGCTGCAGATGTATTCATCTCGCTCGTTGATAACATTCAAGAAACTTTTGGGATCACCCCGATCGAGGCCATGGCTTCTGGACTTCCTGTCGTAGTCAGTGATTGGGACGGCTATCGGTATACTGTGCGCAACGGTATTGATGGTTTCTTGATTCCAACAGCGATTGGGATGCCCTCGCCTATTACTGAACGCTTGGCGACACAGCACACTTTTAACATCAAATCATATCAACAATATGTTGCAATTACCGCTCAACATACTGCCGTTAACGTCAAGATTGCGGCGGAGCGGCTTTCCGATTTGTTTTCATCACCAGATTTACGTGCTCGGATGGGGCAGGCGGGGCAGAAGCGCGTACTTGACACTTTTGACTGGCGCGTTGTCGTTCCTCAGTATCTTGCCCTTTCGGAAGAGCTAAAAGCAATTCGCGCCGCATCATCTAAAACTCCAACCACCCCAATCACAACTTCCGGCCGCCACCCGTTACGCAGTGATCCATTTCATGCTTTTGAAAATTTTGCCACCCGCGTCTTGACCGATGATGTGACACTATATGTTGATCCAACGTTTGATTTGTCAGTTCTTGATAGCCTAAAAAGCGTTGAGCTAACAATGTATGCTTCCAATTGGCACGCTGGCATGGCAGAGGTCAAAACCATAGTTAACGCAATAAAGGATCACGGTCCTTTGACCCAATCACAAGTCACCGGCATGTTTGCAAAAAACCAAAATGAGGGGATCAAGTTAGCGATTCTTTGGCTCGCAAAGATGGGTATTGTGGATTGGGAAACCGTCACTTAACCCAAGCCGATTAAAGTTTTGATCGAGCGCGGATTTAAGCAACGAACATTCAGCAGATCGCCTCCATTCGCTGAGGGCCACATTTTGCGGTGTCGTGAACTGGAATAAATGCGGATCGTAGTGAGGCCTTACGATCTGACTCTGGGACGGTTAAAGGAAAAAGTTGGAGTCTGGATTTCATTCACCTAGGCCCGCGTCATCGCTTTTCGGATGATTTCAAGGTGGCGGTTGTGGCGGCGAGTCATGCGGCCGGGGTACTGAAAGCTCAGTTTAGTCACCGTTATTGGCTTTAGGCAAGTTAGATCTGCGTTTATCGCGAGCATGTTGGTGTTGGGTTTGGGCGGCTTTAGGGGGACCAACGGCATTCGTGCAGGCAGTCGCAGCTGACGACTTTGGAGGCTTACGTGAACCGTCCTCGGGACCGACATCCACCCCGCTTGTCATTGTCGTCGAAGTCCCCTGAACCGCACTGGATTTGTCCGAGACTCTAAAACCTGAGAAAGGTAGAACCCTGGATAAGAAGCTGAAAAAATACGCATTCTCTCCTGAAGCGCGCGTATATCGCGGAAAACATATTTCTGAATAAAATGTGCCCGTATCGATGTTAGCTAAGAGTGGTTGCTCGACGCAGTCGCTGCACGAGTGGGTAAGGCGCACGGAGACCGACAGTTATGAAAGGTCAAGAGCGAGCACAGATTTGCTGGCAAAGCTAGAGGCTCAAAATCACGAGACAGGTGAGCTGCGCCAAGCTAATGGGATAACGCTTAAAGCGTCCTCGTCCTCCGCTCAGGCGGAGCTTGCCCGCCAGTTTAAGAAGTGATTGGGCCCTTTCTAGATCATAACTATGATTGCGGCGTCGTGTCGATGCGTGTGGTTTCCCTTATTGCCGATCAACATAGCAGCCAATTACGCCCAAAAAACTAATTCTTGAAAGCGCTCAAGGAGGGGCGAAGGCTGCCGCTGCCATGAAGGTGAGAATCTGACCCAGCCCCCTGATCCGGCCAAATGTTGCAACTGACATGGGAATTCTGATGGAACTATTCCCTTAGACGTGTTGCCCAAGCTGGCAATAAAGGCCGAAATTTCTGGAAAGCACCTGAATAGTCTTGAACTTCATAATGGGTTATCGCGGTGCCATGAAGCTTTCTCAAAAGGCTAGCAATACTTTGATCGTGTCGATGTTCTTGAAAGTCCGGGTGGTTTGCCGCTTGGGATGGAGAATCATCTGAAAAGCGGTAGTTATCTTCAGTTGCGATCTTGATCCATTGCCTGATCATAGATTCGTTGCTCGACGTTCTTTGTAGCATGATTAGGCCACCGCCAAGCTGGCTCGTCATCATTTCAGGCGATGAAATCGTTAGATTGAGACGCAAGGCAAGGTCGGCCTTTGTCCAATTATGCTCTGTATAGATATTCTGGAATGATAACAGTTTATTATCGTGAGCGCGTGTGAGTTCGAGATAGTCGCGAAATCGGCGCTGACCACCGATGTTGAGCGTAAATCCCGCATCCATATAAACCAGTATATCATCCTTGCCTAAAGTATCGAGCGTTTCTAAAATAATTTGAGGCTTCCATATCCAATATCCGAACCCACGCGGCGTGGCATTCATATAACCACCATGATCTGATTTGAGTGCTTCAGACAATGTTTCAAAACTAAAGACAGTAACTTCATCAAAAAGACCAAAGTTGGTCGCTTCTTCATGAAACTTTCTCGCGCGCGCCTTAAAGGCTCCATCCGCAAAAGAAATCAGGATTGTTCTCGACAAAATGGAAGTCCTTTCAGTGACCTTCAAGTGAAGCAGCCCAAACACTGGAACGGGTTACCTTTCTCGCTGCCTAAAAGCTAAATTGCAAGCCCATGTTTACATTACTACAATAGCAAAATTGAAGTTGCGAAACCCCGGCAAATTGAAAGTGATGCTTCCTTCCGTTGTTATAAAAAGCAATTTAAGCAACACTTACGGGACGTCATACGACACCTTTTAAGTCGGGGATTATCGCTATATTGAAGCGATCAGTGCTCTTGCATCAATCTATTCAATGGTGTAGCAGCCCACCACGCGTTGGCGGCAGGACAGAAGTTGAGCATAGAAGCCGGATGATATCTGAAGCAAACAATTTTTTGTTCATTCATGTGCCAAAGACAGGTGGGAATTCTATTCAGAAGGTTCTCGTACCTTTTAGCGATGACTACATGGTTTGGGGGGATCCAAATTCGAAAGAGCGCTTTGGTATCAAATCAACAGTTCTCGATATTGAGAAACATTCTACTCTTGAGCATTACAGATCCCAGTTAGATCCGACAAAGTTTGAACGATATTTCAAGTTTACCTGTGTAAGAAATCCTTGGGATCGATGTGTTTCATATTTCTTCTCCCCTCATCGTGGAATTGTCGAATGGTCTCCAGAGAGTTTTGCAGTTTTTATTCAAACCACAATTGACCCACATCGTCACTATTTAGCTTTGGAGCCTGAAGACCCCGATCCCTTTGCTAGGCTTGACATGGTTTTGACGTATGAGAACCTAAAAAGCGACTTTTCAACGCTTTGCAATCGGATCGGCATCGGCGATCAGACATTGCCTCATATAAATGCGTCGAAGCGCAACCACTATCGCACCTATTACAATGACTATTTGAAAGAGTTGGTTGCTGTCAAGTTTGCCGAAGAGATCGCGCGCTTTAACTACAAATTTTAAACTGAAGTATTATAACAGCAAAGGCAACTAGATTATTTAGAATGATTGATGTTGAAGCAAATATTTTCATTTGAACAGATTCATGTAATTCTTTAAGTGATTCTATACTCTTAGGGTTTTACCGCAACCTGATTTGATGGCAGCGCGTCGAGGCTGCCCTGCCCAAGAGGTCATTATGCCAATCATATAAAGCCGGAACGGCTCTATATAAAGGTAAGATTGGCAGTTCCCGGCCGAAATCGCCTAAAATGCGCATTTTGCTCACGCCGGTTAGACCATCAACTTACTTGCAGCCCTAAAACAATTTTCCATTAAATCAATATTTGCGTAGATTTTCTCCGGAGTGCTACCTTTAATTTCCACTCCCCGAGAGTCCTGAGTGCACATAAAATAGTAATTATCCAATGCATTGGCTAAATTCAGAGTTGTAAAATGAATAAACTGTGGTGAAAGGATTTCGATGATGCAGCTCCGCTGTTTCATCCAAATTTGGTGGCAGAACCCAGCGCCATGAATCCCGAGTAGCATCTTTCTATTCCGAAATGCCGCAACCTGATCAGCAAAAGACATCTCACTCGGGTCAAAATACTCAATCCCACGACGATCGCAAAAGTCGACCACTTCGTCACTATTCATCAACTCTCTATTTGAAAAAGTTATACCACCCTGCCGCCTTAGTATAAAGCATGGTGCACTTGATGTCTCCGAGCGCGGAAGTGAGTAAATGAACCGCTGCAAATGCACAAGTAACGGCTTGAAATTGATTCTTGGGTGAAAGTTGATTTGCGGGCTGAGGATACATTCTTGAAAGCTTAGGTTAGAACCATTTACAGAAACGATTCTCGACTTTGGAATTCCCAACAATTGCAACGATTCAGAATAGATCGGACTGTTATTGGGAATGATGTAGTTTGGATACACCCCATTAACTTCTAGCCAGCATGCCTTTGTGAGCTCTTCGATCCAATGAAAAAAATTGAAGCTCCAAGGCGTTGCCAAAGAAATACATAATCCTTCAATACACGTTGTGTTGCATTTAACTATGTCTTCCTTGTCAATCTTATTCATGACTAAGAAATCGCCACGAGCATAGTTAAAGCTATCCTTTGCAGCATAGGTTGCTCCAACAGTACTGAGACAGACGAAGCCCTTGCTGTAAACATGAACGAAACTCCCCTTGCAATGGTAGAAATCCAGGCCACCAATGTGCAGCTCTGACATCTTACGACCATTAGACAATCGTGAAATTTCCTCATTACCTAGATATTGAATATGTTTGGCCATCATCTTCTTACCACCCAATTTTTAAAGCCAAAATGAAGCGAATTTTTCGAGCTGTCCGACTGCACCCATTCACCAGGCCAATGGGAGTGAGGTGCACCCATTGTTTGACGTGCACCCATTGTTCGGGCCAGTGGGAGTTAGAGTTTCCCGGCCTAAGTCACGTTAGCGGTGACGTGCACCCATTGTTCGGGCCAGTGGGAGTTAGAGTTTCCCGGCCTAAGTCACGTTAGCGGGCTGGGATCGCCAACGTAATTTGTCAATGAGATCGGGACTTTGTTGCCG
>VYME01000030.1_pt1 | contig 118763 bp, 109 predicted proteins | sample 5115281 | NCBI WGS metagenome assembly VYME01 (sample SAMN12291780, study PRJNA351875) | freshwater metagenome | isolation source: freshwater lake | place: USA: Michigan, Wintergreen Lake | collected 2013-08-08
CGGCGCGCATCGCCGGTGCCGCCGGGACGGCGGCGGAGGGCAGCGCCGGGCTGGCGGGGGCCGCCTTCGGCGCGGCGGGTTTGGCGGCTGGCTTTGCGGGCGGGCGGGTCGGTTTCTCGGCCATTGTTTCCCCGGTCTATCGTTCCGTCATTGCGCGGTCGGTCGTCTTCAAAATCGGTTTCAGAAGATACTGCAAGATCGTCCGTTCGCCAGTGACGATATCGACTTGCGCCGTCATACCGGGCGAAATCGGCAACGGCCGATCGGGTGTGCCCAGGGCCATCCGATCGGCGCGTACGCGCACCAGGAACCACGGTTCGCCCTTCTCGTCGGGGATGGAGTCCGCGCTGATCGCCGCGACCGTGCCCTTGATCCCGCCATAGATGGAGAAATCATAGGCGGTGATTTTCACCAGCGCCTCCTGGCCGAGATGGACGAAGGCGATGTCCATCGGACGCACGCGCGCCTCGACAAGCAATTCGTCCTCGCCTGGTACGATCTCCATGATGACCGAGCCGGGTTCCAGGACGCCGCCGATAGTGCGAACGGCGATCTGCTTGACCGTGCCCGCGACGGGCGAACGCACGTCGCGGCGCGCGACGCGATCGGCCATCGAACGCAGGATTTCGGCAGTCGCCGAAAACTCCGCACGCACGCGGGCGAGCTCGGTCGAGGCTTCGCGCTGATAGGTGCGGCCGCGCTCGTCGAGCCGGGCCTCCACCTCGGCGATCGCGGCGCGCAGACCGGGGATTTGGAAGCGCGTCGTGCGCAATTGGCCGTCGATCTCGTTCGACTGGCGTTGCAGTCGCAAAAGATCGAGCTGCGAGCGATAGCCGCGCTCGGCCACTTCGCGCACGATCTCCAGCTCGCGGTTGGAAAGCTCCAAGCTGCGCGCCAACCAGACTTCGCGATCGATCAGCGTGCGCAATTCCTGCTGTCGCTGGGCGAGGTTGCGGGCGAGGCCTTCGCGCGCGGCGTCGAGCTCGTCCTTGCGTGCGGCGAACAGCGCGCGCTCGGTCTCGACGAAGGACAGGCCCTGGCGCAATGCTTCTTCCGGGAAGACGACGTTGGAGCGCATCGCCGCCTCGGCTTCGAGCCGCGCGGCTGCCGCCATCAACGCCAGATACTTCTGCCGGTTCTGCTGCAGCTCGGAAGCGAAGGCGACGTCGTCGATCCGCGCGAGCATCTGGCCGACGACGACACGGTCTCCTTCGCCGACATAGAGCCGTTCGAGAATCCCGCCTTCGAGATTCTGGATGCGCTGGATCTGCAGAGACGGAACGACCTTGCCCTGGCCCGAGGCATAGGTGTCGAGCTTGCCGACAGCCGCCCACGCGCCCAGCGACACGATCATCGCCGTCACGGCGATCAGGAACATGGCGCCGCCGGCGGGTGGCGTGATCAACGCGCCCGAAAGCCGGTCGGGCGGGGGCAGGGCACGCGCGGGCAGTGACATGGACGCCGCTCCCTCAGCCGTCCACGCGTTCGACCGCGCGGCCACCGCCTTGCGGCGGCGTACGGCGCTTGGCCAAAGCGTCGAGAACGCGCTCGCGCGGACCGTCGGCGATGATGCGGCCCCGATCGACGACGATCAGACGCGAAACGAGGGTGAGCAGCGACGGGCGATGCGCGATCAGCACCAGCGTGCGGCCGTCGAGCACTTCCTCCAGGCGGATCTTCATCGCCTGTTCGGAGCCCTGATCCATCGCGGAGGTCGGCTCGTCCATCGCCAGCACGCGCGGCTTCAGCAGCAACGCGCGCGCCAGCGCGATCGCTTGGCGCTGGCCGCCGGACAGGCGTTCGCCGCGCTCGCCGACGGCCCAGTCGTAGCCTTCGGGATGCTGGCGAACGAACTCGTCCACGCCCGCGAGCTGCGCAGCCTCCAGAACTTGCGCGTCATCTGCGAGCGGCGCGCCCAGCGAGATGTTCTCGCGCACCGAGCCCGCGAACAGCACCACGTCCTGCGGGACGCAGCCGATATGCTTGCGCAGATCCTCCGGCGCCAACTGGCGGATATCGGCGCCGCCGACCAGGATCTGGCCTTCCTTGGCGGTGTAGAGGCCGAGGATGAGTTTGAGGATCGAGCTTTTGCCCGAACCGATGGGACCGACGATCCCCACGCGCTCGCCCGGACGGATCGTGAAGCTGACGTTGCGCAGCACCTCGTTGCCCTGGCCGGGATAGGCGAAAGAAACGTTGCGGAACTCGATCTCGCCGGTCAGGCCCGTGCGCTCCAGATAGCGCTTTTTGGAATTGCCTTCCTGCGGCAGCTTCATGATCTGGTCGAGTGTCTGCAGCGAGGCTTGGCTTTGCTTGAGGCGCGTGAGCAGCGCGGCGATCTGGCCGATCGGCGCCATCGCGCGGCCCGCGAGCATCGTGCAGGCGATGAGGGCACCCGTCGTCAGCTGCATTTCGACGAACAGATAGACGCCGTGGACGATCATGACCATCGTCGTCAGATTCTGAGCGAGCGAGGAGAAATTGATCGCGAGCGACGACCAGGTTCGCGACTTGACCGCCGCCTCGGCCGACGCGCCGACGGACGCTTCCCAGCGCTGCTGCATCTTGTCGCCGGCGCCCACGGCTTTGATCGTTTCGAGTCCGGAGATCGTTTCGACCAGAACGCCGTGGCGCAAGGCCGCGAGGGCCATCGCCTGCTTGACGACACGGTCGAGCGGGATTTGGATCAGAACGCCGACCAGCAGCACCAACGGGATCGCGACGAGGGGCGTCAGCACCAGCCAGCCGCCCACCCACCAAATCAGCGCCAGGAACATCAGCACGAAAGGCAGATCGACCAGCGTGTTGACCGTGGCGGAGGAGAAGAATTCGCGCAAGGATTCGAATTCGCGAAGATTGTTGGCGAAGCCGCCGGCGGTTGGCGGGCGCGCCTCCAGCCGGATGCGGATCACTTGGTCGAAAATCCGGCTGGCCAACAGCGCGTCGACGTTCTTGCCGGCATGGTCGACGAAGTATCCGCGCAGCATGCGGATCGCGAAGTCGAACAGATAGACGAGCAGGATGCCGGAGGAGAGCACGAACAGCGTTTCGATGGCGCCGTTGGGCACGACGCGGTCGTAGACACTCATCGAGTACATCGGCGCGACGGTCGCCATCACGTTCACGACGACCGATGCGAGCAGCACGTGGATATAGGTTGGCCAGGCGAGGAACAGCGCCTGCCAGAACCAGCGCTTGCCGCGCGGCGGCGCGGTCTGTTCCTCGACGTCTTCCTCGTCCGGCCGGCGGCGCAGCTGCGCGAAAACGCAAGCGCCAGCGTAGATCTTCCCCAGATCCTCGAAGCCGTACCATTCGAAGCGGTCTTCGTCGGGCCAATAGACGCGCAAGGCCTCGGGCTTGGCGTCGGCCGCGATCGCCGCTTCGCCGTTCTTCAACAGCAAGACTGCCGGCAAGGGCTGACGCGGGATCGCCTCCAGCATCATCGTTCGCGCTTCCGCCTCGATCCCGAGTTTGGCGCAGGCCTCGACGAAGGCGGCGGGCGTGTCGGCGGGGTGGACCGAGGCGGCCGCCGCCTCGGCCAGATCGAAATGTTTTGCGATCGCAGGAAAGCACGACGCGAGCGTCCCCCGCCGGCGCTGCGGCGTCGGTTGGGCTTCGGCTGGCGGCGGGGTCGCGTTCACGTCAAACGAACTCCTCCCCATCCGGAATTTCTCGCGCGGATGGGGTTCGGCGGGACATCGGACGATATCCGGTTAACGTTAAAGGTTCCCTAAAATTTTCGGATATTACGTGTCAGTCGATAAAAACTATATTCTTATCAAAGGGTTTTGAGTATAGATTAACGTTCGATACCACCGCAAAATTGACATGACCGACAGCCCTGCCGCCGATCCGATCGTCCAGAACATGACCCGTGCCCTCCTCGACGACCGCGAGGCGGCGATCGAGGGGGTTTTCAAGGCGGCGGATTTGGTGCTGCCTTATGCGTGCTGGACGCCCGACGTGGCGACACTGCCCCATGCCACGTTACGGGCCTTCGCCGAAAGCATGCCCCTGTTCGCGCGCGGCGGGATCGAGGCTGTCCTCGACGCGCTGCAGGCGCCCAGCCATCGCGAGATCGCGGAGAATTCCCTGGTCGTGCGCCTGCTCGACGATAGCGACATGGAGTACGTCCATTACGGCGCGACTCTGGCCAGCACCGGCGGGTATTCCTGGGCGGGACAGCGTCTGTCGTCGATGGCCACGCGGACGCATTTCGCGCGCTACTACCAAGCCGGCTATCTCGCCGCCGGCAAGCGGCGCAAGTCGCTCTACACCGAAAACGCGGGCGGCGCCGGTTTCACGGTGCGCACCTGGTGCCGGTTCGTGGTGCCGGTCGGGCGCCCGCGCGGTCCCATCGAAGGCTTTGCGGTCGGCAATGTCGGTCTGCCCGGACCGCCGATGTGGCGCGCGGTTCTGCCGCGCGGCGCCAGTCCCGAGTTCGCCGCGCGCTGCAACGATCGCCATCGCCGCTTCGCGCTCGAAACCGCCGCGGCGTTGACGCGCGCGGCCGACCGCTCGGCCGTACAGATGCTCGACGGCGGGCCGATCCCGTTCGGGCTGTTGGCGGTCGACGCGTCGCGTTTGCGTTACGCCAATGCGAGATTCCTCGACGCCTTCGGACTCGACGCGCAAGGACTCGCCGCGGTCGAGCCCGCTTCGATGTTCGACGACGCGGACGCTTGGAAGCGGGTCGCCGCCACGATCGTCGCGGGGAACACGCCGGATCAGATCGAGACCGACATGTTGCTGGCGCGCGGACGCAAGGCGCATATGCGTTTGACGTTCGCGCGCGGCAGCTACAACGGCGGGGCGGGAATCGCGATCTGGCTTATCGATTTGAGCCAGCGTCGCGCGCTGGAACTCGAGCTCGTCGCGGCGCGCGAAGCGGCGGAAGAGGCTGCGCGCGCCAAGGCGGGCTTCCTTGCGGCGATGAGTCACGATCTGCGGACGCCGCTCAATGCCGTTATCGGCTTCGGCGAAATGATCGAACATCTCGCTTCGGATCCGCGGTCGGGGACGGCCCAGCTCGCCAAAATCGCCGACTATGCGGCCAGCGTGACCCATTCGGGCGAGCTTCTGCGCACGCTGGTCGAAAACGTGCTCGAAGCGGCGCGCCTGGAAAGCGGAAAACTGGTGCTGGCGCGTGGGAAGATAAACGCCGCCAACGCGATCCGGCCGGCATTGGAGAGTCTGGAATTGTTGGCGCAACAAAAGAACGTCGGCTTCGCGGTCGATCTCGCCGGCGACGTCGAGATCGTGGCGGATGCGCGGGCCGTGTCGCAGATCGCGTTGAACTTGATCGGCAACGCGATCAAGTATACCGCCGCGGGCGGCGACGTTCGCGTACGCCTCGCGCATGGCGATGGCGGCGGCGCACTGCTGGAGATCGCCGACACCGGATGCGGCATCGGCGCGGGCGATATCGCGCGCGTCACCAAGCCGTTCGAACGCGGCGAGCGCGAGTCCGGAACGCCGCGCGACGGCGTCGGCTTGGGCCTGGCCATCGCAAAAGGCTTGGTGGAAGCGCATGCCGGCACACTCGATATCGCGTCCGCGCTGGGCAAGGGCACGACGATCGTCGTGCGGTTGCCTTAGAGCGCGATCGGCTGGGAATGGATCTGCCCCGCTGGGCTTCCGGCTTGCGCGACCCGCGCGGCGCGGTCCGAAGCCGATCGTGGTTCTATCGGCGAATATCGCGACAAAGCGGTCGCCCGTCGGAGCCCAACCCGAAGGGCCGCGTCCTTTTGCGTCGTCGACGGCGTCGCAGGGTTCGCGCTTAGAGCCACTATGCGCCGTCCGCGACGCAAATTCCCTTCCGCGCAGACGGTCCGTTCCCGGCCAATCGCGCTCTAGCTCACGCGAATTCGCGCGTCGCGAAACTTTTGTATTTTTCGGCGTCGAAGAAATTCGTACCGGCGACATAGCCGTGGCCCGGCGACATGTCGGGCGGTCGGCCGGGTTCCGACGCGCCCTCGAACGTCAATTCGAGTTGGACGCCCGACGGGTCGTAGACGAATAGCTGCCAAAGCGTCGTCCCGGGCACGAGAAACTCGCGATAGGGAAGTCCGACGCTCTCGAATTTCGCGCGATAATCGTGATAGCCGAACGCGGCGACTGAGACATGGTCGATCGCAGCCGTGCCGTTCGGGGCGCCGCCTGACGGGCCCAAGGCCGGGCCGCCCGCATAAATATGAAAGATCGCGTCGCCGCCCGGGGCCGGCAAGGCGAGCCAGGCGCCTGGAAAGCCAAAATCGGGACGCTTCACCTGGCGTAGGCCGAGCACGTCGCAATAGAAACGCACCGTGGCGCCGAGATCGGCGGTTTTGATCGCGATGTGGAAGAGTCCGGTCAGTTTCATGGCGTCATTCTAGCCCAACGGCATCAGCGCGCCAATTCGTCGCGCCAGAATTCGAGCAAGGCCGCCTTGGCGCGCGCTGGCGAATAGGCGGCGACGGTCACGGCACCGGCGCGGAGCATCGCTTGATGCGCTGCCGGATCGTTGTCGACCATGTCGATCGCGGCGGCGAGCGCATCGACGCAAGCGCGCCAATCCTCTTCCGGTGCCCAAAAGCCGTTTGCGGCGGTCATGTATTCGCTTCCGCCGTCGCCCATGAATCCGGCCGGGACCGTCTTGCACGCCATCGCTTCGAGCGGCGGCAGGCCGAAGGATTCGCGATGCGACAGCGACAGAAACCACTGCGCGCGCGCCATTTCCGCCGCCGCCTCCACCGTGGTGGCTCCGTCGACCGACAGCCAGGGAATATCCGCATGGCGTTTGTGGCGGCGCTTGAACGCATGATGGATCAGCGCCGCCAGATCGGCGCGTTTGCGCGGCATCAACAATATCGCACGGGACTTCGCGGCGGGCGCGTACTCGGTCGGATCGATCGCGTACGGCACGATCGGAACGTCGATGCCATAGACGTCGCGGAAGAAATCGCGCACGGCGACGCTCGATCCCAGCGCGCGATCGACCCCGAACTCGGCGATACCGGCCATCGGGTCCGCGCCAAACGGCAGGTAATACTGGTTCTGGCAAAACAGGATGCGTCTTACGGGCGCGCTGGCCAGCGGCGCCAGGAGATGCGGCAAGCCTTCGGGGACGACGACGCGGTCGCCCGCTTTCGGCGCGTAGGCGAAATCGAAGTCGGCGCGCGAGGCGTAGAAATCCTGCGCGGGTGGTGCGGCCATCGCGATCGCCGCGTCGAAGCCGGCCGCGGCCAGCCATTCGACATGGCGATGGATGGTCGCGACACCGCCGAACGGCTTGTCGAAAGGGTGCAGCAAATAGCGCAAGCGCGGCATGTCGGCCGGTTTCGTTCCTGAGGGGACTACGTCGCGAATCGTCGAACGAAGTGTAGTCTTCGTGATTGGCAGCCGCCATCGGATCGGCGTTGACCGGCGGCGTTCCAAGGCCTATCCCTGCGGCCCATGAATGCGCCCCGACCATTGGCGTTGACGATGGGCGATCCCGCCGGGATCGGCGGCGAAATCGCGTTGAAAGCGTGGCTTTCGTTGCGCGCCGGCGGTCCGGTCTTCGTCGCGATCGACGATCCCGCAAGACTGTTGGCGATAGCGGCGCAATTCGGCCTGGACGTGCCGGTGCGCGCGGTCGCGTCACCCAGCGAAGCGGCGACTGTTTTCCGCGACGCGCTGCCGGTCTTGCCGCTGGGGATGATGGTGTCCTCGATGGCCGGCAAACCCGATCCGGCGAATGCGAAGGCGGTGATCGCGTCGATCGACCGCGCGGTCGCGCTGACGCGAGGCGGGGCGTGCGCCGGCATCGTCACCAACCCGATCCAGAAATCGAGTCTCTACGCCGCCGGATTCAAGTATCCGGGCCACACCGAGTATCTCGGCGCGCTGTCAGGCGCGGCCGAGCCGGTGATGATGTTGGCTTGCCCGGAATTGCGCGTGGTCCCGGTGACGATCCATCTGTCGCTGCGTCGTGCGATCGACGAATTGACCGCCGATGCGATCGTTGCGGCGGCGCGAACGACCGCCGCATCGATGATCCGCGATTTCGGCATCGCGCGGCCGCGCTTGGCGATCGCCGGCCTCAATCCGCATGCGGGCGAAGACGGTGCGATGGGCGACGAGGATGCCCGCGTGATCGCGCCTGCGATCCGAACGCTGCGCAGCGAAGGTTTGGACGTCGCCGGCCCGCTGCCGCCCGACACGATGTTCAGTCCCCGCGCACGCAAAGGTTACGACGCCGCTATCTGCATGTATCACGATCAAGCGCTGATCCCGTTGAAGACGCTGGATGTCGACGGCGGCGTCAACGTCACGCTCGGCTTGCCTTTTGTGCGCACCTCGCCCGATCATGGCACCGCGCTGGATATCGCGGGCAGGGGCGTCGCCCATCCCGGCAGCTTGATCGCCGCAATCGAACTCGCGGCCGAAATGGCCGCGCGCCGCCCGCAAGGAAACGCCGCCGCATGACGAAGCAACGCCTCGGATTCAACGTCGATCATGTCGCCACGGTGCGCAACGCCCGCGGCGGCGATCATCCCGATCCGGTCGCGGCGGCGAAGCTTGCCATTGCGTCGGGCGCGGACGGTATCACCGCTCATTTGCGCGAGGATCGTCGCCATATCCGCGATGCCGATATGCGCCGTCTGCGCGCCGAGATTTCGGCGCCGCTCAATTTCGAAATGGCGGCGACGGCGGAGATGGCCGAGATCGCCCTGGATATCCGGCCACATGCCTGCTGTCTGGTTCCGGAGAAGCGTACCGAGGTGACGACCGAAGGCGGGCTCGACGTCGCCGGGCAGCGCGCGGCGCTGGGCCCTTATATCGCGCGGTTGAAGGCGGCGGGGATCCGGGTGTCGCTGTTCGTCGATCCCGATCCCGTCCAACTCGACGCGGCGCTTGCGGTCGGGGCCCCGGTCGTCGAACTCCATACCGGCGCCTTTGCCCATACCGGCGGCGCGGCGGTCGAGCTTGAGCGCTTGGCCGCGGCGGCACGCTATACCGCAAAAATCGGCCTCGAATGCCATGCCGGTCACGGTCTGAGCTTTGACAACGTCTCCCCGGTCGCGGCCTTGCCGCAGGTCGTCGAACTCAATATCGGCCATTTTCTGGTCGGGGCGGCGATCTTCGACGGTCTGGCCGCGACGATCGGCCGGATGCGCCGTTTGATGGACGCGGCGCGCGCGCAGCGTTAACGCGCGGAAAATAAGCCTTTGGCTGCCGAGGGGGGCGATCGGGCGAGGCGCCGTTCAAGGCGCACGGACCCTGGCATATCCATTGCTTGATCCACTGTAGGGCGTGTCCGACGCCCGAAACCAAGAATGAGGAGGGCCTATGCCCCTGGATCGTTTCTCCCGCCGTTCGTTCCTGCAAGGCACCGCCGCCGGCGCCGCCGTCTTGTCGCTGGGCGACATCAAGCAGGCCGCCGCCCAGGCGAAAGTGACCATCGGCATCATCTATGTCGGTCCGAAAGACGATTTCGGCTGGAACCAAGCGCACGCGGTCAACGTCGCCGCGCTGCGCAGTCTGCCGAACGTGTCGATCGTCGAGGAGGAGAACGTGCCCGAGACCGCGGCCGTGCTCAAATCGATGGAGTCGATGATCAATCTCGAGGGCGCCAATCTCATCCTCGCGACGTCGTTCGGTTACTTCAATCCCTTCATGGTCGATGCGGCCAAGAAGTACCCGCGGGTCACCTTCCGCCACGCCGCCCCGTTGTGGGACAAGGACAAGCACCCGGCCAACGCGGGTAGCTATTTCGGCTATCTCGATCAGGCGCACTACGTCAACGGCGTCGCCGCCGGTCTCGCGACGAAGACGAACAAGATCGGCTTCGTCGCCGCCAAGCCGATCTCGTCGGTCTTGCGCAACATCAACTCGGTGCTTTGGGGCGCGCGCTCGGTCAATCCGAACGTGACCGTGCAGCTCATCTTCACCGGCGACTGGGCGTTGCCGGTGCGCGAGGCGGAAGCCGCCAACGCGCTGGCCGGTGCCGGGTGCGATATTCTCACCTGCCACGTGGATAGCCCAAAAGTCGTGATCGAAACCGCCGAACGTCGCGGCATCATGAGCCTGGGGCACAACGCGAGTCAGGCCGCGCTGGCGCCCAAGGGCTTCATTACCGGCGCCGAGTACAAGTGGGAGACGATCTACAAGACCTTCGCCGACGCCATCGCCAAGGGCCAGCCCGTGCCCAACCAATTGTTCGGCGGCTACGAGAAGGACATGGTGCGCAATACCGCTTACGGTGCGGGCGCATCGGAAGCTGCGCGCAAGGCGGCCGATGCGGCGATCGCCGACCTGAAGGCCGGGAGGCGCATCCTGAAAGGTCCGGTCAAGGACAACAAGGGCGCGGTCGCGCTGCCCAGCGCCGACGGCTACGACAATCTCGATCGCGTGCTCGACGGCATGAACTTCCTTGCCGAAGGCGTGGTCGGGTCGATCACCTGAGGAGCCGGGGCGGATGAACGTTCATCCGCCCCTTTCTTCGCCGGCCGAAGGATGACCGACATCACGCCCCCGCGTTCCGTCTCCGCGCACGGCTTCCTCGATTCCGATTGGATGATCCGCGTGCGCCGCGGATCGGAAGCTTTGGCGATCCCGATCGCGGCGCTTCTGGTTTCCGCGCTTCTGTTTTCGATGTTCCTGCTGGCGCTGGGCAAGTCCCCGGCGCAGTTCTTTCAGCTCGTCTGGCTCGGCGGCTTCGGCACGGCCTTCTCGTGGTCGAACACGCTGCTGCGCGCGGCCCCGGTTATGTTGACCGCTTTGGCCGTTGCGATTCCCGCACGCCTCGGTCTTACCATGATCGGCGGCGAGGGCGCGTTGGTGCTGGGCGGCTTCGCCGCCGCCGCTATCGCCATTCCGATGATCGGCGGCGGCGCGCCGCTCTTCATGCATACGTTGATGTTCGCGGGCGCCTTGGCCGCGGGCGCGGTATGGGTCGGCATTGCGGGCGCGCTGCGCCAATATCGCGGCGTCAACGAGACGATCTCGACGCTGCTGCTGTCCTACATCGCCATCGCGATCATGAACTTCTTCGTCGAGGGCGCGCTGCGCGACCCCGCCGATCCCAACAAGCCGTCGACCAAGGCGCTGGAAAGCGCGGAGAAGATCGGCAAGCTGCCGGGTATCGACGTGCATTGGGGCTTGGCCTTCGCCGTCGTCGCTTGCGTCGCCGTCTATGTCCTGATGTTCCGCACGACCTTCGGCTTCGCCTGCAAGATCGCCGGCGGCAACGCGCGCGCGGCGCTTGCGCAAGGCCTGCCGGTCGGGCGTCTCGTCATCGTCGCGACGCTGATCGCGGGCGCCTGTGCGGGCATGGCCGGCTATTTCGAAGTCGCCGCCGTGCACGGCAAGGCGAACGCCTCGCTCGCCACCGGCTACGGTTTCACGGGAATTCTGGTCGCTTTTCTCGCGCGCCAACACCCTCTGGCGATCATCCCCGTGGCGATCCTGTTCGGCGGAATCGCGGCGGCGGGCGGCATCATCCAGCGCCGTATGGGGCTGCCCGACGCGACCGTGCTGCTGCTCCAAGGCATGACGTTCGTCGTGCTGCTGGCGAGTGAGACGTTCTATGGCCGACTCGCGATCTTCAATCCCAAAGCGCGCACGGAGAGAACCTGATGGACGCGGGGCTCGCCCTCTCGACCGTGATCGCCGCGATGCTGGGCGGCGCCATTCGCGTGACAACGCCGTTCCTGTTCGTCGCTTTGGGCGAAATGCTGACCGAGCGTTCGGGGCGTATCAATCTCGGCCTCGAAGGGACGCTTGTGCTCGGCGCGATGACCGCCTATGCGTTCTCCTTCGCGACCGGTTCGCCGTGGATCGGCGTTCTTGCGGCAGGCTGTTTCGGCTTCCTGATGGGCACGCTGCACGCCTCGATCTGCCGCTTGCCGGGGGTCAACGACATCGCCGTCGGTATCGCGTTGATGCTGTTCGGCACCGGCGTCGCGTTCTTCTTCGGCAAGCCCTATATCCAGCCGACGGCGCCGCGCCTGCCGTCGATTTCGCTGGGCGCGTGGACCGGCGATCCGCGCTTCGAACAGGCGTTGCAGATCAATCCTCTGTTCTTGATCGGTATCGCGCTCGCCATCTTCCTCGCTTGGGCGCTGAAGAATACGCGCATGGGCCTCGTTTTGCGCGTGACCGGCGACAGCGAAGCGGCGGCGCGCGCCCTCGGCCACCCGGTGATGCTGATCCGCTTGCTGGCAACCGCCGTGGGCGGGTTTTTCGCCGGGATCGGCGGCGCGTTCCTCTCGCTGTATTACCCCGGCAGTTGGAACGAAGGCCTGTCTTCGGGCCAAGGCCTGATGGCTGTGGCGCTGGTGATCTTCGCGCGCTGGGATCCAATCCGCTGCCTTTACGCCGCTTTGCTGTTCGGCGCGGCCGGCGCGTTGGGACCCGCGTTGCAGTCGATCGGCGTGACGCAAGGCTATTACTTCTTCAACGCGGCCCCTTACATCCTGACGCTGTTCCTGATGATCGGGTCTGCCGGGTCCAAGAAAGCCTTGCGCGACGCGCCGGGCGAATTGTCGTTGACGCGGTGACGCCATGACCGGAGAACGCCGTGCCATCGGCCTGGAAGCCGTCAAGATGCGCAAGGTCTTCGGCGGACTCGTTGCGCTCGACGACGTGTCGCTGAAGGTGCCTGCCGGCACGTTTCACGCGCTGCTGGGCGAGAACGGGGCGGGCAAGTCGACGCTCGTCAAATGCATCATGGGGTTCTACAAGCCCGATGGCGGTCAAGTACTGGTCGACGGGCGCGAAAGCGCCATCGCCAATCCGCGCGAGGCGGCCGAAGCGGGAATCGGCATGGTGTATCAGCACTTCACGCTGGTGCCGTCGCTGACCGGGGCCGAGAACCTCGTCGTATCGCGCCCGCGCGGCCGCCAGATCATCGATTGGAAGACCGAGCACGCCGCGCTGGAGGAGTTCCTCGGCCGCATGCCGTTCCGCGCCCCGCTCGACAAGCCGATCCACATGCTGTCGGCGGGCGAGAAGCAGAAGCTCGAAATCCTCAAGCAGTTGTTCCTCGATCAGCGCTTTATCATCCTCGACGAGCCGACATCGGTGTTGACGCCCGACGAGGCCGACGAGGTGCTCGGCCTGTTACGCGGCATGACCCGGCGCGGCGACGTGACCGTGCTGATGATCACGCATAAATTCCGCGAAGTGCAGGCCTTCGCCGACGATTTGACCGTATTGCGCAAGGGCGCTTACGCGGGCTCGGGGAAAGTATCCGAGACGCCGGTCGACGCGATGGCGAAGATGATGATCGGCGATACCCAGATCCGCGAACGTGCGGCGCGCGTGACGCAGAAGGATGCGCCCGTGACACTCGATATCGCCGGCGTCTGCGCCGACGCCGACGACGGGCGCGTGGCCATCGACGGGATCAATCTCAAGATCCATGCGGGCGAGATCGTCGGCATCGCGGGGGTGTCGGGCAACGGACAGAGCGCATTGGTCGAAGTCCTTTCCGGTCAGCGGCCGATGCGCGAAGGCCAATTGACGATCAAGGGATCGGATTTCGTCCCCAGCCGTCAGTCGATGGCCAAGTACAAGGTCTTCGGCCTGCCCGAAGAGCCGCTGAAGAATGCGGCCGTTCCGAGTATGACGGTGGCGGAGAACATCGCGTTCCGAACCTTCGACCGGCCGCCGATCGCCACATTGGGCTGGTGGCTGTCGGCGGGACCGATGCGCAAGCGCGCGCAGGAATTGATCGCGCGCTATCGCGTGAAGACGCCTTCGGCCGACGCGCCCATCTCGGCGTTGTCGGGCGGGAACGTTCAGCGCGCCGTGTTGGCGCGCGAATTGTCGGACGAAGTCGACGTGCTGATCGTCGCAAATCCGTGTTTCGGACTGGACTTCGCCTCGGTCGAGGAAATCCGCGCCCAGATCATGGATCAGCGCAATCGGGGGGCGGCGGTACTTCTGGTCTCCGAAGATCTCGACGAGATCCTCTCGTTGTCCGACCGCGTCGCCGTTATGTCGGAAGGCAAGATCGCCTATGTCGAGGCGGTCGGCAAAACGGACCGCGCGACGATCGGTCATCATATGGCCGGGCATGGCCACTGAGATGGACGAGATCGCGGTTCCCGCTCTGCCCGACGCATTCCCTTTCGTGCCGGGCAAGACCGCGCTGGTCGTCATCGACATGCAGCGCGATTTCATCGAGCCGGGCGGCTTCGGCGCGGCGCTGGGCAACGATGTGTCGCGGCTTCAGCCCGCGATCGAACCGGTCGCAAGGCTCCTGGCGCTATTCCGCGCGAAATCTTGGCCGATCGTCCATACGCGCGAATCCCATTTTCCCGATCTTTCCGATTGCCCGCCTGCGAAGCGAAAGGGAAGACCAGGCTTACGCATCGGCGACCAAGGGGCGATGGGCCGCATTTTGGTGCGCGGCGAGCCTGGCAACGCGATTGTTCCGGCTTGCGCGCCGCTGCCGGGCGAAATCGAAATCGACAAGCCGGGGAAGGGCGCGTTCTACGCGACCGCCCTCGGGGCCATTCTCGTCCGGAGAGGGATCACCCATCTTGTCTTCGCCGGCGTGACGACGGAAGTTTGCGTACAGACCTCGATGCGCGAGGCGAACGACCGCGGCTATGTCTGCCTGGTCATCGAAGAAGCGACCGAAAGCTACTTCCCTGAATACAAATCCGCCGCCTTGTCGATGATTCGGGCGCAAGGCGGCATTGTCGGCCGGACGGCGAAGCTTTGCGATCTGGAGAAGGCGCTGGTCGGCTAGACATTTTCGGCCGCGCTGGCGCATACTGGGTGTTGTGCGCATCTTCGGATTGAATTCTCCATGAACCCCGCACGCCGCGAATTGGGATTCGAGGATTTGGATCCCGGCGTGCCGCTGGATCCGGATATCGCCGAGATATACGAATATTGGTGCGCGCTGGCGCCGGACAGAGCATTGCCCGGGCGTCAGCATCTTGAACCCGGAAAAATTCCGGCGCGTTTGCTGCCGACGCTGTGGCTGCTCGACGTGCAACGCGAACCGTTTCGGCTCCGCTATCGCCTGGTGGGGACGGCGATCGTCGAGGCGAAGCGCGCCGACCCGACCGGGAAGTCGCTGGAAGAGGCGCATCCGCACATTGACTTCCGGCCGGAGTTTTTCGAACGGTACGAGCGCGTGGCGCGCACCGGTGTTCCCAGCCGTCGACATGGCGCCGCGCAGCTGTCGACGGATGCCGATCGTCGCGAGATCGAAAATCTGATTCTGCCGCTGGCCAGCGACGGCACGAATGTCGATATTCTGATGGTGACGACCAAAACATTCGGCTACGCGCTCGACCGCGGCGGCTGAGCGGCTAACCCGCCGATTCCGGCAAGTCACGCTCCGGACCATACAGTTTTCCATTTCGTCGGAGCCCGGTAGCGGGAGCGCCGGGATGGCGCCTTGACGGCGGCAGCGTATTCATTCAGTTTGAACCGAACGGTTCGGTACGCTTAAAGGCGAGAATTCATAGATGGTCGCGGACGTGACAGCAGTTTTTGCGTCGCACGACGCCCTTGGCGCGGAGAGCCCCAAGCGGCACCAAATCATTGAAGGCGCTCGTCAAGTATTCCTTCGCGATGGCTTCGACGGCGCCAGTATGAACGACATCACTCGGGCCGCCGGCGTGTCGAAAGGCACGGTCTACGCCTATTTCCCATCGAAAGCGGCACTGTTCGAAGCGCTGATCCGCGAGGATCGCCGGATCCAGGCCGAACAGATTTGCCGGTACTTCGCCGACGATGAGAATGTCGTGGAGGTGCTGCGCGAACTCGCGCAAAACATCGTCGCCGCCGTGACGCAGCCCGTCCATATCGCGCATTTGCGCACGGTCCTCGCTGCGGCGGCGAAGTTCCCCGCGATCGGCCACGCGTTCTACGAGGCGGGTCCTATGTACGGCGCGGCGCGGCTTGCGGAGTATCTGGATCGTCAAGTCTCGGCGGGGCGTTTGTCGATCGACGACACGAACCGCGCCGCGTTCCAGTTCATCGATCTATGTCTCGCGCGTCCGCTGAAGCAGATGCTTTTCGGCGTGATCGACGCGCCCGATCCCGCCGAAATGGATAAGGCGATCGATTCCGCGATCGCGATGTTCATGGCGTCTTACGGGCGGCGTGGTTAACGCCCGTTTGGGTTAACGGCGGTTCAACCAAGCACACTCGGCGGTGTGCGCTTGAGGTTCTCCGGCTATCCGGCGCGCGTCCTGCGTGTCGAAACCAGATGCACGCGAAAGTTACATATCGAAACGTTGCGACGCGCGACGTACGGGTAAACTTGTTTGGCGCGATCGCTTTTCAGTCCAAACAACGTTAACCCTAAAATTGTTTTTATAGGTAAAAAATTCCCATTAAGAGATAATTGCCGGGACCATTTTTCTTTCGCCGCCCTTCGAATCCGAATCTCCCAGTCGAATCAAAGTGACGTAACTGGCAAGTCGTTTGCACCGTTCTCCGGCATAAGCCGTTTCATTTTTCCGTCGCGAATTCTTCTGGAGTGATTTTCGATGTCGCTTTCCGCGGCACTCTATTCGTCGCTGAGCTCGCTTCTCACCTTGCAGCAGCAATCGCGTATCGCTTCGGCGAATGTCGCGAATGCGCAAACGATCGGATACACCCAGAAGCGGGTGAACCTGACCACGCCGGTCGTGCAGGGTTTGCCGAGTGGCGTGGCGATCGCGTCGATCACCCGCACGACCGATACGTCGCTGCAGAACGAATTGCTGAACCGCACGGCGGAATCGGCCGGAGCGGCGGTGCGCCAGCAGTATATGGAGCGCATCGGCTCGTTCTTGAGCGTCGAGAGTGGCACGCCGCGTTTGACCTCGACCTATCAGGCGTTCCAGCAGGCGTGGAAGGACTACGAGGCGAACCCCGAGAACGCGACGCTGGCGCGCGCGGTGGTCACGCAAGGCACCCTGCTGGCGGGGGAGATCAACAGCCTCGCCGGACAGCCGCAGCAGATCGACGCGATGGTCCAGACGGACATCGCGCAGAACGTGACGCAGCTCAATCAGCTGGTCCAGCAGGCCTACAAGCTGAACGCCCAGATCGTGAGCCAGTCGTCGTCCGGGCAGCCGATCGGCGATCTGCAAGACCAGATGGATCAGGTCGTCGCGCAGATGTCCAAGATCACCAAGGTGCAGATATTGGGCACGGGCACGAATTCGCTGCAGATCGTGACCGCCGGCGGACAAACACTGGTCTCCGGCGCCGTGCCGCCGACATTCAGCTACGATCCGAATTCCAACTCGATCCAGACCACGGTCAACGGCGCCACGCAAAGCGTGCCGGCGTCGTCCTTCCCCGGCGGCCAGCTCGAATCGTTGATGCGCCTGCGCGCCGGGTTCGAGGCGCAAGCCTCGACATCGAGCTATTCGCAAAGCGTGATGGCATCGAGCGCGCCGGGCGACGGCGCCTTGCGCAAGCTCCAAAACCAGCTCGACGCGATCGCCAATCAGGTCGCCTATGCGGTCAACACCGCCTACAACAAAAGCGCCTCGTATGGGAACGAACTGGCGGCGAATTTCTTCACTTATTCCAGCTTGCCGTATTCCGCGTCGAACACGACGGCGACGACCGTTGCGACCGGCGGGGCGACCGGATCGACGTCCGCCGGCGGTTTGACCGATACGGGTGCCGCGTTCGGCAATTATTCGCCCACGCCGACGTCCTATCATCGCGTGACGATCACCGACGGGCTCGGCAAAGGATCGTCCGCGATCATCACCGGCAACACGGGCACGTCGATCACCGCGCCCGGCTTGGCCGCGACCGATAGCACGAGCAAGTATGTCATCCAGGAAGTGACCGGCCCGCTGATGTCGAACGCCACGACTGCGGCGACGACGACTAGTCTGACCGATACGACGAACTCCTGGACGGCCAACCAATTCGCGCCGACCGCGGCGGGTGTCGGCTATCAGGTGCGCATCGTCTCGGGGCCCGGGGCGGGGCAGATCGCCTCGATCACCGGCAACACGGGCGATACGTTGAACCTAAACCCGCCTTTCACGTCGGCGCCGGGGGCGGGGAGCGTCTATGTCATCGAGCCGGCCTATGGCAACAATCCGTCCGCCGCATCGATGTTGCAGGTCAATCCCGCTCTGGCCAATGGCGGCACGACCGCCAAGGCTGGAGCGGCGGGCGAGATGTCGAATGCGCTCAACAACGCGACAGCGACGACCTTCGACAGCGTTCCGATGCCGACGGGGGCGGGGGCGCTCAACAACACCGGCATCGTGCAAGGCGCGCTGACGATCGCCAACACGATCGGCTCGGCCGTTTCCTACGCGGCCTGGAGCATCGCCGACGCGCAGAACACCGCGACCTATACCGATACGCTGCATTCGCAAACCGAGCAGACCTATCTCAATGCGGTCGGCGTTTCCGTCGATCAGGAAATGGCAAATCTCGTCACGCTGCAGAACGCGTACCAGGCCTCGGCCATGGTCATGCAGACCGTGCGAGAGATGATGGACACGTTGATCAATCTCGGAAGGAGCTGAGAATGACGGCCGGTATCACCAGCCTCGCGCAGCTTTTGGGTATCCAGCGCAGTATTTCGACGCAGACGGCCGAGCTGAACGCGTTGCAGACCGAACTCTCCACGGGTCGCAAGCGCGACGGTCTGGTCGGCGTCGCGGCGGGCGCGTATCGGCAGACGGGCCTCGCCTCCGATACGCTGCGATATCAACAATATCGCCAGACGACGGTCCAGGCGACGATCTATACCCGTGCGATCGACGCCACGCAGTACCGTACCGACCTCTACGCGCAGTCGCTGACCTCGCTGCAGGACATCGCCAGCGAGATGAACGCGGAGCTGCTCAAGACCCAATCGACGACGCCGGCGACCTATTCGGTGCAGGCGGCGCTGGTCGACGGGGCGCTCAATCGCATCCAGTCGATTTTGAATACGACCGACGGACAGCGTTACATTTTCGCCGGCACCGCCTACTCGACGGCCCCGATGAAGAACCTGACGGGCCTCGATACCGCCGCGCTGGCCGCGGGCGTCAACGATTTCGCCGCCGGCACGAACTCGCCGCCGCGTAACGCAACATACGCCAACGCGGTGCAAACGACACCGTTTGCGGCACCCGTCAATTCGGCGCAGTTCGCGGGCGACGGTAATACGAACGTTCCCGGCTATATCGATGCGAGCCTAGATGCGGCGGCGCCTTCCAGCGCCACCGGCCAGTGGATCTATTCGCAGACCAGCATATCGGTCGCCGACGGGATGAACGCCGATTTCGGGATCAACGCCGCCAACGGCGCGTTCCAGAACTTGGTCAACGGCCTGCGGAACTACAAGATGGCGCTGCGCTGGGCACAGGACACGCCGAACACCTATCTGCAGAACGATCCGACCGGCAATGCGCAGCAATATCTGGCGCAGGCCCAGGCACAGATTCAGCAAGCGATGAAGGACATCGCCAATCTGTCCGGCACCAACGGCGCAAATCAAGCGATGCTCAAGGATATCCGGACGATCCAGGAGGATACGGCGACCGCCGGAACGATTTCCGCCGATAAGATCGTCGCCGTCGATATCGGCGAGGTCGGCACCAGGATCGCCGGAGTGCAAGCCTCGCTCGAAGCGACCTACATCACCACACGCGACATTTTGAATCTCAGCCTCGCGAAGTATTTGTCCTGACGATAAGGAGTCCGAACATATGGCAACCGTCGCAATGAATTCAGCGATCAGCGGTCTGAACGCGTTCCAGACGTCGATCAACTACATCTCCGACAACGTCGCGAACTCGGCGACGATCGGCTTCAAGCGTATCGACGCGAATTTCTCGTCTTACGTCTCCGCCTCGTCGCAGCGCTTCTACAATCCGGGCGGCGCGACGGCGACGCCGAAATTTGTGAATTCACTCAGTGGTCCGATCATTCAGGATGCGTCGCCGACGTCGATCGCCGTCTCCGGTTCGGGCTGGCTGCCCGTGCAGGACGGGTTCACCTCGGCGGCCGGCCTGTCGACCAACGGCGTGCGCCAGTACACAAGGCGGGGCGACTTCACGCTGGACCAGAACAATTACTTCGTGAACGGGGCGGGCAAATACCTTTACGCGCGCTCGGTACCGCGCCCGACGACGGCGACGCCGAATCCGCAGCCCGACCAAGGACCACTGGTACCGGTGCAAATCAACAAGGATCAGATGCCGGCGTTGGCGTCGACGCTGGCGACCTACGCCGCCAACATACCTTCGAACGCGGCGGCGGGCACCGTCTACAACGGCGGCACGATCACGATCACGGACGCGAACGGCAACGCGCAGCCCATGACCGTAACCTGGTACAACCGTTCCGCGTTGGACGGCACAGGTACGCTGCCCGGCGTAACGGCGGGAACGTCCACGGGCACCAACGCGATCGCCGCGTCTGCCGCCGGCACCGCGCCGCAGTGGCGCGCAGTGTTGAGCGTGCCGACGAGCTCGGGCAACGGCACGGAGTCGATCGCGCTCGATTTCGACTTCGGCACGACGACGACGACGGCGGGCCAGATGACCGGCATCACGGTCGCGGGGAACACGTCGCCGGCGGGCCAGTTCACGGCGGCGGTGACCGCCGGCACGGGGCAGGTCGTGCTGAGCTATAGCGCACCGGGCTTGGCCGCGGCACCTGCGCAGACGATCAACGCCGAGTTCGGCGCGCCGAATTCGGTCGCCGGTCAGCCTTCGCAACTGAACATCGCGGGAGGCACATCGCAATATGGCGGCACCTCGATCTCGCTCTCGACGGTCACCGCAAATGGATACTCGTCCGGTACCTTTACCGGCGTCGGAATCGACACCGCCGGCAATATCTATTCCACCTATTCGAACGGACAGCGGCTTATCCAGTATCAAATCGCGCTCGCGACGTTCAACGACCCCAACGGCCTCGTCCGGCAGAACGGCGAGGCATTCCTCGATTCGCCCGAGGCCGGTTTCGTCGGCTATCAGGCGCCGGGGACGGGGGCGGCGGGCGGCATCAGTCCCAATGCGCTCGAGAACTCGAACGTCGATATCGGCGCCGAGTTTACCAAGATGATCGTCGCGCAACGCTCCTATTCGGCGAACGCCCGCATGATTACGACGGCGGACGAGATGCTTCAGGAAGTGGTCAACCTGAAGCGTTAGTCGCCGATGTCGACCGTTTCGGCTCCAACTCGGGCCGCCGGTTCGCCGGCGGCCCCTTTTCTTGCGCTGGGGGGCTGTAAATCGCCTTGGACATGCCCCACATTGGCCGAAACTTTCCGTCCGGGGACCCGACTATATGGCCAGCAAACTCTTTTCGCCGCTCAAGCTCGGCGGACTCGAACTCGCCAACCGCGTCGTCATCGCGCCGATGTGCCAGTACAGCGCTATCGATGGTAGCGCTTCGAATTGGCATACGGTCCATTTCTCCAACATGCTGCAGTCCGGCGCGGGCGTATTCATCATCGAGGCGACGGGTGTGGAGGCGGCGGGCCGTATTTCGCATGGCTGTCTCGGTCTCTATTCCGACGCGAACGAGGAAGCGCTGGCGCGCACGCTGAAGATCGTCCGCCCGTATTCGAAGATGCCGATCGGCATTCAATTGGGCCATGCCGGGCGTAAGGCGTCGACGCAGATTCCTTGGCTGGGCGGCGGCGGATTGAAGGCGGGGCAGAATCCGTGGCCGACGGCGGCCCCTTCCGCCGTCGCGTTCGATGAAAATCACGCGGCGCCAAGCGCCATGGGCACGGCGGACATGGCGCGTGTCAAGCAGGCGTTCGCCGCCGCTGCCGAGCGCGCGCTACGTTTGGGGCTCGAATTGATCGAGCTGCACGGCGCCCATGGCTATTTGCTGTGCCAGTTCCTGTCGCCGATCGCCAACAAGCGCACGGACGGGTACGGCGGATCGGCCGTCAATCGCGCGCGGTTCCCGCTGGAAGTGTTCGATGCGGTCCGCGCCGTGTGGCCGAAGGATAAGGCGCTGGGTCTGCGTTTGAACGGCACGGATTGGCGCGACGACGGGATCACGCCTGACGAAGCGGCCGATTTCGCCGCCGAGCTCGCCAAGCGCGGCTGCGATTTCGTCCACGTCACCTCGGGTGGCAACGGCGCCGCGGATATTCCATTGGCGCCGGGCTATCAGGTACCGTTGGCCGAGAAAGTGCGCGATCGCGCCAAGATCCCGACCATCGCCGTCGGTTTGATCACCGATCCGCATCACGCCGAAGCCATTCTCGCCGAGGGTCGGGCGGACGCGATCGGGATTGCGCGCGGCGTCCTCAACGATCCGCGCTGGCCGTGGCACGCGGCCGTCGCGCTGGGCGAGAATCCGCCGGGAGTCGCGCCGCAATATCTGCGCGGCGCGCCGCGGCCGAAGGCTTAGGCCGACGCGGTCGCTTTCGCGAGTTCGAGCAACGGTCCGCCGTTCAAACCGTCGAGCAGCGAGAAGTGATTCGCGCCCGCCAGATGCAGGGGCTTGGGGGCGTTCCACGCCGCAACGATGGCGTCGGATTGCCACTTGAACTCGGCACTCTCCAGATCCCCCAGCGCCACGCCGATTTTCGCCGCGTACGGCTTGGCGCGTATTGGCGACAGAGCCGCGACGTCCTCGGCGCTCGTCACGCTGATGATCTTCGCCATCGGCAAAAACGGAAAGGGCGTCATGTCGAAGAGCCCCGAGAGCAGCAGAGCCGATTTGACAGGCGCGCCGTTCTCGCGCGCCGCCATCGTCGCGCAAAGATGCCCGCCCGCCGAGTGGCCCGCAACGTGGATCGACGCGCCGTCCACGCCCAGCGATGAACCGTTGGCGGCGATGAAGTCGATGCACGTGCCGATCTGATCGACGATGCCCGACAGCGGGATATCGGGGCATAGCGTGTAATCGATATTGGCAACGGCGAAGCCCGCGTCGAGCATGCCCTGCATGAACTGCGCGTGCTGCTCCTTGCCGGTCGCCTGCCAATAGCCGCCATGGATGAACATCCATACGGGCGGCGCTTTCTTCCCCTTGGGCAGATAAAGGTCGAAGGTCTCGTCCGGCGCCTTGCCGTAGGCAATGTCGAGCGCGGCGTGGTTCGCTCGCCAGTCTCTGCCTTCGCGCGTCCATTGGCGGAACACCGGACGCATATCCGAAACCTGGTTGCGCGGCGAATACTCGCGCGCGAGTTCGGCGCGCGACAAACCGTGCCAGACGGGCTCGGGATCCGGCGCCGGCGCTTTGGCCGCTTCGATTTCGACCGCGATGCCGTCGCCCGTCCGTACCGTCACGGCCGTGCGCGCGCCGCCCAAGGCCTCGCGATAGAGGCGGTCGATGGCGCGCCGTCGCGGCGACAAGACGGCGGGGTTCGGCGCCGTCCACACCATGCCGCGCATCGTGCCGGGCGAGCCACCCGCCTTCATCAGGCCGCCGATCGCCTGCCACAGCGAATCCGCGAACGCTGTCAGCGGATCGGCGGCGGTGGATGCGCCGCGAACGGTGAAGACTTCAGACGCCGACATAACGATGCACCAGCTCCGCATCGCGATCGAGATCCGCACCCGTGCCAGACCACACAGTGCGGCCCTTTTCGATCGCGTAATGGCGATCCGCCAGACGGCGGAGGACGCGCAAATTCTTGTCGACGATCAGGATCGATTGGCCTCCGGCCTTCAGCGCCTCGATGCAGCGCCAGATTTCGGCACGGATCACGGGCGCGAGGCCTTCGGTCGCTTCGTCGAGGATCAGAAGATCGGGATTGGTCATCAGCGCGCGGCCGATGGCGAGCATCTGCTGCTCGCCGCCCGACAGCGTTCCGGCCGACTGCGTCAGACGTTCGCCCAAGCGCGGGAACAGCGCGGTGACGCGTTCGATGGTCCATGGCGCCGCGCGCCTCAAACGATTGGCGGCGGTCGCGACCAGATTTTCGCGCACCGTCAGTGTCGGAAAAACCTGGCGTCCTTCAGGCACGAGGCCGATGCCCAATCGCGCGATGCCCTCGGGCGGGCGGCCGATCAGCGCGGTGCCGCCGAAATCGATCTTTCCGCTGCGCGCCTTCACCAGCCCCATGATGGTGCGGATCGTCGTGGTCTTGCCGACGCCATTGCGGCCCAGCAGGGTGACGACCTCGCCGCGGTCGATCGACAATTCGATGCCGAACAGTACTTGGCTGTCGCCGTAGGCGGCCGCAAGATCGCAAACGCGCAGCATCATGCGTCGCCCTCGCCGAGATAAGCGATACGCACGGCAGGATCGGCTTGGATCTCGGCGACCGAGCCCGTGGCGATCGCGCGCCCGCTGACGAGCACCGAGATACGGTCGGCGAGGGAAAAGACAGCCTCCATGTCGTGCTCGACCAGCAGCATGGCGAAACGGCCTTTGAGACTTTGCAGCAATTCGACCATCTGCGCGCTTTCGACCGCCCCCAGGCCCGCCATCGGCTCGTCGAGCAGAAGCAGGCGCGGCTCCATCGCGAGCGCCACGGCAAGTTCAAGCTGCTTGCGCTCGCCATGCGAGAGCGACGCCACGGGCTCGTCGGCGCGCGTCTTCAAGCCGACGCGCTCGAGCAGCGCATGGGCCGGATCGCGCAAGCTGCGGTCGCCGCGTGCGGCACGAAAGAAGCGGAAGGAATGTCCCTGATGGGCTTGCACGGCCAGGGCGACGTGATCGAGCGCCGTGTAGCTGCCCATCAGCTGCACGATCTGGAACGTGCGGGCCAGCCCGCGATGGACGCGCGTATGCACGGGGAGCGCTGTGATGTCCTGACCGTCGAGCAGGATGCGCCCGCCATTTGGCGCCAGCTCGCCGGTCAATTGGTTGATGACCGTCGTCTTGCCCGCGCCGTTGGGGCCGATCAGCGCGTGGACTTCGCCCGCACGCACGTCGAGGGTCAGGTTGTCCGTCGCGGTAAGACCGCCGAAGGACTTGTAGAGACCTTCGATCAGAAGCAGCGGCGCCGTCATTTGCCGCCCCCGCCGATGAACTTGAACAGGCCCGACAGACCGCCGCGGAAATACAGAATGATCAACAGCAGGATGGGCCCGAGGAAAAACTGCCAGCGCTCGGTCCAGCCGCTGAGCACCGTCTCGAGCGTCACCAGCGCGAAGGCGCCGAAAAGGGGCCCCAGCAGCGTACCGGCACCGCCGAGGATGACCATCACCATCAGTTCGCCCGACTTCGTCCAATGGAGCATGTCGGGGCTGACGAAGCGCGCGTAGTTCGCGACCAAGCCGCCTGCGAGGCCCGCCCCCATGCCGGCGATGGTGAAGGCGGCGAGCTTATAGCGATAGACGGCGATCCCCATCGCCGCCACGCGGCGTTCGTTCTGGCGGATGGCGCCGAGCACCATGCCGAATCGCGACGCGGCGACGCGCCACATCAGCAGATAGAAACCGATCGTCACGGCAAGCACGACGAAATAGAAGGTCATATCGTCGCGCATGTTCAAATCGAACAGCGCGTTTCGCCGGCGGATGATCAAGCCGTCGTCGCCGCCATAGCGCTTCAGTGCCACGAACAGGAAGAACAGCATCTGCGCGAAGGCGAGCGTGATCATGATGAACTGCACGCCCGACGTGCGAAGCGCCAGCGATCCGATCAGCAGCGCGAAGGCGCCGGCCACCAGGATTGCGGCGGGGACGGCGATCAGGAACTGATCCGTGCCGGGGATGAAGCCGAAAAGCGGCTCGCCGATGCGCAAATGCTGGAACAGGATGCCGACCGTGTAGCCGCCAACGCCGAAGAAGGCGGCGTGGCCGAAGCTGATCATGCCGCCGAAGCCGAGCACGAGATTGAGGCTGCCCGCGGCGATCGCGTAGATCAAAAGTCGCGTGGCGAGCGGCGTGGTCGCAGGCAGGCCGACTTCCTTCGCGACGAAGGGAAGCGCGATCAATGCTGCGACCAGGAGCGCGATCGCGATCTGCGCTTTGCCGGAGAATTTGAAGGGATCGTGCATGACCGATCAGCCCCGGGCCGGGAACAGCCCTTGCGGGCGCCAGAGCAGTACGATCGCCATCAGAACATAGACGCCCATCGATGCGAGCCCGGCGGATAACTGGTCGGCCTCCGAAGGGTCGGAAAGCACGCCGCGCACGAGCTGCGGCAGGAAGGCGCGCAGCAGCGTATCGACGAGGCCGACGACGATGGCGCCGAACAAAGCGCCGCGGATCGAGCCCACGCCGCCGACGACGACGACGACGAAGGTCATGATCAGGATCTGCTCGCCCATGCCGACCTGAACCGAAAGAAGCGGCCCCGCCATCACGCCCGCGAAACCGGCCAGCAGCGCGCCCAGGCCGAAGACGAGCGTGTAGAGGAGTTTGATGTCGACGCCCAAGGCGCGGACCATATCGCGATTGGTCGCGCCCGCGCGGATCAACATGCCCAGACGCGTGCGCTGAATCAGCGCGTAAAGCCCGGCGGCGATGACGAGTCCGGCGACGATGATCGTGAGGCGATAGACCGAGAAGGTGACGCCCGGCAGGATCTCGATCGAACCGGATAGCGCGGCGGGCACGCCGACGAAGAGCGGCTGGCGGCCGAAAATCAAGGAGACGGATTCGTTGAACAGCAGAACGAGGCCATAGGTCGCGAGCACTTGATCGAGATGGTCGCGGTCGTAGAGCTTGCGGATGACGAGATACTCGATCGCGAGTCCGGCGATCGCGGCACCCGCGAGGCCGGCCGGAATTGCGAGCAGGAACGATCCGGTCGCAGACGCGGCGATAGCGCCCGTATAGGCGCCGACCATATAGAGCGAGCCATGGGCAAGATTGATGATGCCCATGATGCCGAAGATCAGCGTCAGCCCCGCCGCAAGCAGGAAGAGCATGACGCCGAGCTGCAGCCCGTTCAGAACCTGTTCGACGAAAAGAAGCGACATGCCGGTCCGAAAACGCCCGCGCCGAAAACCGGCGCCCGGAAACCGGCCCCGCGGATGCGGATCGGCTTCCGGGCGCGATCTATACGCTTAGATTCTGCATTGCGCTGCGTAGATGTCGCCATGCGCGGTCAGCACTTTGCGCTGCGTGACGATCTCCATTTCGCCCGATGCGCTTTTGCCGGCCTTCAAAGCGAACCAATCCTGGATCGGATGCTGGTTCGGGCCGAATTTGAATGCGCCGCGCACGGAGGCGAAATCCGCCTTCAGCATCGCCGTGCGAAACACGTCCGGCTTGATGTCGCCTTTGGTCTGCTTCAGCGCGCCCGCGATGGCGAGCGCGGTATCGTAGCTCTGCGAGGCGTAGTAGGTCGGCACGCGGCTGAATTTTTGCTGGAACGCCGGCACGAACTTCTTGTTCGCCGCGTTGTCGAAATCGACGTTCCAATGCGACGATACCCACAGCCCGTCTGCGACATCGCCCACGGCCTTCAGCGTCGTGTGGTCGAGCGACGGGGCCGCCACGACCATCGGAATGCGGCTGATGAGGCCCGCTTGCGCGTATTGGCGCAGGAACGCGATGCCCAGCCCGCCCGGATGGAACTGGAAGACGACGTCAGGATTGGCGGCACGGATCGCCGCCATTTCGGCCGCGTAGTCGGTCTGGTCGAGGCGGGTATATTGCTCGCCGACGATCGTGCCGCCGAACATGCGCTTGAAACCGGCGAGCGCATCCTGACCGGCTTGATAGTTCGGCGCCAGGATGAAGGCGCGCTTGTAGCCGAGCTCCTTGGCCGTCTGGCCGGCGGATTCGTGGAGCGAGTCGTTCTGCCAGGCCACCGCGTAGTAGTTCTTGTGGCACTCCCTGCCGGCGAAGTTCGACGGCGCGGCGTTCGGCGACACGTAGATCGCGTCGGAGTCCAGAACGTCCGGCAGCGTAGCGCCCAGAATGTTGGAGAAAACGATACCCGTCAGCAGCTTGATGCCGTCGTTGCGCAGCATTCGCTCGGCGACCGTCTTGCCCTGGCCAGGGCGGAAACCGTCGTCTTCCACGACGACCTGTACGGGCACGCCGCCCAGCCTGCCGCCTTCCATTTCGATGGCGAGGTTGAAGCCGTCGCGGATGTCGGCGCCGATATAACCGCCGGGGCCCGACAGCGTGGTGATCAAGCCGATGCGTACCGTGCTTTGCGCGCGCAGCAGCGACGGGGCGGCGAGGGTGGCGGCGCCCGCACCGGCGACGGTGAGGAAGGTTCTTCTCTTCATCTTTGCCTCTCCTGTTTTGAGCTCCGGTCTCGGCCGAAGCTTTAGACTTAAACTATTTCTAACCCAACGGCCGGACGCTGCCTAGCTGTCAGATTTTGACCCAGCCCGGCGGCGGCACTTTGCCGGGATGGAGCGATCCGCAATGCGGGCAAACCCGCGCCTTTTCATCGGCGTAGAAGGCATCGTAAAGCGGCGGCAGGTCTTTGACGATATCCTTCAATTCCACTTCGACGCGGTGGACTTTGCCGCCGCAGTCGAAGCAGTACCACTCGAATCCGTCGATATCGCCGGGGCGGCGCGCGCCTTCGATCACCAAGCCCACGGAATCGGCCACAGGGCGCTGGGGCGAGTGGATGGTGTGGGGCGGCAGCAGGAACACGTCGCCTTCCCGGATCGTGACGTCGTATATCTTGCCGCGATCCGCGATTTTCAGGATCATGTCGCCCTTCAACTGATAGAAAAACTCCTCGGCCGGATCGTCGTGGAAGTCGACGCGTGAGTTCGGACCGCCGACCACCATGACGATAATTCCGCCGTTCTGATACAGCGTCTTATTGCCGACGGGCGGTTTCAGGAAATGCCGGTTCTCGTCGATCCATTTCTGGAAATTGAAAGGCTGGCGGAACGAAAGCTCGGAAACGGAGGGGGAGGGCTGGTCGAGGATGGACATGACTTTTTCTCCCTTCAACCGAGCTTGAGGCCGCTTTTCGCGATCGCGGTCTCGACCGCTTTCTTCTCCCCATCGGTCAAGCCCAGCAGCGGCATGCGGACCTCGCCGCCGCTCTGGCCCAGGCAATCCTGCCAATACTTGGCGTGGGCGTGGGGCTTCTCGGCCGGGCGGCTGTACTTGAACGCCTCGCGCACCGGTTCCAGGCTGTCGCGAACGCGCTTGGCTTCGTCGATCCGGCCCGCGAAGGCGAGGTCGGTGTAGTCGCGCATACGTTTGTCGGCGGCGGTCTGGAAAAGGAAAGGCGGGTTGGAGCAGAGATAGACCTGCCATTTGAGTTCGACGATGTTGTCGAACCATTCCTCCTCCGACGCCGTCGAGACGATCAGATTGTCGCCCGCGAGGCGCGTGAGTTCGGCATACATCGGGCGCGGCACCGAGTACTTGATCGCGACGACGTTCGGGATTTCCGCGAGCCGCGCGCAAAGCTGCGGGCTCATCAGGTAGCCGGAGTCCGGATGGCTCCACAGCGCGATGCCGATATCCACCTGGCGCGCGACATGGCTGTAGTAGTTGAACAGCGTTTCGTCCTGCGCCTTCAGGAAGTGCAGGACCGGCGCGTGGACGACGATGTAATCCGCTCCCGCCTTTTGCGCGTGTTTGGCGAGTTCGATCACGATGTCCATATTCTGGTCGGAACACGACATGATCGTGCCCGCGCGCTTGCCCGTCGCTTCGACCGCGAGGTCGAACATGCGCTTGCGCTCGGCCAAGCTCATCGAGAAAAACTCGCCCTGCTTGCCCGCAATGAACAAGCCGTCGATGCCGAGCTTGCCGACCCAATGGTCGACATTGCGCTGGAACCCGGCTTCGTCGATCGCGCGATCCGGTCCCTTGAAGGGCGTCAAGGCGGCGGCCCACACGCCCTTCATGTTCGCGCGGGCGTAGGTCTTGGCTTCGCTGCGGGAATACTTCATCGCGGCCTCTCCCGGTTCGTCACGCCATCGCCATGCGATGCGAGACGTTCTTCACGATCATATAGTGGTGCAGACCTTCCGCACCGCCTTCGCGGCCGTAACCGCTTTCCTTCACGCCGCCGAACGGCGTCTCGGCGACCGACGCTTCCAGCGTGTTGATTGACAGATTGCCGCATTCCACGCCGTCGGTCAGCAAATCGACGTTGCGCGCCGAATGGGTGAACGCATAGGCCGCCAGTCCGAAGGGCAGGGAATTGGCCTTCTCGATGCCTTCCTCCAACGAACGCACGGGGGCGATCAGCGCCAATGGGCCGAAGGGCTCGACGCTCATCGCCTTCACGTCGTCGGGCACGTCGGCGAAAACGGTGACGGGGAAGTAATAGCCGCGATTGCCGATGCGCGTGCCGCCGGCCAGAAGTCTGGCGCCCTTGGCTTTGGCGTCCGCGGTCAGTTCCTCCATCGCCGCCAAGCGGCGGTGATTGGCGACCGGCCCCATCTGCGTGGCGGGATCGAGCCCGTCGCCGACTTTGATCGCCTTGGCCTCCGCGACAAAAGCGTCGCGGAACGCGGCGTAGTTCTTTTCCAGCACGAAAAACCGCGTGGGCGAGGTACAGACCTGACCCTGGTTTCGCGATTTTCGGATAACCGACAAGCGAGCTGCCTCGATCGGGTCGACGTCGTCGCACACGATCACGGGCGCATGTCCGCCGAGTTCCATCAGCACGGGCTTCATTGCCTGGGCCGCGCGCTCGCTCAGCCATTTTCCGACGGCGGTGGAGCCGGTGAAGGCGACCATGCGCACCGGCTGGCGGGGGATGAGATAGCTCGAGATATCCGCTGGCACGCCGAAGACGAGGTTGAACACGCCCGCGGGCAAACCGGCATCGTGCAGCGCGCGCGCGATATGCACGGCCCCGGCCGGCGTCTCCTCGGCCGCTTTGATGATGATGGCGCAGCCCGACGCGATGGCGCCCGCGATCTTGCGGCACGGCTGACTCATCGGGAAATTCCAGGGCGAAAACGCCGCGACCGCGCCGATCGGCTGGTGATGGACGATGTAGCGAATGCCTTGTTCGCTGGGGATGACGCGGCCATAGAGGCGGACCGCTTCGCCCGCATCCCATTCGAAAAACTCGCAGCCGCGAATGACTTCGAGCCGTGCTTGCGCGATCGGCTTGCCGTGTTCGCGAGTGATCGACTGGGCGATTTCCTCCTGCCGTTCGCGCATCAACGCGGCGGCGCGGCACAATACGGCGGCGCGCTTATGCGGCGAGGTGCGGCTCCACAACGCGAAGCCTTTCGCGGCGGCGGCGAGCGCGTCGTCGAGATCGGCCTTGGTCGCGACCGGGCAGCGTCCGATTTCGGTTTCGTCGGCGGGATTGAGAATGGGCAGCGTGTCGGGCGTCTCGCGCCACTTGCCGTCGATGTAAAGCCCGATGTCGGGATAGGCCGGCATCTTCGCGGTGCTCCTGTTCGCTTCGACTGACAAGGATTGTCTCGCCGCCGGATTTGAGAGACTAGACGGAATTTTCCGATTGATTGATAGTCCAAGCCTATGAATGTCGAGTTACGCCATTTGCGCGGCTTCATGGCCGTCGCCGAAGCCGGCGCATTCCGCCGGGCGGCGGAACGTCTGCGCATCAGCCAGCCCGCCTTGTCGGCGCTGATCCGCGATCTGGAACAGCAAGTCGGCGTTGTATTGTTCGATCGCACGACGCGCCGGGTGGAAATGACCCAGGCCGGGCGCGTGTTCATGCCCCAGGCCGAAAAGTTGCTCGTCGATCTGGAGGCTTCGCTGCGCGGGCTGACCGATCTTGCCGAGCGCCGCAAAGGACATGTCGCCGTCGCGTGCGCGCCGCTGCTCGCCAGCGTGTTGCTGCCGGGCTTGATCGCGGCCTTCACGGGCGCGTATCCAGGCGTCCGGGTTTCTTTGATCGATGCGGGTACGGATATGATCGTCGATAAGGTGCGTGGCGGCGAAGCCGATCTGGGAATCGGGACGTTCGCGGCGGGGGAGGCGGGGATTTCGCAAACCCGTCTGATGCACGACACGCTGATGGTGTTCGCGCCCGCAACCGGGACGGACGGGCGCAAGCGCCGATCGACGACATGGGCCGATATTGCCGACACGCCGCTGATCGCGTTGACCCGGGAGAGCGGCTTGCGTGCGCTGGTCGAAATGGGTTTCGGCGGTTCGGGCCGGCCCGTGCGTCCGGCTTACGAGGTTTCGCATGTGACGACGGCGGTGGCGCTGGTCGAGGCGGGGCTGGGCGTGGCCGTGCTGCCCGCGATCGCGCGCAAGATCGCGCATGACCGGCGCGTCACGCTAAAGGAGCTGCGCGGGCCGCAAGTCGGGCGCGACATCAGCCTGATCGCGGCGGCGGGCCGTTCGCTCACGCCCGCGGCGGCGGCGTTCACGGCGCTTGCGCGCGCGAATGCGGCGAAAGCCTTGGCGCATGGCGGCACGGGGGACCGCAAGTGACTCGCGCATGGCAACGCATGCTGTCGGGGCGGCGGCTCGATCTGCTCGATCCGTCGCCGCTGGATATCGAGATCGAGGATATCGCGCTGGGCCTGTCGCGCGTCGCGCGCTGGAACGGGCAGACGACCGGCTCGCACGGGTTTTCGGTCGCGCAGCATTCGCTGCTCGTGCTCGACATTTTCGACGCGGCGATGACGCGCCCGACGCGCGAGATGCGCCGGGCGGCCCTGCTGCACGACGCCAGCGAGTTCGTCACCGCCGACCTGATCACGCCGTTCAAGGCGGTGCTCGGCGATTCCTACAAGTCGCTGGAGAAGCGCGTGCAGGCGGCGGCACATTTGCGCTTCGGCTTGCCCGCGCGCTTGCCGGAGGAATGGACGCTGGCGATCAAACGCGCCGATCGCGAAGCGGCCTATATCGAAGCGGTGACGTTGGCCGGCTTCACCGAAACGGAAGCGCGCAAGATCTTTGCCTTCCGCCGCAAGCCGCATGTCGCGACATTGAAAGCGTGGTCGGCCGAAGAGGCGCGCGAGCGGTTCTTGGCGAAATTCTCGAAGCTGGCTTAGCCGCGCGGCAGATCGTTGCGGTCGATCGTCGCTTGCAAGGCGTAGAACCCGGCCTCGAATGGGCCGACGGCGCCGTTCGCCTCCAGCGTCTTGTCGGCCAGCGCCGTGCGGCAGTACTCGGCGAATTGCGTGTCGTCGCCCCAGCCTTCGACGATCACAATCCAACGCGGCACGCGATTGGCGACGCCGCGCGCCCTCTCCTCGGCGTTCACAACGGCGCTGGCGTCGGCGTCGGCGCGCAGCAAATGGGCGCCCGCGATGAAGCCCTGGCGCGCGATTTCCGGTAGGATCGTTTCGGTCAGCGCTTCGCGATGTGCCTTGGCGCGCGACGGCTCCACGTCGTAGCGCCAGGTTGCGGCGAGACCGCCTTGGCCCGAACCGAAGCTCGCATCGACGCCGCAAATCGAGCGCGCGACGTTGCGGAAATGCTTCACGGTGGACACCGTCCACGGTGTGGGGCTTTGCAGCCGCGCGTGATAGGCGGGGCCCGTCACGTCGCCATGGGTTTGGGCTTCGTAGAGATTGAAGAATTCGAGGCTCGCGTCGCGCGCGATATAGCGCCGGCCGCGCAGGAAGCCCGGAATGGCGACGCGCTCCGGCATATGCTCGGTGCCATGCCATGAATAGAACTCGTCGCGGCCTTCGGGCGCGATGTCGTGCCAGATCGCGACGGCGCCAAGTCCAACCAAACTCATCGTTATCTCCGCGTTTCTCAGGCTCGTGAATCGAAGATCTTCAAAAATGATATTGCATTCCAATTTGGAATTCAGTATCAATTTTTTAGTCGCTTTGGGAAACTGCCCGCCAACGACGAGACAAAAATGACGGTTAATGCGGTCGAGCGCTGTCTTGCGATAATCGAGGTTCTCGCCGGCGAGGCGGAGCCGATGGAGCTGTCAGAACTCGCGCGCCGGGTCGAACTGCCGCCCAGCGCGGGTCACCGTATTCTCGCGACGTTGATGGCGCGCGGCTGGGTCGTGCAAGATCCGGCGACGCAAAGCTACGCGCTCTCGTTGCGCCTCAGCACGCTCGCCTTCCGCAATCTCGACGCACGCGCCGTGCCGGATGTCGTGCAAGCCGTGCTCGATCGCTTGGCGAAGCGCACGGCCGAATACTGCCGTCTGGCGATCGTCGAGGGAGAGGATCTCGTTTGGGTCGCGCGCGCGCAAGGCGCGCCGCCGGGCCTGCGCTACGACCCCGATATGGGGCAGGAGATCGTGCTGCACGCGACAGCCAACGGCAAAGCCTGGCTGTCGACGCTGCCCGAAAGCGAAGCCTTGCGCATCGTGTGCGCGCGGGGCTTCAAGGCGCGGCGGCCGCTGGGGCCGCGCGCAGTGAACGACGTCGAAGGATTCCGGCGCGAACTCGCCGATGCGCGCGAACGCGGCTACGCCAAGGCGGTGGACGAGGCGGAGACGGGGACCGCCGCTTTGGCCGTGCCGTTCTTCGCGGGCCTCGATCACAGATCGCCGGTCGCCGGCACGATCAGCGTCGCCGGGCCGATCGTGCGGATCGCGCCGTCGCGCTACGACGATCTCGCCGACGCGTTGAAAGCCGCGTCGCGCGAAATCGCGGAGATCTGGCCGCTGCGCATCCGCCAGCGCGATCTGGCGCCCGTATGAGTGCGGCTCTCGCCCGGATCCGCGAGCCCGTGCTGTGGTTCGCCGGATTGTTGTTGGTCTGGGAACTGGTCGTGCGCGTATTCGAGTTGCCGAGTTTCGTGCTGCCGGCGCCGTCGAACTTCCTGGTGCGCGTCGTCGCCGAGTATCCCCGCTTCGTGAATCACGGGCTGATCACAACGCGGCTGATCATCTACGGCTTCGTCGCGGGCGCCGTGCCGGGTTTGATCCTTGCCTATTTGATCGCGAATTCGCGGCGCTGCGAAATGCTTCTCTATCCGCTCGTCGTGTTCATCCAGGGCCTGCCGAAGATCACGCTGGCGCCGATGATGCTCGTGTGGTTCGGCTACGCCGATTTCCCCAAAATCCTGCTGACGGCATTGATCACTTTCTTTCCCGTTCTGGTCGACGGCGTCGCCGGATTCAAGGCGGCCGATCGGCGCTTGTACTATTTGAGCCGCTCGATGAACGCATCATGGTGGCAGACCTTCCGCTACATCGAATTGCCGGCCGCCGCCCCCGCGATCTTCTCGGGCTTCAAGACCACGATCGTCATCGCGGTGACCGTCGTCATCGTCGTCGAATGGATGAATTCGAATAACGGGCTCGGTTACATCGTGCTGCGCGCGATGGACAACAAAGATACGCCGCTGATTTTCGCGACGCTGGTCGTCGCGTCGGCGATCGGCGTTGCATTGAGTTACGCGATGGCGTCGCTCGAAAAAATGCTGCTGCCGTGGCGGCGCAATTGAATACCAACCAACAAAAATACCCGAAGGAGGAAACGATGAATAAACTCGCGAAACTCGCCGCTGCGGCGGCCGGCATCGTGCTGGCTTCCGCGGTCTCGGCCGGCGCTGCCGAGAAGCTGACTCTGACGATGAATTGGCGCGCGGACTCGGCCCATCTGGGCTTCGCGATGGCGCAGAAGAAAGGCTATTACGCCGCCGAAGGCTTGGAGGTGACGCTTCAGGAGGGCCGCGGCTCGGGCGTGGCCGCCCAGCTCGTCGCGACGGGACAGAGCGATCTGGGGCTCGCCGACGCGGGCGCCATCCTAAATGCCGCGTCGAAGGGAGCCCCCATCAAGATACTTTCGACGATCTGGAAGGCGGGGCAGTTCGGTATCAACTTCCTCGACTCCTCCGGAATCAAGACGCCGAAGGATCTCGTCGGCAAGAAGATCGCCGTCGCGCCGGGTGCCGCGGTCGTGCCGCTGGTGCCCTTGTTTTTGAAGGCGAACGGGATTCCCGAATCCTCGGTCACGATCGTCTCGGCGGCGCAGGCTGCGAGCCTGGGATTGCTGACCTCGGGCGGCGTCGATGCGGTCGCCGAGACGCCGGAGAACATCGTGGTGCCGCTGGCGGCGCAAGGCCGGAAGGCCAGCGTCATCTACTTCTACGATAACGGCGTGCCGCTGATCAGCTTGAGCCTCGTCGCGCGCGACGACAAGCTCGCCGCGCGGCCGGAGGTGTACCGCAAGTTCGTCGCCGCGACGGCGAAAGGCTGGGAAGCGGCGATCAAGGATCCGTCGGCGTCGGTGGATGCGCTGAAGGCGCTGTTCCCCGAGATGGAGAAGTCGAAGGAGGATCTGCTGAAAGGGGCGGTCTACAGCTTCGCCTCGGTCTGCCCGGCGGGCAAGGGCGATACGATCGGCGCCACCAAGCCGGAAGTCTGGCAGAAGACCTACGAGGTGATGACCACCGCGATGGGCTTCCCGACCGACAAGCCGATCACGAACTACTACACCAACGCCTACTTGCCGGCGACGCCGGTTCTCTGCCCGTAGTCGGTTTCACGGCGGCGCGGGAGCGGTCCTTTCGCGCCGCCGGGTCCGTTCCGATCGAACGAATGCGCCGGTATGTCTGTCCCGAATAAAACCCTCCGCCAACGCACCGCCTGGGTCGCGTGGGTCGCCTATCCAACGCTCGCGGTCGCGTTGTGTCTGGGCCTGTGGGAAGCATTGGTGCGGATCTACGACGTGCCGCTATACATTCTGCCCAAGCCGTCGGACTTCCTCGCCCGCCTCGCGGCGGATCGCATGACCATATTGGCGCAAGCTTTGGCGACGTCCGTTTCGATCGCTTTGGGCTTCAGCATGGCCGTACTGGTCGCGGTGCCGCTCGCGCTGGCCATCATCTCGGTGGGTACGCTCGAGCGCGGTCTGTTTCCGGTCATCGTCTTCCTCAACATCATGCCAAAGACCGTCATCGGTCCGATTCTGATCGTGTGGTTGGGCGTGAGCCCTGCGGTGGCGGTGTTCATCGTCTTCCTGATGTGTTTCTTCCCGATTCTGGTCGACAGCATGTCGGGCTTCCGCGCGATCGATCCGCGCCTGCGCTACATCACGCGCTCGATGGGCGCGACGCCGCTTCAGACCTTCCGCTATGTCCGCTTGCCCGCCGCTATGGTCTATATCTTCGCCGGCATGAAGATCGGCATCGTGAAGGCGGTCGAAGGCGTCATCATCGCCGAATTCATCGGCTCCAGTGCTGGGCTCGGATTCATGATCATGCGCGCCTCCAGCTTCATGGATATGGAATTGATGTTCAGCGGCCTTGTCGCAACGGCGCTGGTCGCTTTGGTGTTCAATGGCGCGATGCTCGCCGCCGAAAGGTTTCTGATGCCGTGGAACCGTCCGCGGCACGCGTGATTTTCAGCAATAGGACCGATTTAGAATGACGACAGGCGCCTCCATCGTCGCGCGCGGGATCACCAAGGTGTACGGAAACGACAGCGCTGCTTATCATGCGCTGGGACCGATCGATCTCGACATCAAACCGGGCGAGTTCGTCAGCCTGATCGGCCCGTCGGGCTGCGGCAAAAGCACGACGCTGCTGCTGGTCTCGGGCCTCGAACCCGTCAGCCAAGGCAGTATCGACGTCGACGGAAAGCCGCTCGCGAAGCCGATCACCGAAGTCGGGATCGTGTTCCAGGATCACCTGCTGCTCGATTTCCGCACGGCGATGAAAAACGTCATGCTGCAGCAGGAGATCCGCGGCCTCGACAAGTCGCTCGTCCAAGCGCGCGCGGAATCGCTGTTCGAGCGTTTGAATTTGAAGGGCGCGGAGAACCGCTATCCCTGGCAGTTGTCCGGCGGGATGCGCCAGCGAGTGTCGATCGCCCGCGCGCTCGTCCACGATCCGTCGATGCTGCTGATGGACGAGCCGTTCGGCGCGCTCGACGCGATCAGCCGCACCCAGATTCGCCACGATTTGGAAATGCTGTGGCTCGACACGCGCAAAACCGTACTGTTCATCACGCACTCGATCGACGAGGCGGTGGGGCTCTCCGATCGCGTGCTGGTGATGTCGAAGGGGCCGGGCACGATCGTCGAAGAGATCAAGATCGATTTGCCGCGGCCGCGCCCGGCGCATCTGGGCGAGTATCCGGAATTCACCAAATACGCAAACCGCATCTATTCGATTTTCGAAAAGCTCGGCGTCTACAAGTTCAAGTAAAGCCATGAAGCGTTATTTGATGATCGGCGCGCCGGTGACGACCGTACGAACGCCGGCGTTGCTGACGGAATATCTGCACGGTCTCGGCGTCGCGGCCGCGATCGAGACCCGCCATGTCGAGCCCGGCGCTCTCGAGGCGTTCATGGCGGCGGCGGCGGCGGACGCGTCGATCGACGGCCTGCTCGTGACGATGCCGCATAAGCGCGCGATCATTCCGCATCTTGACGACATCTCCGCCGTGGCGCGTCGCGCGGGCAGCGTCAACGCGGCGAAGTGGGACGGCCTCGGGCGCTTCGTCGGCGCACAATTTGACGGCATCGCATTGGTCAACGCATTGATCGTCCGTGACGTCCCGGTCGCCACGTCGGATGTCCTGCTTGCCGGGATCGGCGGGGCGGGTCTGCCGATCGCGCAGGCGATCTTGGCTTATGGCTGCAAGCGTTTGGCGATTTTCGATGCCAATGCGCGGGCGGTCGCCCAGGCGGTCGAAAGCCTTCGCGAATTGGGACCGGTCGCGGCGTATTCCGGCGGCCGTTACGACATTCTGGTCAATGCGACGCCTTTGGGCATGCGCGAAGGCGACCCGTCGCCCTTCGACGAAGCGCAGATCGCCAAGGCGGTTTGCGTCGCCGACATTGTCGCCGATCCACCCAAAACGCGCCTTGCCGCGCTGGCCCGCGCTGCGGATATACCCGTCGTCACCGGGCGCGATATGGTCGGCAGTCAAGTGAAGCCGATCGGCGACTGGCTGCTAACCGCAGGCCTCGAACAGTAATCACGGCGCGGTTTCGAGCGCGTCGTCGCGCCAATGGCCGCCGATCGCTTGGATAAGCGAGATCGCAGCGCTCTGCCGGTCGGTGATCGATTGCGCTTCGGCAAGCCGCGCGCTCAGCGCCGTCGTCTGCACTACGATCACGTCGGCATAGCCGATCTGACCGGCCAGATATTGGTTGCGCGCGATCGCCTCGGCCTGGTTCGCCGCCCGCGCGGCGGCGGCGCGGAACTCGGCCACATTCGCCAGAACGCGGATCGCGGCGAGCTGGTCTTCCGTCTGCTGGAAGGCGACGAGGACGGTGCCGCGATAGTTCGCGACCGTCTGCGCGTAGGCCGCGCGCGCCTGTTCGACGCGCGCGGCGGTCGCGCCGAAATCGAGCAGCGTGACGGCGCCCGAGGCGCCGAGCGACCACAACGTGCTCGCCGCTTCGAACAGCCGGCCGAAGCGTTGCGCGCTCGACGTCAGATCGCCGGTGAGGTCGATCACCGGAAAAAAAGCCGCCCGTTGGATGCCGATATTGGCGTTGGCCGCCGCCACGCGCCGCTCGGCGGCGGCCACGTCCGGCCGGCGCTGGAGCAATTCGCCCGGCAGGATCGACGGGATCGCAGGCAAAGCGGGTTCGTTTACCGCCGGATGAAGCGAGAAGGTCGACGGGTTCTCGCCCGCGAGCACGGCGATGGCGTGTTCGAGCTGGGCGCGCTGGCGATCGAGATCGCTGGCGTTGGCGCGCGCGTTGTAAAGGGCGGTCTCCGCCTGCAATACATCGGAACGCTGCGCCGTGCCCGCGTTGTAGCGGTTCTGCACGATCGTCAGCGCGCGCTGGTAGGCGGCGATCGTATCGGCGTAGATCGCCTTCTGAGCTTCGAGACCGCGCAGCTGGACGTAATTGAGCGCCAATTCGCCCTGCGCCGACAAGGTCGCGGCCAACAAATCGGCGCGGCTTGCTTCGGCCAAAGCGCCAGCTTGGTTCGCGGCTGCGCCGATCCGGCCCCAGAGATCGGGTTCCCACGTGGCGCCGAGGGTTGCGCTGTACGAGACCGTGTAGGGCCCCGAACTCCGGACCGTCGTTGTGGTCGTGCGGCTGGTCGATGTCGTGCTCGGATTTTCGGCCATGTTGCCGCCTGCACTCAAGCTGACCGCCGGCAGATAAGCGGCGCGCTGCTCGCGCACCAGCGCCCGCGCCTGATCGTAGGCGGATTTCGCGGCGGCCAGCGTCTGGTTCGACACGATCACACGCTGCTGCAGATCGTCGAGGATCGGATCCTCGAACAGCCGCCACCATTCGCCGCGCGCAATATCGTCGGCGGGGGCGGCGACGCGCCAGCCTGGCTCCTCCTTGAACGCCGCTGGCGCCGCGACCGTCGTCGGGCGCAAATACTCGGGAACAAGATCGCAGCCCGCGGCAAGCGCGGCGCAGACGAGCACGACGGAAAGGCGAGAAATCATGGCGCGACGGGCTTCAGTGTCGTCCGCCGCAGGCGCAAACGGTCGAGGGCAAGATATACGACGGGGGTGATGAGAAGGGTAAGGAACTGGCTTGCGATCATCCCGCCGACGATGGCTATTCCCAGCGGACGGCGCAACTCCGCCCCATCGCCGAAGCCGATGGCGAGCGGGATCGCGCCGAAGATCGCGGCCAGCGTCGTCATCAGAATAGGGCGGAATCGCAGCAGCGCCGCTTCGCGGATCGCGTCGCGCGGGGCAAGGCCGCGCGCACGCTCCGCGTCTAGCGCGAAGTCGATGATCATGATCGCGTTCTTCTTCACAATGCCGATCAGCAGAATGATTCCGACCACGCCGATGAGGTCGAAGGCCGTGCCCGTCGCCAGCAGCGCAAGGAACGCGCCCACGCCGGCGGAGGGTAGCGTGGTCAACACGGTCAGCGGATGGATCCAACTTTCGTACAGGATGCCGAGCACGATGTAGATCGCCGCGATGGCCGCGAGGATCAATAGCGGCATCGTGCGCGACGTCTGCGCGAAGGTGCGCGCGCTGCCCGCGAAACCGCCGTGCACGGAGGCGGGCAGATTGAGCGAACGCTGCGCCTCCAGCAGCAGTTCGGCGGCTTCGCCGAGGGTGACGCCGTCCTCGACCGCGAAGCTTAGCGTCGCCGCCGGCTGGCCGCCTTCATGGGCGATCGAAGCCGGGGCGGCTTGCGGCGCCCAGCGCGCGATCTGCGACAGCGGCACGAAACCGCGCGGGGTGGTGCTGACGGGCGAACCCGCGCTCGCATCGCGCGGCGTTCCGGACGCCGTACTGGGCAGGGCGGCGGCGCCGATGGGGACGTAAATGTTCTCCAAAGCCTCGGGGGCGCCCATGAAACGCTGCCCGACGCCCAGCACGACGCGATACTGATTTAGGTCGGCGTAGATCGTCGCGACTTGGCGCTGGCCGAAGGCGTTGTAGAGTGCCGCGTTGATCGCCTGCATCGTGACGCCCAGCCGCGCGGCGCGGTCGCGGTCGATTTGGACATAGACCGACATGGCGCTGCGTTGCTGGTCGATATCGACGTCGGTCAGCCCCGGTGTGGTGCGCAGTTTCGCGACGAGCTTCTGCCCGGCGTCCCATAGCGTATCTGGATCGTCGGCCTTCAGCGAATACTGGTATGCGCTATTGGAGCTTCGTGCGCCGATCCGCATGTCCTGAACGGGGCTCAGAAAGACGGTAAGCCCCGTGACGCGCGCGAGTTGCGGGCGCAATCGCGCAATGATCGCGCGGCTGGAGTCGCGCTGCGCGACCGGCTTCAACGCGATCGACATGAAGCCGCTGCCCGCGCGGGTGCCACCGGTGAAGGCGACGACGGACTCCACGCCGGGATCGGAACGCACGATGCGTTCGATCTGGCGCAACTTGTTCTGCATATCGCGGAAGGAAATGCTCTGGTCGGCGCGCAAGCCGCCGATCAAGGCGCCGGTGTCCTGTTCGGGGAAGAAACCCTTGGGAATCGTCTGGATCAAGTAAACGCTGCCCGCGATCGTCGCGGCGAAAGCCAGCAGAACGATTTTGGGATGGGCCATCGCGCGGTCGAGGTCCTTGGCGTAGCGCCGTTGCGCTAGACCGAACAGATACTCGGCCGCGCGGCTCAAGCGGTTGGGTTTCTCGTCCGCGCGCAGCAACAGCGCGGCGAGCATCGGCGTCGTGGTCAGCGACACGACAAGGCTGATCGCGATGGCGATCGTCATCGTCACCGCGAATTCGGCGAAGATGCGACCCACGATACCGCCCATGAACAGCAGCGGTATGAACGCCGCGATCAAGCCGACGGATATCGACAATACGGTGAACCCGACGTCGCGCGCGCCGTTGAGCGCCGCGGCACGCGGGCTTTCGCCCTTCTCAATATGGCGGGCGATGTTCTCCATCACCACGATCGCGTCGTCGGCGACGAAGCCGGTCGCGATGGTCAAGGCCATCAGCGACAGATTGTTCAGCGAGAAGCCGATGAGGTACATGATCGCCAGCGTCCCGAGCAGCGACACGGTGATCGACACGAGGGGAATCACCGTCGCGCGCAGGGAGCGCAAGAAGAAGCTCACGACCGCGACGACCAGCAGCGTGGCGACGACCAGGGCGGTTTCGACCTCCTTCAACGACGCGCGGATCGTCTTGGTCCGGTCCGAGGCGACGTGAAGCGAAATGCCGGCGGGCAAAGACGCTTCGAGGCCGGGCAGTTCCGCCTTCACGGCGTCGACCGTCGCGACGATGTTGGCGCCGGGCTGTCTGCTGAGCAGCACCATCACCGCCGGCTGACCGTTGAATAGGCCCATCGTGCGCACGTCTTCGGGGCCATCGGCGACCTCGGCGACGTCCGCGAGGCGCACGGCGGCCCCGTTGCGCCAAGCGACGACGAGGTCTTTGTAGTCGGCGGCGAAGCGGCCCTGGCGCGTCGTGTAGATCTGCCAGGACAATGCTTCTCCTTCGATGGCGCCGCGCGGCCGGTTGGCGCTGATCGCTGCCAAGGCGGCGCGCACGTCCTCGCTGGAAATGCCAAATCGCGTCAACGCAAGCGGATTGAGATCGACGCGCACCGCGGGCAAAGCGGCGCCGCCCATTTCGACGTCGCCGACTCCCTCGATCTGCAACAGGCGCTGCTGCAAGATATTGGATACGGCGTCGTAGATCTCGGGCGGCGTCAGCGTCGGCGAGGTCAACGCCAGGATCAGCACCGGCGCATCGGCCGGGTTGATTTTTCGATACGTCGGATTGCTTTTGAGCGCTGCGGGCAGATCGATCCGCGCGGCGTTGAGGGCCGCCTGCACGTCGCGCGCGGCGCCGTTGATCGAGCGGCTGAGATCGAATTGCAGGATCACGTTCGTGCTGCCGATTCCCGATCGCGACGTGATTTCGGTAATGCCCGAGATGGTGCCGAGATGCTTCTCCAGAGGCGCGGCGACGCTGGCCGACATCGTCGACGGGCTGGCCCCCGGTACCGCCGCCGTGACGACGATCGTCGGGAAGTCGACTTGCGGAAGCGGTGCCACCGGCAGCAGGAGGAACGACGCCATGCCGGACATGGCGATGCCAATCGTCAGCAGGATCGTGCCGATCGGGCGGCGGATGAATGGGGCGGAAAGATTCATCGCCCGATCCGATCGAACAACAGGAAGATCACCGGCGTGGTGAACAGCGTCAACGCCTGGCTGACGATCAACCCGCCGGCGATGGCGATGCCCAAAGGCTGACGCAGTTCCGCCCCCATGCCAGCCCCGAAGATCAGCGGCAGGGCCGCGAACAATGCGGCCAGCGTCGTCATCAAGATCGGGCGAAAGCGCAGCAAGGCGGCTTGCCGGATCGCTGCCGCAGGGTCGGATTCGCCCGCGCGCTGCGCCTCGATCGCGAAATCGATCATCATGATCGCGTTCTTTTTGACGATACCGATCAACAGTACCAAACCGATGATGCCGATGACGCCCAGATCGTTGCCGGTGAGGATCAGAGCGACGAGCGCACCGACGCCCGCCGATGGCAGTGTCGAAAGGATTGTCAGCGGATGGACGAAGCTTTCGTACAGCACGCCCAGCACGATGTAGACGACGACGATCGCCGCGAGGATCAGGTAGATCTGGTTGGTCAGCGCCGAACGGAAGGCGCTGGCCGTACCTGCGAACTTGACCGTCACGCCCGGCGGTATGCCGGCTTGCGCCGCCGCCGCCGCGATGCGGTCGACTGCTTCGCCCAGCGCCACGCCCGGCGCCACGTCGAAACCGATCGTCGCGGCAGGATATTGCGCGACGCGCGAGACCAGCAGCGGCGCTTGGCCCGTCACGAAACGCGCGATGGTGCCCAACGGCACCGAGGTCGTGGCGTTGACCGGAACATAGAGCCGGTTCAGCGCGTCCGGCGAAGCCAGCATGCCGGGCTGGCTTTCCAGGATCACGCGATATTGCGCGGCGGGGGCGAAGATCGTCGACACGATGCGCTGACCGAATGCGTTGTATAGCGCGGCGTCGATCGTCGCGGCGCTGATCCCCAGCCGCGCGGCGGCGTCGCGATCGATGGCGACGGTGACCGAGGCGCCGCGCGCCAGCACGTTCGATGTGGGGTCGCGCAAAGCCGGCTCGCGACGCAGCGCGGCGAGCAGACGTTCGGCGGTCTCGTTGACTTCGTCGAGTCTGGCGCCTTCCAGCGAGAATCGGTAACGGTTGGGACCGGTCTCGGTTTCGATCGTCAGATCCTGCACGGGCTGGAGATAGAGCGCGATTCCGGGGACCGCGGCCGCGCGTTCGCGCAGGCGCTCCAGCAACGCGCTTTGCGGGCCGCGCCGATCCTTGGGGATCAGATTGACGATCATCCGGCCCTGGTTCAGGGAAGGATTCTGTCCGTCGACGCCGACATTGGAGCTGAGACTGGCGACTTCCGGCTCGGCGAGGATAGCGTCGGCGAGCTGCGCTTGGAGTGACGACATGCGCTGGAACGACACGTCCTGATCGGCAACGATGATCGCACGGATCTGGCCCGTGTCCTGTTCCGGGAAAAGGCCTTTGGGGATCTGCACGAACAGCGCAACGGTCAGTGCCAGCGTAGCCGCGAAGAACATCAGCGTCATCGCGCGATGTGCGAGCACGCGGTCCAGCATCGCCGCGTAGACGCGCGAGAGACCGTCGAACCAAGCCATCGTCCAGCGCACGAGGGCCGGGGACTCGCCTTCCGTCTCCGGCTTCATCCAGCGCGCCGTCAGCATCGGCACCAGCGTCAATGCGACGACGGCGGAAATCAGGATGGAGATCGCGAGCGTGATCGCGAATTCGCGGAACAGCCGGCCGACCACGTCGTCCATGAACAGCAGCGGGATCAGGACGGCGATCAGGCTGACTGTCAGCGAAATGATCGTGAAGCCGATCTCCCTCGAGCCTTCGATCGCCGCGGCGAAGGGCGTGGCCCCCTTCTTCAAGTGCCGCGCGATGTTTTCGATCATGACGATCGCGTCATCGACGACGAAGCCCGAGGCGATGGTCAGCGCCATCAGCGTCAGATTGTTGACGCTGAAGCCGAGCTGGTACATCGCCGCGAAGCTGCCGACGAGCGACACGGGAACCGCGATTCCCGCGACGACCGTGGCGCGCAGATCGCCCAAAAAAAGGAAAATCGCCAGCATCACCAGCACGACCGCGAGGATCAGTTCGATGCTGACGTCGCGCACCGAAGCGCGAATACCTTCGGTGCGGTCGGTGAGCAATGTCACGCGCATGTCGCCGGGCAGTTGCCGTTCGAGCTCAGGAAGGGCGCGTTTGATCGCGTCGACCGTGCCGATAACGTTGGCGCCGGGCTGTCGGCGAACTTCGACGATGATCGCGGGTGTTGCGTTCATCCATGCACCCAGGCGAGTGTTCTCGGCCGACATCACCACTTCGCCCACGTCGGACAGGCGCACCGGCGCGCCGTCGGCATAGGCGATCACGAGATTGCGATATGCGGCGACGTCGGCAAGCTGGTCGTTGGCGTCGATGCTCCACGCGCGCGTCGGCCCGTCGAAACTACCTTTGGCGGTGTTGACGTTGGCCGATGCGATCGCGGCGCGCAGCGTATCGAGCGAGAGCCCGCGCGCGGCCAAGGCTTGCACGTTCGCCTGGATGCGCACGGCGGGACGCTGGCCGCCGCTCAAGCTGACCAAGCCGACGCCGGGCACTTGCGCGATCTTCTTGGTGAAGCGCTGATCGACGATATCCTGGATTTCGGGCAGGCTGCGCGTAGGCGAGGTGACGCCCAGCGCCAGGATCGGCGCGTCGGCGGGATTGATCTTGGCGTAGATCGGCGGGGCGGGCAGGTCGGTCGGCAACAGCGAACTCGCCGCGTTGATGGCGGCCTGTACCTCCTGCTCGGCTACGTCCAAGCGCAGATCGAGCGCGAATTGCAGCGTGATGATCGAAGCGCCTGCCGACGACGAGGACGACATCCGATCAAGTCCCGCCATTTGGCCGAACTGGCGCTCCAGCGGCGCCGTAACCGTATTCGCCATCACGTCGGGGCTGGCCCCCGGATACAGCGTACGAACCTGAATCGTCGGATAATCGACCTCGGGCAGCGACGACAGCGGCAGCAGGCGCAACGCGACCAAGCCCGCCAGCATGATTGCAACCATCAGCAGTGTCGTCGCGACCGGACGCATCACGAAAAGCCGCGATGGGTTCAGGCCCTCGTTCGCCGCCGCATCGTTCGCGCGGTCGCTCACGGGGGCGGCGGCCCCGGCGGTTCTGCCGTCTGCCGCCCTCGGCCGGAGCGCTCGCGCGGGGCGTCGCCGGGCATGACGACCTGCGCGCCGTCGACGAGATTGTCGGCTCCCTCGGTGACGACCGTCTCGCCTTGCGCCACGCCCGACAGCACGACGATGCGATCGCCGTCGGCGGCGCCTGTCGTGACTTGGCGCAGACTGACCGTGCGATCCGCGTTCAGCGCGAAGACGAAAGCGCCCCGCGCGCCATGGCGCACGGCCGACACCGGCACGGTGATGGCACCGACGATCGTATCGGCCCGCACGCGCACATTCACGAATTGGTTGGGGAACAGGCGGCCGTCGGTATTCGCGAAGCGCGCTTTGGCTTTCACCGTGCCGCTTGTCGCATCGACGATGTTATCGAAAGTGAGGAACGCGCCTTCGGCGAGCGTGGCCGCACCTTGCTGATCGAGCGCCAGGACGGGCAGGGGAACGCCGCCGGCAACGCGCGCCTGCAAAGCGGGGCGACGATCCTGGGGTACCGCGAAGATCACGTCGATGGGATCGAGCTGTGTGATGATCGCGATGCCGTTCGCGTCGCCCGGCGTCAGGTAATTGCCGATATCCGCTTGGCGCAGGCCGATGCGGCCGGCGACCGGGGCGACGATCGTCGTGTACTCGAGATTGAGCCGTGCCGTGCCGACCAAGGCTTCGTCGGCGGCGACGGTGTTTTCGAGCTGCTTGACCAACGTCGCTTGCGTATCGACTTGCTGGCGGGAGATCGAATCCTGCGCCAATAGCGTGCGATAGCGCTCGAGATCGCGGCGCGCGTCGGCGAGCTGGGCCTGGTCGCGCGCGAGATTGGCTTGCGCCTGGGCAAGGGCGAGACGATAGGGCCGCGCATCCATCTGCGCCAGTACCTGGCCTTTCGCCACCATCTGGCCTTCGGTGAAATTGATGCCGACAAGGATGCCGGCAAGCTGGGTGCGCACCGTGGCGGTCACGACCGGTTGGACGGTGCCGATCGCCGATACGATGACAGGCACATCCGCGCGCGCGGCCTGCGCGACGCCGACGGTCGCGGCCGGGCGAAAACGCGCAACGGGCGCAGCGGCGGCACGCTCGCGCGGTAGCTGGACGAACCAATACCACGCGCCGGCCGTCCCGCCGCCCAGAACGGCGAGCGCCAGAAGCCACAGCGCGGCGGTCAGGACGCGGTTCCTCATCGGCGGCATATCGTGTTCGTTCGCCCGAAGCGTGTCATGGCGACGACTATAGCGATACCGACGCGCGATTCTGTTCCGGAATGTTACCGAACATCGCCGCTCGTGGATGCCTTCGATGCGGTTCGACCCGTGTCGAATGGTCTATGGCCGAATCTCTGCCGTGCGGTGTCACGCGGTGTAACGCGATCCGGGGATCGCGGGATCGATTCAGCCGAAACCCCGAAAAATCAATGGTGTACGGCGCGCGGTAGATTCAGGCACAACAGCAGCCGCCTAACGCCCTTACCGTCGATAGGGGGCGAACGGTGGACGATCCCATTTGCCGGGGCGGCACAGCTGCCTTTGAAAATGCCGGCGGCAAAGCGCGGCAGGCTTTGGATCGGCCCGCGATAGTCTTTTTGGCCGTCGAGGGCGGCTTCGCCCAACGCCGGCGGAATCCATTGCGTGCCGGGCCCGCGATACGTCGCCAGCAGACGCGCTTCAACGCAATCACGATGGAATTTCCAGCACGCGTTGTGATCGATCGATTCGAGGCGGATATCGACCGTCGCGCTGTCCATGATCGTCATGAAACGCCGGGCGAGGGCGGCGACATCTTCGAGCAACAGATCGCGCATCGCGCCGTCGGGCATGCGCGCGTCTTCGAGCATCGCGGTAATGGTTGCTTCCAGCCCGGCGTCGTCGGTCACGTCGCGCGCGTCGGGCAGCTTCTGCGGCGATAGCGCATCGAGCCATTGCGCGAAGTCGCGGGGTAGATCGCGTTCCCAGATCGCGAGTTCGACGGCTTCGTCGCGGATGCGATCGAGGATCGCGGGCATATAGGCCTGCAGCACGAGCGCGTCGCGCGTCGCGGCCTTAAGCGCCGTCGTCATTGCGCGCTCCGTTTCCAGGGTGGAAATGGATCGGCGAACTTGCGCGGCCAGGCTTTCGGGCCCAGCGCCATTTCGGCGTCGTTCAGAAGGCAGGCTTCCAGGCGTTTGCGAAAGTCGGCTTCGTCCACATCGATGCCGATGAACACGAGCTCCTGACGCTTGTCGGCGAATTCGCCTTCGCAAGTCGCATCGTATTGGCGGCGCCATTCGGGATCGTCGGGCCAGCGTTCCTGCGGCATCGACGACCACCACAACCCGGCGGCCTCGACCTTTACCGCCGCACCTGCTTGGTCGAGCGTGCCCGCCCAATGGAAGCGCGTGGCGAGCCACAGATAGCCTTTGGCGCGCACCACGCCGCGCCATTCAGAATCGATGAACGCTTTGAAGCGCGCGGGATGGAAGGGGCGCCGCGCGCGGAACTCGAAATTGCGCACGCCGAATTCCTCGGTTTCCGACGGCAGGCCGCCGGCCATCGCCTGCGCCCAGCCCGGAAACTCCTCGACCTTCACATGGTCGAAGCGGCGCGTGCCCAGAACCTCGTCGAGCTTCACGCGGCCGTGATCGGCCAGCACGATACGCGCCGACGGATTCAGCGCCTTGACGAGGCCGAGCACGCGATCGAGCTGCTCGCCATCGACCTGATCGACCTTGTTGACGATCAGCGTATCGGCGAATTCGATCTGCTCGGCCAACAGGCCGACCACGGGTCGCGTATCTTCCGGTCCTAAGGCCAAGCCGCGATGGCCCAGCAGATCGCTGGACTCGTAGTCGCGGATCAGGCGTTCGGCGTCGACGACCGTCGCCATCGTATCGACGCGCGCGATGTCGGACAGGCTTTGCCCATCTTCGTCGCGGAATTGGAATGTCGCCGCCACGGGCATCGGCTCGGAAATTCCGGTGGATTCGATCAGCAGATAGTCGAAGCGTCCGGCGGCGGCGAGGTCGCGGACCTCCTTCAGCAGATCGTCGCGCAACGTGCAGCAAATGCAGCCGTTCGACATCTCGACCAGTTTCTCCTCGGTCCGGCTAAGCTTGGCGTCGCCATTGCGGACAAGGGCGCCGTCGATATTGATCTCGCTCATATCGTTGACGATGACCGCGACGCGCCGCCCTTCGCGATTGCGGAGAACATGGTTCAGGAGCGTTGTTTTTCCCGCACCGAGGAAGCCGGACAAAACGGTGACGGGAAGGCGGCTATCGGTGAGTTGCATCGACTGCTCCAGATAATACGTTATAATATATCATTTAATAAGAGCGGCGACTTGTCAATGCGATAAGCGGTGATCCTTCAAAGTTACGTCAGAGATATGGCCGCTAAGTTCAAGAACGAGATGGCGTTTCCTTTGAACTGTCGGGGCACGCAACCCGCCAAATCTTGCGCGGCGCGGCGTATATAAACGCCAGGCCAGCGTATCGGCACGCGCAGGCGGTGGAGAGCGCATGAAGAAAATCGCGATCATCGGCATCGGCGCGGGCGACCCGGAGCAAGTTACCGTTCAGGCGATCAACGCCCTCAATCGGGTCGACGTATTCTTCCTGCTGGAGAAGGGCGACGAGAAATCGCAACTGATCGAGCTGCGCAAGGAAATTTGCCGCCGCTATATCGCCAAGGATCGGGTCTATCGCTTCGCCGACGCGACCAGCCCCGACTGGGCGCGCGATACGCCCGACTATCTTGCGACTGTCGGCGATCTGAACCGCGACAAACAGGCGGTCTTCGAACGCCTATTCGCGGACGAGCTTAAGGACGGCGAATGCGGCGCCTTCCTGGTATGGGGCGATCCCTCGCTCTACGACAGTACGATCCGCATCGTCGAAGCGATCGTGCAAGCCGGCGCGCACGACATCGAGTACGAAGTGATACCCGGGATCAGCTCGATCCAGGCGCTTGCCGCGCGATGCAAGACGACGCTCAACAGCATCGGCGGCGGCGTCGCGGTCACCACGGGGCGGCGTTTGTCGGCGGGCTGGCCCGAGGGCTTCGACAGCGCGGCAGTCATGCTCGATGCGCGCGATGCCTACAGGTCGCTCGGCGGGCGCGACTTCAACATCCATTGGGGCGCCTATATCGGCATGAAGGAGGAGATCGTGATCTCCGGAAAACTCGCCGACGTCGCCGACGAGATCGCGCGCGTGCGCGCTGAAGCGCGGCGCGAACATGGCTGGATCATGGACAGCTATTTGCTGCGCCACAGAAACGACGCCGAAGAGCGCTAGGCGCGTTTGCGCGCCGTCAAGGTGGTTACCGGCATCGCGGTGCGCCACGCGTCGAACTTGCCGACGGGCGAGGCATGGGCGATGGCGATCCGCACCAATTCGCCGTTGTAGGTTTCGCGCGCGGCGATCAGTACCGCCTCGCTTTGCAACGTTACTGCGTTGGCGACCAGCACGCCGCCCGGCCGTAGCGCCGTCCAGCAACTTTCCAGCAGGCCCGCTTCGCTGGCACCGCCGCCGACGAAAACGGCGTCGGGCGGTTCCAGCCCGTCGAGGGCCGCCGGGGCGGTGCCCGCGACGATACGCAATCCCGGCACGCCGAGTGCCTTGGCGTTCGTCGCGATCATCCCGCGCCGCTCTTCGTCGCGTTCGATGGCGATCGCGCGGCACGCGGGATGCGTGCGCATCCATTCGATGCCGATCGAGCCGCAACCGGCACCCACGTCCCACAGCAGCGCGCCCGGATAGGGGGCGAGGCGAGCGATCGTGGCCGCGCGCACATCCCGCTTGGTGAGTTGGCCGTCATGGATGAAGGCATCGTCCGGCAGGCCAGCGGCGACCGGCAACAGCAGCGCCTTCGCATCGGCGACGCAAGCGACGGCGACGACGTTGAGGTCGCGGCGGCGTTCCGGCGGCCAGGTTCCCGCGTGGCCGTCGAATCGCGCTTCGCTGTCGCCGCCCATGTGTTCGAGCACGGTTATGGCGCTCGCCGAAAGCCCCCGCGCGCAGAGCATTCGCGCGACCGCCGCCGGCGTGTCGCCGTTATCGCTCAGCACCAGCAGCTTGGCGCCGGGCTGGAAATGCGGCTGCAGCGCTTCGATGGGGCGGCCATGGACGGAAAGTGTTGCGACATCCTGCAACGGCCAGCCCATCCGCGCGGCGGCGAGCGCGAAAGCCGACGGGGCCGGATGGACGCGATACTCGTCCTTGGCCAAATGCCGGACGAGCGTCGCGCCGATTCCGAACCACATCGGGTCGCCGCTCGCCAACACGCAAACCCGCTCGCCGCGAAGGCTGAGAAGTTTTCCGATCCCGGCTTCGATCGGGCTGGGCCATGCCCAGCGCTCCTGCTTTCCGTGGGGCACCAAAGCCAAATGCCGCTTGCCGCCGACCAAGACCCGGGCGCGGGCGATCGCGGCGCGGGCGTCGGGGCTCAGCCCCGCAAGGCCATCCTCGCCGATCCCTACGATCTCCAGCCACGCGTCCATATGTCCTCGATTCGCCAAGCCGATCCGAACATTACGAGCGTTGCGGGATCGGGACGAGTATGATCTTTACGGGATAGTTTAACCGGAGCGGCGGACCGAAGGGGGAGGGGATGCGCGCCAACACGGCCTGCCCGGGCTTGTTCCGTATCGTGCCCGCGCGCGACGGCGGAATATGCCGTTTGCGGCTCGCTTTCGGTCACCTCGCCGCCCCGGCGGCGCGGACCATTTCCGGGATCGCCAAACGCTATGCGAACGGCGCGATCGACGTCACCAACCGCGCCAATCTCCAGCTGCGCGGCGTAGCGGCGGCCAGCGAAGCGGCTTTGATCGCCGAACTCGTCGCAGCCGGTCTGGGGCCTTCGCGCCCCGAGGCCGACGGCGCACGCAATGTGCTCGTCAGCCCGACCGCCGGCATCGACCCTGTCCAATGTTTCGACGCGCTGCCGGCGGCGGTCGAAATCGCTTCGTTCTTGCAAAGCGACGGTATCGCCGAGCGATTGAACCCGAAATTCGGCGTGTCGCTCGATGCAGGTGAAAGCCTCGCCGCGATCGATCACCCCAACGATGTCTGGCTCGCCGCGATGGGCGGCGGCCATGTCGCGCTCGGCATCGCGGGTACGGTCGAACAGGCCGCGCGCGGGACGCCCTATCTCGTATTCGCCGAAGCCGATGCGGCGAAGGCCGTGAAGGCGGCGATCGCGCTGTTCCTCGAACTCGCGGGGGCCGATCCGGAGATCCGGCGCTATCGCGACTTGTTGAAGACCGCATCGCGCGCGGAAGTCCTGTCGCGGCTGGACGGGAAACTTCGTCGCGATGTTTGGGTTCGTGCGACGCCACGTGCGCGCGGCCATGTCGGAATTCATCCGCAGCGCGACGGGAAATGGTTTCTCGGTGCAGTACCCCCGCTGGGCCGCTTGTCGCCCGCGATGCTCGACGACCTTGCGGCACTCGCCGAGACCTATGGCGACTTCACGCTGCGCCTGACGCCGTGGCAAAGCGTCGTACTGCCGGGGATCGCCGATCCGCACGCGGCGGCAAAAGCGGCCTCGGCCGCCGGTTTGATCGTCGATCCCGCGTCGTCGCTGGCGTCGATCGTCGCGTGTTCGGGCAGTTCGGGCTGCGCTTCGGCTTTCGCCGATACGAAAGCCGATGCGCTTGTCCTCGCCCGCGACTTCGGCGATCTGGGCGGTAAGACCGTCCATTTGACCGGCTGTGCCAAATCCTGCGCGGTCGCGGGCACGGCCGATATCACCCTCCAAGCACTGGCGCCGGGGCGCTATACGGTGTTCCGTAAAGACGGGAACGATTCGGCGCGGTTCGGGCGGTGCGTCGCGGAAAGCGCCGCGATCGCCGACGCCGCCGGCATCGTTTCAGCGGTTTAGGAATTCGATGGACTATATTCGCGACGGCGCCGAGATCTACCGCAGATCCTTCGCCACGATCCGCCGGGAAGCCGATCTTTCCCGCGTTCCCTCCGATCTGGAAAAGCTCGCGGTGCGCGTGATCCATGCCTGCGGCATGGTCGATGCGGCCGGCGATCTGGTTTTCTCCGAAAGCGCGGGGAAGGCGGGCCGCGATGCGCTGGCGGCGGGGGCTCCCATCCTGTGTGACGCGCGCATGGTCGCCGAAGGCATCACCCGCGCGCGGCTGCCGGCGAAGAACCGCGTGATCTGTACACTGGGCGAGCCGCAGGTGCCCGGCCTCGCCGCGCGGATCGGCAATACGCGCTCCGCGGCCGCGCTCGAGCTTTGGCGCCCCGACCTCGCGGGATCTGTCGTCGCCATCGGCAACGCGCCGACGGCGCTCTATCGTCTGCTGGAAATGCTCGACGAAGGCGCGCCGCGGCCGGCGTTGATACTCGGCTTTCCCGTCGGCTTCATCGGTGCGGCCGAATCCAAAGACGAGCTCGCGGCGAACAGCCGGGGGGTGCCGTTCGTCGCGCTTCGCGGCCGGCGCGGGGGCAGCGCCATCGCCGCCGCCGCCGTGAACGCGTTGGCGACGGAGGTCGAGTGATGAACAAGACCGGCCGTCTCTACGGGCTTGGCGTCGGGCCCGGCGATCCCGAGCTTCTGACCGTGAAGGCACTGCGCATATTGCGCGCCGCCCCGGTCGTCGCCTATCTCTCGGCCAAAGCGAAGAAGAGCAACGCGCTGTCGATCGTCGAATCCTATCTCGATCCGCGCCAGACGATGCTGAAGCTGATCTATCCGGTGACGACCGAGAAGCTCGAGCCGCCGCATTGCTACGAAACCATTATCGCCGATTTCTACGACGAAGCGGCGAACGAGATCGCGCGCCATCTCGACTCCGGCAAGGATGTCGCCGTGTTGTGCGAAGGCGATCCGTTCTTCTACGGCTCGTTCATGTATCTGCATGATCGGCTCAGCACGCGCTATCCGACCGACGTCGTGCCGGGCGTTTGTTCGGTCGTCGCGAGTTCGGCTGCACTCGCCGCGCCGCTGGTCTACCGCAATCAGACATTGACCGTGCTGTCAGGCGTATCGCCGGAGGCAGATCTCGAGGCGCGTTTGGCGCAGGCCGATGCTGCGGTGATCATGAAGCTCGGCAGCAATTTCGAGAAAGTGCGCCGCGTGCTGGTCAAGCTCGGCCTCGTAAATCGCGCCCTCTATATCGAGCGCGCGACGATGGCGGCCCAGCGCATCGTGCCCTTCGCCGAAATCGATCCGGCGACGGTGCCGTATTTCTCGATGATCCTCGTTCCCGGCACGCGTTGGCAGGGATGACCGCCCGTCCGCCCGCGATCGTGATTTTGGGGGCCGGCAGTCTGCCCGTCGCGCGCAAGATCGCGGCGGCGTTGCAGGGATCGTCGGTGCACGGGCTCGAATCCCGCGTGACCGGTATCGACATCGCTTTCGACGATTTCGGCGTCCATCTGCGCGGATTGTTCGTCAGCGACACGCCGATCGTCGTGCTGTGCGCGACAGGTATCGTCGTGCGAGCGCTCGCTCCGATGCTGCAGGATAAGCGTGCGGAGCCGCCGGTCGTCGTGGTCGCGGAGGATGGCAGCGCTATCGTGCCGCTGCTTGGCGGCTTGCGCGGCGTCAACGATCTCGCGCGGCGGATCGGCGCCGCGCTGGAAACGGCGCCCGCGATCACGACGACCGGCGAAGTGCGTTTCGGCGCGACTCTGGAATTGGCACCGCAAGGATACGTGCTCGCAAATCCCGAAGCCGGCAAGCGTTTCATGTCCGACCTTCTCGCCGGAGCGAAGGTCCGTGTCGACGGAGCGGCGCCTTGGCTGGCGGCGACGCGATTGCCGATCGATCCCGCCGGCACGTTGACGATACGTGTCACGCCGCGCGCGGTCGCGCCCGTCGAGGGCGAGCTCGTTTTCCATCCGCGCGCGGTGCGCATCGACGTCAAGGGCGGCGTCGCCGATCTGCCTGATCTCGTGACGGCTGCGCTCCATGCGCAAGGTTTGTCGCCGCTTGCCGTTGCTTGCGTCGTGGCGGCGGAGCGCGACGCCGCCGATCCCGCGATCCACGACGTGGCGAGAATGTTGGGCCGGCCGCTGCGGCTGATCGCGGCAAGCGGCACCGATCCGATGAAGCTGTCCGTCGCCAATGCGCCGATCGATCCGGCGACGATCGGGCGCGCGCGGGGGAAGTTGAGCGTGATCGGGATCGGTCCCGGCGCGCTCGATTGGCGCACGCCCGAGGCGCAGCGCGAATTGGCGCGAGCCGACGATCTGGTCGGCTACGAGACATATCTGCGCATGGCGGGTCCCTTCGCGCCGCATCAGGTCGTCCATGCCACCGACAATCGCGAGGAAATGGCACGCGCACGGCACGCCTTCGCCCTGGCGGCGCGAGGCCGTGCGGTCGCGGTCGTTTCGTCGGGCGATCCGGGGATTTTCGCGATGGCGGCGGCAGTTTTGGAAGCGTTGCACGAAAGCGCCGATCCCGCCTGGCACGGCGTCGAGCTGAAGATCATACCTGGAATTTCTGCCGCGCAAGCCGCTGCTGCGCGCAGCGGTGCGCCCTTGGGGCACGACTTCTGCGTCGTGTCGCTGTCCGACAATCTCAAGCCTTGGGACGCGATCGAACGGCGCTTGGCGCTCGCTGCGCAAGCCGATCTCGTCCTTGCCCTCTACAATCCGATCTCTCGTGCGCGCCCCACGCAGTTGGCGCAGGCTTTGACGGCGATCCGCGCGCATCGTACGCCGCAAACGCCGGTCGTGCTGGGACGTGATATCGGCCGTCCGGACGAAAGCCTGCGCGTGGTCACGCTCGGCGCGCTCGACCCGGCGGATGTGGATATGCGCACGGTCGTCATCATCGGCTCGTCGACGACGGCGGCTTTCGATGGTGGGCGCTGGGTCTATACGCCGCGCTGGTACGGCGACAAACGGCCGATCAGCGACTCTTGAGCCAATCAACCGCGTCGCCGATCCGATAGACCGTCGGCAATTCGGGCCGGGGCGGACGGCGCTTCATTGTCACCGGAATGCCGAGTTCGCGCGCGGCGATCAGTTTGGCCTGCGTCGCCGTGCCGCCGCTGTTCTTGCAAACGATCATGTCGATGCGCCGTTCGCGCAGCAAAGTGCGCTCGCCCGCCGCGTCGAACGGCCCCCGCGACAGCAGCAAGTCGTATTGCTTGAATTCGGGCATCGGTTCGGGCGCTTCGACCGAGCGTATCAGAAACCAGATATCGTCGAGCGACACGAACGGCGCCAATTCCTGGCGGCCGACGGCCATCAGCACGCGTTTGGCCTCGCGCCGCAGGATTGCGGCGGCTTCGTCGAGCGTATCGACCTCGGTCCAGCGATCGCCGGGGCCAGGTCGCCAGGATTCGCGTTCCAGCCGCAGCAGCGCGACACGCTCTTGCGCGCAAGCCGCAGCAGCGTTGAATGCCATCGCGGCCGCGAAGGGATGGGTGGCGTCGATCACCGCGTCGAATGATTCGGCGCGCAAGTACTCGGCGAGGCCTTCGGCGCCGCCGAAGCCGCCGCTGCGCCATTCGCCCGCCGGCCGGCGCGGCATTCTCGTCCGCCCGGCAAACGATGTGACGACGCGCAAACCCTTTTGCGCGGCCAAAGCGACAGCGAGATCGTAGGCCTCGGTCGTACCACCGAGGATCAGAACGGCGCGGGGCTCGGAAGGGCGTGTTTGCATGGCCGAGGCGATAAAGCATAGACTGAAATCCCAGTTTCGTCGCGGTTCCCGATCAAAGTGGCAGATTTCGAATCCGAGAGTTCCGGTCCGCGCATGCGCGCTATCGCCAGCGTCGCCAATCCGCTGGTCAAGGATATCCGCGCGCTCCATATGCGCAAGGCGCGGGCCGAGACGGGGCTCTTCCTTGCCGAAGGGGCGCGCACGATCGCACAAGCGCTCGATTGCGGATTTGCGCCGGCGATGCTCGCTTATCGTGCCGATCCTGCGATTGAGGCGCTTTGCGCCAGGGCCGCCGCCGCTGGCGCGCAGCTTCTGGAGGTTTCGGATGCTGTACTCGAGAAGATATCCCAGCGCGACAACGCGCAAAGCGCTATCGGCGTTTTTCGCCAGCGTCTGCGCCGTCTGGCCGAAATCGAACCCAAGACGGCGCCGATTTGGCTGGCGTTGGAGGGCGTGCGCGATCCCGGCAATCTCGGCACTTGCGTGCGTACGGCCGATGCGGTCGGGGCGGGCGGCGTGATACTGATCGGTAAAACCTGCGACCCTTTCGGCATCGAAGCGGTGCGCGCGACGATGGGCTCGATTTTCGCCGTACCGATCTATGCCGCCGAGCAAGACGAAGCGCTAGACTTCGTGCGTACCTGGCCGGGAGTTTCGGTCGGCACATCGTTGCAAGGCGACGTCGATTATCGCGAAGCGGCGTATTCCGCACCCACGCTGATCGTCAACGGGACGGAGCAAAGCGGCTTGAGCGACGCGATGCGCGATGCGTGCGGCACGCTCGTGAAGCTGCCGATGCGCGCGGGCGTCGAATCGCTCAATCTTTCGGTCGCGGCGGGCGTGATGCTCTACGCCGTGCGCGATCGGCTTTAGGCGCGCGCCGCGTCTTCCAGCGCGAAGCGCGCGGTGCGTTCGGCGATCATGATCGTCGGTGCGTTGGTGTTGGCGGAGGTGATCGCGGGCATGACCGACGCATCGCAGACGCGCAAACCCTGAACGCCGCGCACCGCCAAGCGCCCATCGACGACCGAGGCGTCGTCGGCGCCCATGCGGCAGGTGCCGACGGGATGAAAAACCGTATCGGCTTTCTGCGCGATCCAGTCGAGAATCTCCGCATCGCTGCGCACGTCGGGGCCGGGCATCAGCTCGGCGCCGCGCCAGCCGTCGAAAGCGGGCTGGGCGAACAAGCCGCGCAGGATTTTGACACCCGCGGTCAGCACGCGACTATCGCGCGGGGCGGAGAGGTAATTGGGATCGATGCGCGGAGCCGCGTGCGGATCGGCGCTGGCCAGTGAGATGCGACCCCGACTTTCCGGGCGCATCTGGCAGATATTCGCGAAGAAGCCGTTCTCGGCGCGTGCGCCTGGCGGATCGCGGAACGGATTGACCCTTATCGTGGCGCTGGTGAGGGCCGGCATGAAATGGCTTTGCAGATCGGGCTCGGCCAAGCCGGGCTCCGACTTGAAATAGCCGCCGACCAGCAGCGGGAAACACGCCGCCGGGCCTTTGCCCTGGATCAACGCGCGCAGCAGGGCGAAGGCCGCGCGATCGGCGCGCAGCAATTCGTTCAAGCCGCCGGGCTTCAACGCCGCGTGTTCGACGCGGATCAGCAGATGGTCCTGCAGATTGGTACCGACCTGCGCGCGATCGGCGACGACTTTAATGCCCAGCGCCGAGAGTTCGCCCGCCGGACCGATGCCCGAGCGCAGCAGCAAGTGGGGTGAGCCGACTGCGCCCGCGCAGACGATCACTTCGCGGCGCGCTCTGACGATCCGCTCGACGCCGCCCTGGCGCAGGATGAGGCCTGTGCAGCGCATGCCGTCGAAAGTGAGGCGCATGACCTCCGCATCGGCAATCAGGCGCAAAGCGCCGTTCGCCAAGGCGGGGCGCAGATAAGCGCGCGCCGTGCTGGCGCGGCGCCCGCCGCGGATATTGAAGCGATAGCGACCGGCACCCAGCGGATCGGGGCCGTTGAAATCGTCGGTGCGGCCATAGCCCGCACTTTCTGCCGCCGCGAGATAGGCGTCGTAAAGCGGCGTCCACCAATCGGGCTGCTCGATGCCCAGGGCTTTGCGCCCGTCGCCGCTCGGTTCGTTCTCGAGCGCAATATAGACCGGCTCGACTTTCTCCCACGACCAATCGCGCAAGCCCGTCTGCGCCCAATGTTCGTAGTCGGAGGGTAGGCCGCGCACCCAAACCATACCGTTGATGGCGCCCGACCCGCCGACCAACTTGCCGCGCGGCCATTTGAGGCGCCGATGGCCGAGATACGCTTGTGGCTCGGTCTCGAACTGCCAAGTGTATTTCGTGCCGCGCAGGAACCAGCCGGTCAGTAGCGGCACCGACAGTAACGGGTCGCGGGCGGGCGGACCCGCTTCGATCACGGCGACTTTGTGTTTGCCGTCGGCCGCCAAACGCGCGGCGAGCAACGAACCCGCGGAACCCGCACCGACGACGACGAAGTCGGCTTCGTGAAATGTTTCGGCCATCAATTCAAATCGAGCTCGATCGACAAATCCAAACGCTGCCACAGATCGCGCTTTTCGAGATCGTCGCCTTCGGCTTCCGTGCCGCGCACGTCGCGCAGATTGCTATGCGTCTCGCGGCGCAGGATGACGATCAGATCGGTGTCGTCCTCCAGTACGAAGGGAAATTCGTGCCAGCAGCCGATCTTCATGCAGAAACCGGCACTGCCGTCGAAGCGCAGCGCTTTCAAAGCGCCCATATCGGGCATCGGCTGGTCATTGGGGGCGCCCAGCACCACGACGAAGGGTTTACCCTTCAGCGGGATGAAGGTCTGCGTATGCTTGAAATGCCGTTCGATCCAGCGCACGGCGAGGGGGCGGCGGCGCAGCGTCGCGACGGTCAGTTCGGTCTGCTCGTCGGACTCGAAGCGCGTGGGCTTGCGCAACACGCCGTCGTAGAAGTGCAGGCGATTGCCGGGCTCCGGCACGTTGGAGCCGAGCAGCCAGCCGAACGGCGCCAGGTTCTCCGGCGTCGCGTCTTCGATGCGCAAGCGTTGGATCGTCGTCGCGGTCATGGCGTTGGCTCCACGAAGGCGCCCGTCTTCTTGTCGCGCAGGCGCAGTTTGACGAAAACCTTGCCCGTACCGCCATGGTCGATGCCGGTATCGAAGCAATCGAACGTGTTGAAGCGCGGGCTGATCGGGTGAAGCCCCGCTTCCAGCCGGTCCTGCGCCATCAACAAAGCCGGTTGCAGCTTGGCGATCACGCCCAAGCACAATGGCGCGGTCGAAGCGGAGGTATCGAGCAAACCGTCGGTCGAGAACACGAAGGTCTCGCCCTTGCGGATGAAATTCGCGCAATGATGCGCGCCCGTCACTTCGGCGACGATTTCCATATCGTCCTTGTTCATGACACGGCCTTCGCAAGTATGCGTTCGGTCACGGGTTCGTGCGTGTCGGCGCGACGCAAATGCACCTGGCAACGGGCCTTCGACTTGCCTTCGTCGGGGCCCGTATGCGGGCATTCGTGATAGCGCCAGACGCAGGTCATGGGGTTGAGCCCTTCGGCCGCGCGGTCGAAGGTCATGTAGAAGATCGACAGGATGGGCGAGAGCAGATGCACGCAGACCGGCGCGTCGGTCAACGCGGGCACGACCTTGTGGCGCATGTCGAACACGATCTTCTGGCCGGGCTTCACGCCGCATTTGCAGCCGCCGCCGTTGCTCGTGACCTCGACCACGACCTGATAGTCGTCGAGCCAGCGATGGCCCAAATGGCGGCGCGCCGCGAAGAGGTTGCGTACTTCCGGCGACAGGCGCCCGAATTCGTCGTCGGTGAATTCCAGCGCCTGTTTCAAACGCTCTTGCATTTCGTCCAGATGGTCTTCGGGTTGGACGTAGAAGGGGTCGATCGGCTTGCTGGTGGCGGTCATGCGGTCGTGACTCCTCCGTCGGCCACAAGGACGTGGCCGGTGATGAACGACGCGGCGGCCGAGGCGAGGAACAGGGCCGCGCGCGCGACTTCGTCGGCTTCGCCCAGGCGACCCAACGGAATGCTGGCGACCAGACCTGCGGCGCGCGCGGCGTCCGCGCGCGCGGCTGCGGTCATCGGCGTGATGATCGGGCCTGGGGCGACGGCGTTGGCGCGCGCACCGAATGCCGCGAACTCCAGGGCCAAGGTTTTGGCGAGCGCGTTGACGCCGCCTTTGGACGCGGCATAGGCCGTCGCGCGGCGATGGCCGATCAGACCGATCTGGCTGGAGAACAGAACCAGCGAGCCGCTGCGCTGCTTTTCGAAAATCGGCGCAACATGGCGCGCCACGCGGTAAGCGCCGCCCAGATTGATCGAGAGGACGCGCTCCCAATCCTCGGGCGCCGTCTCACCGATGTTGCGATGCTCGAACACGCCGGCGGTGACGATCGTGGCATCGATTCCGCCCAGTGCTTCTTGCGCGTCGCGCACGGCGGCGGCGACTTGGCCGTCGTCGCGGCAGTCGCAGGCGCCAACGGACTTTGCTTCGCGTACCGCTTCGTCCGTACCGGGCGTCGTCGTCGCGGCAACGAGCGCGCCGGCTTCCGCCGCAAGGCGCACGCAAGACCGGCCGATGCCCGATCCGCCGCCCACGACCAGCAGGCGAAGGCCGCGCAGATCGACCAGCGGCGCGGTCATGCGATCACGACCAGATCGCGGTCGATGGGACGCAGCATGCGGCAGCAATGCGCCTCGACCTCGACGCTGTCCTCCAGATGGAAGCTGCCGAGATCGGGGTCGCGATAGAAGACTTCGGTATTGACGATCATGCCCTCTTCCAGCGCGTAACCCTTGACGAGGCTGTCTTCCTCGGGGAATTCGAACACTTCGAGGCCAATCCCGTGCGTTGTGACGGAGACGAGATCGCGGCGCAGACCGAACCCTTCGATCGTATCGCGGGTCAGGCGGCGCAGCTCTTCCGTATCGACGCCGGGTTTGATCGCATCTTCGACCGCCTCCAGGGCGGTGACGACGGCTTTGTAGCGCAGCCTGTGCGCGTCGGTCGGTTCGCCGACGACGCCGGTGCGCGCGAGATCCATGTGATAGCCGCCGAGCGTGCCCAGGCAATCGAGCACGACGGCGTCGCCCGGCGTCAGGCGGCGCTCGTGGCTGGCGGGCAGGCTCATCGCCGACGCGTCGCCCGCACCGAACATCATGCCGCGTTCGCCCAGGAACGCCGCATCGTGATCGACCAGCACGCGGCGATAGACGCGGATCAGATCGTCTTCGGCGATGCCGGGCTTGGCGTTCGCGATGACCGCTTCCAGCGCCTTGGCGTTGACCTCGGCGCCTTTGGTCATGAGCTCGATCTCGCCGCGCGTCTTGACGATGCGGATACGGCGCATGAGCTGGAGGATATCGGCGATGGGCGCGTTGCCGCCAAGGCCGCGCGCGGCCAGACGCTGCGACAGACGCGCGTCGTCGCAGCCAAGCTTCGCGGATTTGAGGCCCGCACGCTCGACCGCCGCGAGCACCGCGTCGACGAACGACGCCTTTTGCGTCGGGCGCAACTCGGCGCGTTTGGCGGCGAGGTTGCGGCGTAGAACGTTCGACAGGTTCCGTTCGAGCGTCTCGCCCATATAGACGCCGACCGAACTCCACGGGTTGCCGAACATCTCGACCGCCTTGATCCAGCTCGGCCGTTCGGCCAGCGTGGGCAGATCGAACTCCTGGATCACGAGCACCGGTTCGGCGTCGTCGCGTGCGGGAAGGACGACCGCCGCCGACCAATCTTCGAACCGGCCGAGCAGATACTCCGACGCGAAGCCGGAGGCGTAGCAAACATTCGTTGTCGTCGCGAGGATCGCGCCGTCGAGACCGGCTTCGCGCAGCAAGCGGCGCGCGCGTTCGAGATTGATCAGCATCACGCGGCCTTGCGCGCGGCGATGACGACCCAGGGAAAGCGCCAGGCCTTGTTTTCCGGCGAAAGCGCGCCGGTCATTTCCTCGAATCGCATGATTTCGACGTCGTCGAAACCCGCACGGCGATGGGCGGCGGCTATGTCCATTTTGTCGAGCGGCGGCATGAACGGCTCGTTGTTGCGCGCGCTGTGGCCGTAATGGATGAATTTGGCGAACGGATCGTCGCCCGCGAGGAAGTCGAGATGGATCGACCAGCCGCCGGGCGCGAGCAGGCGATGGGCTTCGTGCAGCACTTTCTCGATATGCGAGGCGGGCATCTCGTGCAGCATCATCGTGCTTGTGACGAGGTCGGCGTTGCCTGCGGGCAGTCTCGTATCGGCCGCGTCGCCTTGGCGGAATTGCACGTTGCGCGCCTGATCCTCGGCGGCCGTATGCGCTGCCAGTTTCACGCAAGGTGCCGCGAGATCGACACCCACGACTTCCGTGTCTCGGCTCGACGAGTAGAACGGGCGTGTGCTTTTGCCGAAACCGCAGCCCATATCGATGATGCGCTTGGGCTGCTTGCCCAGGCGTTCCATCGCGATTCGGGTGAAACGCTGATGCAGATCGCCGTGCTTGTCGAGCAGCGGCGTCGTGGTGCGCGCCCCGCGCTCGTAGACCATGCCCGCGACCGAATCGCCGTGCACGCCGCCGGGATGCTGGTGGATGTCGATGGCGGGGTAGTACTCGGGCGGCACGAAGTCAGGCGGGATGACGAGACGGTCGTCGTTCGTCGCTTCGATCATCGGCGCCAATTCGTCTCGATGCGCGCCATAATGGGCCGCAAGCCCGTAGCGGCCCGAATACTTCATCTTCTGCAGGTGTCGTTCGAACCACGCGAAGTAACGATAGGTCGTGTCGCCAGCGATCAGTTTTTCGACATCGGCGACGGTCGTGGGTTTGGCGGGGGCGGCTTCGGCCGCAGCCCGATAGCGCTGGGCAACCTCCGGATAGAGGTTCCGCGTCCATTGCAGCTTGCAAGACAGCAGGAACTCCTGGAACGCTTCGAAAGGCCGATGGATCGGCGGATCGGTACGCATGCGAAGCCTCCATTCCGGTCGGTATTTGGTTTTCTAAGATGAGTGTGTAATTGTACTAAACATATATCAATAGGTTTTTTGATTGGGGACAGAATGGCAGCGGAACACGGGCTCGACGAATTGGTCGCGAAGCTTGCCGCGTTGAAGGCGGAGCGCGGATATCTGCTGCCTCATCACGGGCTGCTCGCCGCGATGGCGCCCGACGTGCTGGACGCCTATGGCGCATTGTACCGCGCGTTGACGTTGGGCAAACGCCATCTCGATGAATTCACAAAGGAGTTCGTCTGGCTGGCGATCCTCGCCGCGACCGACGAAGCGGCGGCGACGCACCATATCGCGAAGTTCCGCGCCGCCGGTGGGACCGACGCGCAAGTCGCGATCGCGGTGCGGCTCGCGGCTTGGGCGCGCGGCGAGGGCGCTGTCGCTTTCGCGGATAAGATTTGGTCGCCGCATATGTCGGGTTTCGATTGGCGCCAAGCGCGGAACGACGCGCGCGCGGCGTTGTTCGCGGACGGCGGCATTACGCCCGGCCAAGCGCTATTGGCCGAGGTCGCGGCACGCACTTGTCTCGATCAATGGGCGCAACTCGCGGATGCGATCGTCGAAGCGGTCGCGGCGGGCGAAAGCGAGGACCGTATCGCGGAAGCGCTGATGCTCACGATGTTTCCGGCCGGGGTGCCGCGTTTCGTGGAAGCGGCAGGCGTATGGCTCGAACTCATTCGCGAGGGCCGGGTCCCGGCATCGCCACGATTGCGCGCCTGGGCGTCCCTCGAAGGGCAGGGCGGACACGACGAAGCCAGCGGAAAGGTGAAGAAATGACCGATACGAAGACGCTCGAGCAAGTCGGGGGCAAGCGCGGATATCTGCTGCCCTATCACAGGATGCTGGCCGCCTATGACGGCGAACTGCTGGCGAAGTACGACGCGTTCTACACGCGCCTGACGCTGACGCAGAAGACGCTCACCGACCGCGAAAAGGAATTCGTCTGGGTGACGCTGCTGGTCGCGGTGCGTGAAGGTCACGGCACGCTACATTTGCGCCGGGCGGACGCGGCTGGTTTGCCGCGCGCGCATATGCATATCGCGATCAATCTGGCCGGCATCGCCGAAAGCCGCCCGGCGACCGCTTTCGCCAAACATCATTGGAAGGACTGGGCGCCGGACGCGTCGATGGACGATCTCTATTTCGCCAACATCGCCGCCGCGCGCGGCGACGTGCCCGAGGCGCTGGTGGAGTTGGCGCTGGCGACCGCGCATGCGTCCAAACGCGACGCCGCGGCGCTGCAATTGCACATCAAGCGCTTCTTCGCGGCGGGCGGCGAGCCGGCGGCGCTGGTCGAAGCCTTGGCGTTCTTGCTGTTGCCCTGCGGCGGGCCGACCTTGATCGAAGCGGTCGACGCGTGGGCCGAAGCCGCGGCAGACGGCAAAATTTCGGCGCCGTTCTAACGCGCCGCCTTACGCGAAGCGCTGATCGACGTCGGCGGGGGCGCCCAGCGACGCCTGAGTGCCCTTGGCCGCTTCGATGATCTGGCGCGCGAAGGCGTCGCGATCGGCGGCGAGCTTCTTGGATTCCTCGGCGTCGGGCGCATAGGCGTCGAGTGCGTCGGCCGGCAGCGCGCCCTGGCGGACCAGCAATACTTCCATCGCGCGCAAGCGATCCTTGGTGACGGCGAGCTCGGCCGCTAGCGTCATGATCATCGCCACGGCGCGGTCGAGGGCGGGGTCTTCGAAGAATGTCTGTTCGGGGACGCTATCGGCCGACATCGGCAGCTCCGCTCGCGTGGCTGGGAAAGAATATGGGGCCGCACGCGATTTGCGCGCGGCCCCGTTTCCGGCCCGCTTAGGCCGCCTTGATCGTGTCCCAGGAACCGGCACCGAACACTTCGTCGGCGAGCTTCTTGTTGAGCGGTTCAAGTTCCGCGGCCAAGCCCTCGCCCGGCAGCGTGATGATGCTGTCGGCACCCTGCGAGTTGCGCCAGGTGGCGATGTCCGTATCCTTCAGCTTAACGCCGACTTCGAAGTATTCGGGGCCTTCCAACTCGTCGAAGCTGGATTGCAGCGCCTGCTGCTGCGCGGGCGACAGGCGGTTCCACGCAGCGACCGAGATGGCTTGCTTGTCGAGCGCCAGACCGAAATCGTTCGTCACAACGTATTTGCAGACTTCGAAGAACTTGCCGGCGACGCCGGGGTTCAGCGCGGTCAGCACGCCGTCGACGATACCCTGCTGAAGGGCGAGATAGATTTCGTTGAACGGGATCGGCGTCGGGATGGCGCCGAAGAACTTGAGGCCTTCGATGCAGCCTTCGATTTGCGCCGCGCGGATCTTGCGGCCGCGCAGTTCCGCGAGCGACTTGATCGGCTGCTTGAGCATCAGGTTAAAGCTGCCCAGACGTCCCGCACCCAGCAGGCGCGCGCGATAACGCGTCTGCAGCACGGACGAAGCCTTGGCGCCGATCGGGCCCTTCAGCACGCGGCCGGCATGCGCGCCGTCGCGGAAGAAATAGGGGCTGTACATGATGTCGAATTCGCGGGTACCCGTGTAGGCGCCGTTGTAGACGTCGAGACTGCCCAACGCCATGGAGTCGAGCAGCTTCTGTTCGCCGCCCAGCGAGCCCGCGAAGATTTCGAACGACACCGCGCCGTTCGTCTTGCGCGACAGCGTCTCGGAGAGCTTGGCGTTGAATTGGTTGGACAGCGTGCCGGGCGCGCCCGCGTTGCCGTAGCGCAGCACGATCCGCTGTTGGGCCGCCGTCATTCCGGGCAGCAGAGCCGCGCCGCCCAGGGCCGCCGTACCCGCCACGAAACCGCGGCGCGAAATCTTGGTGTTCATTTTGTTGCCTCCTGTTTTCTAGGTCTTGGGGGTGATTAGCGCATCCAAAGATCGACCAGCGCGAGCGAGAACCACGGTACGTAGGTGAGCACCAGGAGCACCGCCACGAGGACGAGGAAGTAGGGCCACGCGGCCCAGAAGAGTTCCCACACGCCGACTTTGCCGATCCGGGCCATGACGAACAGCGTGAGCCCGACCGGCGGCGTGACCATGCCGAGGACGAGGTTCAGCACCATCACGACGCCGAAATGGATCGGATCGACGCCCATCCCGGTCATCATCGGGAACAGGATGGGGGCGAGAATCAGCATCAGCGGCAGCGGTTCCATGATCGTGCCGAGGACCAGCAGCGCCACGTTGATGAGCAGAAGCAGGACGTAGGGGTTGTCGGAGATTGCGCGCATCGCCGTCGTCAGCGTTTCGCCGAGGCCCGCAAGCACGGCGAGCGAGCCGAAGATCTGACTGGTCGCAACCGTCATCATCACGACGGCCGTCGTCAGCGCCGAGGCGACGGCGGCCTCCATAAACGCCTTCGGGCTGAGGCTGCGATAAACGACGACGGCAAGCGTCAGCGTGTAGAGCGCGACGAGCGCCGCCGATTCCGTCGGCGTGGCGATGCCGAAGATCTTGCTCAGCACGATCATGACCGGGGCGCCCAGCGGCAGGATTCCGCCGAGGATCGCCCGGCGCTTGGCGTCGCCGGTCATGCGCTCCTCGACCGGCAGATTCATGCGGCGCGACATATACGCGCTCGTCGCCAGCATCGCGAAATACATCACGAAGCCCGGCAGGATACCCGCGATGAACAACTGGCCGACCGAGATGTTGACGATCGAGCCCAGCAGGATGAATAGGATCGACGGCGGAATGATCGGGCCCATCGACGCGGCCGCGGCGATGACGCCGGCGGCGTAGGCTGCGGTGTAGCCGCGCCGCTTCATCTCCGGCACCAGCACCGATCCCACAGCGGCGGCATCGGCGACGGCCGATCCCGAAATACCGGCCATGAACAGATTGGCGGTAATTCCCGTATTCGCGAGGCCGCCGGGCTTATGCCCGACGAGACTGGAAGAGAAATTGATCAGGCGTTGGGTGACGCCCGATTTGGTCATCAACTCGCCCGCGAAGATGAACATCGGAATGGCGAGGAGCGCGAAGCTGTCGACCCCCGCCGTCAGTTCCTGCACGAACAGCACGGGGTTGATTGGCCGGTCGCCGAACTGGGTGATCAGGATGTAGAAAAGCGACGCGACGCCGATCGAAAACGCGATGTCCATCCCGAGGGTGATCAGGATGAACAGCACCAATACCATAGAAAGCAAAAGCATCGATCACATACCGGAGTGCATGGAGCTGTCGTCCTCGGCGCGCTCGCCCAGAACCGCGAGCCACATGCGAACGATTTCGTTGGCGATCATCAAGATCGCGCCGATCGGCAATGCGATATAGGTCCAGCCGTCGGATAGGCCGGTCGCTAAAACGCGGCGGTACATCGAAAGCTCTATGATCGGAATGGAGTACCAGACGATGACGGCGAGCATCACGACGGTCAGCGCGCGCATCGCAAGTTCGATCGCGATCTGAAGTGGGCGCGACAGCGATTCGACGAAACTCGTCATGCGAATGTTGTAGCCGAGCATGTAGGCGAGACCGCCCCCCACGAAGCTGAGCCATACGAACAGTAGCTTGGGGATGTCCTCGCCCCACATCGGCGGATTGTTGAAGAAATAGCGCATCATCACCGAGTAGAGGACGAGCATCGTGAACGCGGCCAATACGGCGCCGCAGGCCCATTCGAAAATCGTCCGCGCCGTTTTCAGGCGGTCGGCAAGCGATTTATCACCCACCACTCATCCCCCAAGCCCTAGCCCCGCAAATCCGAGGATCGGTTCTCTTGCCGACCCCACTTGATATAATGATATATTAAAAAGCCATTTGAGCAAGGGGGGACAGATGGACCTGCCGGTCGATGTTTCACTCTCGGTCGATATTGCGATTGTAGGCGCGGGCACGGCGGGTATGCCCTGCGCGATCGAGGCGGTTCGAGCGGGCGCCGAAGTCGCCGTGATCGAGCAGGCCGAACATATCGGCGGCGCCTTGCACGTTTCCGCGGCACAGATGAGCGGTGCGGGCGCGAAGCGCCAGAAATCGCGTGGAATCGCCGACGATTGGCGCGCGCATTTTGACGATGTTTTGCGCATCAGCCGGGGCACATGTCAGGCAGAATTGGTCGAGCTGGCGACCAAGCTCGGCGGCAGTACCATTGATTGGCTGGAAGAAGCCGGGTTCGAGTTCGATCCCGTCACGCCCGCGATCCTTCATTTCCATGAAGCATACCGCACGGCGCGCACTTTCTGGGGTATCGCCGGTGGCCGTTCGGTGCTGAAGGTCGTCAAGCCGATTTTCGATTCAGCGATGGCGCGGCCCAACGCCACTTTGCTCCTCAACAGCGAGGTTGTCGCGCTGCGCCAGGAGCGGGACGGTCGTGTCACCGGCATCGTCGTGCGCGACAAGAATCGCGCCGAAAGACTCGTCGCGGCGCGACATGTTGTGCTGGCGACGGGCGGCTATGGCGGCAACGCCGAACGTTTCGCGCGTTGGACCGGCGGGCGCAAACTCCATACGGCCGCGTTGCCGACCGCGACGGGGGCGGGGATCGAACTCGGTCTGGGTGCGGGCGGCGTTCTGCGCGGCGGCGAACATTACCTGCCGACATTCGCGGGTATCCCCGCGCAGTCGGGCGGGCATCAGATCCTGTGGGATCAACTGCCGTCGCTCACGCCGCAGGTTCGCGCCCCCTGGGAAGTCTTCGTCACCGGCGAGGGCAAGCGCTTCGTGCGTGAGGACGTTGACAGCGTGGATGCGCGCGAGCGCGCGCTCAACGCGCTGCCCGACGCGCTGTTCTGGGCGGTGTTCGACGAACGCATCTGGCGCGAAGCCCCGCCGCTGCTGCCGGGTTGGAAGGCGGACGAACTCGCCGCCGCCTGGAAATCGCACGCGAATTTCGTGACGGCCTCCACGCTCGACGATCTCGCTAAGTGCATCGGCTGCGATGCGGCGACGTTGAACGCGACCGTCGCTGCCTATAACGACGCGCTGCGTGCGGGCAAGCCCGATCCGATGGGCCGCGAAGCCCGCCCGTTGCCGATCGCCGAGGCGCCGTTCCGCGCTATCCGCATGTACGGTATGGTGTTGAAAACCCCGTCCGGCCTGACGGTCGATCGCGAGTTGCGTGTCCTGCGCGCGGATGGCTCGCCGATCCCCGGCCTCTACGCGATCGGCGAAGCCTTGGGTGGCGCCACACTGTCGGGCAACGCTTTCGTCGGCGGGATGAGCGTCACGCCCGCTTTGGGCTTCGGCCGCTGGCTCGGCGCCAAGCTTGCCGGCCACGATTTTTTGGAGGCTGCATGAACCCGGTGAAGCTCAAGCGCCGCTTCGCCGATATCGGCGCGCTGCAAGTCCATTATCGCGAAGGCGGTTCGGGCGACGCGACGCCGTTGGTGATGATCCACGCTTCGCCGGGCGCGTCGCGCCAGGTCGCCCCTTTGGCGTCGTTGCTGGCGAATGGGCGTCGCGTGGTGGCGCCGGATACGGCGGGCAACGGCGATTCCGATGCGCTGCCCGAGCCTGCGCCCACGATCCATCACTTGGCTGCGCATGCGCGCGCGGCGATCGACACGATCATCGGCGGCAAGATCGATCTCTACGGCAGCCATACCGGCGCCTCGATCGCGATGGAAATCGCGTTGGCGGCGCCCGACAAGGTGCGCCGTTTGGTGATCGACGGCATGGGGCTATACGCGGCGGACGAGCAATCGGACGTGCTGCGCAACTACGCGCGGGAGATCGCGCCGGACCTCGAAGGCACGCATCTGCTTAAGGTTTGGCATTTTTGCCGCGACCAGTATCTGTTCTGGCCTTACTACAATCGCACTGCGGATGGCCGTTTGCCCAACGGCCTGCCCGACGCCGAGGAGTTCCACGACTTCGTCGTCGAGGTGTTCAAGGCGATGCGCACCTATCATCGCTCCTATCGCGCGGCGTTCCGTCATCCCAAACGCGACAGCTTGGTGAGGCTGAAGCTTCCGGTGCTGGTGCTGACCTCGCCGTCGGACATGCTGGACAGCTACGCGGCCGAGGTCGCGTCGCTGATCCCGGGGGCTGTCCGCGCATCGACGCCGCGCTGGGGCGCGCCCGATTTTCACGTGGCCACGGCCGCGATCGTCGCCGAATTTCTGGATCGCCAATGACCGCGCAAGCCAAACCCCGTCTGATCGCCGATTGTCCCGCGATGATTTTCATCGCCTACACGGTGGGCGAGGAAGCCGTCGCCAAGGGCTATCACCCGTGGCTAGTCGAAACGGACAATCCTTTCTTCAACGCCATCCCGGGCGTGCATCACTACGCGAACTGGATCGTCGACGGCGTGTCGAAAGGCGGCCCTCTGTCGTGGACCTATTACGATTTCCAAGGCCTCGCCGACGAAAGCGACTTGGAGCGCGTGTGGTTCAATCCCGATCTCGACGGGTTCCGCAAGGAATGGATCCGTCTCTGGGGTTATGGGCCCGGGGAGCGGCCGCCGGTGTTGCGCCACGCCTATCTGTGCCGCCGCGTGTCGCGCAGCGACGCGAAGCCGCGCGACAAGCTGCGTTTGTCGGCGGGGCAGGGCAAGCCGCCTGCCGGCGGCGATTTGACCTTCGCTGTGACCGATGTGCTGGCGAAGCACTTCGCGGGCGTGGGTTCGGCCAAGTGGAAATGGCCGGTGGCCGAGGGCAATCCGTTGGGGCTGGAATGGCTGCGCGTCGATTACGCGCCGGATGCGCCGGCAGTTTCGGGTGCCGAGCTTGTCTTGTCGGCGGCTTTGATCGCAGCGCCATGACCCGCCTGCCGCTTCAACTTCGCTTCGCCCATATCGTTCCAGACCGTCTGTCGAACGATCAGCCCGGCTTTCAGATCGAAGCGGTCGATATAGCGAATGCCAAAAAACTCATCGCCGTCCAGCCAGCGTCCGGACAGCGTGCCGCTGACATGGACGATCGTGCTGTCGCCCGACTCGGTCGTATCGATTCGCTCAAATTTCTTGCGCACGCCGGTGTAGCGGCCGCGCGCCCAGGCGAACAGCGCGTCGAAATCCGCGAATTCCACGCCGCCGGGAAATTGCATCGTAAATCCCGGCGCGATGAGGGCTTTGACGGTGGCGAGATCGCCGTTTTCGAGCGACCGCAAAAAACTTACGACCGTGGCCGCTGGCCCGCTCTCAACCAATTGTGTCATAAGGACGCTCTTCCCAACGCCTCGATAGAGTTTTCGTCGCACGCCGTTCCCAAGGATCGCAGCCCGCCATGACCCGTAAAGGCGCCGCCTTGCGCAAGTCCGTTCCGACGATCGCCGACAACGGCGGCATCGACGCGCGCCTCAAGGCGCCGTTGTATCATCAGATTTTCCTGGTGCTGCGCGACGGCATTCTCGACGGGCGCTATCGCTACGGCGACGTGCTGCCCTCCGAGCACGAATTGGCCGGGCGCTACGGCGTTTCGCGCATCACCGCCAAACACGCGATGACGGAACTCGCCAATGCCGGCCTCGTCACGCGCGCGCGCGGGCGCGGCACGACCGTGCAATATCGCGCCCCGGCCGCCCCGTTGCGCGCGCCCGTCGGCAGCTGGCTGCAAACGATGGAGGCGATGGGCCGCAGCACCGAAGTCGCGGTTCTGGAATTCGCCTATGGCCCCGCGACGGTCACGGAAAGCGAAGCGCTGGAATTGCCCGAGAGCGGCGAGGTGCAGCGATCGCTGCGCGTGCGCAGCATCGGAAAGCAGCCGATTTCGATGTTGATCACCGTGCTGCCTGCCGATGTCGGGCAGGGCTTCGACGCCAAGGATCTCGCCCAGCATCCGATGCTGGAATTGATCCGGCGCAACGGCACGATCATCGGCCAAGCGCGCCAAGTTATCACGGCGACGCTGGCCGATCAGCGCGCGGCCTCGTGCCTCGCGACCGATATCGGCGCGCCGTTGTTGAAGCTGCAACGCGTCGTGCGCGACAAGGAAGACCGGCCGATCGAGTTCCTGACCGCGTTCTACCGGCCCGACCGCTATCAGATGGAAATGGTGCTGTCGCCCGACCAGACGGTCGAATCGATCGATGTCGGCCTGTCGGGCCGCGCGCATAGCCACGGTTAGCGCAGCCTTTCCATCGCCGCCGCGACGGTGCTGACGCCGACCACACTGCGCAGAGAGTCGATCGTCGCGCGATGTACCGCGGGGTCGAAGGCTGCGCAGCCGTCCTCCAGCACGGTCACCGACATGTCGCGCACATGCGCGTCGCGCACGGTGGAGGCGACACCGCCATTGGTGACGATGCCCGCGACCAGCATCGACTTGATGCCCGCCTTGGCGAGCGCAAATTCCAACCGGCTTTGATAGAAGGCGGAGTAGGCGACCTTGTCGACCTGGATGTCGCTTGGCGCCAATTCGTCGAGTAGCGCGTGGCCCCAGGAGCCGGGCGCGAAATCGCCTTTACCCAGGAACGGGCGCAGTTTTTTCAGATGCGCGCCGATGAAAGGTTCGCCGTTGCGACCTGGCACCAGCGTGAAATGCGTCGAGACGATCCAGCCGCCGCGCTTGCGCATTGCCTCGACCAAGGGGACGAGCCGTGCGGGCAACGCCGCGATATGTTCGGACTTCGCCCCGCCGCGCGCATAGGCGCCGTTCGGGTGGATGAAGTCGTTTTGCAGATCGACCAGCAGCAACGCGTCCGTCATATCAGCCTCGCTCGATGACCAGATTGCCGAACGCATCGACCTGGGCGGCGAAGCCCGGCTCCACCAGGATCGTCGTGTCGGGCTGTTCCAAAATCGCGGGTCCCGCGATCTTTGCGCCGACCGGCAATTCCATGCGCGGATAGATCGCCGTCTTGTGCCAAGCGCCTTCCATCCACACGTCGCGATGGCGCGGCGTCGGCATTGCGGTGGATGTCGGCGCCATCGTGCGCAGATCGAACTTCGGACGATGGCCGATGGCGGCGACGCGCAGGTTCAACACCTTCGCGGCCACATCCTTCAAGGTGCGGCCGAACGCGGCTTCGTAGGCGCGCTCGAACGCCGCCATGACGCCCTTGGCCGTGAACTCGCTGGCTTCCAGCGGCACCGATAGCGTGTGCGTCTGCCCGAGATAATGCATGTCCAGCGACAGGCGCACGCTGCGCGACGCGAAGCCCACACCGGCGGCATCCAGAAGTTTGCCGCCTTCTTCGGCCGCATCCTTCGCCTGTTGGGCGAGGGCGGCCATGTCGATCTGGTCGAGAACGCGGTTCACCGTGCGGACGAAGTCGTGCCGCATATCGGCAATGACGCAGCCCAGCGCCGAGGTGACGCCCGGGAAGCGCGGCACCAGCGCGCGGCCCAAGCCCACTTCGCGCATCAGGGCGCTGACATGCAGCGATCCGCCGCCGCCGAAGGGCATGATCGCGAAGTCGCGCGGATCGAAGCCGCGCTCGATGGAAACGAGACGGATCGCGCCCGCCATGCGCGCATTGGCGACGCGCACGATCGCTTCGGCCGCCGCCATGACGTCGAGCCCCAAGGGCTTGCCGACATGGGCTTCGATCGCGATCTTGGCCGACGCGACGTCGAGCTTGTTCTTGCCGCCGCCGATCGGACGTTCGGCGTCGATGCGTCCCATCACGACATTGGCGTCGGTCACGGTCGGGCGCGTATTGCCCTTGCCGTAGCAGACCGGACCGGGATCGGAACCCGCACTTTCCGGACCGATCTGCAGCAAGCCGCCGCGATCGAGCCCGGCGATCGAGCCGCCGCCCGCACCGATGGTCACGATCTCGATCATCGGCGTGCGCACGACCATGCCGAAATCGATCGAGGTCTGAGCGGCCAAGGCCGCTTCACCGTTGGCGATCAGCGACACGTCGAACGACGTGCCGCCCATGTCGCAGGTGATGACGTTGGGGAAGCCGGCGGCGACCGCGACCGCTTGGCACGCGATCACGCCCGCGGCCGGGCCCGACAGCGCCGTGCGCACGGGGCGGCGACGGGCGGATTCCACACTCATCACCCCGCCGTTCGACTGCACGATCAGGATCTGCGCGTCGGAGCCGCCTTCCTTAAGACGGTTTTCTAAACGCTGGAGATACGAGCCGACCGGCGGCTGAAGATATGCGTTGAGCGCTGTCGTCGACGCGCGCTCAAACTCGCGGATCTCCGGCAGCAGCTCGGTCGAGATCGAGACATGCGGATTCGGCCAGACCGCGCGCAACGCTTCGGCCGCCGCACGCTCGTTGGCGTCGTTGGCGAAGGCGTTGACGAAGATAAGGGCCACGGCTTCGCAGCCTTTGGCGATCAACTCGCGCGCAGCCGCGCGCACCTGATCGAGATCGACCGCGGTGTGGATCGTTCCGTCGGCCAGCGTGCGTTCGGCGACTTCCAAGCGCAGATCGCGCGGAACGACGGGCTCAAACGTCCCCCACAAGCCCCAGGTCGTCGGCCTGTCGCGGCGGCGCATTTCCAGCACGTCGCGAAAGCCGCGCGTGGTGATCACGCCGGTCTTGGCGCCTTTGCGCTCCAGCAGCGCGTTGGTTCCGACGGTCGTGCCGTGGACGACCGTCGCGACGGTGCCGAGATCGGGGACCTTGGCGCGGATACCGGCCATGAAGCCGACCGATTGGTCGCCGCGCGTCGAGGGGACCTTGGAAACTTCGACTTTGCCGGTGGATTCGTCGAGAACGAAAACGTCGGTGAACGTACCGCCCACGTCGACGCCGATGACATGTTTGCGATTCATTTCGTCACGTAACCCAGAGTGCGGTCGCGTTCGATAGCTTGCTGCGGGCGGTCGGCGGGGTCGCCGTAACCGCCGCCGCCGGGTGTTTCAAGACGCAGGCGTTCGCCGCGCTTGAGTTTGAGGCCGACCATTTTGGAAATCTGCGGCGGTTCGCGCTCGACGCCGTTGTCGGCGTAGAGGAACCGGTTGCGCGCGGCGGCTTGACCGCCGGCCACGCCGGGCGGGGCGAATTTGCCGCGTTCGCCGAACAGGAACACGTCGGCGTTTTCCTCCAGCAATTCGATTTCATAGATCGCGCCCAAGCCCCCGCGATGCTTGCCCGCACCGCCTGAGTCGGGTCGCAACGCCCATTGGGTGAACATGACGGGGTAGGCGGCTTCGAGGATTTCGACCGGAGGGATCGTCGCGGTCGAGATCGGCGCGTTGCCGTGGTTCAAGCCGTCACCCTGCGGATGGCCGCCATGGCCGCCGCCGAAGAAGCTGAACATCACCCAGCGCTGGCCGTTCTTGCGCCAGCCCGCCAGCGACAGCGCGTTGATCGTGCCGTAGGCGCAGCCATTCGCGCGTTCGGGGGCGGCTTGCGCGATCGCTTGGAATACGACGTCGATCAAGCGAAGGATCGTTTCGGTGTAACCGCCGACAGGCTTGGGCGCTTTGACCGACAGGAGCGAATCCTGCGGAATCTTGAACTCGATCGGGTCGAGCACGCCGGCGTTGGCGGGCACGTCCTGGAAGACATGCTTCAGCGCCACGTAGCAGGCGGCGACGGCGGTGGAATAGGCGATGTTCACCGGGCCCGCGCAGGCCTTGGCGGTACGCGAGAAATCCAGGGTCATCTTGTCGCCGGCGATCGTAATGTCGAGGCCGATCTTCAGCGGCTCGTCGACGATGCCGTCATTGTCCAGCCAATCTTCCGCGCTGTACCGCCCGTCGGGCAAATCGGCGATGTTCGCGCGCATCATCTTGGCGGCGCGCGCGCGAAGCTCGCCCAAGGCCGCCTCGACGGCGGCCGCACCGTACTCGGCGAGCAGCGCGTCCATGCGCTTGATGCCGAGATCGAGCGCGCCGACCTGGCCGTTCATGTCGCCGTAAAGACTGGTCGGCAGGCGTGAATTGCTGCGCAGGATCGACACGATGTCGCCGCGCAGTTTCCCGGCGGCATAAAGCTTCACCGGCGGGATCAACATGCCTTCCTGGAAGCACTCGGTCGCGACAGGGTTGTAGTTGCCCGGCACGTTGCCGCCCACGTCGTGCCAATGGCCGACCGAGGCGAGCCAGCAGAATACCTTGCCGTCGCGCATGTAGGGGCGCACCAGCTTGAAGTCGGAAAGATGCGTGCCGCCATCGTAGGGGTCGTTGAAGATGTACACGTCGCCGTCCGCGAGATCGCCATCCGCCGCCGATTTGTCGATCACGGCCTTCACCGCGAAGGACATGGCGCCGACAAAGACGGGCAGGCCCGACTTGCCTTGGATCAACGTTTCGCCGGTCGTGGCGTGGTAGAGCCCGTGCGAAGCGTCGTGCGCTTCGGCGATGATCGGGTTGAAGGCGCTGCGGAACAGCGTCGCGTCCATTTCGTCCGCGATCTGCTCCAGGCGGCCTTTGAGCACCGCCAGCGTGATCGGATCCAGGCTCATTCGTACTTCTTTCCCAAGGCGAGCAATTCGGGCGTGCCGACGAGGCCGTTCAATTCCTTGAAGTCGAGCATGCGCTCGCGGAACGGCTCGTTGGAGCCGTTGGCCTTCAGCGAGGACATGTAAGCGCGGGTCATATGCGCCGCCGCGCGCACCAAACCGCCGGGGAAGATCGCGACGCGATAACCCATGGCGGCGAGCGTCTTGGCGTCGGCCATCGGTGTGCGCCCGCCTTCGACCATGTTGGCGAGCAGGGGCCCCAAATGGCCGAGTTTGGCGGGCAGGTCGCGCTGCTGCTCGACCGTTTGCGGCGCTTCGACGAACAGCACATCCGCGCCTGCCTCGGCGTAGCGCTCCATGCGCGCGACCGCCGAATCGTAGCCTTCGACGGCGATCGCATCGGTGCGCGCGACGATCAGCGTTTCGGCGCTATGGCGCGCATCGACGGCCGCACGGATCTTGCCGACCATTTCCTGCGCCGGCACGACCTTCTTGTCGGCGAGGTGCCCGCAGCGCTTCGGGAAGCTCTGATCTTCGATCTGGATGGCGGCGGCACCCGCGCGTTCGAAGGCGCGCACGGTGCGCTGCACGTTCAGCACGTTGCCGAAGCCCGTATCCGCGTCGACGATCACCGGCGTTTCTACCCGGTCGCAGATCGCAGCGAGGCAGGCTTCGACCTCCGTCGCGGTAACGAGGCCGACATCGGGTCGCCCGAAGCGGGTATAGGCGATGCTGGCGCCAGAGAGATAGACCGCATCGAAGCCCGCATCGGTCGCGATCAACGCGCCCAGCGCGTCCGATACGCCCGGGGCGACGACCATGCCGTTGCCGATTTTGGTCTTCAAACTCATGTGCGTGACGCTTTCAGCCGTTGTTCCAAATGAGCCAGAAGCCCGCCCGCGCGCACCATGGCGATCAGGTGCGGCGGCAGCGGCTCGCAGGCGAAACTCTCGTTGGCCGTTGGATCGATCGCGCGCGCGTTCTCGGGCTCGACCACAAGGCTTTGGCCCTGGCGGATCGACTTGGCTTGCGGGCAGACCAGCGCCATCAAACCTAGATTGAGCGCGTTGCGATAGAATATGCCGGCGAAGGAGACTGCGAGTACGGCGCTGACGCCCAGCATGACCAAAGCTTGCGCGGCTTGCTCGCGCGACGAGCCGATACCGAAATTGCGCCCGGCGACGACGACGTCGCCCGGTCGCACGTTCTTCGCGAATTCGGGATCGGCGGCTTCCAAGCAATGCTTGACCAATTCGTCCATACCGCCGCGCATATACAGCCCGGGGGCGAGCATGTCGGTGTCGACATCGTCGCCGAACAGCCAAACGCGACCGGTCATGACGCCACCTCGCGCGGATCGACGATCATGCCGGCGACGGCGGCGGCCGCGACCGTATAGGGCGAGGCGAGATAGACCTTGGAACTGGCGGCGCCCATGCGGCCCTTGAAGTTGCGCGCGGTCGACGCGATGCAAACTTCATCCTCGGCCAGCACGCCGGCCCCGTAACCCGCGCACGCTCCGCAGCCCGATGGCATCAGAATCGCGCCGGCCTGCGCAAGAGCCGCGAGCGTGCCGTCGGCGGCGGCTTCGGCGGTCGTGCGCGCGGTCGCAGGGGCGATCAGCAGGCGCACATTGGGCGCCACGCGCTTGCCGCGCAGCACGCTTGCGGCCATACGCAGATCGTTGATCTTCGCACCGGTGCACGCGCCGATATAGGCCTGATGGATGGCGACACCGCGCTGATCGGATGCGGGGCCGGAATTCGCCGGGCTGTGCGGCGCTGCGACTTGGGGCGCGAGGTCGCCAGCGTCGAAATCCTCGACCCGCAGATAGGCCGCCCCCGCATCGCCTTGCCAACGCGCCGTACCGACGTTCGTCACGCCGCGCTCGGCCAGAAAGTATTCGGTCACGGTATCTGGCGCGATCAGGCCGACTTGCGCGCCCAGCTCGGCGGCCATGTTGCACAAGGTCATTCGCTCGAACATCGGCAGGCTGGAAATCGCATCGCCCGCGTATTGCACGACCTGATAGTCGGCTCCGCCCATGCCCAGGCGCCGACACAGCGCCAGCATCATGTCCTTGGCCGAGACCATGGGCCCCAGCTGGCCGCGCCAATTCAACAGAATAGTGCCGGGCGTCTTCAGCCATATTTCGCCGGTGACGACGGCGCCGCACATTTCGGTCGCCCCGACGCCGAACATAAAACATCCGAACGCGCCGCCGGTGGGCGAGTGGCTGTCGCCGCCGACGACGAACATCCCGGGGCGCAGATGGCCGTTTTCCGGCAACACGACATGGCAGATGCCCTGCATATCGTGGAAGCGCTCGATGTTCTGTTCGCGCACGAACTCGCGCGTCAATTTCAAGATCGCCGCGCTCTCGGCATCGACCGCCGGCACGTAGTGGTCGCTGACGACGACGATCTTGCTCGGGTCCCAGATCTTTGCGCCCAAGCGCTTGAGCATCGGCTGCAATCGGCGCGGACCGCCGGAATCGTGCATCATCGCGAGGTCGATGGCGCAGGTCACGACTTCGCCGACGTCGACATACGGCCGTCCGGCCGCGCGCGCGACGATCTTCTGGGCGAGGGTTTGCGGCCGGTTCATCACTGTACGCGGGACCGTTGTTTTCTCACGTCCGGGCCGGCGAATCGGTCGCGAAACCGCTCGACGGCTTTTCTAGCTATAATGATATAGCTTTATATCTTTTTGTCTAGCCGCGGCTTTGCCGCGGATCGAGCGCCTCCGCCGGTCCGAAAATCGAACGAGTCGCCGCTCTCGTGCGGAACTTCAAGCAAATCTCCGTCGATCAGTCATCCGATGAACCGCGAAGTTTCGCTCTCAAAGAGCATGTCGCGGACGTCGTTGCGAAGTTGGGGCCGTCGCCGAGGCAAGCCCCTCGCAGGATCGAGGTTCTCGGCGACGACGGTGTCGTTTTCGACTCCTACCCGGGTGCTATCGCCCAGATCGTCACTACCTTGACGATGAACGCGCTTTTGCATGCGGTAAGGGCGGGACTGGCCTCGGCATAACGATCGTCCACAATCTCGTGACCGAGCGTCTCGGGGGCAATATTCAGATCGCCAGCTCAACGGGTAACGGGCTGAAGATCGAGATTGTTTCACCGCAAGCGACCCCCGCCCCAACGAACGCGACAGCTTCACGCCAGACCATGTGCGCGGCAATCTCACTCGTCCGGGACGTCACTAAAATCGCCGCGAATCGTCGACGAATTTCAATGAACGTCGCCATCGTCTCGATTGATACGATCTCGCTGCGGTTTCAGATTCGAGGCAGCCCACATCGCACTTTCGATCCGTCGAGTGGGACTGCCAATGGCTATTTCGACTTCTGGCCTCAGGTACGCCTAATCTTGGGCTACATAAAATACGGGCGATCGCTTTTGTCGTCGTAGAATTTGGACCACCTCGTCCTGATTCTGGGCGCTGTACGAGTTTTGGTCTATTGCCCTAGACGCGATGCTTTGAGCCGTTTGGCCGCCAAGCGCCATGCGGTTGCCCAGAGCAATTAAAACGGTTTATAAATATAATATAAAAATTATCAAATAGAGATAATCTTCAATGTTGGCGGCAGTTTCGAAAAACCAGAGGCGGTAACTCGCGGACTCCGTAGCAGTGTTCGCGGAAGGCGCGGCGGAAGAAAAGGTGGAGGCGAAGTTGTCCAGCGACGGCACGATTCTGGTGGTCGACGACACGCCGGAGAATCTCGACCTTCTGTCGGAAATACTGATGCCGCATTATCTTGTTCGCGTGGCGAACGGGGGCGGGCGGGCATTGGCTGCCATGAAGTCCGGGCCCCGTCCTGACCTGATCCTCTTGGACATCATGATGCCGGATATCGACGGGTACGAAGTGTTGCGCCGCATTCGCGCCGATAACTCCATTCGCGACATTCCGGTGATTTTCGTCACCGCGCTCGATGCCGACGCGGAAGAAATACTCGGGCTCGATGCGGGAGCGGTCGACTACATCGTCAAACCGGTTCAGCCGGCGGTGGTACTTGCGCGCGTTCGCACGCAGATCGAGCTTTCGCGCGCGCGCGAAGCTTTGCGTGGGCAGAACGCATGGCTTGAGGCCGAAGTCCGCCGGCGGATGCGGCAGAACCTTGTCGTTCAAGACGTCGCGATGCGGGCGCTGGCCTGCCTTGCGGAAACGCGGGATCAGGAAACCGGCCAGCACATTCTTCGTACGCAGCAATACGTGCGAATTCTCGCCGAGGAGCTGGCCCGCCTGCCGAAATTCGCCGACGATTTGACGCCAGACCGGATCGAGCTTTTCGTCAAGGCGGCGCCGCTGCACGACATCGGGAAGGTCGGAATTCCGGACAGTATACTGCGCAAGCCCGGTAAGTTGACTCCGGACGAGTGGGAAGTCATGAAGACCCATGCCGCGATAGGCGCGCAAGCGATACGCCAAGCGGTGGCGGAGCAGTCCGACCGAGACGGACTCGAGTTCCTGGTGATCGCGAGCGAAATCGCCAACTACCATCATGAAAAGTGGGATGGGAGCGGGTACCCGGCTGGTCTATCGGGGCAGAGCATTCCGCTTTGCGCGAGGTTGATGGCATTGGCGGATGTATTCGACGCGCTCACGAGCAAACGCGTGTACAAGCAGATCTTCGACTTCGATCATTCGATCTCGATCATTCTCGAGGGCCGCGGAAAGCATTTCGATCCGGATACCGTCGACGCCTTCGTCGCGCGCCTCTCCGATTTTCGTCGTGTCGCCTTGGAGATGAAGGATCTAGCCCCTTGAATGGTCGCGCGCGGCCGGCATCGCTGCGAATTGGTCGCCGCGCGGTCTTAGCCGGCGCCGCGGCCCTTTCGGCGGGCGTTGCGGCGTGCGAAGCGGAGCCGCCGCTGCGAATCGCGCTCCATCCTTGGCCTGGTTACGAGTTCATGCGTCTGGCGGCGCGATCGGGCTTGCTGGACGCCCGGACAGAAATCGTCGATACCGCGACCGTTCAGCAGTCGCTTGACATGCTCGCGAATGGCGCGGTCGACGGAGCGGGACTGACGCTCGATCAAGTGCTCGGCATTCGGGGCGGCGGGCACGATATCGCGGTCGCACTGGTATTCGACGTTTCCGCCGGTGCGGATGCCCTGCTTGCGGTACCGGGCATTTCCTCGATTGAGACTCTGCGCGGAAGATCGATCGGGGTGGAACGAAGCACGCTCGGCGAGATCATGCTCGCGAAGTTTCTGGAATCGGCCGCGTTCGAACGGTCCGACGTCGCGGTCGTCTACATCGACGATGATCATGTCGCCGCTTGGGACCGCGGCGGACTGGATGCCATCATCACTTACGACCCGGCGCGGTCGCAGCTGCTATCCCGGGGAATGCGGCAGGTTTTCGATAGCCGCAGGCTTCCGCGCCTGATCGTCGATGTTCTCGGCGTCCGTCGCTCGGCGGCGGGCCGGAAGGCCTCCGCGTTGCGCCAGATCAATGCCGCCCATTTTGCGTTACTCGAAGAATGGAAACGGTCGCCCGTCGATTTGGCTTATCGGCTCGCGACGATGCTGTCCGCCTCGCCAGAGGAAGTTATCGCATCATATAGTGGGCTGGATTTGCCGGACGCCATCTACAATAGGAGATACCTATCGCCGCCGGCTGCGGAGATGTCCGCAGCAGCGCATGAGATCGCCAGGATTTTGAAGTTTCCCACGCCCGGTAACGATATCTTCGTAACGGATTTTCTTCCCGGCGTGCGATGACGAGCGTGCTTCGAATCGCTCTGGCGCTTTTCGCCGCGACCGCCGCCGCACCGGCGCAGTCGAGCGATTGCGTCAGGGTTGGCATCCTGCCGGTTTATCACGACGCGATCGAGCAACAATCTTGGGACATGATCGCGGCTAAGCTGGACGGCGGTTGTCACGGCGGCTCCCGCGTGGAATTCACCGTGATGTCGCGCCCGGCGCTTGACGAGGCTATCGCAGGAAGAACGATCGATGCCGTCGTCACGGACCCGGCGCATCGGGGGTTCTTGGCGAGACGGAATGGGGTCGGATCGCCGCTGGTTTCCGTGATCGACGATGCGGACGGCCGGCCCTTGCGGGCGGCTGGCGGGGCGATCGTCGCGCGGTGGGACGATACCCGCGCGTTGTCGGCATTCGAAGACGCGCGTATCGCCGCCGTCGATCGCGTGTCGCTCGTCGGATTCCAGGCGCAGCTTCTTGTGTTGCGCTTGGCTACGGGGTCTCGGGTCGGAATGGATCGCGTCGCGTTTACAGGCGGCGCCCAGGCCGATGCGATCGCGAAGCTGTTGCGGGGCGAGGCGGATATCGCATTCGTTCCTTCCGGCACGGTCGAGCGGCTCATTGCCTCGGGCAATCTGACGTCAAGCATGGTGAAGGTAATCGCGCCGGTCGAACGCCGTGGCTATCCCTACGCGACGTCGACGCCGCTTTACCCGACGAGGGCGCTTGCCGCGATCCCTGGCGCGGACGAAGCGGCCTTGCGGCATTTGGTTTCCGCGTTGCTGGCGATGCCGCACGCGGCCGCCGCCGGCGTGGCGGTCGGCGGCGTGTTCGGTTTCGCACTGCCTGACGACGACGATTCGGCGCGTCGGGTCGGACGTATGCTCGCCGAACCGCCATATGATTCGGAACCGCAGATACGGTTTGTCGACATTTGGCGCGATCATTCCGCCGCCGTTATCGCGATCGCGTTCGCGTTCGCCGCGATCCTCGGGCTGTTGGTGCTTGCCAGCCGCATCGCAATTCGTCTGCGTAGCGAACGCGAGAGGGGCGCGCGCGGCCGCCGGCAGCTCGAGGAGTTGCTCGCGACGCTGCCGGATCTCGTTTGGATGAAGAATCCGGAAGGGGAGTATCTGTTTTGCAACCGCGTTTTCGCGCGTTTTTTCGGCGTCGAGGCCGAAGCGCTCATTGGCCGCCGCGACGAAGCGATTCTCGATGCGGTCACAGCGGCAAGCGTGCGCGCCGACGACGCGGCGATAGCGGCGCGAGTTTCGCCGAAATCTTACGAGGAGACGATCGTCAATCTTTCCGACGGCAAGCATTACCTGTTGCAGACAACCAAAAGCGCGGTGCGCGACGCGACCGGATTGATCGGTGTTCTGGGCGTGGCGCGCGACATTACCGGGATCCGTGCCACCGAGAACCAGCTGCATCAGCGAATTCGCGAGCAGCGCTGCTTGAACGAGATATTCAAAGCGACGGAAGATCCGGATATCCCCGTCGACGCCATGTTTGACGCCGTCGCGAGAATACTGCCGTCGGGATTGCTCCAAGAGAAGGGGGTACAGGCTTGCGTGGAATGGCGCGGGCGCCTTCATACGGAGTTCGATACCGGAGACTGGCGCTCGGTCCTTCGCGCCGAATTCGAAGTCGCGGATCTCGGCGTAGGCTGGGTCGCCGTCGGCAGTGCCGCCGACCTTCCGAGGCGGGACGAAGGGTTCTATCTTCGCGAGGAGCGCGACCTGCTTGATGCGGTCGCGCGACGTCTTGCGAGCGTTCTATCGCGCCGCCGCGATTCCGAGATGGGACGCCGGTCCGCCGCCTTGCTCCGAGATAGCGAAGCGCGATTCCGGTCGTTGATCGAGAACATCAAATTGCCTGTGCTGCTTTCGACCGACTTCCGCTTCGTGGAGGCGAATCCGGCGGCTGTTTCCCTTCTAGGCTACGCGAGTGCGGATTCGATCATCGGGCGGTCGCCCCTCGATCTTTCGCCGAAGGTCCTTTCGGATGGCCGGGTAGCCGCCGAGGTCGCACCGAGAATATCGGCTATTCCGGAGGGCGGGCAGGCGCATCAATTCGAATGGGAGCATTTGCGCGCCGACGGGACGGTCGTGTCGGTGGAAGTCACTCTTACGCCGATCGAGATCGATGGCAAGATTTACCTGCATACGGTCTGGACGGATCTCACCGAGCGCAAGCGCGTCGCAAGAGAGCTCGAAGAGCAGCGCAGTCTGTTGGATCGCTTGGTGGCGGAGCGCACGGCCGAACTCGAACTTGCGCGCCAGCGGGCCGAAGAGGCGAATAGGGCGAAGAGCGCATTCCTGGCAAATATGAGTCACGAGATTCGAACGCCGATGAACGCCATCGTCGGTTTTGCGAACCTGCTCGCCTCCGAAATTTCGCAAGATCGGGCGAAGCAAAGGGTGTCCAAGATCGTCGGCGCTGCGAAGCACTTGCTTGGCGTCATCAACGATATCCTCGATCTTTCGAAGATCGAAGCCGGCCGGTTGACCTTGGCGGATACGCCGTTCTCCGCGGACGCGGTCATCGGCAACGTATCGAGCATAATGCAGGATCGGATAACCGAAAGAGGCGTACGTTTCGTCGTCGAAACGGATCCGGCCGTCGCCGGTCTCGCGCTTCGCGGCGATGCGGTGAGGCTTAGCCAGATATTGCTGAACCTTCTGGGCAACGCGGCCAAGTTTACGGAACGCGGAAGCATCGTCTTGCGTACGCTCGTGCGGCGGACCGATCCGGATCACGCGGATATCCGCTTCGAGATCGAAGACACCGGCATTGGAATCGCACGCGAAGATATCGATCGAATCTTCGCGCCGTTCGAGCAGGCCGACGCGAGCACGAACCGACGATTCGGCGGCACGGGGCTGGGGCTTGCGATCAGTCGCCGGCTCGCAAAGATGATGGGCGGTACGCTGGACGTCGAGAGCGTGCCGGGGCGTGGCAGCAAATTCTGGCTCGACATCGCGTTTGCGAGAGCGCCCATCGAGGCCGTTTTCGCGCCAATAGCGTCGGAAGCGGTTAGCAACGTGCGAAAGGATGCCCGTATTCTGCTCGTCGAAGACAACGAGACGAACCGGGAGATGGCGTTGCAGACGTTACAGAATGTGGGCTTGGCGGTCGAGACGGCGGCGAATGGCGCGGAGGCGCTTTCGTCCGCCGTGGCCGGACGCTTCGACGTCATCCTCATGGACATGCAGATGCCTGTCATGGACGGGCTCGAAGCCACGCGCCGACTGCGCGCGTTGCCGGAAGGCGCCGCCGTGCCGATCATCGCGATGACGGCGAATGCGTTCGAAGAGGATCGGCGGTTATGCTTCGAGGCGGGCATGAACGGCTTCATCCCGAAGCCGGTCGAACCGGCCCAGCTGTTCGCGGAGCTTGCGCGCTGGATACCCGGCACGACGCCAGCGCCCACGGCAAGCGCCACGCAATCGATCGAAACGGATACCGCGCGCGCGATCGATGTCGGTCTGGCTCTAAAATACTGGGGCGATCAGTCGTCGTTTTTGCGCGCCTTGCGGAGCTTTCTGGAGCGCCATGACGATGACGCCGTACGGCGCGCCGTCGCGACGTTCGAAGGCGGCGAGCGTGAAGTTGTGCGGCGGATGGCTCACTCGCTCAAGAGCGCCATCGCGTCCTTCGGCGGCTCGCAGGCATCCGCTGCGGCATCCGCCGTTGATCGGGCGATCCATAAAGGGGATTCGGGGGGCGACATCCGAAGCGCATTGATGAATCTTGACGGCGCTTTAAGAAGGTTCGTCTCCGAGGCGAAGGATTTATGCAACGAGACCACGAGCGCCGCCGGAGCACATGTCGCGCTTTTGGATGACGGACCGGCAGCCGACATTGCGACGTTTCGCGCCATGCTTGAGGCGGATGATGCGCGCGCCCGGGTGATGTGGAGGACGATTCGTTCGCAGCTTGAACCCTGCTCCGATCCCGACGTCATTTCTCGCTTGGATCGGCAGATCGACGCTTTCGAGTTTCCCGCGGCGGCGGCATCGCTCGCCCAGCTCGACGATGGTACAGCCGCAAAGCCGTCCGCCTAACTTTCAGCGAGACTCTGCGGAGGATAAGTGGCTTGGCGGCCGGTCATAGGGCGCCGACGGGCACACGATCGCTTTCGAATGCAAATTTCCGTGTCGCGTGCGGACGATCTGGGTCGGATCGGACTGGGACCGGCGCTGCCGCGTGAGCCAAAAGTGAAACGATGAAAACGCAGGAATACACGAATTTGGCGTGCGCTAGACGACGAAGACGGGAGCTACTGGCGTGGCACGACATCTCGATGAAAATCGACCGGCATCGGTATTTTATCGGAATACGGTGCGTATTCTAAGGCCGCATGTATTTCCAGATTGTGGTTCGTGAGACGCCGAGGAGGCGTGCAGCTTCACTACGATTGCCCCCCGTCTTCGCCAGCGCGTCACGGACGCGGTCTTTGATCGCCGACTTTGCGGCTTCGTCGAGCGAGGCCGATGTGGACCCGCGTGCCGATGGGAAGTCCAGTGTCGTTTCCGGGAACAGATCGTCGACGCCGATCGTATCGCTGTCGCCCAACGCCGCTGCGCGTTCCACGCGGTTGCGAAGCTCACGGACATTGCCGGGCCAGTCGTGCGCCAGCAGCGCTTCGAGCGCTTCGGGCGCGAAGTCTTTACGATGCGCGGCGGGCAAAAACCGATGCGCCAGGATCGCGATATCCTCGGTCCGCGCGCGCAACGGCGGCATGGCCAGCGGTACCACATTGAGTCGAAAAAAGAGATCTTCGCGGAATGCGCCCGCTCGCACGCGCTCGGCGAGGTCGGCATGCGTCGCGGCCACGATGCGCGCACGAAATGGAAGATCGGCCTTGGCGCCAAGCGGGCGGAATTCACGCGCTTCGACGAGACGCAAGAGCTTCGCCTGAAGATCGAGCGGCAACTCGGCGATCTCATCCAAGAATAGCGTGCCGCTGGCTGCCTCCTCGGCGACGCCTTGACGGCGCATCGTTGCGCCCGTGAAGGCGCCTTTCTCGTGGCCGAACAGCATGCTTTCGGCGAGCTCGCGCGGAATCGCCCCGCAATTAATCGCGATGAAAGGGGCATCCGCACGCGGGCTGGCGGCATGCAAAAATCGAGCGGCGACTTCCTTGCCCGATCCGGTTTCGCCGTTCAGCAGGACGGGCAGGTCAACGCGCGCTGCCTTCAGCAATTGAGCTTCCAAGGCGCGGATCGCGGGGGCGGTGCCCAGGCTTTCGGATTGCGAGACGACCTGCACGCCGCCCAGGGCCGCTATCAGCGCGTCGACATCGACGGGCTTCGACAGATAATCGCGGGCACCGGCTTTCACGAGGCGTACGGCCTGCGCGATATCGCCATGTGCGGTCATGAACCAGCTCGGTACGGGGCCGATCGTATCGACGAGCTTGCGCCATAGGACCTCGCCGTCGAAATCTGGCAAGCGGATATCACTCAGAACGATGTCGGGCGTGCGTGCGCGTGCCGCGGCGACAGCGCTCGCCCCCGTGGGGGCGAGATGCGCATCGAAGCCTTCTAGCTTCAGACGCTGGAGCAACGCCGGACCAAGGACAGGGTCGTCTTCGACAAGAAGAATGCGGGGCGCGGGCACTTAAATTTCTCGCAACGGGATGGCGATGGCGATCGACGTTCCGCCCGTCGTACCACGTTCGACATGCGCGGCCCCTTCGAGATCGCCGAGCAACGCGACGACGGCATCGATGCCCAAACGGGGCGCGGCGGGCGGCGACGCCGTTTTACCAAGCAACTGCTCGATACGCGCATCCTCCATTCCGGGCCCTTGATCCACGATGGTGCAGTGGAGATTGCCGTCGCTTATCCGGGCGGCAAACGCGACGGTTCCGCCCTGCGGCGACGCGGCGCAGGCATTGAGCAAAAGATTTAGCAGAACCTGGCGCACGCCCGAAGCGCCGAGTGCGAGCGTATCGGGGATGTTCGAGCTCCAATCGAGTCGCAAGCCGCGATTGCGCAAGGCGGGTGCAAGCAGCAGCCGGAGATCGTCGAAATCGGCACGAGTAAGGCGGCGTTCGTCCTCCGGCCGATGGAAATTCATGATACGCGACACGATCGCGTCGATCGTGTCGATTCCGCGCGCCACGAACTCGAGCGAGTCCGCGCGGACTTTCGGGTCGTCGCCGAACTTCCTTAGCGTGGCGACCGCGGTGGCGAGCCCGCCCAGGGGATTGCGCACCTCGTGTGCCATCGTCGCGGCGAGGCGGCCGAGCGCCGCCGCCTGACCGCGCTCTGCGATATCGGCGCGGAGCTTCTCGCGCTCCGCAAGCGCGTCCGCCATGCGGTTATAGGCGGCGAGCAGCGGCGCGGTGCGCATGTCGGCGTCCGCGACGAGCGTTCCTGGCACGCGGTGCACGGCGCCCGTGCCCGCCGATTGCAGCAACGCCAATACGCCGTCGGTCGTCCGGTTGATCCGGCGCAGCAGGAAGTAAGCGGCAAGACCGCAGATCGAGGCGATAACGAGATCGAGCGCTATCACCGCCAGCAGCAGATCGCGCTGGGCATCGCGTACGGGCCCGATGTCGAGCGCCACGACGAGCGAATTGGCGCCATCAGGCGGCAGCGTCCGGCCCGCCCACAGCATTCGAGCGTCCTCGTCATAGGCGACCCGCACGGTCAGAAGGTCCGGCGGCGGCTGGGCGCGGCCACGATCGATCGAGGCGAGCCGATTTCCCGATCGGTCGAGCGCGTAAAGGGCGATTTCGGCGACGCCTTCTTGCATACCGAATGCGGCGGAAAAGCGCCGTTCGACGGCGGTCCAGTTTCCGGCGGCCGCGTCGTCGGCGACTGCGGCCGCCAATCCATCGAGATAGACTTGCGCCAAGCGCTCGGTCTGGCGATCTGCGGCACGATCCTTGAAGTGAAGCGCGAGATGCGTGGTTCCGATCGCAGCCGCGAACACGATGAACGCAGAAAGCAGCGGCAAGCGCAGCGACAAGGGCAGGGCGGCCAGTATCATCCTGCCAGAATGGCGACGTTGGGGCTGGGGTTCAAGGCAGCAAGACGTATCCCGCGCGCGCCGCCAGTCGGGCGTTCGCATCTTCGCGCAGCGCGTCCAGAACCGAACGGCGGACGGCGAGCGCGCCCATGATCGCCGCATCAACGCCGGCGAGTCGCCGGTCGATCTCCTCGCGTGTCGCATCCGACGCGATCGGATCGGCTTCGCTCGCGTCATAGCCGTGCGCGCGCAGCAGCGCCGTTTGTGCTTCCACGCTTGTCAGGCTTTGCGCGTCGTCTATTGCCGCGAAGACGGTAATCTTCGCGTCGTGCCAAAGGCCTGTCGCAGCGAGCTTTGCGGCCAATCGGGCGCAAGCGGGCGTTCCGGCAAGCAACAATGCGGCACGACGCACTGGCGTTCGGCTTCGTACCCGTAGCACGGGGCCGACACCGCTCGCCGACAAGGCGGCGGCGAGTTCGTCACCGCCTTCCGTTCTGCGCCCATACCGGTCGACCCCCGCTGGCACGATCAGGAGATCGTTGCCCGCGGCAAACGGCAGTAGCGTCTCCAGCGCGCCTTCGGCGTGGCGCGCCGCGGCATCGACCGGCGCTTGGGCAGCGCGCGCGTCGAAATCAGCCAATGCCTTTGCCGCGCGCTCGCGCTGCTGCAAGCGCAAGCGATCGCCGAGCCACTGCGACCAGGCGAGACCGCCGACGGGAACCGCCTGCGGCCGCTCGGCGAAGCCGGGATCAACGGCGGAAAGCGCGGTGAGCTTGGCGCTCTGCGCGCGCGCGAGGTCGAGGGCGAACTCGGTCGCGGCGTCCTGGTCGGCGCCGCCCGCCAGCCAAAGCGTCAACACGCGCAACCGTCCGGATTGCGGGAAGGGATACTCCTGCGACGCACGAATTTCCTGGGCATTCATGATCGTAGCTCCGGCTGGAATGTGGTTGGACGCGCGGCGCTGGCGCGCCGTGCGTTGCGGGGCGATATCGAACAGATTGCGGGGCAGATGGCCGCGCAGCGCGTCGCCGACCGTTGCTGCCGCGATAGGGGCGCCGGACATATAGGCGGCGCGTCCAAGTGCATGCGATGCGATGGGCGACGTGACGAGTAGAAACGCGACGCACAATGTGCCGATGATCAGCGCGTCAAGCGCCACACTGCCGCCGCCCAGCGCCCATGCTGCGCCGAAGACAATGAGGCCAGATCCCACGACGCCGGCCTTGGTGGCGGCGTGCATGCGCATGAACGGGTCGCGCAATCGAACGAGACCAAGCGCCGCGATACCGACGACGATGGCGCCGGCAAGAATCGCGATACCCGCCAAAATCTCGAGAATCAGGCTCATTCGCCGGGCTCCTGCGCCGGCGGAGCGCTGGCGCGTTCCAGCAAGCCGCCGAACGAGACGGCGGCGAGGAAGCCGATCAGCGCGATGCCGAAGGCCACGTCGAGATAGGCGCGGGCGCCGGTCGCCGCCGCGAACAGAGCGGCGAAGCAGATCGCGAGCAACCCCAGCATATCGGTCGCTATCGCGCGATCGGCGGTCGACGGGCCCCGGATCAAGCGCCACGCGACTGCGCCGGTCGAAAGCCCGACGATGAAGAAGGCGAGGGCGATACAGATATGGAGGAAGCTCATGGCAGCACCTTGCGCGCCTGCGTTTCGAGCGAGGCCTTCATACCGTCGATCGCCGCGTGTCCGTCGGGCGCGTCGATGGCGTGGACGTAAAGCGTCTTGCCGTCGGGCGAGACGTCGAGGCTGGTCGTGCCGGGGGTCAGCGTCACCATATCGGCGAAAAGCACGATGCCGCCGGGCGATCTGACGTCGAGCGGGATCGCGAGAATCGCGGGACGCAAGCGATCTTGCGGGCCGATCACGGCGAGGATCGTCGCCCAGGTTGACTTGACGAGTTCGACGGCGAAGACGATTGCGACCTGCGCCCATGCGATAAGTTTCGTCATCGTGCGAACTCCGCAATCAGGCCAGCGTTACCGAGGACGGCGGCGATGTAGGCGTCGCGATCGAGCAGCGACGAAGCGGCCGTCTCGGCGAGGGCGGCGAAAGGCTCGGTCCACAGACCGATCGTCATCGTCGTCGCGCAAAGAAGGGCGATGGGCAGATAGGTCGCGATGCGCTCGCCGCGCGTCCAGACTACTGGCGCGGCGCCATCGGGCGCGGCTTTCCAGAACGCTTCGTTCCATATTTTGATCATCGAATAGAGCGTGAGCAGCCCGACGAACAGCGCGACGCCGGCGAGCCAATAAGCTTCGGCTTCGATTCCCGCGCGCACGACGGCGTATTTGCCCCAGAAGCCCGATAGCGGCGGAATACCGGCGAGCGAAAAGGCGGGTATCAGAAAGCCGATCGCGAGCAGGGGCGCCGTCCGCCACAGGCCGCCGCACCGTCCCAGCGCGAAGCTGCCGTTCTCGTGCCGGATCGCGCCCGCGACCAGGAACAGATTGGCCTTCACGACGATGTGATGGACGATATAGAGGATCGCGGCGGCGACTGCTGCTTGGGTGAGCAACGCCACGCCGATGATCATGTAGCCGATCTGACTGACGATGTGGAACGACAGAATCCGGCGGATGTCGTAATGCGCGGCCGCGCCGAAAACGCCGAACACCATCGTCGCTGCGGCGACCCAGGCGAAAATCGGTCCGAAGAACCCGATGTCGTGCGCATAGACCAACGCGAACAGGCGGAGGATCGCGTAGACGCCGACCTTGGTCAGCAATCCAGCGAAAATCGCCGCGACCGGCATCGACGCCGTGTGATAGGCGGCGGGCAGCCAATTGAATAGCGGGAACAGTGCCGCTTTTGCGCCGAAAGAAACCAGGAACATGACGCCGATCGCTGCCAGCAAGCCTTGATTTTCGGCCTGCGGCGCGACGCGCGCCAGATCGGCGAAGTTCAGCGTGCCGAGCTGACCATAAAGCAGCCCAACCGCCATCAAGAACACGGTCGTCCCGACCAAGTTCAAGAAAACGTAGCGCAATCCGCCGTCGATCTGGGCGCGCGTGCGATCGAGCACCAGCAAGCCGAACGAGGCGATCAGCATCACCTCGAACCAGACATAGAGGTTGAATATGTCGCCCGCGACGAAGGCGCCGCACACACCCAGCATCAAACTGTGGAAAAGCGGCTGGAACCCGGCGCGGTCGCGCTCTTGCCCGCCCGACCCCATCGCGTAGATCGATACCGAAAGCGCCATCAGGCCGGCGATCGCGAGCATGATCGCCGAGAATGCGTCGATGACCAGCGCGATGCCGAAGGGAGCGGGCCAGTCGCCCATCTGAGCGACAAGGATCGTGCCGTCGGCGGTGCGCGCGAGGATAATCAGGCTGACAGCCAGCAGCGACGCGGATGCTGCGGCGCCGACGATGCGTTGCGCGGCGACGCGCGTCCATAGCAGCGCCGTCAGTGCAGCCGCGCAAAGCGGGATCAGAAGGGGAGCAACAATCAAGAGCATCGTTCAGGCCGCCTTCTTCGCGGCGGCGACAGGCGAAGGTGACGGGCTCCGCGCCGTTTCGATCGGCGTTTCGGCCGCGTCGAGATCGGCTGAATCGACGCTGCTGAATTCCCGATTCGCGCGGACGACCAGCATCAACGCGAACACCGTCAAACCGAAGCCGATGACGATCGCGGTCAGGATCAAGGCTTGGGGCAGCGGGTTCGACGTGCCCGCGGCCAGCGCGTCCGCGCCGGGCGCGACGAAGGGCGGCAACGCGGCGCCGAGCCTTCCGCTCGCGAAGATCGAGAGATTGACGGCCGAGCCGAAAAGCACGAAGCCGATCAGCACGCGCGGCAAGTCATGCGCCAAGAACATGTACACGCCCACGGCAGCCAGTCCGCCGACGGAAATCGCGACGATCGGATCCATCAGAGCGTTTCCTCTTCCATCAGCGACAGGAACAGCGTTGCGACCGTACCGACGACGGTCACGTAGACGCCGGCGTCGAACAGGATCGTGGTGCCCAGCGGCAGCACGATCCCGATATCCGGAAACCACCAGAGATGCGTGAGATAAGGGCCCGCCGCGCCCAACAGGGCGGGGAGCCCGCTTGCGGTGGCCAGCAACACGCCGATGGCGCAGTAACTCGTCGGCGCGAAGCGTAGCAGTTTGCGCGTCGGGGCAGCGCCGAAGGCGATCGCGTGGAAGATCAGGCCGGCGCCCGCGAGCAATCCGCCGATGAAGCCCCCGCCGGGCTCGTTATGGCCGCGCAGCAATACGTAAAGCGACGCGGCCAGCGGCAGCCACAGCAACATCGGCGCCGAGACGCGCAGGATCAACGAGGCGCTCATTTTGCCGCTCCTTTGCGCAGCAGGGCCGTAATCGCGAAGGCGGCGATCGCCAGGACAGTGATCTCGCCAAGCGTGTCCAAGGCGCGGAAATCGACCAGGATGACGTTGACGACGTTTCGCCCATGCGCGGCGACCGCCGAGTTCTCGCCGAACCACAACGATAGGCGCGGATCGAAAGGTGTGGCGAGGACACTGGCGAGAACCAATGTGACCGCGAGACCAACGAGCAATGCCACGCCCGCGTCGCCGAGTTTCTCGCGCGCGTCGCGCGTATCCGACCGGCGCAAGGGCAGGCGCAGCAGCGCCGCCGCAAGGATCGCGACCATCAGGGTCTCGACGGAGAACTGCGTGAAGGCGACGTCGGGCGCGCCGAAGGTCAGGAAGATCAGCGCGATCGAGAACCCGACGAGGCCCAGCGCTAGAACGGCGGCGATGGCGGTACGCGCCAGCGCCGTGGCGATCGCGCCGATCAGCATCGCCGCGAACAGCAGCAGGCGCGGGTCGGCAAGATTATCGGCCGACGGCCAGGCCGTACCGCCGCGCAGAATCAAAGTCACGAGCGTCGCGAGCGCCAACACAAGGAAGAGAGTGCGCAGATAGCCGCGCAGCGAACCATGCTGGATGTTCCGTGTGCAGGTCTCGGCAACGTGGATCAACGCCGCGAGACCGCGCTCATAGGCGGCGGCGGGCGCATAGCGGTCGACGACGCGCAACGCCTTGAAACGGGGCACGAGCCGTCCCCACGCCAGATAGAGCAATACGCCGACGATAATAGTCGCCGCGCTCAACAGCAGAACGGTATTGAAACCGTGCCAGAGCTTCAGCGGAACGTCGACCGGGCGGCCGAGGATCGCGGCGGCGGCGGGCTCGACGAATGCACCGCCCAGCAGCGCCGGCAATAATCCGGCGACGAGCCCGAAGATCGCGAGCACGATCGGACCAACAAGCATTGCCGGCGGCGGATCATGCGGTTCGTTGGGTGTGGGGGTGGGCGCCCCGAAAAACAAACGATACGACATGATCCCGGCGATCGCGACCGTGGCGGCGTTCACCAGGAAACCCAATGCGAGCAGCGCCACGGAGCCGGCACCGAGATCGAGCTTGGCTTCGTAGATCAGTTCTTTGGCGACGAAGCCGACGAAGGGCGGCAGACCGCTCATCGAGAACGCGGCAAGCGTGGCGGCGAGGGCCGTCAATGGCATGGCGCGGGCGAGGCCGCGCAGCGCACTCGCGTCGCGCAGGCCCGTCTCATGGTCGACGATGCCCGCGATCATGAACAACGCCGCCTTGTAGAAGGCGTGGACGACCAGGAAGGTAACGGCGGCGGCGATGGAAAGCTCGGGCGCGATGCCGATCAGCATCACAAGTGTACCCAGTGCGGCGACCGTCGTTTGGGCGAGCACGCGTTTCAGATCGGTTTCGCGGAACGCCATCGCCATGCCGGTGGCGGCCGTGGCGATGCCGAAGCCGGCGAGGATCGTCTGCCACAGCGCTTCGTCCTGATAGAGCGGGTTGAAGCGCGCAAGCAGATAGACGCCGAGCTTCACCATCGTCGCCGAGTGGAGATAGGCGCTGACCGGCGTGGGGGCGGCCATCGCATTGGGCAGCCAGAAATGCAGCGGCACTTGCGCCGATTTCGCGAAGCAACCGGCGATCACCAGCAGCATCGCCGGAATCGCCGCAGGATGGGCTAGGACCGCTTCGCGCGCGGCAATGATGCCAGAAAGGCTCGTCGTCTCCGCCGCGATGGCGATCGGGATCAAGCCGCCCAGCAACGCGAGCCCGCCCGCCCCGGTGACCAGCAGCGCCTGCAATGCGGCGCGGCGCGCGGCCGGGTTTTCGTGGTCGTAGCCGACCAGGAAGAACGAGGCGAGGCTCGTCAACTCCCAGAACACGAACAACACGACGATGTCGTCGGCGGTGACCGCCCCCGCCATCGCGGTCATGAACAGGATCAGCACGACGACGAGGCGGCGCAAGCGCGGATCGCCGGCAAGATAGGCATGGGCGTAAGTGAAGATCAGCGCGCCGATACCGGCGATCAACAGCAGAAAGACGAGTGACAGACCGTCGACGCGCAAGCCGCCGACAATGCCGAGCGACGGCACCGACCAAAATGAAGCGGCGATAGCACCCCCGTCGCCGATCGTGCCGACATAGCCGAGCGCGATCGCGAACAAGACGAGGGCGCTTGCCGCGCCGAACGGCGCCGAGAGCGCACGGGGAACTCGCGTCGCGGCGAGCGTGGCGGCGGAGCCTATCAGAATGAGCCAAACGGGCGACAACATGCCCGCACCGTTCCAAGCGCCGTGCCAGAACCGGATCTTCGGAATTTCAGAGGGTTAGGGATTTTTCGTGATAACGATGTTCACGCTTGTGAACGGTTGCGGCGTTCATTTCGTTCGCGTCGGTGAACGACAGGATCAAGTTCGCGCGACGGATATTAAAATTTAAAGTAGGTATAAAATGAAAGAATTCGCAAAAGTTGTCGTGCCGTAAACGGCGGAGATGAGAATTGCTGGCGTATACTGCGTCCTAGAACCATCCGCGCGCCGTAAGAGCCTGAAAAATTTATCTTTTCAATCCGGCGGGGTCCAGCCGAGGATCTTGGCGCGCAAGGCTTCGGGCCGTGCGGCCCGTTCGACCTTGCCGTCGGATGCCGCGCGCCATGTCGCGATCATCGCGACGAGGTCGTCGACATCGTCGCGCGTGATCTCGCCGAAGAGATAGCCCCAGCGTCCCGGCGCCGAAATTGACAGGCGCAAGCGCCGCGAACAATTGCCGACGCAGGCATGGGCCTTGATCGTGACGCCGTCGTCGCCCGCAAGTCTCTCGCGCATGAGTTCGAGTAGTTCGGGGCCGCCGCCGATTTTGGCGGCGCGCCGTTCCGCATCGGGATCGACGCAGCCTTCGCAGATATGGATCGTGTTCATGGGGATGTCGTCCGGTCGATGGCGGCGAGCGGCACGATCGCTGCGATGCCGCCGGGCGAATGCGCGATCTCCGCGTGGACGCGATAGGTACGGGCGATCAGTTCGCCCGTCAACGTCGTGGCGGGCGCGCCTTGCGCGACCAAGCGGCCTTGATCGAGAACGGCGATCCGGTCCGCGAAACGCGCGGCGGCGTTGAGGTCGTGCAAGGCCGCGACGACGATCAAGCCGTTCTCGTGGGCGAGATTCGCGACGAGATCGAGCAGCAGGATCTGATTGCGCATGTCGAGCGCGCTAGTCGGCTCGTCGAGTAGCAAGACGGCCGGATCGCTGGCCAGAATCTGGGCGAGATAGACCATCTGCCGCTGGCCGCCGGATAGCTCCGTCAGGCGCCGTCCGGCGAGATGCCCGATGGCGAGGCGCTCGAGTGCGGCAACGGCGTGATCGAGTTCGGCCTGCGGCACGGTCAGTCCCAAGGCGCGCAACCGGCCGAGCAACACCGTTTCCAGCACCGTTAGCGCGGTCTGCGCGCCGTTATCCTGCGGCATGAAGCCGATGGAATCGGCTTTCGCGCCGGACAGCATCACGCGGCCATCGTGGCGCTGTAGTCCCGCGATGGCGCGCAGCAGCGACGACTTGCCCGAGCCGTTCGGGCCGACGAGCGCGATGAATTCGCCGCGCTTCGCCGTGAAGTCGACGCGATCGATGGCGCGGAAGGCGCCGTAACGGACGGAAACCGCGTCGATACGCAGTTCGGTCTGCGGCGTTACGGTCATCGCTGCCCCCGGCGACCCGAAAGGATCAGCAGCGCGAAGAAGGGCACACCGACCAGCGCCGTGACGATACCGATGGGAAATAGCGCGCCGGGCGAGATCGTCTTGCTCGCGACCGACGCGGTCGACAGAAGCAATGCGCCCGCGATGGCGGCCCCCGGCAGCAGCGTGCGCTGATCCTCGCCCAGCAGCATGCGCGCGACATGCGGTGCGACCAGGCCGATGAAGCCGATCGTGCCGACGAAGGCGACCGCGATTCCGGTCGCGACCGAGACGAACACGAAGCCGCGCAAGCGTAACGCGCGCACATCGATCCCCAGCGCCGAGGCGCGCTCGTCGCCCAGGCGCAGCGCGGTCAGGCCCCAGGCGTCGCGCATCAAAAGCGGCATCGCGACCGCCAGCGTCGCGCCGACGATGGCGAGTTTCTGCCATGTCGCGCGCTGCAAGCTGCCGAACAGCCAGAACACGATCTGCTGCAACGCTTCGGGCGAAGCGAGGAATTGCAGCAGCGATTGCAGCGCTTGGAACAGGAACATCAACGCGATGCCGGCCAGCACCAACGTTTCCGGCGTGGCGCCGCGCACGCCGCCGAGCAGCCAGACGCAAGCGCAGGAGATCCCGGCAAAGACGAAGGCCGAGACCGGGATCGCATAGGACTCAGGTACCGGCAAGGCGGCGCCGAGCACGATCACGAGTGCTGCACCGAATCCCGCGCCGGCGGAGACGCCAAGCGTGTAGCTCGACGCGAGCGGATTGTTGAGGATCGTCTGCATGACCGCACCGGTCATGCCAAGTGCCGCACCGACCAACAGCGCCATGATCGCCGTGGGCAAGCGGATCGCCCAAATGATCGTATTCGCCATCGCGTCGCCGCCATAGCCAAACAGCGCCGCGATTACATCGCGCATCGGCAACATCGCCGGACCCGTCGCGATGTCCAGCAAGAAGCTCGCCGCTAAAAGTACGACGCCGACGATCAGCACGATGGCGCGGCGCAAAACGAGCCCGCGCCAAGCGGCGCGGGCGTCGAATGCGGATCCTATGCCCGCCACGGGAGCATCCAAGTGCCGGAGAACGCGACCGGCAGATACTTGGCGTGATACTCGGCGAGCGAGGCGATCGGGTCGTCCTTCTCGAAGGCGCCCGGGAACAAGCGCTTGGCGATGTAGAGCGTGGCGGTGTCGTCGTAGAGCGTACGGCCGAGACCGTGTTCGATCGCGTGGATCTCGCCGCGCTTGATCGCATTCAGGTTCTGCCAGAGCGGGCGCATCGCATAGGGCGTCAGCGTCCGGCGCGTTTCTTCGGCGGGTACGTCGTAGCCCGTTTTCACCGCGTTCGGCCGGTTCACCCAGGACGAGCCCGCGATGAAAATGAAATCCGGATTGGCGGCGAGCGTCGCTTCCACCGGCATCGGTCCCCACGGCCCCGCGAGCTTGCCGTCGGCGATGTTGGCGGCGCCGATCGAGGTGGCGAGGCTACCCCACATCGTGTTCGCGTAGGAATTGCCGATCGTCTCCGCGCCCGCTTGTCCGAGCTCGAAGTGCACTTTCGGCTTCGTGCCCGTTGCCGCGCGCGCGGCGCGGTTGCGGATGTCCTCGATATTGCGCCGGTAACGATCGGCCAGTTCCTTGGCGCGGTCGGCCGTGCCCATCGCGGCGCCGATCGCCAGCGTCGAAGCGGTGTGGCCTTCCAGCGTCTGCGCGTTGTAGTCGATGACGATCATGGGAATGCCGGCGGCCATGATCTGCGCGCGCGGAGTCTCGATCGCCGACCAGATCCATCTGGGAACGATCACCAGATCGGGGCGCAGCGCGATCACCTTCTCGGCGCTGAACGTGCCTTCGTCGGTGTTGCCGACATCGGGCTGGCCCTGGAGATTGGGAATCACCGCGCCGTAGCGCGAGAAGATCGCCGGGCGCCAGCCCTCCCAGACCATGCGATTGATGCCGACGACGCGTTGCCAGCCTTGCGTGCCGGCGATGGCGGTGAATTCCTCGTAGTTGAACATCACCACCACGCGCTTGGGCGGGGCGGCGAGGCCGATCTCTCGATCGGCCGCATCGACGATGCGGGTGGTTTGGGCGAAAGCGGGATTGGCGAGGGCGGCGGCGCCGATGGCGGCCGTACCCAAGAAGCGGCGACGGGAGATTTTCATTTTTTGTCCTTTCGGTCAGGCTTGAAAACGCAGCATCCAGGTGCCGGAGAATGCGATCGGCAGATACTTGGCGTGATACGCGGCCAGCTCGGCGATCGGATCGGCGTTCTCGAACGCGCCCGGATAGAGCCGCTTGGCGATGTAGAGCATCACGGTGTCGTCGAAGAGCGTGCGGCAAAGCCCGTGTTCGAGCGCGTGGAGTTCGCCGTTGCGCAGCGCGCTAAGCGCCGCCCAACCCGGCCGCCTCGCATAGGGGGCGAGCGACGCGCGCGTCACTTCCGGCGGCACGTCGTAGCCGGTCTTGACCGCGTTGGGCCGGTTCACCCAGGACGACGCGCCGATGAAGACGAATTGCGGATCGGCCGCGAGCACGGCTTCGGCCGGAAGCGGCGCGAAACCGCCGGTCACTTTTCCGGCGGCGATATTGTCGGCGCCGAGCAGATTGAATATCCGGCCCCAAAGATTGGTCGGCGGATAGGAATTGCCGACCACATCGGCGCCGCCTTGCCCAAGCTCGAGATGGAGGCGCGGCTTGGCGCCGCCGGCCGCACGCGCCACGCGTTCGGTGATGGCACCGTGATTGCGCCGATAGCGTTCGATCAACGCATCCGCCCGTTCCGGCGACGCCATCGCGGCGCCGATGGCGCGGGTGGACGCGGTATGGCCTTCCAGCGTTTGGGCATTGTAGTCGATGACCATCACCGGAATGCCCGCGGCGTCGAGCTGGGCGCGCGCCGTCGGTGCGGCATTCCAGAACCAGGCCGGCACGATCAGCAGATCGGGACGCAGGCTGATCACCTTTTCGGCGGCGAAAGTGCCTTCGTCGGTGTTGCCAATGTCCGGCAGCGCCGCCAAAGCCGGAATGGCGGGCACATAGCGCTGGAAGATCGCGGGGCGCCAGCCTTCCCAGACGACGCGATTCATACCGACGACGTGCCGCCATCCGTCGACGCCGGCGATCGCGGTGAATTCCTCGTAGTTGAAGGCGGGGATGACGCGTTGCGCCGGCTTGGCGAGCGGCACTTCGCGGCCGAGCGCATCGACAATGCGCGGCGCTTGCGCGATGGCGGGGGCCGCGACGAGGGTCGCGGCGGCGGCGCCGACGAAGCGGCGACGGGAAAGCAGCATAAGAACGGGCTCCTGACGGCGCGAGATCGCTTGATCGGCGATGCACGCGGACGAACGGAAATACCCGGCTGATTGGCCGGGCGCGGTTTCGTTCAGGTCAGGATCGGGGGTGCGCGGGACGCGTAGGATGCGGGCGCAAGATCGGCGGGATGCGCATAAGCGACGGCGTTGTCGCGATGCAGAACGATCGTCTGCGGCATCGCCAAAGCCGGCGGCGTGGGCACGACGCCGTTCGGCAACGCGTGGCAGACGAAGCAGAATCCACCGGCATGATCGGCTGTCGCCGGTTGCGTTCCATCATGTCCGGGCACGAGCGGCGGCAGATCGGAATCATAGGAACAAAAGACGTAGTCGATCCCGGCATTGGCGTTCTGCGGCGCCATGCGCAGGCATTGGGCGAAAGTCAGCGTGCTCTGGAAGAACAAGAGCAGCGCGAACAACGCATGGAGTTGGATTCGCCAGCGACGCATTTCGTACTGTTAACCCGCCGATCCAATCCGATCAAGGCGGGGCGATTTGTCGTGCCATCGCTGGCGCGCCGATTGCGTCTTGACCGCGCATCAGCGGGGTATAGTCTTCGCTGCATGACGGGCTTCGGGCTCCAAGCGATCCGCAACGACATCGGCACGCGTTTCCTCGCGGCGCTGTTGTGCGCCGTTTTGTTGCTGTCGACGCGCGGCGCCATCGCTTCGGGATCTGTATCGGAGGCGGGGCCGGCGTCCGTCTTCTGCTCTTTCGATTCGAGCCTGCCGCCGCTGGTCCCCGACCATACGAAGGCGCCCGCACCGGCGCGCGCGAATGCGATCGGCCATTGCGCGCTATGCATCGGCGGCGGCGGTCCGGCGTTGCCGCCGCCCGCGAGTATCGCGATTTTCGTGCCCTTCGCGGATGTCCACGCGCCCGATTGGCGCGTTGTGAACGAGACGAATTCGGTCTCGGCGGCGGTTTCGCCGAACGCGGCACGCGGACCGCCATCGCGCGCCTAAGCGCGACCGCTTCACGTTTTCCTTTCACATCCCGGATCGGCAATGCCGTTGTTCACGGCCATTCGCCGGCTATCGCTGCGCTTGGCATTTCTCGCCATCGCGACGATCGCCGGCCCGCCTCTCGCGTCGGCACATGCGACGCTGATCGAAACGACGCCCGCGCTCGACGCGCGCGTCGCCGAAAGCCCGGCCTATGTCGAACTCGTGTTCGACCAGCCGGTCGAGCTGCTATCCGCGCGCGCCATCGAGCTCGGCGGCGGGGCGGCACCCGCTTTCGCGGGCGGCGAAACCAAGGGCGCCAACCTGCGTCTGCGGTTCGGCGCGGATTTCACGCCGGGCGATTACGCGATCGTCTATCGTGCGGCCTCGGCGGATGGTCATCCGATTCAAGGGACGCTTCGCTTCGGCGTGGGCGAAGGGCGGCCGCTCGCCATCCGCACATTGGCGAGCGGCGATCCGGAGGCGACCTATGGCTGGCTCGCCGTCGCGATCTTCGTGCGCTTCTCGATCACGGCCGTCGCGGTCGTGGTCGCGGGCGGCTTTCTCTACGCGCTGCTCGTCGCCATGCCGGGAGTCACTTATCGCTCGGCCGCACCGCGTTTGGCGTGTCTGGGGGCGGCCTTGTCGCTGCTCGATATCGGCGTGCGCGCCGCCTTCCTGACCGACGCTCCGCCCTTGGGTTTTTTCGATCCGGCACTTTGGCGCTTCGGCTTGATGCAGGAGGCGGGGATCGCGCGGCTCGCCGGCGCGCCGGGATTTTTGTTGCTCGCTTTCGCTTGGGCCTATGGCGCATCGCGCGCCTTAGGGATCGCGGGCACGGCGCTGGTGCTGCTGTCGCTCGTCGGGTCCAGCCATGCGACCGGGCCGAGCCCGCGCTGGTTCGGCGGCGGCGCGCTGGTCCTGCACTTGGCGGCGGTAATGTTTTGGTTCGGCGCCTTCGCGCCGCTGATCGGCGCATTGACGCGGAATGGCGGGGCGAGCCTCACGGAAGTACGGCGCTTCGCGCGGCGCATGGTGCCGGCTTTGATCGTGATCGCGGCGACCGGCGCTGTACTGCTGAGCGTCCAGGTTGGCTCGATCCAATCGCTTCTTGTCAGCGACTATGCGACGCCCTTGGCGTTGAAACTCGCCTTCGTCGTCGTGTTGTTGGCGAACGCTGCGGCGAATAAATGGATCCGCACGCCGATGCTGCGGCTTCAGCCTACGCGCGGCGCTTGGTCGCTGGCACGGGCCACCCGCATCGAGGGCGCCGTCGCGCTGGGCGCACTCGGCTTCGCGACGTTGCTCGCCTACACGGCACCACCGCGCGTGATGGCGGCTGCGCCGCATTCGGCGCTGCACCTCGAAGCCGTGAAGGACGACGCGCAAACCATGATCGTCGCCGGGGCGGCGTCGGTCGCGGCGGTGACGCTCGATCCCGCGCGCGCCGGCCGCAATGGTCTGTTGGTCGCGCTGACCGATCCCGACGATCTGCCGATGCCGGGCGCCGTGCTGACCGCGCGTTTCGAACGCGTCGACGGCAATGCGACGCCGATGTCGTTCGTCCTGCGCGAGGCGGGCGGCGGCGATTACGTCGCGTCGCCCATCGAATTGCCGGCGGCTGGGGCTTGGCGCCTGACATTGATCGTCGAACGTCCCAGCGCCGCGACGATCCATTTGGAAACGGAGGTCACGCTCAAATGAAGCGACGGATTTTTCTCGCCGGTGCGCTGGCGATAAGCGCGCTGACGCAAGCGCAGGCGCATGACTACAAAATCGGTGCCATCCAGATCGATCATCCCTATTCGCGCCCTGTGCCGAATATCCGCACGCCGGGCATCGCGTATATGACGATCGCCAACAAGGGCGAGAAGCCCGATCGCTTGGTCGGCGCCTCGTCGCCGGCGGTCGGCAAGATCGAGCTGCACGCCAATCTGCGCGACGGCGACGTGATGCGCATGCGTCCCGTCGACGCGATCGATCTGCCGGCGGCGGGCGTGTTGCGCCTGCAACCGGGCGGGCGCTGGCACTTGATGCTGATCGATCTCGCCAAGCCTTTGCAGGTCGGGGACAGATTTCCGCTGACGCTCAAATTTCGCGATGCCGGCGAAGTGCAGGTCGAGATCGAGGTGCAGCGCGCTTCGGGTCCGCAAAGCCATCAACATTGAAAATAGGGGAGAACGAAAATGAAGAAACATCTCATCGCCGCGGCGGCGTTGTTGTCGCTGGGCGCTTGTGCGGGCGCGCAACAGGCCGAGCGCGACGTGACGATTTCCTTCGCCGCGCGCGTCGGCGATGAAGCGTTCAAATGCGGCCAAAGCTATACCGGGATCGGCACGACGAACGCGCGGATTACGCCGTCGGATTTCCGTTTCTACGTCTCCGACGTCGAGTTGATCGATGCTTCGGGTAAAACCGTGAAGCTCCAGCTCGTGCAAGACGGCGTATGGCAGTTCCAGAACGTGGCGCTGCTCGATTTCGAGGACGGCAGCGGGCCGTGCCGGGGCGGCACGACGGGCGTCAACGCGCGAATCGTGGGCAAGGCGCCGGCCGGCGATTATCGCGGCGTGAGCTTCACGCTGGGCGTGCCGTTCGAGCTCAACCACCGCGACCCGACCGTGGCGCCGTCGCCGTTGAACCTGACCGCAATGTTCTGGAGCTGGCAGGCCGGCTATAAATTCGTGAAAGTCGACTTCACCAGCGCGTCGGCGATGCCGATGCCCATGGGGACGAATGCGCCCGCCGGCGGCGGCCATACCGGCCATGGCGCGGCTGCGGGACAAGCGCCCGGCTGGTCGCTGCATCTGGGATCGACGCAATGCGCGTCGGGCGGCGCCACGCAGCCGGCGTCGCAATGCGCCAATCCCAATCGTCCGCGCGTGACCTTCGCGAATTTCGACTTCGCGCGCGATATGGTGATCGCCGATGTGAAGCCGGTGCTCGCCGGGGCGAATGTCGACATGAACGCGCCCGGGACGTCGCCGGGCTGCATGTCGTTCCCGAACGATCCCGACTGCGTGACCGTATTGCCCGCGTTGGGCCTGCCCTATGGGGCCGCCCCGGCGCAGGCGCAGCGCTTCTTCAAAGCGGCGGCGCGATGAGGCGACTGAGTGCTCTTGCCGTCGCGGCGTTCGGCGCCGCCCTCGCAGGCCTTGCGGCTTGCGCGGGCGGCCCGTCGGCGCAGCTCGGATTGGCGGCGTATGACTGGCGGTTGCCCGACTGGGTGCCGCCGCCGGTCGTGCCCGCCGACAATCCGATGAGCGAGGCGAAGTTCCAACTCGGGCGCCATCTTTTCTACGATACCCGCCTGTCGGCCGATAAGACGCAAGCTTGCGCGACCTGCCATCATCAGGACCGCGCCTTTACCGATGGGCGCGCGCTGCCCGTCGGCGTCACGGGCGATATCGTCGCGCGCAATGCGCAGGGCCTCGCCAATGTCGCATGGCTGCCGGTGTTGACCTGGGCCAATCCCAACGTCAAAAGCCTGGAGCAGCAGGCGTTGATCCCGATGTTCGGCATGCATCCGACCGAACTTGGCATGGCCGGGCGCGAGGACGAATTATTCGCGCGATTGCGCGCCGAGCCGCGTTATCGGCCGCTATTCGCGGCGGCGTTTCCGGAAACGCCGGACGAAATCTCGCTGCGCACGATCACGCGCGCCTTGGCCGCATTCCAGCGCGGCATCGTGTCGTATCGCTCGCCTTATGATCGCTACAAATGGGGCGGAGAGGCGGATGCGATTTCGGCGTCGGCCAAGCGTGGCGAGGATCTGTTCTTCGGCGAACGGCTCGAATGCTACCACTGCCATGGCGGCTTCACCTTCACCGACAATATCCGCCATGCGCGTTTGCCCTTCGCCGAGTTGGGCTTCCATAACACGGCGCTCTACGACACGGACGGCGAGGGCGGATATCCCGCCGACAATCCCGGCATCGTCGAGCACACGGGCGATCCGGACGATCGCGGCCGCTTCCGCACGCCGTCGCTGCGCAACGTCGAAGTGACCGCACCCTATATGCACGACGGCTCGATCGACACGCTCGATGCGGCGATCGACCATTACGCGGCCGGCGGGCGCAAGCCGGACAATCCGCTCAAAAGCAATTTCCTGGTCGGCTTCGAATTGTCTGCGCAAGAGCGTGGCGATTTGATCGCCTTCCTTAAAAGCCTGACGGATCGGTCGCTGCTGACCGATCCGCGCTATGCCGATCCGTGGAACGGATCGGCGCCCCCTCGCGCGAAATAGGAGTTTCCATGAACTGGCTGGCATATTCGGTCGGAACCGTTTTGGCCTTGTTGTTGATGGCACTGGGGGCTGCGGCACTCGGCGGCGTCGCGGCTTTCGCCTATCAATGGCAAGCGGGGGCGCCTTATATCGTCGGCGCATTGGCGTTGGCGGCGATCGCGGTCCTGTTCGCGATCCGGCGCTCCGCGCCGAAGCGTTCGGGCGAAGCGCCGGAAGAAACCCACGCAAAACATTTGCTAATGATGCTGCTGAACGGCGTCGGCGTCCTCGTGCTGGTGGCACTGCATGTTTCGCACGAGGTGGCGTTTTACGGCGTGTTGGCGATGGTCGCGGGCGCCTTCGCCTGGGTGCTATATCTCACCTCGGGCATGTTCGCCTGAGTGGGTCGATGATGGCGGCGGAATTCGAGATACGTCCCAATTGTAGCGGCGGCCCGGCGACCTTCGCCGCCGCCGCCGCGTTGGTGCTGATTCCCGCCGTGACCATCTCCGGCTATTTCATCGGCGCCGGCGTTCCGATCGCCTGCGTTCCCGCCTGGACGGTCGCGATCGCTTTGCTCTGGGCTTTGGCGGTCGATCGCCGCCGCCGGGTGGAAGCGGTGGAGTTTGTCCGCGTATTGGACGATCGCGTGCTAATCCATGACAGCGAACGCCATCATGCGGGCGAATGGCTGGAAATGTCCCGCGACTGGTTACGTATCGAGCGCGCCGCCGGATTACGTGGCGGTACAGTGCTGCACCTGGTCAACGCGCGCGAACGCTATCCGATAGCGCGACATTTGAGCGAACCGGAGCACGTCGAACTCGCAAAAGCGCTGAATGCGGCGTTGCGGACGCCGAACATAGGCTAGCATTCAACGGTACGATCATTGACGGTATGTGGCGACGCGCTGTGCAGCGAGCTTCACGCGATCGGCCGCCGAAAGTCTGAAAAATGAGGATAATATATAAAAAATAATCTCGCAAAAGTTGGCGTGCCCTAGGCGGTGAAGATGAGAACCGCTGGTTTGTAGCGCTCGTCCGGAATTGATCGAACCTTTGTCGATCCAATCCTTGCATCGGCTTCGCCCCTAAAGAGCCAGAACAACCATTCGTCTTGATTGCCCAGTTCCCGTGCGGGACGTGCATAAAGTTGATGCGTAATCATGTTTATGCGGGTTCGTTGTTTCGCAAATGACTTTCATATAAATCAATAAAATATTGTTTTTATTGTATTTATTTGCGGAAATCTTGTTTGGCACACAACTTGATTATTAAGAAAGTATCTTTCCTACTGTGGCGAACACATGTGCTCGCCGCCAAGCCGCCGAGGTCCATTTGGACGCCATCCTGCCAGGCCGCGCCGCTGCTTCTCCGGCTGAAACATCGCCGGCATCGGCCCGGTTAGGCGAGGCGCTATCGGTCGCTGGCATCATGCATGCCTATGCCGGGGTCCCGGCTGTGGACGACGTCTCGTTCGACGTGCCCGCCGGCGGTGTCGCCGCGATCCTGGGGCCCAGCGGTTGCGGCAAGTCGACGATGCTGCGGATCATCTCCGGTCTCGTGACCCCGGCGGCGGGTGTCGTCCGCCTCGGCGCGCGCGACGTGACCCGCATGCCCGCGCGTGAGCGGCGCGTGGGCATGGTGTTCCAGAACTATGCGCTGTTCCCGCATATGACCGTGCGCGAGAATGTCGGATATGGCTTGTCCGGCTTGAAGGGGGCGGAGAAGCGCGCCGCAGTCGACAAGCTGCTGGCGCTCGTGCGGCTCGAGAAGTTCGCGGATCGCTTGCCGCGCCAAATGTCGGGCGGCCAGCAGCAGCGTGTGGCGGTGGCCCGCGCGCTGGCGCCCCGTCCGACGTTGCTGCTGCTCGACGAGCCGTTCGCAGCGCTGGATCGCGCGCTACGCGCCGACATGCAGTTCGAGTTCCTGCGTCTGCAACGCGAACTCGGCATCACGACTATTTTGGTCACGCACGACCAGGAGGAAGCGCAAGCCGTCGCAGACCGCCTGATCGTGATGAATGCCGGCAAAGTCGAGCAGGCTGGAACCCCATCGGAACTCTACGACCGCCCGAAAACGCTATTCGTCAATACCTTCGTCGGTCAGGCGTCGGTGATCAAAGCGAGCGTCGCGGCCGAAAGCGGGACCGCGTCGACATTACGCCTGTCGACCGGCGACGAGATCCATTTGCCGCGCCGCAGCGGCTTCATGCGCGGCGCGAACGTTGTCCTCGCCGTGCGGCCCGAGCATGTCGTGCTGCACGACGAACCCGCGCCCGGCGCCATTCCGGCGCGCCGCATGATGGCCGTGCCGCAAGGACCGCTTCGCCTGCACGATTTGTTGCTTGCCGACGGTACGCCGCTGAAAGCCGCGGAACGCCGCGCGCCCGGCGCAGCCGACGCGCCGCCCGGCGGCATCGTTCACGTCAGTTTCGAGATCGATCACTGCCGTCTCTATCCGTCGCCATAACCCGAAACCGTCCGAACAGGAGAAGGATCATCATGCTCAATCGTAAAATTTCGCGCCGTTCCGTCATGGCGGGGCTCGGCGGCCTCGTTGCGGCGCCGATGCTGGGCGTATCGCGCGCACGCGCTGCCGGTTCCGTCGTCGCCGCCGCCTTTCCAGGTTCGTGGGAAGACGCCTATCGCGCGACGGTGGCGCCGGTCGTGAAAGCGGCGGGCACGGAATTGGTGCTTGCGCCGGCGCTCGCGCAAGACCAGCTCGCCAAGCTACTGGCGAGCCAGGGCAAGCCCGCTTTCGATGCGATGATGGTGTCGCCTGGTCAGACGACCGAGGCGATCGCGCGCGGCCTGATCGAGAAAGTCGATCCGAGCAAGCTCAAGAATTGGAGCAAGCTGTTGCCGGCGGCCCAAACCGAATGGGGGCCGAACGTGACGGTCGAGATCACGGGCTTCGCCTACAACCCCAATCTCGTGCCCAAGCCCAGAACCTATCGCGAGCTGTTCGACAATCCCGTCTATCACGGCAAGGTCGGCTGGGTCGGCTTCGGCTCGAACACCGCCACGCTCGCTTGGGTCGAAATCGCCAAGGCCTTCGGCGGCAGCGAAGACAATCTCGCACCCGCGTTCAAGATCCTCGCCGAGCATCTCAATAAGGGTGCGGTGATCGCCAATAGCGGCAATCAGCAAATGGCGCTTTACCAGCAAAACGAAATCGCGGTGTTCATCTCCAGCGTGGGTAATGTCGCGAATTTGAAGGCGCGCGGCGTGCCGTGCGAGTTCGCGCATCCGACGACGGGCTCGCCCGCCTTGCCGGTGGCGCTGCATCTCGTGAAGGGGGCCGCGAACCCCGAAGGCGTCTATCAGTACATGGATGCCGCCATTTCGGCCGATGTGCAACGCAAGCTCGCCCAGCCGCCGTCCGAAATCCTGCCGACGAACACCGACGTGCCGCTGACCGACAGCTTGAAGTCGTTCATCAGCGACGCAGACATCAAGAACTTGATCTATCCCAACTGGGCGAAGATCAATCCCAACCGCGCGGCGTGGTCGGCGGAGTTCGACCGCGTGGTGAAGAAGTAACCGGGCGGCGAGGGGGACGAGAGGATGACTCGCGGCGGCATTCCGTTCGTAGCACCGATGCTGGCGCTGTCGGTCGCGGGATTCCTCGTTCCCCTCGTTGTGCTTGCGGCGTTCAGCTTCAGCGATCCGGCGGGCGGCTTCGGCTTGGCGAACTACGCCAAGCTGTTCGCCGATCCGCTGGCGTTGCGCGTGCTGTTCGATACGCTGGCGCTGGGCTTCAAGGTCGTCGTCACGACGACCTTGATCGGTCTGCCGATCATTCTGCTGTTCTGGCATGCCGGCCCGCGCGAGCGCAGTTTGATCGTCTTTCTGACGTTGCTGCCCATGCTGGTCAGTAACGTCGTGCGAACCTTCGCCTGGATCGTCATCCTCGGCCGCCAAGGGCCGGTCAGCCAAACGCTAGCGCAGCTTGGCTTCATTCCGGCCCCGCGCAGCCTGTTGTTCAACGAGACGGCCGTGGTCGTGGTGCTAAGCCAGATCGAATTGCCGCTTTTGTTGCTGCCGGTCATGGCGGTGCTGTCGCGCACCGATCGCAGCTTGGTTTCGGCGGCCGAGACGCTGGGTGCGGGCCCGTGGCGCATTCTCGCGACCGTTATTCTGCCGTTGGCGGCCCCCGGCATTCTCGCAGGCTGGGTCTTGGTCTTCGCAAGCGCTACGACATCCTACGTCACCCAGTCGGTGATCGGCGGGGCGCGGCATATCTATCTGCCGCAATATATCTATCGCGAAGTCGGCGTGTTGTTCCAATGGCCGTCGGCGGCGGCGATCGCGTTCGTATTGCTGGCAACGACCGGGATCATCATGGCGGCGATGGCGATGCTGTCGCGCCATCCGAGGATTGCGTCGCATGGTTAGCGGGGGCATGGCGAAAAGCGATCGACTTTATCGCGCCGTCATATTCGGCCTGGGCTGGCTCGCCGTTGCCTTTATGGTGGCACCGGTTGCCGTCGGTCTCGTCATGTCCTTCACCGCCGGCCAAACGTTGAAATTCCCGCCCGATGGGTTTTCGCTTCGCTGGTATACGGCACTTTTCGATCCCGTTCGATCGGCGCCGATCCATACCGCCATTTGGAACTCACTGCAGATCGCGGTGTTGACGGTTTTGGGTGCGTTCTTGTTCGCGATGCCGGCGGCGTATGGCGCCACGCGCCTCAAAGGCAAAGTCTCGGCGATCGTCGAGCCGCTGATGCTGGCGCCATTGGTTTTGCCCACGCTTGTCTATGGTCTGGCGGCGCTGATCGCGTTCAGCAATATCGGTTTGCGCCCATCGTTGCCGCTGGTCGTGCTGGGCCATGTCGTCGTCTTCGGCCCGCTGATGTATCGCGCTTGCATCGCGATCGCCCAACGCCTCGACCCCAGCCTGGAGGAAGCCTCGACGCTGCTCGGCGTCGGGGCTTTCATGACCTTTCTTCGCATCACGCTGCCGCTGATGGTGCCGGGAATCCTGGCAGGTGCGTTCCTCGTATTCATGCAGTCGCTCGACAACGTCTCGGTCTCGCTCTTCCTCGCCGACGCGCGCACATCCGTGCTGCCGCTGCGCATGTTCCAGATGATCGAGGAATCGCTCGACGTGCGCGTCGCCGCGATCTCGGGCGTTCTGATCGGCATCGTGTTCGTCGGTCTGTTCTTCGCCCGCCGCGTCCTCGAACCGACGCGCTCTACCTAGAAGAAAGTATCGGAAGGAATCCCCGCTATGACGATCATCGCCAAATCGACGCGGCCGACCATCGAAGCTTTGATGGCCGATTTCGCGCCGAATTTCGACTTCGTGCCGCCGCCGCCCTTGCCGGTCGAGGAATACGAGGAGCGCCTGCGCCGCGTGCGTCGCGAGGCGGTCGTCGCGGGACATGACGCGGTCGTCATCCATACCGGTATGGTCGGCTGGTTCCACGCCTCCAACGCCTATCTGCGCTATTTGATCGATTGGATGCGCGAAGGCGTGTTGATCATTCCGTGCGACAACGACAAACCGTTGACGCTGCTGACCTTCTTCACGGAATCCGTGATTTTGCCGCCGGGCGGCGAGCCCGTGCTGGTCGACGATATCTGGCAGGTCGGCGCGATCGGCCGCGAATACGCCGATCGTCCCGGCACGTCCGACGAAAAGGCGGGCGAGGCGGCTGCGAAGTTCCTGCTCGAGCAATTCGGGCCGAGCGCGCAGATCGGCCGCATAGGCGACGGCAAGTCGGTCAAGTTCTGGGCGCAGCTTCAGGAGTTGATGCCCAAGACGAGATTCGTCGCCGAGAACGGTATCATCGACCGCATGCAGCGCGTGCGCTCGCCGCGCGAGATCGGCATGTTCCGCGCCGCCGGCCAGTTGATCGATATCGCGACGCAAGCCGCCTATCACGTGACCAAGCCCGGCGTCACCGATCATGAAATCTTCGGCGCCTTCACTTTCGCGCAGATGTCGCGCGGCGGCGAAACCGGCGACGGGTATCAGATCGGCATCAACGAATTCGGCACGCATTGCGGCAAACCCTATGGCCATGTCGTGCGGCCGGGCGATCTGATCAATCTCTATATCTCCAACGTCACGTTCCGCGGGTATACCGCGCAAACCGCCCGCATGATCGCGGTCAGCGAGATCACCAAACATCAGGAAAAAGTGATCGCGGCCTGCGTCGAGGGCGTGAAGCGGGCTGAGAAGCTGATCAAGCCCGGCGCCTTGTTCCGCGACGTCAACAATGCGGCGTTCGAGCCCTATATCGAGGCGGGTCTTTTGACGTCACCGGAAGCGCGCACCATGCCCTATATCTGGGCGCCGGAGGACGACGGTAGTCCGCGCCAAGTGAAGCGCCAATATGTGCGCGACGTCGATTGGGAAGCGCAGGGCCGCAAGCTGATGCATGTCTATCCCGCGCAATACGGTCCGCATAACCCCAATCTCGGTCATTCGATCGGAATGGCCGGGGCAGGGAACAGTTTCAACGTTTCCTCCCACAACTACGATCGTTTGGAGGAAGGCATGGTCTTCGTGCTGCATACGCAATGGATCGAGCCGCTGAACGCGGGCTGCAACGTGGGCGATCTCTACGCCGTCACCAAGGACGGCTTCGAGAATTTGAGCCGCCACACGCCGCTCGATCTGCATCGCGCGTAAGGAGCGGCGAGCGATGGCCGATCTCAAGGACACGCGCAATCTCACGCTCGCGGGCGGGCTCAAAGTTCTCCATGCGGCGATCGCGGCGGCGGAGAAGATCGGGCAGCCGATGTGCATCTGCGTCGTCGATCTGGGCGGCAATATCGTGGCGCTGGCGCGCATGGACGGGTCGAAGGCGATCAGCGTGATCTCCGCAACCACCAAGGCGCGCACGGCCGCCTTGTCGGGCGAGCCGACGGGCGGGGCGCATGCGGACGTCGAGATCCAGATCGCGCTGGCGTCGGAGAACAAATGGACGAATCTGATCGGCGGATTGCCGATCCGTGTGGACGGCATCGTCGTCGGTGCCGTCGCCGCAGGCTCGGGGACCGGGGCGCAAGACCTTGCGGTTGCGCGCGCCGGGGCGGCCGTCATCGCGGGCGCCGATATGTTCGACGAATTTGTGCCGATGGGGGCCGAGGATACGGGCATTGTGCGCGGCTCCCATCCGGACAAGGTCCGTGGCTGACTCCGCCGGGACGATCGCCGCGCATGTGCGCGCGCGTCGGCTGAGTGCCGTCGAAAGCGCTTCGGCGGCGCTCGACACGATTTCGTCGGCGGATTCCGATATCCATGCCTTCTGCACAATCGATCCGGACGACGCATTGAACCAAGCGCGCGCCGTTGACGCCCGCACCGCGAAGGGCGATGCCTTGCCGCTGGCGGGCGTTCCCGTCGCGGTGAAGGACCTGATTCTCACGAAGGGGCTTCGCACGACCTTCGCGTCGCCGCTCTATGCGCAGAATATCCCCGATATCGACGATGTCAGCGTCGCGCGATTGCGCGCGGCGGGCGCCATTATCATCGGCAAGACGAACGCGTCGGAATTCGGCTACGGCCCCGTGGGGCGCAACAAGCTGTTCCCGACGACGCGCAATCCTTGGAATTCAGACCTCACCACGGGCGGGTCGAGTGCCGGAACGGGGGCCGCGGTCGCCGCCGGTATGGTGCCGTTCGGTTTGGGCAGCGATGGCGGCGGATCGATCCGTATTCCGGCGGCGCTTTGCGGTGTCGCGGGGATGAAGGCGTCGTGGGGGCGCGTGCCGCTTTTCCCGGGATGCCGGGACGAATCCCAGCCCGGCGCCTCGAGCTGGGAGTCGCTCGAACATATCGGCCCGTTGGGGGCCTGCGTAGCGGACCTCGCCTTGTGCCTATCCGTCATCGCCGGTCCGACGCCGGACGACAGGCATTCCGTGCCGCTGGAGCCCGGCGCGTTTGCCATCGCGCCGCCGGAATCGTTGCGCAGGCTGCGCATCGCCTATAGCGGGACGCTGGGTTTTGCGAAGGTCGAGCGCGAAATTGCGGAACGCTGCACGACGGCGGCGGCCGCGTTCGCGCGCGCCGTCGGTGCCACGCTGGTCGAGACCGATCCGCCCGTGGGCGATACCCACGAGATGTTCGACGCCCTGGTGGCGCTCGATACGGATCGCGACGGCCTCCGGCGTTTGGCGGCGGCACAAGGTCATGTGTTCGACGGCGCGCTCGGCCGATTGATGGCGCGGGACTGGACCGCCGACGAATTCACCGCCGCGATCATGGCGCGCAAAAAGGCCGCCAGAACGATGGCGCGCTTCATGGCCGAGTTCGACCTGTTGTTGACGCCGACGACCGCGTGCACGGCATATCCGCTCGATGCGCCCGAGCCGAAAGGGTGGACGCCGTTTACGGCGCTCGCCAATCTGACCGGCCAGCCTGCGGCGAGCGTTCCGGCGGGCCTCACAGCCGATGGCCGGCCCATCGGCCTGCAGATCGTCGGACGGCATCTCGCGGATGCGCAGGTATTGAGCGCTTGCGCGGCCTTCGAGGCGATCTTGCCTTGGGCGGCGCTTCGGCCAAAAATCGCCGCAGCGAATCGCGGATTGGGGGCGTCGCCGGTATGAGCAAGGCTGCGAAGGTCGAAAAGATGCCTGCGTCGCGCGATCTGCAGATCGGCGCGCGCGTGCGCCATGCGCGGATCCTCGCGGGGATCCGGATGCGCGAATTGGCCGAACGGATCGGCTGCGCCGAAAGTTCGATTTCCAAGATCGAGAGCGGCCATGTCGTGCCGTCGCTGCCGATGTTGCAGCGCATCGTCGAGGCGCTGGGTCGCGATCTGTCGTCGTTCTTCGGCGCGGATCTCGATGCGCCGGCCATCATCCAGCGCGCCGGGCAGCGCGTTGTGGCGCTGACCGATCCGATCCGCGACGGGAAGGGGATCCGCTACGAGCGCATGATCTCGTTCGCCACCGGCAATCTCCTCGAAGCGAATATCCATATCGTCGAGCCGGGCGGCGGGCGCGAGGATCGCGTGACCCATCAGGGTGAAAGCTTCGGCTATGTGATCGAAGGACAGATCGAACTGACGATCGAGAAGTCGCCCTACACGCTGTCGGCGGGCGATTCCTTCTCCTACAAAAATCACCTGACCAGCAGTTATCGCAATACCGGCACGGTCGTCGCGCGGATGCTGTGGGTCAACACGCCGCAAGTCCATTAGCTGCGTGTGGCGTCCCCTAGGGGATTCGAACCCCTGTCACCACCGTGAAAGGGTGGTGTCCTAGGCCTCTAGACGAAGGGGACGTCCTTCGCGAAAGCGGGCCTGTGTACCCGCTTGTGCGGCGCAAATCAAGTGCCGCAAAAGAGCGATTTTACAGCCGAAAACGGGAGCTTAACGCAGTCGTGTCGACTTTTGTGCCGCGCGACGGGCGCAAACGCGTCCCACGGGGCCGGGGCGGGGCCGCCGGCGAGCACCGATTCGAGCGCCGTTTGCGCTTCGGCGAGGGCGGCGACGGCGGGTTTGCCCTCGAGCACGCGCGCCAAAGCCGCAGCCGATGCCTGGCACAAGGCGCAGCCGCGCACTTTGTAGCGGATGTCGCGCGCGACGCCGTTCTGGACATTGCCGTCGAGCGTCACGCGGTCGCCGCACAGCGGATTGTCGACCGTGACGCCAATCCCCGGCGGCAATGCGGCGGCATGGGTGCGGTCCTTCGCGAGCGCCATCAACGCGTCGTGATAGATCGCGTCGTTCATGTCAGCACGCGTTTGGCTTCGGCAAGGCCCGCGAAGAACAGATCGATATCCGCGTCCTCGCAATATAGGGCGAGCGACGCGCGCGTCGTGCCCGCGAGATCAAATTTCGCGTGCAGCGGCTGCGCGCAATGGTGCCCGCCGCGCAAAGCGACACCATGCCGATCCATGATCTGGCAGATATCGTGCGGATGCGCGTCGGCCAGATCGAACGACACGACGGGCGCGCGGCCTTGCAAGCCTTGCGGCCCGATCACGGTGACACCGTCGACGGCGCGCAAGCCGTCGAGCAGGCGGCCGGTCAAGCGCAGCTCGTGCGCGACGATCGCGGCCCAGTCGAGCGTGCCGAGCCATGCGCAAGCGGCACCCAAGCCGATCGCGCCGGAAATCGGCGGCGTGCCCGCCTCGAATTTCGCGGGCGTTTTCGCCGAAGTGAAGCCTTGCGTGGTGACGCCGGCGATCATCTCGCCGCCGCCCAGAAAGGGCGGCATCGCGTCGAGCAGTTCCGCCTTCGCCCATAAAACGCCCACGCCATGCGGCGCGAAGGTTTTGTGGCCGCTGAACGCGTAGAAATCGACGCCCAGCGCGGGAACATCGACGGGCCCGTGCGGCGCGCGTTGCGCGCCGTCGAGCAGCACGCGCGCGCCGACACGCTTGGCTTCGGCGACGATCGCCGCCACGTCGAGCGCGGCGCCGGTGACGTTCGACACGTGTGCAAGCGATACGAGCTTCGTGCGCGGCGAGAGGGCTTGAACGACGATGCGCCCTTCGCCGTCGACCGGCAGGAAATCAACCTTCACGCCGCTGCGCGAAGCCAGCATATGCCAGGGTACGATGTTGGAATGATGCTCGAGTTCCGAGACCGCGATCTCGTCGCCGGGCTTCAGCAACGCGCCGAAGGAACTTGCGACGAGATTGATGGCACCTGTGCAGCCGCTCGTGAACACGATCTCCTCGGTCGGGACCGAGAGATACGCGGCGACTTGCGCACGCGCCGTCGCGTAAGCCTCGGTCGCCGCTTCGGCCAAGCGATGCACGCCGCGTTTGACGTTGGCGCGGGATTCCGTCTCGAACTCGCGCACGGCGTCGAGCACGATATCGGGCGTTTGCGCCGTCGCCCCGCTATCGAGATAGGCGCGGCGCGGGCCGGGCCGGTTCAGCAGCGGAAAATGCCGGCGCAGATTCACGCGGATTTCTCCCGCGCCGCACGGAAGGCGGCCAAGGCTTCGGCGGTGTCGAGATCGACCAGCACGCCGTCATCCGGCATCGGCACTTCGCAGAGCATGTCTTCGTGTTTGCGCATGACGATGCGCGCCCCTTGATCGCCGTCGAGGGCGAGTATTTCCGCGAAGAATTCGCGGCCCCACAAAACGGGATTGCCGCGCTTGCCGTCGAAAGCCGATACGCAGATTGCGCGGCCCTCGATGGGCGAAAAGGCGGCGATCAGGCGATCGACATGCGCCGCCGCGACCAAGGGCATGTCGCCGAGCAGCACGACGGCACCGTCGCAATCGTCGGGAACTTGGGCGATGCCCGCGCGGACGGAACTGGCGAGACCGGAAGCGAAACCCCGGTTCTCGACGATGGCGACATCGGGCGGCAATGCCGCTTTGGCGCGCGCGGCGTCGTTACCGACGACCACGATCGTCTGCGCGGCTTGGGAATCCGTCGCGGCGGCGACGGCACGTGACAGCATCGTTTGCCCGTCGATCTCGACGAACAGCTTGTTCGCGGGCGCCATGCGGCTGGATTTGCCGGCGGCGAGCACGATGGCGGCGATTTTCGGCGCTTTGGGCGCCGCCGCTTCGCCGGCGCGCGGGGTGGGTCGCGGGATTTCGGCGAGCAAGCCGCCGACACCCATGCGCGCGATCGCGTCGCGGCCGATGGGCAAACCCGCCGCGTGGCGGCGCAGCACCCAGTCGAAGCCGTTGAGCTTGGGCGAGCGCGCGCAGCCGGGCAGGCCAATGACAGATGACGAACCGAAACGCGCGACGAGCAGCAGATTGCCGGGATCGACCGGCATGCCGAAATGCTCGACATTGCCGCCCGCCGCTTCGATCGCGGCGGGGATCGCGTCGCGCCGATCGACGACGGCCGACGCGCCGATGACCAGGATGGGATCGCAACCGGATGCGGCGCGAAGTTCCCGCGCGATGGCTTCGGCGTCGTGATCGCAGATGCGCGCGGTTTCCAGCGTCGCGCCTAAGGCCGCGAGACGCTGGCGCGTCGCGTCCTCGGTCTTGTCGAGGACCGATTGCTTGATGCCGGACAAGCGCGTCTGGATCAACGCCGCGCGCTTGGACGTGAAGGGCGCGAAGGTCACGGCATTTGCCGCGAGGGCGAGGCATTTCTCCAACGCGGCGCGTGGCGCGGCGAAGGGGATGATCTTCACCGTGGCCAGCATCGTTCGCGGTTCGGCGGGCGCGAGATCGGCAAGCGTCGCGACGGTGATCGCCTCGTCCACCGCGTTGATCGCGTCGATCTTCGCGGCGTCGATAAGCACAAGACCCGGCGCCTTGGCGAAAAGATTGCAGCGCCCCGTGAATGGCGCCGCGACCTCGATACCGTCACCCGCCAGCGCTTTCGCCAAAGCGTGTGCCGCGTTGTCCTCGGCCACGTCGTCGGCGTCGAGCCTTGCGACCACGACCGACGCCACGCCCGCATCTTTCAACGCTTCGATATCGGCCTCATTGAGCTTTCGGCCTTTGCGCAAGGAAACCAGTCCCGCGCGCACGCCATGGGCGAGGATCGCCCCTTCTGCTTGGGCGGGCGGGATGG